>Ga0116216_10001878_pt1 | contig 14239 bp, 30 predicted proteins | sample Sb_taG_11_FD_89696 | JGI IMG/M metagenome (GOLD analysis project Ga0116216, IMG submission 89696) | Peat soil microbial communities from Weissenstadt, Germany - Sb_50d_3_AS metaG | ecosystem: Environmental > Terrestrial > Soil > Wetlands > Peat | place: Germany: Weissenstadt | collected 2010-09-21
GACCAGCATCGAGGCCAGCTCCCGTGTGCTGTATGTGCGGTAGTAATGCTCGAACTGCGCATCTTTCTCAGCCTTCGTCACTGTCCGCTCCTCTCGTCGCAGCTGGCGCGCACGGTTACGGCGCGTCTTTCGTTATAGCCGGCGACTTCTTCCTCCCCGGCTCGTGCAGCCAATTACCGCAGATCACATGATGGGTTTCGGTAAGTCGAGTTCGACGCCCACTTTCTTTCGTAGGTCTCGACGTTATGTGAAGCTCACGCGCTGGCGGCAGACTTCGGCGCGGGCGCGGAGGTGATGGCCAGGTCGGCCTCACCCAGCACCCAGCGCAGCGTCTCCGTGATCGCCTTGCGCCTGGACAAGTCGCCGAACTCCTCGATGCCGATCTGCGGCGTGGACAGGCGCTCGGCCATCGTGCGGATCTCCCGCTTGCTGCGCATGCTCGGCCCGTCCACGATCTCGCGCGCCTTGCGGCTGTTGACGTTGCGCTTCTTGCCGGGAGTCCTGGGCGCTTCCAAGATGAGCTTCTCGATGATCTTGCGGCCCTCGTCGGGCCCTTCCTTCTCGGAGAGCCTAGCGGCCTTGATCCCGTTGCTCAGCGTGATCTTCTGTGCCTCCACCGCCTGACGGACGAACGCCGGGGCGTCGATGAGCGCCAGCAGGTTCTTGACCTGCGCCGCCTTCATCCCCAGGGCCACGCCGACTTCTTCCTCGGTTGCGCCGCGGTCGATCATGCGAGAGGCTTTCTCTGCCTTGTTGAGCGGGGTGTCGCTGTATCGCTGCTCGTTTGTGGTGATCATGATGCCGATGGCGCGGACCGAGGTCGGGCGCATCGCTACCGCCGGCACACGCAGTGGCTTGTCGCCTCGCGCCACCAGGCGCTTGTTTGCCACCCGAGCCGCTTTGGTGCGCTTGCGGCCGTCCATGACCTCTGTGTCGCCGGTTTCGGAGTTCTTGCGCACGAGGATCGGCTCGACCACGCCGTAGTACATGATGCTCAGGATTAGCTCCTCGGTCGGCTCTTCGTGCACCCGCCGGTCGTACAGGTCCGACTTCGGATCGGTAACGAGAACCAGCTTGTCCGGGTCGAACAGGTTCAGGTCCTTCTTGCCTTCCGACCCGTGCACCTTGCGTGTGTCCTTCTCCACCTTCTTCGCTGCCATGGAGCCCTCATCTTTCTCTTTCTCGGCCAAGTGCCACTAGAACAGGCGCCCTACGCGTCGTCCTTCGTCTTCTTGTCTTGGGCCGGCGTCGCGCCCTCGCTTGCGGCGCGCGGCCTCCACACTTCCAGCTCTGCCTTCAACTCCCGCTCGGTCGCTGTCAGCCGCTCGTTTTGCTCCCGTAGCGACTGCGCCTCCGCGCGTAGCTTATTCAGCTCCGCCTGTTTCGGATCTGTGGTCGGCTTTCTGCACGCCATGCAGTGCCCGTTGGGGCAAAAAAAGTTCCGGTAGTCCACCTGGCGCAGCTCCCACAAGGCGGACGTAAGTCCGAACTCCACAGCGCACTCCGCGCACACCAGCTTGACAAGTCCGTCGAGCCCCAGCTTCGGCACGTACTCCACCTCACTCCTCCGTCCGGCGCGCCAGTTCGTCGAGGTACGCCCGTCTGGCATCTTGAAACTCGACCGCAGCCGCTCGCACATCCGCTGGGCTGTGGGTCATCAGTTCGGCCAGCGGGCCGTCCGCTGCACACAGGGCCGCACCATCTCGGATGGCCGTCCGCAGCTCCGCCCTGCGCCAGCCGTCTCGGGCTCGCATCCAGCGCTGCCAGATCGCGATGAAATTCGGGTCGCGGAACCGCCAGAAATACGACAGGGTCATGTCTTGCCCCGGATCCGGCTGCGGATTGTGACTGACGGTCTGCATCGTGCTCTCCCACCTCTTGCGTGTGCAACGGGATGTATTACACCGATGAGCGGGCCCGTCAAGCCTCACCGCACGTCCGCCGATGCGATTTATTTTCTGGCCGTGGCCTACGCGTGGGTGCCGATGCTACTTGCTGTCGCGCATGTGTATGATCGAAGCTGAGTCATCTTGAGACCGCACCGCGAGGCCCCCTTGCTGCAGCCCCTGCCCGCGCACGAGCAGATCGCTCTCTGCCGTCGCGCACAGCAGGGCGACGCGGCCGCGCGCCACAGGCTCGTGCAGACCAACCTGCGGTTCGTCTACCAGCAGGCCAGGGCCTTCACCAAAAAGACGCCGCTGTTGGAGCCAGACGACATCCTGAGCGCGGGGGTCGTTGGCCTGCTCGACGCCATCGAGCGGTTCGACTTCTCGCGCAGCGACAACTACGTGTCGTACGCCCAGCACTGGGTGCTGCTGCGCATGCGCGAGGCGGTCGTGCAGATCGCCATCCAGATCACGGCTCCCGTGGACGTGCTGACGCGTGTCTGGTCCAACCGCTTTGCCAAAGACCGCCAGCGACTGCTGGACAGCGGAGTCGATCCAGCTCAGGTCGACGCCCAGGTCGCCAAGTCACACAGCATGCTCCCAGAGCGCCTGCTCGCGGCGGAAGGGCTGCGTAGCCCTGTCGTTTCGCTGGACCAGCCGCTTCGCGACGAGGATCCGACCACGACGCTCCACGACATCCTGGTGACCCATCACGGGCCAAGCGTCGACGTTCGGCTGGCGGACGCCGCCTGGATCGCCCAGCTGCATGTCGCCGTCGCTCTGATGGCCTCCGGGCTGCCGTACACGCGGAGGTTCGTCGTCGCCCAGCGCATCGTCGAGGGCCGATCGCTCGCTGCCGTTGCCCGGATGCTTGACATCAGCGCCGAGCGGGTTCGGCAGATCGAGCGCGACCTGCGGCTGCAGCTACGCCAGCTGCTCGTGGCCAGGTTTCCGAGCGAACTCGGGCGTCGCAACCAGGCGTTCTTGGCCTCGAAGAAGTCGATGCGTTCCCGACTGTGTGCAGCCGTCTCCGCTCCGAAAAGCGGACAGGCCGGCGCGTAGAGTCGCACCTACATGCCGGATTTTCTCTAGTCGCACAAATTGTGTGCGATGATGGCGGCACCTGTTCGATGCCGACACAACTTGCTTCCGACGATGACGCGCCTGCGCGCCCGCCCAAGCCTCGTGCTCGGTCGATGGGGCGGGCGGATGACGCCTCGCCCGAGGAACTGGTCCACCTGCGCGTGCTCAACGAAGCCGAGCAGCCCTACGAACGCCCACAGACGCGCGCCGACTGCGTAGACGTTCCCCGTCCTTGCCCGTTCGTTGGGTGCAAGCACCACCTGTACCTCGACTACACGAAGAAGACGGGCAACATCCGCCTGAACTTCCCGCACCTGGAGCCCGATCAGCTGCCGGCCAACGGAAGCTGCTCGCTCGACGTCGCCGAGCAGGGCGGCGTCACGCTCAACGTGGCCGGCCAGATGGTCAACCTGACGCGCGAGCGCATCCGGCAGGTCGAAGCCGCTGCGCTTCGCAAGCTGCGTTCTCCGCCCACCATGGGGCGTGCGGGCAACGCGCTGTCCGAGAACGTCTCGGCCCTGCGCTCGTACGCGGACCACGTCAGCGTCGGGAGCGCCTCGCCGCTCGGCGAGCAGATGGTCGACACCGAGTCTGACAGCACGGCCTCCGCCGCAGAGGATACGGAGGCGCGTCACGCTACGTTCAATTTGCCGCGCTTCATGGACACCTCTGTTTCGGACGAGCAGTACTGCGCCTCGCTGCACCGGGTCTGGGACAAGTGGCGAAGCGACCGCCACGCGATGGCGCAGGGCGATCGGCACGTCCTCGGCGGACATTACCTGAACGACAGGCAGTTCCGGATGCTCGGAGCCATCCGGGACGGCTCGGCCCGTGGCCAGTCGCTGACTGTCTTGGAACTCGCCGATGAAGTCGGGATCTACGGCACCACCTCAGCTCGCAGGCAAGCTGCTTCGATGGTCCTGCGCTCCCTGCGTGAGATGGGCCTGCTGCACGGCAAGAACGGTCAGACGCAGATCGTGGAAAAGCCTGAGCCGCAGCAGAAGCTACGCCGCAGCGCGCGACGGTAACGACAGCAGCCGTTCTGCGCATCCATGTGGCTGGAGCCTGTGACCGTTTCATGGTAGACACAACGAGACCACCTCCGCACCATCTGCCTGGCACATGGGGCTGCTCGGACCGTTGACCTGGCAGAACGAGACCACTCTCCGCACCCACACGCGTTGAGCACGATGCAGGACTGCGGTTGTTGACCTGGCAGAACGAGACCACCTCCGCACCCGGCTACGACGCCCAGACGGCACTTATCTGGTTGTTGACCTGGCAGAACGAGACCACCTCCGCACCCAATCGCCGACAACCCCACCCACGACGATGGTTGTTGACCTGGCAGAACGAGACCACCTCCGCATTTCACAGGTGCCACAGCTGCGGGACCTACTTGTTGTTGACCTGGCAGAACGAGACCACCTCCGCACCCCCGTGAGGCCTCCCGGCTGCGTCACCGCAGTTGTTGACCTGGCAGAACGAGACCACTTCCGCACCACCGTTGCCTCACGAGCCGCTGGCCCCAGCGTAACGAGACCACCGTCCCCACATCCCACGTGTTGTTGACCTGGCAGAACGAGACCACGTCGAAGATTTCGATTCCGGCCCGATGCCGGCCGCCTTCAGATGCCGACACCCGCATGCTATGGTCCGCTCATGGAGCCCATCGGCAAGCGTGACGACAAGATCGCGGTCGCCGTGCGTGAACTCGTCGCCGCCCATCGAAAACTCAGCGACGTCGTCATTACCGCCGCGCTATGGCTCAAGACTGCCAAGCCGGGCGTCTGGGTACTTGAGGTTGTCTCAGGGATGCCCGCCGATTCCAAGGCCGACGAGCCAATGGAATTCGCGCCCTCGAAGGGCTTTCGATTCACGCTCAACCTCCTACTCGCACGCGAGAAAGACTTCCGCGCCGCGATCCGCCGCAACCAACACTTCGCTGCCATGGTCGCCGATGCAGCGCCCATTCCTCCGGACATCATCTGCGCCCGTACCCTACAAGTGTACGCACGCCAGCACGTCCCGACCTCTCCCAGCGCCGCGCCCAACGCGCGCTGTTCCAGATCCTCCATTACTTCACACCACTGGTCTTCGTAAGGCCACGCGGCTGGATCAACGACGGAACCGCAAAACGCTTTCTCAGGCGCGCGCCTCTCATGATACTCTCCGAAGCCACAAGAGGTCGTCATGAACTATGCCAGCGGCCAGATGGCCTCGATCGTTCGGCTCGTCTCCACGGACCCGTACCAGCCTTACGATCGCGTCGTGCGCACAGTGCCGCTCCTTCGGCGTGCTGCTTGGCAACCGTGGCCGTGGCGCCTCTGGGGTGGGCCGAGCCAAGCCTACGGGCGGTCCATCGAGGACTACCCGTACCTGCAGCCGTACGCAGTTGGGCAGGCCGCGCCCGCGGACGCGCATGAGGCCGCAAGCGCTCTGGTGACGGCCATCCGCTCTGCAGCCAGGTACTCGCAACCTCCGGCGTGGGCGCCGACTGTGGCGTTCCAGAGGGCGTTCGATCACGCCTTTGGGCCGTTCGGAGGGCTCGGTACGTACGAAAGGCCGGAGCTGCTGAAGATCGACGGCATCTACGGGCCGCGCACGGAGCTGGCCCTCAGCCGGGTGCTGGGCGGCATCCCGCAGCTCATGGCGAGCTACGGTCCGCCATCCAGCAGCGCCACGGCAGGATCGCCGGGCCAGTCGGACATCTTGTCGGGCACCAGCATCGATCCGCGCCTGGCCGCCGCCGTCGAGCAGCTGAGCCAGCTGCTGATGGGTCTGCCAGGCGTCCAGGCGATCGCGGACAACGCGCGCTCCGGCATCGATGTTCTGGTGCTGCCTGCGTACGCTGCTGCAGCGCGCGACTACATCGTTCACGTGCTCCGCGGCGTTTTCATGGGCTACCCAGTCGAGGTCCACGCGTCCTCTCCAGTTATTGCTTGACCGGCCCGCTGCGACGTGTAACAACGCCCCTTGTCATGGAGCTACTACTTCGACGCGAACGCTATTGTCTCGCCTTACAAGGCTGAGATTCGCACGCGTCCTGGTGGTGGAACTGGCAAGACACAGCGAGCTTAAGTCTCGCCGCCCCACAAGGGCATGAAGGTTCGACTCCTTCCCGGGACACGACGCGCGGCTCAGCTCGACATGCTCGCCATCACGGAGCGTGACCAGAGCGGGGAAGCTCTAGCCGACTGTAAATCGGTGGCCTACGGCAAGTGGTTCAACTCCACCGCGCTCCACGAAGAACGCCACGAAAGAACGCCATGAAACTCCGCCAACGCCTTCCCCAGCCGATGCGCCTAGCCCCGTTGCAACGGGCTGGGCTGGCATCGGTTTGAAGCGCGCGCGGGTGGCGGAACTGGCAGACGCAGCGGATTCAAAATCCGCCGGGCAACCGTAAGGGTTCGAGTCCCTTCTCGCGCACTCAGGGCTCCAGCGGCTCTGGCAGCCGGCCCTTGAAGCCGGCGGTCTCGGATCGACACCGAGGCCCTGAACGCGAACGTGGCGGAAAGGTAGACGCGCAAGTTTGAGAGGCTTGTGGCTTCGGTCATGAGGGTTCGACTCCCTCCGTTCGCACGCATGGGTGGCGGAAATTGGCAGACGCGCCTGGTTCAGAACCAGGTGTCTAGTACGTGCAGGTTCGACTCCTGTCCCATGCACCTTGCAGCAGCCGCACGAACGTGCAATCGTGCGGTCCATGCCGCGCCGCCAGAAATGTGTGCCGCTAACGCTTTCCGACTTTCGGAAACAGCCCGGCGAGTACGTGCGCGACGTCGACCGTGAAGGCAAGCGCTACCTGCTGACGAAGGGCGGCAAGCCCGTCGCGCTCCTGGTACCTGTGGACGCGCTCGCGAGTAAGAGCGATGCCTGAGCTTGCTCGCTTCTACGGCATCGTCATCACGATGTTGTTTCGCGATCACGGTCCGCCACACATTCACGCCTACGGCGGCAACCGCAGGCGACCAGACTGGGCGGCACAATTCGCGATCCATGATGGTGGGGTTCTTGATGGCGAGGTCGACGGACTCGCGCGACGTCTCGTGAAAGATTGGATCCGTCTGCATCGATCTGAGCTACTGAATGCCTGGGCGCTCGCCGTCGCTGGACGTCAGCCTGGAAAGATCGCACCGCTGAAGTTCCGATGAAACGCCATCGCCATCACCCCATCATCTGGATGATCGAATGGCTGCGCAAAAACGAGGTGCGCGTCTTTTTCTCCACGGGCCGCATCGTCGAGTTGAAGCTGCCGGTTTCGTCCGCCAAGCGGGCCAGAATCGTCGACAAGGGCCTCGGCCTGGATCCCGGCGACGGCCTCGACTTGTGCGCCGTCGAGCTGCACAAGCAGCCGGGTAAGGTGTGGCAGGCTGGGCGGTGGACGTAGAACGCCAACGCGCACGGCGCCAAGTCAAAACGCCATCCTGGAACTTGCGCTCGTGTGCAACGCGCCGTATAACGTCTGCATGATGAACGCCACACGAGACCGCCGCACCCCGTCGCTCGTCATCGGGCTCGATCTCAGCCGACCACACGGAGCCATCCGCACGGACTTGCGCCGCCTTTTTCCCAACGAGGCGGGTATCCGGTGGAAGCTGGACGCTGGCAGGGAGCGCGGCTGGGTCTACAACGGCTCGGACTTCGTCCTCGCCAGGCTGGTGCAATCGTGAATCTCGCCCGCGCGCGCGAGAAGTGCCGGGACCTCGCCGGTCGTGCGAGACACGAGGCGGGTCAGGCTGAGATCGGCCCCATGAACGAGGCCGTCAGGGCGCTGGCTGAGGCCGTTGAGCTGCTGGCGGACATCAGCGAGTCGCAGGACCTGGAGCTGCGTGAACTCAGCAAGCGGATCGGAGCGCTGTGATGGCTACCGACAGCCGTGCTCATGCGAGCCCGATCCGCCACGCCAGCGGGGTTGTGGCTGCAGCCCAAGCCGCGCCCCACGAAGTGCCACTTCACCAGTCTCTGACGCTGGAGGAGCTTGCTCTGCTCGGCGTGCTGTCGACCAGCCGGTCGCGCCAGATCACCGTGGAGGTCGTCAACAGGCAGGTCGGTCCACGCGCGCGGGCCGCGCGTAGCCTTGCTGCCCGCGGCATCATCGACTGGCTCGGGTGCGCAGTGGTCTTGACCCAGACGCGCCGGTCGCTGCGCGTCCGGTACGGGTTGACGGAATACGGCCAGCAGCTGCTGGACAGCCTCTGCGAATCGACGCGGTAGCTTGTATCCCTGCACACAAGTGGAGCGCTCACATGGTTTTCATTCGATGGTCAGCAGTCGCTTTTGTCGTGCTCGGATGTGACGTCGAGCCTGACGCAGCTCGCGGTCGTCCAAGCGTTCATCGTGTCGAGTCGCACGATGGCGACGCAGTTTCAGTATACCACGACGACGCGCACTGCGTGACGTGCTGGGTAGTTCCGAACGGGCAAGGAGGACAGTCCATCTCGTGCGTGCAGGACCTGGGTGTGTGCCACATGGGTCGGTAGCCAACCAGGTGCAATACGGGCCGCAGAAGAGCAACGTGCACAGACCGAGGTAGAGCTATGGTGGACACGGCAGACTTCACGCTCACGAAGGACCAGATCAAGGCGAAGTACCCGAAAGGATCGCCGGACTACCCGACCCACTGCGAGGGATGCAGCTGTTCGGGATGTTACGCGAGCTGGGTGGAGTGGCGCGGCGGGCACGCGGGGGTGCGGGCCGAGCGTGCACGCCTGCGCGGCGTCGCCGGCAGGGCCACCGCTCACCGCAAGAAGGCCGAGAAGGATGGGGCGGCGAAGATCGCGTACGAGTTCGTGGCGTGCAGGTACCTGAACGAACTGCTGGACGAAATCGTGGACGACCGTGAGCTGGAGCGCCAGGCCGACGAGGGCGAGCAGCCCGAGCCCCCGTCAAACCAAGGGAGCACAGCTTGAAGCCTGTAGCCGTCACGGACCTCGATCTGATCTTCCCAGGAGGTGTGAAGCACCTCATGCCGCCCGACATCGCCGAGATCCGGCGTGTTCGATCGCTGGACCGGACGTGGAAGAAGTTCGTGGACACCTGGTTCTTCCAGGGTGTGGACGCCAAGCCGCTCGTGCCGAAGCCCGGCATCGACAAGGCGCTGGCGCTTCGTCACCTTCGCTGCATCATCGGCAGCTTCGAGCCGAAGCACGAGGACAAGGTGGCATCGATCATCTACCTGCTGGACGAGTGGTTCGAGCCGCTCGACCCACCGCGTGGCTCCTGGCTAGGAGATGGACAATGAACCGCAGAAGCCACACCAGAAGCCACACCAATAGGATCCTGGAATCCCGCATGCGGCGGCACAGCGCACTGCAACACGAAAAACGTCACGACAAGTGGGCCGAAGAGTGGGCGTGGACCATAATCCGCGCCGTTCGTGAAGGCCAGTACGCTACCGTTGTCTACAACCTGCTGCGCTGCCTTTGGTAAGCGGCGCCGTTTTCTCACGGCGTGTGCTTGCGAGTCCGGACGGCACGTGTTATACGAAACGTTGTACACATGATGAACCGATTCAGTGAGCGTGCCCCATCGGAACGTGCCCGACGCGTCGGGTTCGGCTACAAGATCGACTACGACGCGGCAATCGCCGAAGACGAGAAGCAGATCGCGCAGCTATCCGATCCGCTGACCGTGCTCGTCTCGCAGAAGCTGCTGCCGGCAGCGCTGAAGGCGTATCCGGACTCGTTGGTGAGCGGCTGGTCGCTTTACGAGCTGCTGGCGTACCCCGAGGAGGGACGCAGCGAGCGTGCGGAAGCCTTCGGTCTGTCGCTGCAGGCCCTGCAGGCGTGGGGCGCGCTCCTGGACGACCCCGACTTTGGTGCGAGCGCGCCGTATGACCGGCAGCAGCACCTTCGCGGCGAAGAGCTGGACCGCATCTGGTCCGACTTCCGGGTGTGTGCGGAGCCGGAGCGGCTGAAGGCACTGCGCGGCGCAAAAGCGTCGCTCAGCAGGCACAGGCGCAACCGGGCGCTTCACGTGGGCTCGCGATGAAGGTTCGCGGCGTCGCAAAGGCTACGGCGTTGAAGGAGCAAGACGAATGTTGACGCGTGAGGAGGAAGTTTGGATGCGTACTTACCTGGCCTGGCCGCCACGAGCGGGTCAGACGCGCGAGTACCAACAAGCGGAGGACATGGCCAACGAGACGCTCAAACGGTTTCTGAAACGGTTTCCGGCAACACTTGAAACCGACTATCGCGGCAATCCCGTCGCGCCAGCGCCGACCTTCGATGTACTACCTGGCGATCCTTATGCCACATAGCAAGGCCAACGTGTTCGCCCCGCAAATGGCGACCCGGCTCGGTGGGTACGTTCGATAATGCTGGCGAAGATGACGCGCTCGCAGAGGCTGCGAGCTAAGCATCCAGAGGCTGATGCCGATGGATGCTGTACGCGATGCGGGCTGCGTGTGCCGCCAGCCTGTCACTTCGACTACTGCCCGCCAGGTTTCTGGATGAACGCAGATGAGATAGCAGCGTGGTGTCGTGGCGACCGTATTGTGGGCTGCTAGATCGCGCTGACCGTTCGCGCGGAAACCAGTCAATCGAAAGGCAAACAGCGCGAAGTTGTTGTAGTTCCGGCTTGGCCGCACCAGCACTGAGGCGGACCATCCCAAACGAAGCGGCACGTATTTCACGGAGGCCACAAAAATGAGTGACGGACTGAATCGCGTAATGCTTCTAGGCAACCTAGGGGCCGATCCGGAGCTTCGCGTGATCAACAACGGTCAGGCGTTGCTCAAGCTGCGGCTGGCGACGAACGAGTCGTACCTCGACAAGAACCAGGTACGGCAGGAGCGGTGCGAGTGGCATCGCGTGTCCGTGTGGGGTCGCCGGGCCGAGGGGCTCGCGAAATTCCTCCGCAAGGGTCACAAGATCTTCGTCGAGGGCAGACTCCAGACGTCGACCTACGAAAAGGATGGAGAGAAGCGTTTCTCGACGGAGATCATCGCCACGAACGTCATCGTGGCAGCCGGCGACCGCCAGGACGGCGCCCCCAGCGGCGGAGGTTCCCGTCGTCCGTCTGCGCCCGCCGAGCCGTCGGACGCGTACGACGGTGGTGCTGGCGGTGCTGATGAGCGGCAGGCCCCGCCGGACGACAACATCCCATTTTGAAGTTACCTGAACGCCTCTGCACCCTGTACCTAGAACGAGACGCCTGTTGCCGGAGCGATGGCTGTTGACCTGGCAGAACGAGACCACCTCCGCACCCAGACCGCTTCGCGCATCGTGTTGATCGCTGTTGTTGACCTGGCAGAACGAGACAACCTCCGCACCCGAGAGGGCCTACGAAACGAGGCGATTGTTGTTGACCTGGCAGAACGAGACCACCTCCGCATCCTAGAAATGCTGGCCTCGACGTAGTCCCTGGTTGTTGACCTGCCAGAACGAGACAACCTCCGCACCCGAGCTTCTCGACGAGCTTTGGGCCTTCGTCGGCAAGAAGCAGCGCCATGCGACTGCATGGTCGGTCTGAGGCCGCAAAAGGAAGGCAGTCATGTCGGAGCCGCTTCACGAACAGATGTCCCGCCTATTTGATCAGGTCCGCGTGTCCGTCGGCGTGCGCCCGCCGCCCGAGTACGCGTCCTTTTTCGTGCTCAACCCCGGCTACCACGACGGCAAGCACGGGTCGTTTCTGGTGCTGCCCGATGGCTTCTGCGAGTCCATGCTGGCACCGTATGGGCTTACGCTGGGCCAGACGTTGTCGATGCCGGGCGGCCGGCTTCTGACCGTAACCGACCGCGGCGTGGTGCTGTCGTTCTTGATGAAGACGCAGCGAGTGATCCACGTCACATGCGACGCGCCGGGCCTGTTGGCTGGTGGTGGGAGTGACGGCGTAACGTTTGGGTCGCTCGACGGCAACAGCCGCGCGGACGGCTGGATGGTACCGTGGGCCACCTTTGAGGCTGCCATGCTCGACATCGCGACGCGCATGGGCCTGCGTCCAAGTCATGGCCAGCTGTTGAAGCTGCCAGCAGGGGCCGTAGTGACAGGCAGGGGTGGCGACAGCTAAGAACTAAGAACTGTGGGGCGACCTGCTGGTCGTTCTGTCCAGCTCGTAGCCCGAAGGAGTCCGTGATCATGAGCGCGTCCGATTTGTGGAACAATCTCGAAGCGTTGCCATGGCCGGCGCCGTGGGTAGCGAGAAGATTCGAAGTCGACTGTCCGTGTCCCAACGGAGAGGACTGCGGCAACACGCACTCTTGCGAGGAGGTGGAAGCGCCCGAGGCGTATCCGGCCTCGCCTTCGGAGCCTGCGCCAGCGGGTGAGGGGCAGTGCGTCGTTCAGATCAGCACGCCCGGCCTGGAAATGTTCGCGCGCCCGTGCGCAGAATTCATCGCCAGTGCACGCAACGAACTGCCTGCGATTTTGATGCGTTGTCGCGCCCTGGAGGCTGTGGCGATGGCCGCGAAGACGGCCCGTTCGAAGTTCGACGTGGGGGACGACAGGTTCGCGTTGCTGGACTCGTTGACGGGCCTGTTGGACCAGACCAAGGTGAGCCTATGACAGATCTCGCGACAGCGACGCTGCTCGCGGAACGCATAAGCTCCGCGTGCGTGGAGGCGATGCTCGCTTGGGGCGAAGCGGTCAACGATGCCGAGGCGCACCCAGAGGACACGTTCAAGAAGAAGATCGCGCAGGCGGCCGGCTTGGAATGCTGCCGGCTTGCGGCAGGGATCGCGGCGAAGCTACGGCGATGAAGCTGTACCGCATGACGGTTCGCAACGCGCCCCCGGGAGTGCTCCTGCTTCCTGATGGGGTGCTCGTCTTCAAGACCGAGTACCACAAGCCCAACAGCGGCGACCCGGAGTGCTACGTTCTGGCCAGCGGTGAGGTCTACTGCGGCGATGGCTACGATGTGGACTGTATCGATGTGACGGAAGACGTGGTCGACGCTGCGAGGTCAAAATGGGAAACGTGATAGCGAACCTGGAAGCGCAGCTGCATGACGCCGAGTCCGCGCTCGGCGCGGTACGCATGTTCGCGACGTCGGCCAAGGAGGATGCGACGGCTGTCTGCCTCGCACTGCGCAACGCTCACGGCCAGGGGGCGCCTCGTGATCCCGTCGTCCTGGAGAACGCCGAGCGCACGTTGTACTTCGTCCGACAGATTCTCTCCGCGACCGGCACGACCGCTGAGGAGCGGCACGAGACGATCCGTCGTCTGCTGGACGACCACAAGGTAGGCGGTTAGGCCGCGCCCACGTGCGCGCCATTTCTCGTACGGGATTGGGAGCCAAAGTGAAGCGGCTAGAGAGTCTCGACTGTGGCGCACTGTGGAAAGTAGTCGCGACGACGAAAGTGAGGGGGCGGTTTATCGACTCAGAATCGAGTGCTTCGTGGGAGGACAAGCGTAAAGACCTTGCATCGGAGGCCTTCGCCTTTGACGAACGCAAGGACTGGATCGATGCGCTGTACGCTTCTGTCTCCGCACGATGTGGGCCTACCGTTGGAGCCGGTGTGGGAACGGGAAAAAGTGCGCATGCGGCGCGCTACTAGAGCAGAAGCACGGGCACAGGCCTCGTGCTGCATCCGAACCTGCGCGGTCTGGCCTGCGACGTAACCGTGCGCGCGAAGGAGGACGAGATGGACGACCAAAAGGAGAGACGATGAACAATGACATCATACGTGCGGTACGAAATATGCTCAGCTCTGCTGAGGACAACCTCGCACGTGCGCGTGCCGCGTTTCGTGGACTCGGCGCCGCCGACATGCAGAGCGCGTACGGACAGAGCGGCGAGTCGCGCGTCGACATTCTGAGCGGGTATGAGCAGGACGTCGCCCGATGGCGACGTGCCCTCGCAGACGCGCTTTCAACGAAGGATCAATGATGGCCCGATCGCGCGCTGGACTCGTGTGTTTGCGCGCGGCGAGTCCTCACAAGAGGAGATCGAGACCATGACCATCAGAGTGAAGATTGAGTACATCGGCACACACGGGGTCATAGCGAAGATTGAGCACGTCGGCACACACGGGGTCGTCCTGATCGACAACGGCGACATGGTGCACGTCGTCCTACGCCCGGGGGAAAGCAGCGAGGTGACCTTGTATGAGTGGCACTCCGTCCGGCTGGAGGAGGTGACGGACCTGAAGCGAAACGACCTGGTGTGGCTTACCGAGCGCGCGACGAGCGTGTCAGGTACGCGGTCGAACCAGTAGGAATCCACGCACTACGTGACGCGCATGTCTGTGCCGGCCGCCGCACTGGACTGCCTGTTCGTCGAAGAGGAGACGATGGAGCGATGCTGACATTCAAGAGAGACGCCGCCGAGCA
>Ga0116216_10001881_pt1 | contig 14233 bp, 10 predicted proteins | sample Sb_taG_11_FD_89696 | JGI IMG/M metagenome (GOLD analysis project Ga0116216, IMG submission 89696) | Peat soil microbial communities from Weissenstadt, Germany - Sb_50d_3_AS metaG | ecosystem: Environmental > Terrestrial > Soil > Wetlands > Peat | place: Germany: Weissenstadt | collected 2010-09-21
ACACCACTGGGTTCCCCGAGCCACCGCCCGTTGCGCTGACCGGGTAGGTACCGCCCACCGTGGGGCTCGCCGGCGGGGTCGAGGTGAAGGTGATCACCTGGGCGATGGGGGTCGTGGGCGGGTTGGACCCGATGGGGGCGCCCGAGGACGCTGGCCTCAGGGCCACGACGCCGGAGACCACCAGGTTCGAGGAGGGGTTCAGGCTCCATGCGTTGGTGGGTGTGCTTCCGGAACTCGTCACGGCTTCACTGGCTTGGGCCACTTGGCTGTTGCCGCGGTCGTTGACGCTGGCCCCGAGGGTGGCGCCGCTCGGGGCCCCGGCCACGCCTTGCCACACCGCAGAACCTTCCGAGAGCACCAGGCGATCGCCGGCCGTCGCGTTGACGCTGGGTGCTGCCTTCCCGTCGGACTCGGCGGCCGCGTCTATCGGATGCGTGGTACTGACACCGGCGAAGGCCTGTGTCACGATCGACACCTGGGTCGGCGGATTGACCCCGAAGTGCACACTGGTCGGGACCGAAGCGCCCACGACCCCGACGCAGGCTGCTGCCTTGACATTGGAGCCGTCGCTGCCGCTCCAGGCCAAAGTCCATCCGCTTGGACAAGTGATGGTGGTGAAGGCGTAGCTCTCCACCGTGGACACCAGCACGTCGCCGGTGACGGTGCCGACTGGGACGCTGGTCGAGTTCGAGCCGTTGTTTCCACCGAAGGTGGTCGCACCACCCACGGTTGTGGGGCTGAAGAGCGCTCCGGCTGAGGCCAGAGACACCTGCGAAGCGGCCACAAAGGCCAACAATGCAGCGGCGAACAACCGACGGACTCCAACCAATCGGCGACCGCAACGAAACGCTTGGCGCCCCATCCCGACACTCCTCTCCAGCCCTCGAGAGAAGGAGGGGGCGTCGCCGCTGGGGCCCGTCGGGTGGCGTCCGATTCGGTAACCCGGCTGACTCAGAGAGTCCCGTGGCTTTGCGCCCCCTCCTCACGAAGGGTTTGCCCTGTTCGTCGGCGCCTCGCGGCACCAAGCCGCAGACGTTAGCGCTGGGGTCAGGCTGATCGAGGGATAGTCGGGCCGGGTCCGGACTCCCGGTGGACGGTGGTCACACCGCTCGATCTGGCCAAACCGAGCAGCCGGCCGGCCGGTTCGCCTGACGGCGTCGCAGAGGCAAATGGCGAGCGGCAACCGGCAGAGGGCCAGGCACCGGAGCGAAGGAGAAGTCGGCGTCCTCGAGCACGCCAGGCAGGGGTGCCGGTCATTCCATGGTTCGAACCTCGGGAGAGAGGCGTTCCACGGGGTTCCTGATATCACCGACCCCTGCCTACGCACGTCTCCACCCGCCAGATCGCTGAGCTTCGGAAGGCCGCGTATCAGAGGCGCCATTGGTGGCTCATCTTGGTGTCTCGCTTGGTCGGCGGGCCCCGTGATGGAGGACAAGGACGGTGGCGTTAGACGCTGAGTCGCTCATGGGCACACCATCGCCTTCGGTAGCACCCACTGCCAGCGCGGCTGGTGTCGTTCCGGCCGCGATGCTGTCGAGTTCGGCCGAGATCCCAAACCACAGCGCATTGCGCGTCCGACTAGTCGTTTTCGACCTGCTGGCCGCGACGCTCGGATGGGTGCGTCTCGGGGGTCTGGTGGAATCGAGCGCCGGGTTCCCGCGTCAACTGGCCTGTGCCGCAGCCGGTGTCCTGGCGTCAATGGTCTCGCTGAGCGCCCTCGGCCTCTACCGCTCTCGCACCTGTGCCAAATGGAGCCGCGAGGTCCTCCGCGTGCTCATCACAGCGCTGATCGCCGGGCTGTGCTTCAGCGCTGCAGAGTGGTCGTTGCTGCGACTGAGGCCCAAAGAAATCGCTTTGAGCACCGCGATCTTCGCTGTGAGTTGCCTGGCCATGCGGGGATACTTTCGGCTGTGGCTCAACACGCAGCGACGCAATGGCCGCTACCTGCGCAATGTGGTCGTCGTCGGCGACGGCGACAGCGTTGCCGAGCTGCACAAGATGCTCAGCTCGGAGCCCGAACTTGGCTACCGCGTCACCGCAATCATCAACCCGTCGGCGGCCCAGAATGGCAATATCGTCTCCAGCACCAACGTCGCCGACCTGGCTTCGCTGGCAAAAGAGACAGGAGCCAACGGCGCTGTGGTCGTTCCGACCGGGATGACCCACAAGGACCTGCAATGGTCCGTGGCCCTGGCCGCCCAGCACGGGTTGCATCTCCAGTTGTGGCCCGGCATCCTCGGCGTGGCCTCGGTTCGCCTGCGCGAATTGCCGCTGCTCGGCGAGCCCTTCTACTACGTCGAACCCCATGTGGTGAGTCCTTGGCAGTTGAGCGTCAAACGCGCCATCGACGTCACGGGGTCCGCGGTGGGCTTGGTGGTCTTCTCCCCGGTCCTGGTGCTGGCGGCCATCGCGATCAAGCTCGCCCACGATGGCCCGGTCTTGCATCGTCAACAGCGGGTCGGGTTGCACCATGCCGAGTTCACCCTCTACAAGCTGCGAACCATGGCCGTGGGCTCGCGCGAGCCACAACTCGACGAGCTTCCGCCCATCAATGAACGCACCGACGGACCGCTGTACAAAAACGCCAAGGACCCGCGGATTACTCGGGTGGGAAGGCTCCTGCGCCCTCTCAGCCTGGACGAGCTCCCACAGCTGTGGAACGTTCTCAATGGCACGATGAGTCTGATCGGCCCGCGTCCAGCCTTGCCCCAGGAGGTACTCCACTTCGACGACGAGTTGAAGCTGCGCCACACGATGCGGCCGGGCATCACCGGACTGTGGCAAAGCCGGGCGCGGGAGAATCCGTCCTTCCACGCCTACCGTCGCTTCGACCTCCAGTACGTCAACAATTGGTCGCTGCGACTTGACCTCACGGTTGCGATGCTGACGGTGCCCGCGGTGGTCACCCAAGCCGTCCACGGTCTGCGTCCCGCGCCAGCGACTCGACGATCGTCACCTGAGCTGCGTGATCTTCCCGATATCGCGGAGAGCTTCGCATCGGCGTTGGAAGTTGGTGTTCCCCATCGCGCGCTGGATCCCGCTTCGCGGACGACACCCGTGTGATTCGCATGGCGGCATGACTCGAGTTGTCCTCGCGACGAGTGGTGGGGAGGTCCGCCGCGATCGCCGCGACCAGCCCCGTGACCGAGAGAGTGCGGGCGGCGAGCGTCGCGGCGCGTGGTGCGCCCCGGTCCGGCAAGGGGTGCTCGGACACCGGGCACCAGGGAGCGGGACCCACGACATCCAATGGCTGGGTCGCCAGGTGACTCCGGCGTACAGCACATGGGTCCAGTTACCTGAGTTTGGCCGACCGGGGCCGGGGAACCGGCGATGTATCACGCCTGGTCTTGCCAAGAGCCATCCAGGGCGGAACACCGTCGGGACGCGCCGCCCTGCGGGTCGCCGGCGACAGTTTGTCCCGGTAAACCGCTGTTTCTGAGTATCAGTCCGGCAATACGTCGCTCCTTTCTGTGTGGGCGAAGTAATCAAGGCGACATGGCGCGGGCGGCCTCCGGAGGAGGCTGCGCACGCCGAAACCGCCTCGCCTAGCGGTGGTTCACGTATGCCCGTCCGCGCCGTCCTCACCACCGTGGACCAAGGCGTGGCTTCCGTGTCCAACTTCGCGGTGGGGGTGGCCGTCGCCCGGGTGGCAGGGGTCGCGGGCCTGGGCTCCTACTCGCTCGCCTATACGGCCTGGTTGGTCTTGGCGGCGGTGCACCGGTCGCTGGTCACGGATCCCATGGCCATCGAGAACGACCTCAACCAACCGGACGCGCCAAGCCACGTGCGTTCAGGCTTGGCCGCGGAACTCACCCTCGGCTTGGGATGCACGCTCGTGTTCTTGGCCATCGGGGGGCTGCTCTTGGCCAGCGGTCAGCATGCCTATGGCGTCGGCTTCATGGCCATCGCCCCCTGGTTGCCCTTCCTGCTGACCCAGGACTACTGGAGATGGGTCGGTTTCATGAAAGCCGACCCAGCGAAGTCGCTGTTGAACGATCTCCTGTTCTTGGTGGTGCAGACAGCGATGTTCGCGATGCTCCTGGCCCTCGGCGTGCACTCGACCGCACTGGTCATCGGGGGCTGGGGGGTCGGAGCGCTTGTCGGCGCGGCCTATGGCCTGAGGCAGTTCCGCAGCCGGCCCACTCTGCATCGGGGAGCCAAGCGACTTCGCATGCGGTGGCGGATGAGCAAGTGGCTCCTCGGTTCGTCGACATCGACGTGGGGTGGGGCGCAAGCCTCGGTCATCTTGACCGGGATCATCCTGGGTCCGGTAGGGCTCGGCGGGCTCAAGGCCGCGACCAGCCTGGTCAGCGGGCCCGCCCTGGTCCTCGTGCAGGCCGGGGGGAGCGTCGGCCTCCCCGAGGCCTCGCGAGCTCTCTCCGAGCGCGGCTGGCGGGGTCTCCGTCGCGTCGAACGATTCGTGACCCTGGCTGGCCTGGTGAGCGTGACCGTGGTGGCCGTGGTCATTGCCTTCTTCGGCAAGACGCTGCTCTCGGACTTCTACGGACACGAGTTCGCTCGCTACTCCGGCATCGCCGACATCCTTGCCATCTCATTCGTGGTGATGTCGCTGGGGTTGGGGGCCATCTTGAGCCTTAAGGCCACCCGGCAGACCCGGCACCTCTTCACCATGGGCATGGTGGCGTTGATCGGGGCGGTGATAGCCGTCAGTGTGCTGGCACCCTTGGACGGCCTCCGTGGGGCCGCCTGGGCCATGGTGATCGCCAATTGTCTGACCACGACCACGGTGGTCTGCATCCACCTGCGGCACTCCAAGGTCGAGGCGCAGCGCATGACTGCGGAGGCTCCGAGGGCAGAGGGCCGCCTGCCCGTAGCACTGCCCGAGATGCAACTCCAGAGTCAGGGCCAGCTGCTTGCTGCTTCGCTCCGCCCCATAACTCCTCGCGGGAGTTGGTCGTGATGGTGCGACTCCCTCGCTCGAAGGGACCGATACCCCCTCCTACCCGGGGAAAGACGCTGCGAACGTGAAGGTTCTCGTGGTTCACAACCGCTACCGGTCGTCGCTTCCAAGCGGCGAAGACCACGTAGTGGAGCAAGAGACAACAGCCCTGCAAAGCCTCGGAATGAGCGTCGATCGTTTCGAACGCTGCAGCGACCACATTGCCACGATGCCCGCTGCCCAAAAGGCAATGGTGCCGGTGCGTCTGGCGTGGAACCGTCAGGCTCAAGGCGCTCTCGCTCGTGCCATCGCCACGAGTCGACCTGACGTTGTCCACGTACACAACGTGTACCCGCTCATCGGGCCGAGCGTCCTGCGAGCATGCGGCGAGGTCCCGGTGATAGTGACCTTTCACAACTATCGGCCGATGTGCCCGACCGGAGAGCTGTTCCGTGACGGCCGGCCATGCTCGGACTGTGCCGGAAAGTCGCTCCCCCTCGATGCCCTCCGCCACCGTTGTTACCGTCAGTCGGCGTTGGCCACCGCCTCTATGATCGCCGGCTCGGTGGTCCAACGACGGCTGTGGCAGACCGTGCCCTCCGCCTACATCTTTTTGAGCCAGGTGCAGCAGGAACTCCTGGGCCCGTTGGGGCTGCCACCGGAGCGGTGCTTCGTCAAGCACAACATGGTGCCGGCAAACGTCGCGTCGGATGCCCGGGAGCACCTCGTGGCCTTCATCGGGCGTCTCGACGAGCGCAAGGGCATTTTGTTGCTGCTCGACGCGTGGGACGCCATGAGCCAAAGGCTCAGCGAATCGCCGATGCGCTTGGCCATCGCTGGTACCGGTCCGCTTGAAGAACAGGTCAGAACCTGGGCGCAACATCGGCCCGAGGTGAGCGTGCTCGGAATGCTCGGGCGCGACCAGTGCGCGGCCTTGGCCGCTCGGGCATCGGCGGTTGTCGTTCCTTCGACCTATGCCGAGCCCTTCGGCTTGGTGGTGGGTGAGGCGATGGCTGCCGGCACACCCCCCATTGCGCCACGCTTCGGGGCTTTCCCTGAGCTCATCGAAGACGGCGTCGACGGCCTGCTCTTCGCTCCTGGCGACCCCGCCGCCCTTGGGGCGGCGATCCGTCGGGTGCTCGACGATCCGAAATGGAGCCAAGCCATGGGCCGGCGAGCTCTTGGAACCTATTGGGCCCGTTTCTCCCCCGAGACCAACGCCCAGGAACTGGCCGCCATCTACCGCTTTGCGCTGGAACACCCTCGTCGTTCGGATACCGACCTGGTGGTCTCGGGCAAAGGAGCGGCCTGATGCCACCGACACGATGTGCCGCTGACGAAGCGGCCGGAGCAATGGACTGAGCATGCCAGTCATCTATGCATCGAGCCATCCCGAGATGACCGACCATGAGCGTCGGACGTCGGCCTTCGAGGGCGACTTCTTTGTCTACCCGCCACGACCGACGACGGTCGCCCTTTGTGCATATGCCCGATCGCTGCTCGAGCAGATGCTCGGGACCGATCCGGCATGGGCCCAGCAGCGCATGAGTGAGCAGGAATTCGCGCTGTTATTCAAAGTGGCCGTGAACCACTACACCCGACGGCCATTGGTCATGGAGCACGTGCGATCCCTGTTGGCCGATATGGGTTGCGAGCTGGCGTCCACCTTCATGAGCTGTCCAGATCTGGTTGCCATCACCGGCGAAGGGTTCCTCGCGCACGGGTTGGGGTCTCCCCAGCACCCCCACCGGGCCACCTGGTTTGCCTCCTCCCCGAGCGAGTTGCACTGGTGGATCCCCCTCTACGACACCGCCACGACCGCCTCGTTGGCCTTCCACCCCCGATACTGGGACTGGCCCGTGGCCAACAACTCGGTGGAATTCGACTACGACCTGTGGAAGGGTTCCGACCGCACCGGGAGCGAGGGCGTCCTGGCTCGCTTGGCGGAGCCCCGCCCACTCGAGACGGTCACGCTGGACCCGGTGATCCGCATCGCCTCACCCGCCGGTGGGCTCGTGGTCTTCTCGGCAGCCCAGTTCTATTCCATCGTGCCGAACGACTCATCGACGACTCACTTCGCCACCTACTTCGAGACGGTCACCGAGTCCGACCTCCTTGGGGGCATCGGCGCCCGAAACCTCGACGCTGCCCCTCGAGGCACCACCCTGACCAACTTCGTTCGCTGTGACGACTTCTCACCGATCCCCGCCGACCTGGTGGCCCGAGCAATTCCTGCCAGCGAACCCGGCTAGCCCGATGCGGGGTCGTTCAGTGCTCCATTCCGCGACGGCAGCCGTTCGCGCCCTATGAGCGTCGACTGGCTTCCCGAGGGACCCGACGGGGACCCGGCGGTTCTGCCGAGGAGGTCTCGTCAAGGCGATCGCGGGACCGAGCCCTCACTGGGCGGGTCGGCGATTGTGGCGGAGGCGAGTCCCTTGCCCGATGAGCGTCCGTACCGCCCGAAGGGGGGCAAGGGCTTCGGAAAACTGATGGAGCCGGTAGTAGAGCATGGGTGGAAGCGACGGGATGAGCGGCGACCTTCGGGCCTGCATGAGGGCGAACATGGCCTCGGGTGGCAGCGTGATATAGCGGGAGACGTCTTCGAACCATCGCGCGCTGAATTTGGCGTCCGTCTGCAGCTGTCGGAGAGCGTTTTTCCGGGACATCTCGTAGCGAGTCAGGATTTCGCTCCGGGGTGCCGACTCTCCCAATGCCTGTGCTAGCGCGATGGCGTCTTCGATTGCCAAGCGGGTGCCGGAGCCGATTGTGAAGTGGGTGGTGTGCGCCGCGTCCCCCAGCAGAACCTGCTCGCCTGCCGACCAACGATCGTTGGTGAGCGTGAGAAAGCTGCGCCATGGGCTGCGGACGGCATCACGCTCGGCAACGATCAAGCGATGCCCGTCTAGGTACTCGGCGAATAGTTCCTCCAAGACCTTCACCGTCTCGTCGCCCGTTGCGTCGGACAACCCAAGTCGCTCCCAGGTCTGTCTGGTGCATTCGACGATGAAAGTGCTCATTTGTTCATCGATTCCGTAGGCGTGAGCCCAAATCCAGCCGGCATCCGAGCGAGCGAAGATGAAACTGAAGGAGCCGAATACCTTCGTGCAGCCAAGCCAGATGTACTGATTACTTCCGTGGGCGATCCTGGGTCCGAACGAAGCCGCATTGAGCGAACGGCGCCCGCTCCCGACTCCTTCGGCGACGGCGACCAGATCGAAGTCCGAGAGGTCCGCGTTTGGGGCAACCTCTTCCGCGAATCGCAGCTCGACTCCGAGCTGCGTGGCCCGGGCGCGCAGCAGTTCCAACAGTCGCTGGCGGCGCATGGCATAGCCGTGGCCGGGGGTGGTGACCCGAACCCCGTCGGGTAACGCCAGGACCTGGTGCTCCCAGCGGACGGCCGCCTCGGCGATGGCTTTCTCCGACTCAGGGTCGTGGTGGCGCAGTGCCTCGAGCAGATCGTCCCAGAAGACCACGCCCCAGCCATAGGTGGAGTCGGCGGGATCACGCTCGACGACGGTGACCTCGTGGGCTTCGGAACCAACCCTTTTGAGCAGGATGGACAGGTACAAGCCGGCGGGGCCACCTCCGGTGCAGATCACCTTCATCGGGGTGTCCCGTCTCCCGCGTCCACTAGGACATACGGAGCTGCGCTCGCTCTAGGTCACGAGCGTCGTCGACCTCTTCCCACCAATGCCCCACGATGTCCACGATGTCAGGGTTCCAGCCATGATGATCCAACAGATCCTGGTACGCCCGTTCGTAGTACTCGTCCACGATGCCTTGCTCGACCAGCTCTTCGAGCCGGCGTCCGAGGATCTTCGCGTCGTCGCCATCGATGAACGACAAACCGATCGACTCGGCGTGACACACCTCGCGCGCCAAGGACTTGGAGAGCTGGCGGAGACGACCGTCGCAATCCAGCCTGCACTTCATCGCTTCGGCATCGAGCGCACGGTCCGAGTCCACGATGATCGTCGATCGCTCACAGCCGGCGGCAACGCCGACGATGTCGACACTCAGGACCAGATCGCCGTCGATAAGGACAAAGCCTTCGTCGAACCAGTCCAACGCCCGGTAGAGCGAAAACAAGTTGTTGGTGTGGGCGTAGCGATCATTATGGATCGTCAACACCTCGAGCTCATTACACATGCTCCATCGTTGTGCGAACGCGTCGAGCTGTTCAGCAGCGAAACCGGTCACCACCACGGCTTGGGTGAAGCATCCGGTGTTCTGAAGCTGATCGAGCAGGCGGTCCAGGATGGTCGTGGGCCCCAGGGATATCAAGCACTTCGGCGTGTCGGCGGTCAACGGCCACAGTCTCGAGCCGGTCCCCGCCGCCAGCACGACAGCTCTCACCGGGCCACCAGCGTGCCGTGCGGCGGCCCGAGGGTTCCGGCATAGGTCTCGACCAACTCCATGAAATGCTCGATCTCCGTACGGCTCAGCCACCCGATGTTGGCCACCTGGAATGCTCGGCCAGCCAGTGGACCCTTGCCGCGGTAGACGACGTAGTTCTGTTGACGGATCCAGCGATGGAAGCCCTCGACGTCGATCCACTCGGGGTAGTACACCGTGGTCAAGACCCGGGACATCGCCTCAACCGGCAGAACCAGCGGCCATCCCAAGGCGGCGAACCGCGCCCGCACGATGGAGGAGAGCTCGTCGTAGTGGCGCATCCGGGACGGCACGGTCTCGCTCAGCAGCTCGTCGAGCGCCGCTTCGAGGGCGAAGAACAGGCTCACCGCCGGAGTGTTGGGGGTCTGGTACTGCTTTTCCTCGAACTGGTAGTACCGAAAGAGATCGAGGTAGTACGAGTGGGTGGGTTGACCTGCCAAGGCGGCGAACTCTGACTTCTTTCCACAGACGAAAGCCAAGCCTGGGAGCGATCCGACGGCCTTACTCGCACACCCAGTGCAGAAGGCGACGTCGGCCTCCTCGAGATGGAGCGGCTCAGCCCCAAGGCTGCTGATGGCGTCGACACAGAGCTTGACTCCGTAGCGCCGACACAGCTCCCCGACCGCGAGAACCGGGTTGAGCATGCCGGTACTGGTCTCGTGATGGACCATGATCAGCGCCTCGACCTGCTGAGTGGAAAGCAGCTGGTTGATCTCTTCGAGGCGATAGCTGCCGCCCCAGCCGAAGTCGAGCCCAGAGACATCGATTTGGTGGCAGCGGCACAGAGCGGCCAGGCGCTCGCCAAACTCTCCGTTGCTGAGCACCGCCACCCGCTTGCCGGAGAGGTAACTCGAGATCAGCGCCTCGTTTGCCGCGGTTCCCGATCCCGTCAGGATCACGTCTGTGTACTCAGGACTTGCACCTACACCGAACACTCGCAGCAACTTCTGGCGCGTGCGGGTCAGGATCTCGACGAACTCGTACTCCCGATGTCCGATGTCGGCGTGCTGGAGCGCTCGGCGGACCTGGGGCGACACGCGGACCGGGCCCGGGCACAGCAGCACCTGCTCCGAGACCGACGGAGCCACCGCGGCACTGCCGCCTCCGAACCGGGAGGCGGCCTCGAGGTAGTCGGTGACGAAGTCGATTTCGGTCCACTCGGCATGGTGGACGCGCAGCGTGGTGATGGGCATCTCGGCGGCAACGGCGTCGAGGGCAACTTCGTAGTACGACTCCTCCAGCTCCGTGGCGCTGAGCCCGTCGAGTGCGGCGAAGAAACGCTTGGTAGCCAACTGGTCGAGTGCAGTGATGCCGATGCACTCCCCGGCGATGCCGGCGTCGATCTGCTTGCCCAACCGGACCGCGACCTCGGGTTGCTCACCCGAGTCGACCTCCAGCTTCATCTCCTCTGGTCCGGTGATGGGCTTGCGCTCATAGGCGATGGTGCATTCGGGCCGCTCTGCCATCTTGGTTATGACCCTGTCGGTCACCACGATGTCCCCGTCGATGAGCAGGAAGGCCTCCTCGTCCACCCACGGTGCTGTGAGCGATGCCGAGTAAGCGGTATTGGTGGTGTCATAGGCATCGTTGTCCACCAACGTCGGCTCGATGCCCAACTGTGAAGCCACGACTGAGAGATGACCGCACAGCCGGTCGGCCTGATAGCCCACGACGATGCACACCTCGCTGATACCGGCCCCCACCAGCTGACGGAGCAACCGTGCGATCACCGTCTCGCTACCGATGGGCAGCATGGCCTTGGGCAGGTGCTGGGTGATCGGACCCAGGCGGGCTCCGTCTCCAGCGGCGAGGACCACGGCCTTCATAGGTTGGCGTACCCACCCAGCGAGGGCTCCAGGTGCGGTGGGCTCTCGGCCCCAAAGGGCAGCTGCAGCTGCAGGACCGGCTCTTCTTGGGCATCTCCGACGCCGGGGTGCACACTGCGTCTGGCGTCCCGAGCGATGTGCAGCAGCAAGACGGCCAGGTTGGCTCCGGTCACCGCCAGTAGCGGCACGTACAAGGTGCGCGGTGCCACAACCAGCCAGATGCCCATCACCAAGATGACGAATCCGTAGTCCCGGCCCAGGTCGACAACGCTCATAAGGCGCGGGTGCCGTGGAAGGTACGGGCTCGAACCGGGGCTCTTCGAAAGCAGAAACGTGACGAAGTTGATGAACCACGCAGAGCCGAAGAGCACCACGATGACGCTGGAGATCTCGTGGTAGAAGACCACGATCCGGCTCACCGCCGTGACCACCGACACCTGCACTGCGAAGTCCACCAGCAGATCAATGGAAGCGCCCGAAGGTCCGGTCTTACCGGTTGCCCTGGCCAAAGGACCATCGGCGCAGTCGAACACGTATGCCAGCTGCCACAGGACGACCCCCAGGATCAGCAGAGGCAGGCGGCGTGGCGAACTGACCATGACGGCCATGCTGCCGCCGGCTCCAAGCAACAGATTGCAGAGGGTTAGATGGGTGGGGTGGGCACCAAGGCGCAGGCCGACCGTCGCCACCATGGTGCCGAGCCTGTCGCTCACCTTGCTCGAGAAGAGGAACCCGCGGCTTCGCTGTGGGGCCACCACGGCGTAGCAGTCCCGCAGGGTCGGGGCGCCACGGGGTGCCTCAGCGCCAGAGCCGGCGGGAGCCTGGACCGGAGGAGTCCCGGCTGGCCCCCGGCGGTCGCGCTGGGTCGAGACGGGCCGGCGCTGCTTCCTGCTGCGATCAATCACAACGCCCCGGTCGCTCACGCCTCCGCCCCAAAATTGTCAAAAGCCCAGGCTGTGGCCCTGCAGGCGGGCAGGGCACAGAACTACCTGAACAGAGCGCGACCCAGATGGCGTGATACCGAGCCCGGCCGTCGGCTCGGCTCGGGCGAAACTAGGTATCTGGCCCGACCGTGGCAGCCCCGCGGCGCACCTGACGGCGATGGGCCCAGTCGTAGAGGCGCCGGTGGAGCGGCCGCGCCGCCATCAGGGCGCGGATGCCGGCGACGTCGAGGGGATTCGTGCTCAAGGGGAGGCACAGCCCCTCGATGGTCTTGCGATCGGGATAGAGCCTGAGCAGCGTGGCGTTGTCTCGATAACAACAGGTGTCGATCCAGAGAGCGTCGGTGCGGGCGTGGAAGTGCTCCATCAGACTCAGGTGGAGCTGGATCCCGGGACCGAAGCGGGTGAACTTCTCGTCGAAGCTGGTCTTGAAGCCGAAGAGCCCGGGCTCACCCTTCAGCAACACGGACATGGCGACCGTGGTCGCATCGACCTCGAGGGAAAGCAATTCGAGGCGCTGGGTGGCCATCAACCGGGAGCACACTTCACGAAAGAACGAGGCCCCACCTTGCTTGGCGGTGAGTGCCACGCCAATGTCGCTCTTGTAGGTGGTGGCCTCCATCGCGAGGTAGGTCTCGATGGCTTCGAGGTCGTGCGAACGCTCCACGATGCGCGGCTCGGACCCCAGCTCCTCAGCCAATCGGCGGCGGCGGCGGCGTACGCTCGAGCGAAAGTCCTTGGACAGGTGACCGTCGTAGGCGCCATCGTCCCGCCGGCGAAGGAAGGGTTGTTCCCAGCGTTCGTACACCACCGGGTGCATGCCCGCAGTGGCGGCTGCCTCACGTACCGCTGCCGCGACCGGCCCCTGCGCATTCAACTTCGGTAGCACCAAAACCCGACCTCGTGCCCAGCCGGCCTGCGAGCGCAAAGCCCCGAGGATGACCGCCAGGCCGTCAACACCGCCTTCGGCAGCCAGCAGCAGGGTGCCGGACTCGATTGTCGGTCGGATTTGGGTGGTTACCACCGGGAGTGGGAACCGCCGGAGATCCCAGGAAGAGCGAAACGGAAGCGCAGCCACGAAGCGACCAGCCTCCTGGGCCACTGCCAGCCCAAGGATCCCATCGTCCGGGCGGTGGCGCGCCGCAGGGATGAGACAGTCCGGCTCCATGAACGGGTTGGGTTCCATCGCCCTGACAGCCAGGTCACGCCATGCCGACTCGTCCGCCGCACCGATGTCGTCTAAGCGAAGTATGCGAACGTCCATGCGGATGCCTTCCCTGCAACCATCCGTTCGGTTTCCGGCTCGAACTTACTTCGATAAGTTCGACCCATGGACTGCCGAAGTGACGGTGGCATCTATGTTGGCATCGAGGGGCCACGTGGGGAATCTGTGGCTGCTCGTTGAGCCCGCCGCGACGCCGAGATGAGGGTGGTCTGCGTCGGCGCGGGTCCGGCGGGCCTCTATTTCGCCATCACCATGAAGCTAAGAGACCGCCGGCATGACGTGGTGGTGTTGGAGCGATCTCCGGAGCGCCAGTTGCGCGGGCTCGGATTGGTGTTCTGGGATCCGCTGCGTGACCAGCTGCGCCGGAATGACCCGACCAGCGCCCGCATGATCGAAGAGGCGATGTTCATCCTCGGCGAGCAACAGATCGTCCTGGACGGCCACGCAGTGGTCGATCCGGGCACCTACGGCTACTCCATCAGCCGACCCGCGCTGGTCAAACTCCTCGCCAGCCGGGCGCAGGACCTGGAGGTACGAATCCGCTTCGACCACGAGGCCGGCGAACGCGACCTCGGCGACGCCGATCTGGTTGTCGGTGCCGACGGCATCAACAGCATGGTGCGCAGCGCTCAACCCGAGGCCTTCGGCAGCAATCTGCACACGGGCAAGAACTGGCATCTCTGGCTGGAGACCGACGCGGTCTATGACTCGTGGAGATTCACCTTCGTGCCGGCCGGTCCTGGATGGATCTGGGCCGCGGTCTACGCCATCGACACGCGCTCGAGCACCTTCTTGATCGAGTGCACGCCACAAGCCTGGTCACACTTGCAGATGGGCGAGCTCTCCGACCCCCAAGCCCTTTCCGTGCTCCAGGAGCTCTTCGCAGCCGATCTGGCTGGACATCGGTTGATCAGCCGCGAACCCATCCGCTGGTCGCACTACCCCA
>Ga0116216_10001886_pt1 | contig 14218 bp, 10 predicted proteins | sample Sb_taG_11_FD_89696 | JGI IMG/M metagenome (GOLD analysis project Ga0116216, IMG submission 89696) | Peat soil microbial communities from Weissenstadt, Germany - Sb_50d_3_AS metaG | ecosystem: Environmental > Terrestrial > Soil > Wetlands > Peat | place: Germany: Weissenstadt | collected 2010-09-21
GCGGTCGGCGCGTAAGAGCTTTCTTCCTCGCACCAGACGAAGTCGCGGGGCTCAAGCTCAGCACCCAGGACCAAGTCATGCACTTGGTTCATCTGGGTCTGCTTAAGGGTCATCCGGGTCGGCATTCCAAATTCCGTGCACTATAGGTGCACATCTCTACACATAAGTGATGCATATTAAACCCCACGCGTCTATAATTCATTTGTAAAATCAATCGCTTAGGTGGTGGGCCCCCCGGGACTCGAACCCGGGACCCTCTGCTTAAAAGGCAGGTGCTCTAACCAACTGAGCTAGGGGCCCCGGCGAGGTGGGTACCACCAAGGGCTCCAGGTGTCGAGACACCTACGGCCCTCGTCCACCCGCTGCGCTAGGCGCGAAAGGGGTCGCTGCGCACGATGGTCTCGTCACGCCCAGGACCGACAGACAGGAGCTCCACGGGAACGCCGACCATCGCTTCGACCCGCTCGACGTACCGCCGCGCGCGATCGGGCAGATGTTCGAAGCGCCGCACCCCCGAGAGGTCCCCACTCCATCCGGGTTGCAGCTCATAGACGGGCTCAGCCCGGGAGAGCTCGCCGAGCGTCATCGGAAACTCTCGGGTCACCTTGCCATCGATGCGGTAGGCCGTGGCGATCGGCACCTCCGCTAGCCCCGCCAGGATGTCGATCTTGTTCATGGCGAGGCCAGTGAGTCCATTCACCGTGACGGCCTCGCGCAGCATCACCGCGTCGAGCCAACCGCAGCGGCGCGGCCGCCCCGTCGTGGCACCGAACTCATCTCCCGCCGCACGCAGCCGCTCTCCAACGGCGCCGGTCTCTTCTGTGGGGAACGGTCCCCCGCCCACGCGTGTCGTATAGGCCTTCGTGATGCCGAGGACCCGGTCGATCTGCGTGGGTCCGACGCCTGCGCCTGTGCAGGCCGCGCCGGCAACGCAGTTTGAGGACGTGACGAAGGGATAGGTTCCGTGGTCGATGTCGAGGAACGTGCCTTGCGCACCCTCAAAGAGCACGCTCTTACCCTCGCGCAGTGCTCGCTCGAGCAGCCGCTCGGTGTGATCAACATAAGGCTCGAGCTTCCGACCCCACTCGACCGCCGACTCAAAGAGAGCCTCAACGTCGATCGGCTTCCATTTGTAGTACTCGGTAAGCTCAAAGTTCTTCACTTTCTCCAATCGGTCGAGCGCCTCGCGCAGGCTCGGCGGATCGAGCAAATCCGCCACGCGGATCCCGCGCCGCGCGATCTTGTCCTCGTAGGTGGGCCCAATCCCTCGGCCCGTGGTCCCGATGGCGCCGCCCTTCGCAGCTTCCTCGCGAGCTTTGTCCAAGGCCTTATGCCATTCAAGAATGACGTGCGCGCGACCCGAAACGCGCACTCGCTGCGGATCACGCAGCACGCCGCGCGCCTGGAGCGCGTTCAACTCTGAGAGCAACACCTCGGGATCAACCACGACGCCAGGACCGATCAAGTTCACGGTTCCGGGGTGCAATACGCCAGCCGGGACGACGTGCAGCACGGTCTTCTGGCCATCCACCACGAGCGTATGCCCGGCGTTATTGCCGCCGTGGAAGCGCACCACGAGGTCGGCGTGCGGGGCCAGCCAATCGACGATCTTGCCCTTGCCTTCGTCGCCCCACTGCGCGCCCACGGCCACTACCGTGCTCATGGTCAGAGCTCGACGAGCTGTGCAGCGATCATGTTCGGGAGGTTTCGCAACCTCTCCATCACGCGCTCGTCAGGACGCTGGTCCACGTTGACGAGCATCGCGGCCTCGCCGCGCTCTCGGACCAGAGCCAGCTGCATGCGGGCAATGTTGATCCTCTCCTCCCCGAGGATCGTGCCGACAGTGCCGACCACACCGGGGCGATCGTGGTTGTGGAGCAGGAGGGTCGGGCCGTCGGGAATGACTTCGAGCATGAAGTCGTCGATGCGCACGATGCGGGGCTGGCCGCCGTGGAAGATGGCTCCCGCGATCAACCGGTCCACGCTGCTGCGGACCCGCGTGGTAATCGTGCTCGCGAAGTCCCGAGGGCGGCTCGCCTTGGATTCCACCACCTTGATGCCGCGCTCCTGTGCGATGAGGGGCGCATTCACCATATTCACGCGATCGGAGACAGACTCGAGCAAGCCCTTGAGCACGGCAATTGTGATCGCAGCGACTCGCAACTCCGCGACCTCCCCCGCATATTCGATTTCGATCTCATCGATCGCGCTCGGACACAGCTGGCCCTGGAATCGCCCGAGCTTCTCGCCGAGCAGGACGTAGGGTCGAATTTGATCGAGCACCTCTGCGGAAACCGAGGGAACGTTCACCGCGTTGCGCACGAGTCCCTGGAGCAAGTAATCCCGCACCTGCTCGGCGATCGCGACGGAGACGTTGAGCTGGGCCTGCTCGGTCGATGCGCCGAGATGCGGTGTGCAGATCACGCGGGGATGCATGACGATCGGGTGGTTGCTCGGCGGCGGTTCCTTCTCGAAGACATCGAGCGCCGCACCACCAACTCGGCCCGCATTCAAGGCGTCGAGCAGTCCCGCCTCGTCGACGATGCCGCCTCGGGCTGCGTTCACGATCAGAACCCCTTTTTTTGCTTTGGCGAAAGCGTCGCGACCGAGCATGCCCGTCGTGTCTTTTGTCTTGGGCACGTGAACGGTGATGGCGTCGGCCCGGGCAAGCAGATCGTCGAACCCGACCTGCTCCACGTCGAGCTTCGCCGCCACCTCGGGGGTGATGTGCGGGTCGTAGGCAATGACGCGCATTCCGAGTCCTTGCGCCCGTTGTGCCACGATGCGACCGATGTTCCCGATTCCAACTACCCCGAGCGTGCGGTTGTAGAGCTCCATGCCCGTGAACTTCGTCTTCTCCCAGGCGCCCGCCTTCATCGAGGCGGTGGCCTGCGGGATGTGGCGGGCGAGAGACACCAGCAGAGCAATCGCGTGCTCCGCCGTGGTGATGTTGTTGCCTTCGGGGGTGTTGAGGACGGCGATGCCGCGGGCGGTTGCCGCGGGCACGTCGACGTTGTCGACGCCGATGCCAGCGCGGCCGATGACCCGCAGCTTGTCCGCGCGCCCGATCAGCTCGGCCGTCACCTTCGTGGCGCTACGGATCACGAGACCTTCGATATCGGGGATGAGTTCCGCGAGCTCGCCAGGCGGCACGGAGTTGCGCAGGATCACCTCGACGCCCCTTGCGCGCTCAAGAATCTCGACACCCTGGGGCGCAAGGCCATCGCTGATCAGGACCTTCGGCACGTTTGGACCTCCCGGCGAGCAGGACCGCGACGCCCACGGGGCGGTCGGGTCGACAATGAGGTGACCGGCTGGCTCCCGCAACCGCCAGGCACACCCGCTCCCCATCGAAGCGGGTAAGCCTTGGTGTTGGTTCGGGAAATCGTCGAGCGGAAGGAGTTTGCCCAAGCGGCCGAGGGGTGTCAACGCTAGCGACCGCCAATGCTAGGCTCGCGGCGCTCCTCGCCTGGAGGTGCCGCGAGCAATGACCAGTGTTGAGCCCCCCGTCCTCTACGATGTGAAGGACGGGATCGCCCGGCTGACGCTCAATCGTCCAGAGCAGCGCAACGCGCTGTCCCCAGAGCTGATGGCGGCCCTGCGAGAAGCGTTGCTGCGGGCCGGAGCAGACGCCGATGCACGCGTTGTCATCTTGACCGGTGCAGGGGATCGCGCGTTCTGTGCCGGCGGCGACCTTGGTGGCAGTGGCTTCCAAGGCAAGGGCTTCACCGAACGTCACCACGACCGGGGCCATTTCGCAGATTTGTTCCGCGTGATGAACCGGCTCGGCAAGCCCCTCATTGCACGGGTGCGCGGATATTGCTTGGCCGGCGGCCTCGGTCTGGCGCTCGGCTGCGACCTCGTGGTCGCGAGCGACGATAGCTCTTTCGGCACACCCGAGATTCGGCGCGGTCTCTTTCCCATGATGATCATGGCCACCATCTTTCGGAACATCGGACGCAAGAAGGGGATGGAACTCTTGCTGACGGGCGACCGGATCGACGCGCGCGAAGCGGAACGCCTCGGGCTCGTGAACTATGCCGTGCCTGCGGCTGAGCTCGACGCCAAAGTGGACGAGCTCGCCCGCAAGATCGCAGCCCTGTCACCAGCGGTGCTGCGCCTCGGACGCGACGCCTTCTACAGCATGAGCGACATGGAGTTCGAGCGCGCGCTCGACTATCTGCAGAGCATGCTCACGATCAACCTCGGCACAGAGGACGCGATCGAAGGTGTGCGGGCGTTTCTCGAAAAACGAGACCCGGTCTGGAAGGGCAAATAGCCGTTGGTCTCCCGCGCCTATCCCGCCGAGCTTGCGATCCGACCACGCGGTCCCCTTGCGGCCACGCTGCGGGTCCCGGGGTCGAAGAGCATCACGAACCGGGCCGCGCTCTGCGCAGCGCTCGCGCGCGGCGAAAGCCAACTCTTGGGAGCGCTTGAGAGTGACGACACCGAGGCGATGCGCGAAGCGCTCCGCGCGCTCGGCGCTGCGATCGAGGTCGACGGCACGACCTGGCGCGTGCGTGGCGTCGACGGTCGCGTGCGAGCGCCCGCCACGGCGACGCTCGACGCACGGGCCTCGGGCACGACTGCTCGCTTTCTGACGGCCGCCGCGCAGCTCGCCGACGGAGCTGTCACGATCGACGGGTCTGCGCGGATGCGGGAGCGGCCGATTGAAGAGCTCGTTAACTCCTTGCGTGCGCTCGGCGCTTCCATCGAGATCTTGGGAGCTCGGGGCTGTCCGCCCGTGCGTGTCGCAGGCGGTGGCCTGCGTGGCGGCCGGGCCCGCATCGACGCGCGCCGCTCCAGCCAGTTTGTCTCCGCGGTGCTCCTGGCAGCGCCCTACGCGCGCGAGGAGGTGGTGATTGAGCCCGCGGGAGGCGTCGTCGTCTCCCGTCCCTACGTCGATCTCACGCTCGAGGTGATGCGCGCCTTTGGGGCCGAGTGCGGCTGGACCCCCGGAGGTCGTGAGCTCTTCGTCGCTGCGGGTCGCCACTACCACGGGCGCCCCTATCAAATCGAACCCGACGCCTCTGCGGCCGCCTACCCGTTTGCCGCAGCGGCGATTGCCGGTGGGCGGGTGTGCGTGGAGGGCATCCCCCCCGAATCCCTGCAGTCGGACTTTCGACTCGTGGATGTGCTTGCGAAGATGGGTTGCACGGTCGAGCGCGGCTCCCAGTCTCTTGCGGTGTGCGGTTCCCTAGACGAGCTCCATGGCATCGACGCGGACATGAACGATCTCCCCGATGCAGTCCTCGCCCTCGCCGTGGTTGCACTCTTCGCCCGAGGTTCGACGCGCATCCGCAACGTTGCGAACCTCCGCATCAAGGAGACGGATCGGCTCGCGGCTCTTGAGCGGGAGCTCAGGAAGCTCGGCGCCCAAGCCCAGACAGGGCCGGACTGGCTCCTCATCGAGCCCGGCCCCCTGCGTGGGGCCGCGATCGATACCTATACCGACCACCGCATGGCCATGGCCTTTGCCTTGGCGGGTCTTCGGGTTCCCGGCGTCGTGATTCGCGACCCGGGTTGCGTGTCAAAGACCTGGCCGGATTACTTCGAGGCCCTCGAGCGTCTCTAGGAGGAGCGGGCGGGAAGCCTCTACTCGCGTACTTCGGCGGCGCGAAGCTCCTTCGGCGTGCGTTTGCGGAGGAAGCGTCGTGGTCGTGCGTAGAGCCAGGGCTCCGGGACCGCCGGCGGATCCGGTGCCAGATTCGGGCGCCCTTCGGCGCAAGCGGGGCTGCAGTACCAGATGCCATCGGCCTTTACGGCGTCGAGCAGGAGCGCGCGCCGACAACGGGCGCAGGATCCGCTTGCGGGACGATGTTCCAGCACGGGGGCGCAATGTACGAAGCGGGGATAGAGCGGGCAAGGCATGGAGTGCGGGTCGAGGCGACGGGGCTTTCGCGGCGCTTCGGGGAGCAGCTCGTGCTCGACGGGATTTCCCTCGCGATCGAGCCGGGGGAGACCTTCACGCTTCTCGGCGCCAACGGAGCGGGGAAGACAACCTTCGTGCGGCTCGTGATCGGCTACCTCGTGCCGAGCAGCGGGCGGGTGACCGTGGATGGACTCTCTCCCGAGACGGCTCCGCGCGCCGTGCACGCGCGTCTCGGGTATGTGGCGGAGACGTCGCGTCTCTATCCCGACCTGCGTGTCCGCGGGCTGTTGCGGTTCGCCGGCCAGGTTCGCGGGCTCGCGGGACCCGCCCTTGACGAGGCCGTCGAACGGATGCTCCTGCGCTTCGATCTCACAACGGTCGACCGGCGTCTCGTGGGCAATCTTTCGAAGGGATACCAGCAGCGCGTCTCGCTCGCCCAGGCTTTCGTTCACGACCCGCCGCTCCTGGTGGTGGACGAGCCCACGAGCGGCCTTGACCCGCTCCAGCAGTTCGAGGTGCGCGAGTTCCTGCGCTCGCTGGCCGGCCAGCGCACCGTGATTCTCTGCACTCATGACCTGTTCGAAGCACGGGCACTCGCGACCCGGGTGGGCGTCTTGCGGGCGGGAAAACTCGCGGCACTTGGCTCCGTGGATGAGGTGCTGGACGCTGCAGCACCTCTCGACCTGTTCCGTGCCGCGAAGGCGATGCCGGCGTGAAGGCGCTGTTCGCCCTCGTGCGCAAGGAGCTCGCGGTCCTGTTCGGCTCGCCCATGGCCTACCTCGTGCTCGCACTCGTCGGCCTTGTGACTGCCCTTCTCTTCTTCGATCATCTTCGCGTCTACAACCAGATCCTTTTCGTCTACACGAGCAATGCGAGTGGCGGCTTTGAGCTCGGCACGCTCCCTGAGCGCGTGAACCTGGAGGATCAGGTCTTCTTGCCACTCATGGAGCAGCTTGGGGTCACGCTCATCGGGATCGTGCCTCTCGTGACCATGCGGGTCTTCGCCGAAGAGCGCGCACGGGGGACGGAGGAGATTCTAATGACGAGCTTGCTGACACCGTCGCAGATCGTGCTCGGCAAATTCGCGGCCACCTTCTGCTTCGTGACGCTTATGCTGACCTGCTCCCTCGTGTATCCCGCCGCAGCGGTGCTGCGGGCAGGTCTCGGCCTTCCGCACCTCGCCGCGGTGGCCCTGGGACTTTTTGCGCTGAGCCTTGCGCTCGCCGCAATCGGTCTTGCCTGCTCGGCCTTTAGTGCGAACCAGATCATGGCGGCCGTCTCCGCCTACGCCGTGGCCTTCGTGATCTACGATTTTGGCTGGCTTGAGCCCTTTCTGGGCGCGGGCGCGGGAAAGCTGCTCGACGCGATCTCGCTTCAGCCCCGTTTCGTCGGCTTTGCCGAGGGGATCGTCTCGCTAGCCGACCTCGCGTATTTCGCCGGGATCATCGGGACGGCGTTCGCCGTGGCACGCCTCGGACTCGACGTCGTGCGGGTTCGCTGATGCAGCGCCTCGCGCTGCCCGGTCTCATCGCCGTGGTCTTCGGCCTCGGCTCGTACTACGCGACTGGCGAAATGGGACCCTTCGGGATTGCAAACGTCGCGCTCGGCGGCGGGGCACTCCTCCTCTCCGGGATCGCGGCGGCCCGGCGGGTGCACGGCTTGGCCGAAGGTGCGGCGCGCCGCATCCTCCTGCCGCGCGTGGCCCTGTGCCTCGCGGTGCTGCTCGGCGCGATCGCAATCGAGCGCCTCGCGGCGCACTCGGAGCTGCATCTCGATTGGACCGTGGATCGTCGCTTTGAGCTCTTCCCCGCCACCAAGAGCGCTCTTCGGACCCTGCCCTCGGAGCTCACTGCGACGCTCTATCACGACCGCGCAGACCCGCGCGCGCGGCGCACCCGAATGCTGCTTGAGGAGTTCGCCCGGGTGGGCTCCGTGCGCGTGCGCGTGCGCGATTTGGAAGAGGCGCAGGAGGACGTCGAGCGCTTCGGCATCCGGGGCACCAATGCCGTCGTGCTTGAGCTCCGGGGCGCCTATGAGATCGTGGATCGACCGACAGAGGGAGAGCTCCTCGAGGCCATCCTGCGACTGCGCGGCGCGCCCACCCGCGTGCTCTACGCGGCGGTCGGTGAGGGCGAGGGGGACCTGGAGAGTGTGGAGGCCTCGGGCTACTCCGGCCTCGCGAGCGCGCTCAGGACGGAGGGCTATGAGCTGCGGGGACTCTTCACCGCGACCGCGGATCAGGTGCCAGAAGACGCGGGCGGGCTACTCGTGATTGGCGCCCGGCGCACGCTGCGCCCGGAGGCGGCAGGGGCCGTGCAGCGCTACTTGGAGCGCGGCGGCCGCTTGGTCGCGCTGATCGAGCCCGGCGTGCGCAGCGGCCTTGAGGGAGTGATCGAGCACTTTGGGTTTGCCATCCCCGATGCGCTCGTCATCGATCCCGCCGCGGGCCCTGTGGAGGGCGCGCCGGCGGGCGTGAATCCCGTCGTCGCCGCGTATGCAAGTCACCCAATTACACGAGGCTTTAGCAACCGGACCCTCACGTTCTTTCTACGGGCGCGGCCGGTCGAGGCGGTGCACAAACCCGAGCCCGACGACGAGCTCGTGAGCCTTGCCTTCACGAGCCCGCGCTCCTGGCTCAACTTCGATCCGGCGGCCGTCCACGGAACGAGCGCGCCCCGCCCGCCCCCGGGCACGGTATTCCAGCGCTACCCGCTCGTTGGAGCGGGCCGCTACCCCCGACCCTCCGGCGAGGCGCGGATCGTTGTCTTTGGGGATGCAGACTTCGCCACGAATCAATACCTGCGCTCCCTCTACAACCTAGACCTGCTCATGAATGCGATCCATTGGGCGTTGGCGCGAGAGGATGCGATCACACTGCGGCCGAAGCTGCTCACTCCGAACCAGGATCCGCTGACGCCGCAGCAGACGCTTGGCATGCTCTACGGCGTAGGCCTTCTCGTGCCCGAGCTGCTCTTGATCGGCGCTGCCGTGACGTGGCTGCGCCGGCGGGGCGCCTAAGAGGCGCTGCGACCGGCGCTAGTGCTTGTCCGCGGGCCCGGGTGGCTTGGTCGCGAGGGCGATCCCCGTGGCCCCGGCTTGCTGCGCGATATCGAGGATGTTCACGGCCTCGCCGAGCAGCACCTTCCGATCGCCGCGCAGCACCACGACCTTCTCCCGCGAGCGGGCGAGAGCAGCCTTGAGCGCGGCGGGAAGCGCTTGCGGCTTCACGATGTCGTCATTCACCTGGATCTCACCTTGGGCCGTCATCGTCACGTTCACGCCGGTCGGGGCCGCCGATGCCACCGCCGAGCTCGGCAGATCGACGTTCTTGCCCTGCGTCGAGATCACCGACGTCGTTACCATGAAGATGATCAACAGCACGAGAAAGATATCCGTGAGCGGCGTGATGTTGATCTCGGCGACAATGTCGTCGCCGGTCTCTTCTCCGGCACTAGGCAGGGAGTGGATGGCCACGGTGAGCCTCCGAGCCGACGGGCGGCGTGGGCGGTGCCGCTGCCGACCCCGCGGAAGATTCGACGTAGAGCAGCGCCTGGATGAAGCGCTCACAACTGCGCGCGAAGGTCGAGGAAATCCCGTTCACGCGTACTTGGAGATAGTTGAAGAAACCCAGCGCCACGATGGCTACGGCGAGGCCGGTGCCAGTGGCCACGAGCGCCTCAGAGATTCCCGCCGCCACCACGGCGAAGCCGCCCGAGCCCTGTACCGCCATCTCGTGGAACGCACGGATGATGCCGACCACTGTGCCGAACAGGCCGATGAACGGCGCGAGAGAGCCGATCGTGCCGAGGATCCAAAGCCCGCGCCGCAGCTCGCTCACCGCCTCTTGGCGGGAAGTCGCAAGCACGCGGTCGAGGTCCTCGAGGGCGATATTCTGCCAGCGCAACCCCTCGACGAAGATCTGCGCCATCGGGTTCTTGGCGCTCGAGGCCTCGCACAGTGCCCGGGCGGCCGCGAGGTCTCGCTTGGCGAGGTGGTCGACCACCCGCCGCGTCAAGTCGCGCACTTGAGCATCGAGACCGCGAAAGCGAAAGAAGCGCTCGATCACGATTGCGAGCGCGACGATGGACGCGATCGCGAGCGGGTAGACCGTGAGGCCGCCCTGCTCGAGGAGGCGGAGCAGCGTGCCCGCATCGAAGGTGGTGGTGGTCGTGGCGGCGGCGTTGGCGGCCGTTGCCGCTTGGCCGACAGCGTCAATCGTGGTGGGATCCAAGGCGTCTCCTCCGCTCTTTCCGGAGCTGTGCTTCCCCTTTGGTGGACCTATGCACGCGGCGATCTATCGGGCTCTTTTGGGAGGGCGGGTGGAAGCATCCCCGCGCGCACGCGTACCTTACAGGATCGCACGAGAGTCCGCAGCAAACTCTGCGTCGTGCGCCGGGATCTGGCCTCATCGCGTTGACAGCCACCGAGCCTATTCGTAGGATTCCCGGAGGCGGATGTTTGCTGCTGAATCAGGTTTACGCAACGACCGTCCGATGGGTGATGCGCCGAAGCTCTCGTGTGTCGCCCGGACTGGTTTGGTCGCGCACCCGCAGCTTGTGCGCAGCACTGTTTGCAAGCCCGCAGACCAATGTGCGGCATCCCGCCACGCTGCCGCTCGCTGAGCGGTGCGCGGAGAGGACCGGCGCTTGAGCCAGGTGCTCACGATCCGCAGGCGCCTTCCCCGGCGCACACCGATGCGCTCCCTGCGCTTGGGCGGGGCTCTGCGCGCGGTCCGGCCTGCCACCCGGGCCTTCCCGGGAATCGAGATCAGGGAGCCCGGCCGCGCGCGCGGGAGGGTGCTAAGCGGCGGGGCTTCGCTCCTGCTGCACGCTGCGCTGATCAGCTTCTTGCTCTTCGTGGCGTGGCTCAACCCCGTCGTAAAGGAGTTGCCGATCCCCGTGCAGCTCGTGAAGGAGGAGCCGGCTCCGCCTCCGCCGCTCCCCAAGCCGAAGGAGGAGCCCGCTCCGGCCCCGCGCGCCCTTGCAGAACGGCGCTCCCTCGAGTTCGCCCCGCAGGCCCAGGCCGTTCGGCCCCAGGTCATCAACCCGACCGTGATCGCATCCGCCGCGCCGGTCGTCTCCGCCCAGAAGATCGACATGAGCGCTGTGGCCCCGGTGGTCGCCCCCAAGGATATTTCGCACGCGACGGTGGTGGCAGAGCACGTTTCCGCGGTGAGTTCCGTCGCGAGCGTGCAGGTCTCGAAGGTGGACCTCGGAAGCGCTGCGGCTCCTGCCCTTCGTGGCCCGACCGACGCGAATCAGCCTGCGGGACCCTCGGCGGGCCCGCGCCAGATTACCGATGTGGGCTCCACGATCGGCACCGGCCCGGCCAGCGCCACCGGCCTACCCGGGGGCTCGTCTGTGCGGGAGGGGATTGCCTCGAATCGCGACGTTCTAGGCTCTCCCACGGGACCCCGCGTGGCGAGCGTCAACACCCGGGTCGGGGAAGGGCTGCTGCGGGGAGACGGCGGAAACGGTTCGGGGGGAGGAGGAGACGGCGACTGCTTCAGCCGCCCGGAGGTGGTGGCCTACGAGGAGCAGATCCGCACGCGCATGTACGCCCGCTGGATCCTGCCCGCAGACGTGCCGCCGAGCCAGGAGGTGCGGCTCCAGTTCTCGCTTGATCCCGCGGGCTCGGTTACGGCGGTGCGGCCCCTTGGCGGTGGCCACCCGGAGCTCGCTGCGAGTGCCGTCGAGGCGCTCCGAGCGGCCGCGCCCTTCCCTCCCATGTCGGACCGCGTTCGCTGTCTCGCAAGGCAGCAGCTCACCGGCATCTTCCGGAACCCGCTCGCCGGCGGATAGATCCCCCGTGAAACGTCTGCTCACGCTCCTCGTGGTCGCGGCGCTCCTGGTCGTGGGTGCCAGTGCTCATGCCCAGAAGAAGCCGGTTCTCCTCGAGTATGACGACCAAGAGCGCCTCGCCAAGAAGCAGACCGACACCAACGGCGACGGCGTCTACGACGAGACTGTCTACTACAAAGACGGAAAGCCCGATCACGCCGAGATCGACTCGAACTTCGATGGGAAAATTGACCTTTGGGTGACCTACGCACCGGATGGCTCGATCTCGCGCCAAGAGCGCGACACCAAAGGCGACGGCAAGGTCCATCAGTGGGTCGAGTTCGAGAACGGTAAGCCAAAGGTCCAGAAGGACGATCGAAAGGGGGATGGCAAGCCCGACTCGTGGGTCTACTTCGAGAACGGAGTGCCGGTACGGGCAGAATCCGACGAGAACTTCGACGGCAAGATCGACCGCTGGGTGACCTACGCGAATGGGCAGCCGTCCGTCGTGGAGGAGGATCGGGCCCACACCGGCAAGCCCGACATCCGCGCGGAGTTCAACCCCGACGGGACGAAGAAGGTCGAGTACCAGGCCACCCATGGTGACGGCCAGTGGGACGTCACGATCTACTACGAGAACGGCAAGAAGGTCCGCGTCGAAGAGGACAGCAAGCACCGCGGGCATCCGGACATCATCACCACCTACAAGGACGAGGTGATCGTCCGGCGCGAGATGGACACGGACGGCGACGGTCGCATCGACACGGTCTCCACCTATGAGAACGGCAAAGAGCGCAAGCGGGTCCAGGACATGGCCGGCAGCGGACACGCCGACCTTGTCGCAACCTTCGACGCGAACGGCGAGCTTGAGCGCGAGGAAGTCGATTCCAAGAAGACCGGCCACGTCGATCTCGTACGCTTCTACCAAAACGGCAAGAAGGTGCGCGAGGAGCAGGACACCAAGGGCAAGGGCAAGCCCGATCTCGTCACCTTCTTCGAGAACGGCCAGCCGGTGCGGAGCGAAGCCGACACGAACGGCGACGGCAAGCCGGATACCTTCCTCACCTACAGCGACGGCAAGAAGGTCAAGCAAGAGGAAGACCGCAATGGGGACGGGAAGATCGACGCGATCTACGAGTTCGACGACAAGGGGAACGTCACGAGCGAGCGCCTCGACACCAACTTCGACGGCCACTTCGGGACCATCGCGGAGTACAAGGACGGCGCGCTCGTCCGACGCACCATCGATTCGAAGGGTCGAGGAACACCCGACCGCATCGAGTACTACGGCGAGGGTCATCTCACCCGCGTTGAACTCGATGAAAATGGCGACGGCAAGATCGACCTTTGGAACTTCTACGATCCCCAAGGGCGCCTCGAAAAGCAGGAGCAGGATTCGAAACACCAGGGGCAAGTCGATACCTGGGTGACGCTCGACCCGGCGACGGGCAAGGAGCTGCGCGTCCTCAAGGACACCGTGGGAGACGGCAAGGTCCATTCCTGGCGCACCAACGACGCGTCCGGCCAAACCGTGCGACTCGAGGAGGACAAGAACGGCGACGGCAAGGCCGATCGCGTCGTCGAGTTCGAAGGCGGAAAGCCCGTGCGCGTGGTCGAAGATACGAACTTCGACGGCAAGCCGGACCTGCGCCAAGAGCTCGACCCGAATGGTCAGGTGTTGCGGGAAGAGCGCGATACCAAGGGCACGGGAGTGTTCGATCTGCGCGTCACCTACTCGAACGGTCAGAAGACGAAGGAGGAGCGTGACACCAAGGGGACGGGCCACTATGACGTCGTCACCACCTTCGAAAACGGAGTCCAGGTTCGGCAGGAACAGGACACGAAGGGCACGGGGAGCTTCGACTCCACGATTGTCTTTCAGAACGGAAAGGAGGCACGCGAGGAACGCGACACGAAGGGGACGGGCAAGACGGACCTCGTCGTGACCTTCGACGCCCAGGGGCGGCCCGCGCGCGAGGAGATCGACACCAATGGCGACGGCAAACCCGACGTGGTCAAGATCTACGAGAACGGAGTCCTGATGCGTGAGGAGGCAGACCGCGATTTCGACGGCCGCTTCGAGCTCGTGACGTTTTACAAAGACGGCGTCCCGGTACGGTCTGAGGCCGACACCAACGGCGACGGCAAGCCCGACGTCATCGTCGAGTACGAAGGCGGGCACAAGGTGCGGGAGACCGAAGACACAAATTTTGACGGGAAGCCCGACGTCGTCACGACCTTCGATGCGTCCGGCAAGCCCTCGCGCGTCGAGGCCGACACGACGGGACAGGGGCGCTTTGACACGGTCACCTACTACGAGAACGGCGAGATCGTGCGCACCGAAAAGGACACCAAGGGAGACGGGAAGCCCCACCTTTGGGCCTACTACCAGAATGGGAAGGTCGTGCGCCAAGAGGAGGACACGAAGGGAGACGGTGTTCCGGACAAGAAGGTCAGCATGGGGGCGGCGGGAACGCAGGTGCAGGAGTCGGACACGAACGGCGACGGCAAGATTGACACGTGGATCACGGTAGACGCCTCGGGCCAAGTGATCAAGAAAGACGAA
>Ga0116216_10001888_pt1 | contig 14214 bp, 10 predicted proteins | sample Sb_taG_11_FD_89696 | JGI IMG/M metagenome (GOLD analysis project Ga0116216, IMG submission 89696) | Peat soil microbial communities from Weissenstadt, Germany - Sb_50d_3_AS metaG | ecosystem: Environmental > Terrestrial > Soil > Wetlands > Peat | place: Germany: Weissenstadt | collected 2010-09-21
CCGTCAGCGGGTCGGCCGTCATCACTTCCTTGATGGGGCAGTCCAGGGCGCCGTCGCGGCCCTGCTGTTCACCGACAGCGACGTGGTGCGGCTGATCGAGCAGGGCCGCGACGGTCCGCCGCCCGCGCCGCCGGGCCTGCGCGAACACCCCGCGCACCGTCTGTTCGCACGAGGCCAGGCGGACGTCCGGGCCGCGGCGCATGACCGCCTCGACCTTGAGCAGCTTGCGGCCGAGGCTGCCGGCCGGGTGGAAGCGGGCGAAATCCTCGTGCGTGAAGTCGCGCATCCGACTCAGGACGAAGGCCAGCGCGTCGCCCAGGGCGATCATCGCCGTGGTGCTCGTGCTCGGCGCCAGGCCGAGCGGACACGCCTCGGTAATCGGTCCGTAGACGAGGGCGAGGTCGGCCCGGCGGGCGAGGCTGCCGTGGGCGTTGCCGGTCAGGGCGACCACCGCCTGCGCCAGCTGCCGTAGCGGGTCGAGGAGGCGCACGATCTCGTCACTCTCGCCGCTGTGCGACAGGACCAGGGCGACGTCGTTGGGGTGGACCATGCCCAGGTCGCCGTGCATCGCCTTGACGGCGTCGAGGACGTAGGCGCGCGTGCCGGTCGAGTTCAGGGTGCCGGCGATCTTCTGTCCGACGTCGGCCGACTTGCCAGTGCCGGTGACGGCGACGCGCCCCGGGCAGTGGTAGAGCAATTCGACCACGGCCAGGAACGAGTCGTCGAGCCGGCCGGCCACCTCGTCGAGGGCCTGGGCCTCGGCGCGGACGATCTGCCGGGCGTACTCGAGGCGCTCGCCATCCGTGAGGGCCGGGGCGCGGTCGTGGAGTTGGAATGGCATCGGCGCATCCCTGCGAGGGCGGGCGAAGTTCCACGGTGCCGGCGGTCCGTGCCGGCACAACCGACCGACTATAACGGGCCCCCCAGGAAATACAACCGCAGCGCGCAGGGCGAACCTGCCCCATTATCGGCAGGTTGCCGCGCTGGGCTTGATTTATCGTTTCGCGCTCGCGAGCGCGAAACGATAAATCGAACGGGTCTCACGCGATGGTGATGTTCTTGTCGAGGTAGACGTCCTGGATGCGCTGGAGCAGGGCGGCGCCTTCCTTCATGGGGCGCTGGAATGCCTTGCGGCCGCTGATGAGGCCCATGCCGCCGGCGCGCTTGTTGATGATCGCGGTGGTGACGGCCTCGGCCAGGTCGCTGGCCCCCTTCGACTCGCCGCCGGAGTTGATCAGGCCGATGCGCCCCATGAAGCAGTTGGCCACCTGGTAACGGCACAGGTCGATCGGGTGGTCGCTGGACAGCTTCTTGTAGACGTCGGGGCTCGTCTTACCGAACTTGAGCGCGGTGAAACCGCCGTTATTCTCCGGCAGCTTCTGCTTGATGACGTCGGCCTGAATGGTGACGCCGAGGTGGTTGGCCTGGCCGGTGAGGTCGGCGGCGCCGTGGTAGTCCTTCTCGGGCGTCTTGAAGGCCGGGTTGCGCAGGTAGCACCAGAGGATCGTGGCCATGCCCAGCTCGTGGGCGCGGGCAAAGGCGTGGGCCACCTCAACGAGCTGCCGGTCGCCCTCGGCCGAGCCGAAGTAGATGGTGGCGCCGACGGCGGCGGCGCCCATGTTCCACGCCTCCTCGACGGTGCCGAAGAGGATCTGGTCGTACTTGTTGGGGTAGGTGAGCAGCTCGTTGTGGTTGACCTTCACGCAGAAGGGGATCCGGTGAGCGTAGCGGCGGGCGACGAGGCCGAGGACGCCGAAGGTCGAGGCGACGCCGTTGCAGCCGCCCTCGATGGCCAGCTTGACGATGTTCTCGGGGTCGAAGTAGGCAGGGTTAGGGGCGAAGGAGGCGCCGGCGGAGTGCTCGATGCCCTGGTCCACCGGCAGGATGCTGACGTAGCCGGTGCCGGCGAGTCGGCCGGTGCCGTAGAAGCGCTGCAGGTTGGCCAGGACGCGCGGGCTGCGGTCGCTGGGGACGAAACTGCGATCGACGAAGTCGGGTCCCGGCAGGTGGATTTGGTCCTTCGGGATGGTCTGGCAGCGGTGTTCGAGGAGGGCATCGGCGTTCTTGCTGCCCAGCAGGTCGTGAATCCAGGTGCTCATCGTTCATTCCCCTCGGGAAGCGTGCGGAGAAGCGCACTCGATTGGGAGGCCCCTTCAGGGGTCCGCAGTGCTGACATTTTAGGCCGCCGATGGGGCGTGGCAACCCGCGGGTGCGCAGGACTTTTCCCTGATTGGGGGCCGGGAGGTCGGCCGATCAATAGGACTGTCAGCGGCTGGCGCCGCGCCCGCCGGCGAGCCTCGGCCAGCCGACAAGCCGGCTCGCCACCCCAGGGGCCCCGACCCAACCTCCCAGGCCCCGCGGCGCCAGCCTCCCTTTTTCCCCCATCTTTTTCGTTGGCCTTCCGCCGCGGTGCTGATATATAACCCTTCACGTCGTTCCACACAAACAGTCCGGCAACACCAAGGGAGAACCTGCCATGTCGATGTTCGTCGGAGAAAGTCTCGTCATCGAGGGGAGTGACCTCGACAACGTCGCCCACATCGACCTGCTGATCGGCGACAAGACCGGGCCGGTCGGCGCGGCCTTTGCCAATGCCCTGGCGAACCAATCCGCTGGTCACACGAACCTGCTGGCCGTCATCGCGCCGAACCTGATCTGCAAACCGGCCACGGTGCTGATCACGAAGGTGACACTGAAGAAAACCAAGCAGGTCATGCAGATGTTCGGGCCGGCCCAGGCGGCCGTCGCACGCGCCGTGGCCGATTCGGTCGCCGCGGGCGTCATTCCCAAGGACAAGGCCGACGACTACGTGATCGTGTGTGGCGTGTTCATCGCCGCTTCGGCCAACGACGACAACAAGATCTTCAAGAACAACTACGAAGCGACGAAGCTGGCGATCAAGAGCGCCATGAAGGGCGAGCCGAAGATCGACGAGATCCTCGCCAAGAAGGATAGCGTCAAGCACCCGTTCTCGCCGAAATAACCACAGACCCCGTTTAGCGGCGGGTCGCAGACCCGCGCGGGTCTGCGACCCGCCGCTAAACGATGGGGCGTCACCATGTCCGACAAGCGCAAGATCCTCATCCAGCTCGACAGCGACCCGCAGCCCAGCGTCTTCGACCGCGTCGTGGCCATCGACGCCGGCGCCGACGAGGTCTTCAGCTACGGCGGCGTGAGGCCGGAGCAGGTGCGCGACCTCGTCCACGGGGCGATCTTCACGCGCGGCCCGAAGGACTTGAAACGCACCGCCCTCTTCGTCGGCGGCAGCGACGTGGCGGCGGGCGAGAGGCTGCTGGCCGAGGCGCTGCGGCACATGATCCCGGCGTTTGGCCTGCGCGTGTCGGTGCTGCTGGACGCCAACGGCGCCAACACCACCGCGGCCGCCGCCGTGCGCGCCGCGGCGCGGCACCTCGACTTGAAGACGGCCAGGGCGCTGGTCCTCGGCGGCACCGGTCCGGTGGGGCAGCGCGTCGCCCTGCTGCTGGCGCGACAGGGGACCGAGGTCCGCGTCGGCTCGCGCCAGGAGGCGAAGTCGGCGGCGACCTGCACGGCGATCCGCGCCAAGGTGGCCGATGGCAAACTGGAGCCGGCCGCGGCCGGTACGCCCGCCGAGGTGCAGGCGGCGCTGCAAGGGCGGTCGCTGGTGATCGCGGCGGGGGCGGCCGGCGTGACGCTGCTGCCGCGGTCGGTGCGGGCCGCCAGTCCCGGTCTGCGCGTCGCCATCGACCTCAACGCGGTGCCGCCGCTCGGCATCGAGGGCGTCGAGGTGAGCGACAAGGGCAAGGAGGGCGACGGCGCCGTCTGCTACGGGGCCGTCGGCGTCGGCGAGACGAAGATGAAGGTCCACAAGGCGGCCGTCGCCAGGTTGTTCGAGAGCAACGACCAGGTCCTCGACGCCGAGGAAGTTTACGCCCTTGCCCAGTCCTTCTAGTCCCGCCCGATGGCTACCACCACCGCCAGCAGAGCCAGCAGCACTAACAACAGGGTCAACGCGACGTCCCAAAGGACGAGGACGGCGTGGTCGTTGATGGTCACCATGCGGACGGCGCGCAGGGCGCGGCTCAGCCGCCCGCGTTTGCGCACCGACTGGATCTCTTCGCGCAGGAATTCGCGGTGCGCCTGAAGGAGTCGTCGGCCGCCCTTCCAGTGCTGCGCCAGCGTCTCGCGCTGCCCCGGCAAAAGCGTCTGGAAAATGGGCACCGGCGCCTGCTGCCGGGCCAGGACCACGACGGAGTAGCCGGGCTGCCCTGCCTCGCCGAGCAGCGGCGGAAAATCCTCCAGGGCCTCGCGCACCGCCTTGAGACGGTTGATCAATTCCGTCGCCTCGGCCGGCCTGGTCAACTTGCGCTTGGGGTTGCCGAAGTACTTGCCCGCCCGTTCCCAGGCGCGCATCAGACGGCGGGTCTGCGCCAACCGGTGGTAGATGGCGCGGCGAGTGCCGAGGCCGCGCCGGGCGACGCCGGAGCGACTGGCCTCGAGCACCGGGTCGGCCTTGGGCCGCGGTTGGGGCGGCGCGGGCGGCGGCGCGGCGGGGAGCGCTTCGACCACGGCGGCGGGCAGTGGGACCGGCGGCTCGGACCCGACGCCTGGCGGGGGGGTCTCCGTCGGGACGGGGACCGGCGGGGGCGGCTCGGCGGACGGCGGGACGGGGAGGGCGACCGGCCGCGCCTGGACCTCCGGCACCGGTGGCACTTCCGGGCGCGGCGGCGGCGGGCGCTCCGGCGCGGGGACCAGCACCGGGGCGACGAGGGCGGGTGCCGGCGTGACGACGGGCGCCCCCCTGGAGCGGACGGGCGGCGACTTGGCCCCGTTGCCCGCCGGCCGGCCGAAGCGGGCGGCGTCGTAGGCCCGCCGGGCGTCGGGGTCGGTCAGACAAACGTACGCCTGCGCCAGGCGGTTCATCGCTTCCGTGACCAGCTCGGGGTGGAGCAATTGGTAGCGGCGCACCGCCTCCAGCCGCTGGTGGACCCGCTGCTCGATGCGCGCGCAGTCGGACTCGCCCGGCTCCAGGCCGAGCAGCCGATAATGATCGGGCGGCCAGTCGCCGGGCGGCAGACCCAGCCAGGTGCAGATCAACTCGTGGCTCATGCCGCATCCAGGGCTGCGAGAATTTCCTGTTCCGTTAGAATGCCAAATCCCCGCGCAAATTGCAAAGAGTTAAGGACGACTTGCCCCGTCGCCGCCGGATGTGATACAACGCCGCTCCACCCGGGACGCGCATCCTGCCTGTTATCCGAAGTCTCGCTGGTCGAGCGACCCTTATGAAGAACTTCCTGCGCGCCCTCCGCGTCGCCTGGGGCTACCGCGGCCGACTGCTCCTGTCGCTGGCCTGCGCCCTGTTCGCCGCCGTCCTCTGGGGCCTGATGTTCACTTGCATCGACCCCGTCCTCTTCATCCTCAAGAACGGCAGCAAGTCGGACAATAACCTCCAGGCCCGCCAGGAAGGCAAGATCGCCGACGCCGAAAAGATCGTCAAGGACCTCGAGCCGCAGATCGCCGCCCTGGTCAAGGAGCAGGAAGTCCTCGACCAGGCGCCGCCGTCGGACTTCCGCGACAAGCATCGGCGCGATGTGGCCCGCGACCTCGACAAGGTTACGCGCAAGCTGGAGACGGCCCGCAACGACCTGCGCTGGCTGCACTTCTCCAAGAAATACATCGACCAATTCATGCCGGGCGATGCCTTCACCACCCTGGTCTGGCTGTTCGCCTTCGTGGTGGGGACGGTGGCCCTGCGCGGCGTTTTCGAGTTCGCACAGGAATCGCTGGTCGGCAGCGTCGTTAACCGCGCCCTGTACGACCTGCGCAACCGCTTCTTCCGCAACGTCATCCACCTCGACGTCAATCAGTTCGGCGAGCAGGGTTCCGGCGAGATGATGGCCCGCTTCACCAACGACATGGAACTGGTCGGCCAGGGGATGAAGACGGTCTTCGGCCGCGTCATCTCCGAGCCGCTCAAGGCGGTCAGCTGCGTCGCCTTCGCCTGCTGGATCTCCTGGCAGCTGACGCTGATGTTCCTCATCCTGGTGCCGGTCGCCTTGTTCATCCTGACCAAGGTCGGCCGCATGATGAAGCGGGCCACGCGGCGGCTGCTGGAGCGGATGTCGAGCATCTACAAGATCCTTCAAGAGGTCTTCCAGGGCATCCGCGTCGTCAAGGCGTTCACGCGCGAGGCCTACGAGCGCCGCCGCTTCCGCACGGTCACCAAGGACTACTGCCGCAAAGCGATGCTGGTCGTCAACCTCGACGCCCTCGCCGGCCCGGTGATCGAACTGCTCGGCGTGGTGGCCGTGGCGGTCGCCCTGCTGGGCGGGGCCTACCTGGTGCTGGAGAAGTCGGCCGAGGAGCGCCTCTTCGGCCTGCGCATGAGCAACCACCCGCTGGAGCCCGAAGAACTGCTGCAGCTCTACGCCTACCTGGCCGCCATCGCCGACCCGGTGCGCAAGCTGTCGAGCGTCTACACGCGTATGCAATCGGGCTTCGCCGCCTCGGATCGGATCTTTGACTTCATGGACCGCCGGCCGCGCGTCCGTCCCAACGCCGAGGGGCGCCGCCTGGAAGCCGTCTGCCAGGGTATCGAGTTCCGCGACATCTGCTTCTCCTACGACCCCGACAACCCCATCCTGACCAACGTCCACCTGCACGTCCGCGCCGGTGAGACGGTCGCCCTGGTCGGCAAGAACGGCTGCGGCAAGACGACCCTCGTCGGCCTGCTGCCGCGCTTCTACGACCCGGACCACGGGGCCATCCTCATCGACGGGGTGGACGTCCGCAAGATGAGCCTGCGCAACCTGCGCAAGCAGATTGGCGTGGTTACGCAGGACGCGATCCTCTTCGAGGGAACGATCTACGACAACATAGCTTACGGCAACCGGCGGACGACGGCGGCGCAGGTGGAGGAGGCGGCGCGCATGGCCAACGCCCACGAATTCATCGCCGGCCTGCCCCACGGCTACCGGACGCAGATCGGCGAGGCGCGCAGCCTGTCCGGCGGACAGAAGCAGCGCATCGCCCTGGCCCGGGCGATCCTGCGCGACCCGAAGATCCTCATCCTCGACGAGTTCACCAGCGCCGCCGACGCCGAGAGCGAGGCCGCCATCCACCGGGCGCTGCGCGAGTTCAAGCGCGATCGCACCACGTTCGTCATCACCCACCGCCTCAACACGTTGGAGATCGCCGACCGCATCGTGGTCATGGACGAGAAGCGCATCGTCGCCGTCGGCACGCACGCCGAGCTGATGGCCACCTGCGCGCTGTACCAGCGGCTGCACGAGGCGCAAGGACAGAAGCTCGTCGCTTAATGGGAAAAGGCATGGATGCGAGCGCTGATTCATCGTTTCGCGAAACGATAAATCGAGTCTCGCGGCTCAACGCGCTTCCCGTGGCCGGTCTGACCTTTCTGTGCTGGTTGCTCTTCTTCCGCGGCCTCGGCGAGCGCGACCTGTGGAGCAGCCACGAGGGCCGCGCCGCGATGGACGCCCAGTCGCTCCTCGACGACGGCTTCTCCACGATGCCGCATCTCTTCGACGGCCGCGCCGAGGTGCAGAAGCCGCCGCTCTACTACTGGCTGGTGGCCCTGGCGGCCCGCGCCGCCGGTACGCCGGTCGATGCCTGGACGGTGCGCCTGCCGGCGGCGCTGTCGGGACTGGTCGGCGTCCTGCTGCTGTACGGCTTCGCCGCGCGGCGCGGCCGGCCGGTCGCGGGACTTGTGGCGGCGGTCGTCCTGGCCACGGCGCTGCACTACACCTGGCTGGCGCGGGTCGGCCGCATCGACATGCCGCTGACACTGACGACGGCGGTGGCGCTGCTCGCTTTCTATCGGATGGGGAGAGAAGCGCCGCCCCGAGAGCGGCGGCTAAGAGACTGTAACACTAAGGACATCGCCGCTTGCGGCTTCGCAATCGTTCCTGCGAAGCCGCAAGCGGCAAGAGGGTTTTTAATACTATTCCTAAACGGGTTGGCGGGATACCTCGCCGTTACTGCGGGCTTGCTGCTCAAGGGGCCGATCGGCGCCGTACTACCGCTCGGGGTCGCCGCCGCCTGGCTCCTCGTCAACCGCGACCTGCGCCGACTGCGTCACTGCGGCTTGTGGTGGGGCGTGCCGCTGGTGGCGCTGATCGTCGTGCCGGTCTACCTCTGGGCGAACGCACAGACGGGCGGCGAGTTCTTTCGCGCCTTCCTGTGGCACCACAACGTCGAGCGCGGCTTCGGGGGCTCCGAGGTGCTGCGCGCCCACCCGTGGTGGTTCTACGCCCCGCACCTGGTCGCCGACTTCCTGCCGTGGAGCCTGCTGCTGCCGGTCGCCGCCTGGGCCTTCGTCCGTCGCGGCTGGTGGCGTGACGACCCCGAGGCGCGCTTCGGCCTCGTCTGGCTGCTGACGATCACACTCCTCCTCTCGGCGGCGCGCTTCAAGCGCGCCGACTACCTGCTGCCCGCCTTCCCGGGCGCCGCCCTCTTCCTTGGCTGCGTCGGCGAGCGCTGGTATCGCGGCTCGGACCATCCCGCCCGGCTCGCGGCGGGGTTCGCCATGATTGGCTTCGCTTGCGCCGCCGGCTGGTGGCTGTACCTGGAGCACCAGCTGCGCGCCAACGAGCCGGGGCGCGAATCGGTCCGCTTCGCGGAGGCGGCCCGTCGCATCGCCCCCGCCCCGCAGCCGATCCTCTTCTTCCGCACCGAGGCGCAGGCCGCGGCGTTCCACGTCGGCCGGCCGCTCGCCCTGTTCGTAGAATGGGAAAAACTGGACGCCTGGGCCGCCCGCCCCGAGCCGGCTTACGTCGTCATGCCGGCCCAGGTCGCCGCCGAGTGGCCGCGCTTCGTACACACCGGTCGCCTCGAAGAAGTGCTGCGCGAGCCGGCCCCGCCCGGCGGCGGCGACTGGGACCTGCCCGCCTGGCTGCCGGCCCGGCTGCGCCGCGACCTGGAACGGTTCCAGGCCGGCGAAGGCCACGGGCGGCCGCTGGTGCTGCTGCGGACGGTGCCCCATTCCGCAACCCCCGCGCCGTGACCGAGCCCGACGATGCCCGAACTGACTCCGCTCCCTCCCATCGCCGGCCAACCCATCAGCGTGGTGCTCCTCGCCCACGACGAGGAGCCGCACCTCGAAGCCGTCGTCACCGAGTGGGCGGCCCTCCTTGAGGGTCTGAAACGCGATTACGAGATGCTGCTGGTAGATGATGGCAGCGCCGACCGGACCGGCGCTCTGGCCGAGGCGCTGGCGGCGCGATTGCCGCGCCTGCACGTGCTGCGCCACCCGGCACACCGTGGCCGGGGGGCGGCGCTGCGCACCGCGCTGGCCGCCGCGACGAAGCCGCTCCTGTTCTACACAACCGCCGACCGCCAGTATCAGCCGGCCGACTTGAAGCGACTGCTGGCCGAAATCGACAAGGTCCACCTCGTTTCGGGCTTCCGCCTCTGGCGGCCGGTGCCGGCACCGTTGCGCTGGCTCGGCCGCGGCTGGCGGCTGATCCTGCGCGTGTTCCTGGGCCTCGGCCTCGAGCCGCTACCCGGCTGGCTCGGCGGGCGCGAGCACCTCTACCGGGCCCTGTGCCGGGCGGTCTTTGCCCTCCGCCTGCAGGACGTCAACTGCGCCTATCGTCTCTGCCGCCGTGACATCTTCGCGCGCATCCCCATCCAGTCGGACGGCGACTTCGTCCACACCGAGGTGCTGGCCAAGGCCAACTTCCTCGGCTGCTACCTGAATGACGAGGTGACGGTCGCTTACCGGCCGCGCGAGCGGGACGCCCGGGGGCGCATGTGGAAGGACGGCTACCGCGTCTTCGCCCGGCCGGACTTCGGGCCGCCCGTGCTGCCGGCCGAGGGGCAGGCCCAACCGGCCCCGCCAGCCTGATCCCCGTCGCCCTGGCCAGCGTGGCCGCCTCGCTCATCCGTCCCTTCCTGCTCGGCCACGGCCCGCTCTTCAAAATTCCCCCGCACGACACCCTCCCCCTGGAGGCGCTGCTGTCGTCCGGCGGGGCCGGCCTACTCGCCGGCCTGATGGCCCTCGGCTTGACGCTGGCGGTCTACGCCTGGGAAGACCTGTTCCTGCGCCTGCCGATCCACTGGATGTGGTGGCCGGCCATCGGCGGGGTGGTCGTCGCGGCCGAGCATTCGCCCCGGGCCGCAAGCGGTACCAGGGGGGATGCGCGAGTCAGCGCCCGGTCAGAGCGCCGCGCAGCTGGTTCTGCTGCTGCTGCAAGGTGAGCAGCAGGGCAGTCACCTGTTGCTGTTGCGTGGGGGTCAACTGCTGTTGCTGCTGCACCGCGGTCAGCAGCGCGATCAGTTGCTGCCGCTGCTGCATCGCGGTCAGTAAGGCGGTCTGCTGTTGCTGCATCGCGGTCAGCAGGGCACTCTGCTGAGTGGTGCCCAGTTGACTTCCCGTGGTGCCTTGCGTTCCCAGGGTTCGGGTCCCGCTCCTCTGTCTGCCCGCGCAGCCAGCCCTCGTCTGGCCGTGGGACTGCCCTGCCGCGAATAGCAGCGACGCCGCGGCCAGCAGGACCGCGCTCGCCCCCTTTGCCGAAATCATGCGTGCCTCCTCCGTTGGTGTGAGACAGGGGCCTGCCAACGCGATCCGATGAGTAGTTCATCCCGAGACCGCCTTTACTTACGTCCGGCGGACGCGGGAACTGTACATGAGCGCGCGAAGATTTCAGGCGCTGGTGACGACGGCCGTGAAGGCGGCGCCGGCCAGTGTCCCGTCGCTCGGGGTGACCTGCGGCGTCGGCCGAGTGTTATTACCACCGTGCGCTCACTTACGCCGCCTGGGGACAACCCGAGGTCGCCGGCGGCGATGACGACCGCGCCCGGGCGCTGGCGCTCCGGCCCGCCGCCTGTTACCCACCACTGAACCTTGCCGAACCCCTCCCGGGTCGCATAATAGCCCCTTGTGTAGCCGAATCCCGCGCCGCCCGGCGCGGGAGCGGGGGATCCATTGGGCCGAGTCATCGACCCGGGGGCTCAGGTCCAGACCAGCGGACCGGGGCACTTACAAGCCCTAGCCCGTCAGCTAACCTCGTAGGCAGGTCGTGGCGCGGCGCCGCGGCCGGTTGTAGGGGCACACCCGTCTGGCTGGTTGCGACGAAGAGCCCGTCCGCTGCTTCGACGGACCGTCGAAGAACCCACCGATGTCTACCCCCGAAGGCACGCCGGCGCCGTCCAGCGGGCTGGTGCGCCGCCTCGCCCGGCCGGCGCAGGTGATCATCGTCAGCAGCGTGATGTTCACCTTCATCAGCTACTGGCGCACCGCCGCCGTCGTCCTTTGCGACCTGGCCAGCACCGTCTACTACATCGGCGGCATCGTCGAGAACGCCATCGGCCCGGCGGCCCCGTGGTTCATCCTGGCCGTCATGCTCTTCAGCTACACGGTACGCTCCGTTTACATCGAGAGTTGTTCGCTGTTCGTCCGCGGCGGCGTTTACCGCGTCGTCAAGGAGGCGATGGGCGGCTTCCTCGCCAAGCTCTCCGTGTCGGCGCTCATGTTCGATTACGTCCTTACCGGGCCGACCTCCGGCGTCTCGGCGGGGCAGTACATCATGGGGCTGATCGTGCAGTTCCTCAGCCTGATCTCACCGGAGACCTACAAGGCCTGGGGGCTCGACCAGACCGACCCCGGCCAGACCGGCGAGCAGGTCATCCGCTGGGGCTCGGTCGTCCTGGCCCTGGGGGTGACGCTGTACTTCTTCCGCCAGAACCTGATCGGCATCCACGAGTCGAGCGACAAGGCGCTGAAGATCATGTACGCCACCACCGTGATGGCCATCGTCATCATCGGCTGGTGCATTTTCACGTTGATCTACAACGGCGGCCCGGCCCAGTGGGTGCCCCTCCTGCCCGACCTCCACCCGAAGGTCGAACACGTCGAAATCCCCGCCGAGGAGGCGGCCGACCCGTCGCGGTACAACCTCCCGCAGGAGGACAAAGTCTGGGTTCGCGACCCGGACAGCCCCGATCACCTCAAGCCCAGGGAGGAAGATGGCCAGCCGGTCCCCAAGGAGAACGAGGCGATCAAGGAGATCGCCAACGTCACCGGAGTGAAGGCCCACAAGCCTGACGACCCGCTCGGCTTCATCTCCTCGACGGGGCTCGGCCAGGCGATCCAGAAGGCCGGCATGCCCGGGTATTCGTGGCTGAGCATCCTCGGCATCCTCGGCCTCTTCCTGGCGTTCGGGCACTCGATCCTGGCCATGTCGGGCGAGGAGACGCTGGCCCAGGTCTACCGCGAAGTCGAGTCGCCGAAGCTGAAGAACTTCAAGAAGGCGGCCTTCATCGTCTTCGTCTACAGCGTGGTGCTGACCGCCGGCATCAGCTTCCTGGCCGTGCTCATCATCCCGGACGAGGTCCGCATGAAGTTCTACAGCGGCAACCTCATCTCCGGCCTGGCCCGGCACGTCGTCGGACCGCCGACGTTGAAACTGGTCCTGGAAACCTTCGTCGTCGTCATCGGCTTCCTGATCCTGGCGGGGGCCGTCAACACGGCCATCATCGGCAGCAATGGCGTCCTCAACCGCATCGCCGAGGACGGCGTGCTGCCCGACTGGTTCCTCAAGCCGCACCCCCGCTACGGCACCACCTACCGCCTGCTGATCCTGATTACGTCATTGCAGCTCGGCGTTATCCTCATCAGCATGGGGCACATCATCGTGCTCGGCGAGGCGTACGCCTTCGGCGTTGTCTGGAGCTTCGTCTTCAAGGCCCTGTCGATGGTCGTGCTGCGCTTCAAGGACAGGACGCCGCGCGAGTACAAGGTGCCGCTCAACGTCCGCGTCCGCGGGGTCGAGGTCCCGATCGGCCTGATCCTGATCTTCCTGGTGCTGCTGACGGCCGCCGTCCTTAACTTCTTCACCAAGGAGGTCGCCACGGTCAGCGGCCTGATCTTCACGGCCGGCTTCCTGACGGTGTTCGTCCTCTCGGAGCGCTACCACGAGAAGAAGCGCGGGCATGCGGCCCACAAGCACATGGAGCAGTTCAACCGCCAGCAGGCGCCGGTCGTCAGCCTCGAAGCGCTGGGCATCAGCAAGCCGTATCGCAAACTGGTGGCCATCCGCTCGACGCAGAACCTGGTGATGCTGGAAAAGGCGCTCGCCGAGGCCGACCCCGACACGACCGCCACCATCGTCATGACGGCCAAGGTCATGCCGATAGGCGACGCGCCGTCCAACGGCAACGTCGATCTGGACGCCTACGACCAGCAGCTGATGACCGCGGTGGTCAATCTCGCCGAGACGGCCGGCAAGGAGGTCAAGCCGCTGATCGTGCCGACCAACAACCCGCTGCACGCCGTCCTGCAGACCGCGGAGCAGCTGCACGCCAACGAAGTGGTCATGGGGGCGTCGAACAAGTACACGGCCGACGAGCAGCTGGAGCAGATCGCCTTCTACTGGATCAGCATGCACCACGGCACGCCGGCGCCGCTGACGGTGCGCGTCCTCGGCGCCGACCGCGACATGGCCCTGGACCTGGGCGGCGGCAACCGCATCCCGAAAATCAGCGAGCGGCGGGCGCGGACCGTCGCCGAGCTGCGCGCCGCCGGCGTCGGCGTGCGCCGGGTGCTCATGGTGCATGACGGCACCCCGGACAGCAGCGACCTGTTCCAGCAGGTGCTGACCATGCTCGACGCGCAGGTCCACCTGGCTGTGGCCCCTGTGGCGCCGGCCGACGAGCAGCCGCCGACGAGCCTGAACCTCGTGCCGCACGACCAGGAGCGGGCAAAGCAGCTCGGCCGCGACGTGCCCCTGGTGAGCCTGACGAGCAGCTCCGGCGAGGAGATCGTGCGCGTCGCCAAGGAAGGGCAGTACGACTTGCTCGTGGTGGGGCTGCCGACCGAGCCGCCGGCGGGGCAGAACGGGCGCGTCGATGCCCGCGCCCGCTACGTCATGGACCGCGCCCATTGCCGCGTCTTTTTGGCGGCGGCGCCGCTGATCCCCCGCGAGGTCGTGGACACGCGCCAGGGGGTCTGAATCCAGCCGCTTGCGGCTACGGACGATTTATCGTTTCGCGCTCGTATATCATGGCGCGAGCGCGAAACGATAAATCGTCAGCGCTAAGCCGCAAGCGGCCCAGCTGGGGATGCCCACGATGTCCCTCTCCCGGCCGGCGCAGGTGATCGTCGTCAGCAGCGTGATGTTCACCTTCATTAGCTACTGGCGCACCGCCGCCGTCGTCCTCTGCGACCTGGCCAGCACCGCCTACTACATCGGCGGCATCGTCGAGCAGTCGATCGGC
>Ga0116216_10001891_pt1 | contig 14201 bp, 12 predicted proteins | sample Sb_taG_11_FD_89696 | JGI IMG/M metagenome (GOLD analysis project Ga0116216, IMG submission 89696) | Peat soil microbial communities from Weissenstadt, Germany - Sb_50d_3_AS metaG | ecosystem: Environmental > Terrestrial > Soil > Wetlands > Peat | place: Germany: Weissenstadt | collected 2010-09-21
AGATCCTGCTGTTGGAGCAGGCATTCGCGGGCGGGCCATGGGGCCTCGCCATGGCTGTCGCGCTCGTCTTCGGCACGCTCGTCTCGTTCTACGTGTACGGCAAGGTCGTGTGGGATATGTACGCGTACTCCGAGGACGAGGCGGTACTGCCCACGGGCCACGCCTTCGCGCCGTGGGTGGCAGTCGCAGCGGGAGCCGCCGGCACGCTCGTCTTCGGCATCGCGCCGCAGCTCTTTTACGCGAGCCAGCCCTTCCTCCTCATGGTCCCTCCCGCGAAATAGGTCCAGGATCGCACAGCGGGGCAGCGAGTTCGTTCGCGACGGGGATCCTTTAGCGCCCGGACGAGGTTACGTTTGAGACTGCGCGTCGTCGCCGCCATACTTGTCCTGGTCGCCTTTGCGTCGTGCTCGCCACGAGGACCAAGCGGCGGCGCCACGCCCTCGCCGCTGCCGATCGCGACAGGGGACTTCCCCATGCAAGGCCATGCGGCCGACTTCTCGTGGGTCTCCGGCAGAATCGAGAGAGACCTCTCGTGCACGTATCTCTTGTTTGGGGATCGGCGTCGCTCGCCGTGGGGCGGACGGATCGTGCTTGCCGCATCGGTCGATCAACTGTCTGAATTGCGTGGTGGAGATGCAGTCGTGGTCAAAGGCGAGCTGACGCGGTTAGCCTACGGCTCGTGCGGCGCGCCCTCGTACGTGGTCGAAAGCATCGAAGAGCATTGAAGCGCGCCAGCCACATGTCAAAGGCGCGAGGGAACTCGCGCCTTTGACGTTGTCACTTAGTTGCCGCCGTTCGACGAGCTTGTCTGCCGGTGGTGCCTCCCGCCCGAGCTCGACGTGGAATTGCTCGAGTTTGACATGTCCATCGAGTTCGACATCGAGCCGCTCGAATTCGTCATGCCACCAGTGGAACTGCTCGAGTGCCGCGTGCCGGCGAGGTGATAGCCCGCGGCGTTGGCGGCGGCTTTGCACATGTACTCGCCATGCTTGGTCCGCCCGAAGTACGGATCTCCCGATTCGTGATAGGATTTCTTGGCCGTGTTCACCCACACCACGTCGCCCTTGCAATTGAGGCCGCGTGGGATGGGGGCTTGTTGTGAGAGCGGCAGGGCGGCGATCTCTTTTTGGACCTCGGTCATCGGGCTCGCCGGCGGCGCGACCGTGGCGTTGTTCTGTGGCGCCGATTGGTTGCCGCCGCAACCCGCGATTGTCACGGCGACGACGAGCGTGAGGGTCGCCTGCGTAGCCGCGCGAAAATATCGAAGGAGCATGCGTCTGTCCTTTCTCGATTTAGGGATTGGCCGCTCGTTTGCGCTGCGCGCATAAAACCCTGGGCTCGCATGAGCTGTGAAGAGGCCACGACAAAAGTCGGCCGCTGTCATCCTCATCGCGGGGATGCGTTTCTGGCGTGTGATAAGGCTCACGAGGCACACGCCGAACGGCCGCAGCGCTGCGACTTTGCGTGTCCCGCGATGGAAGAAAGCCAGGGGAGCTCCGCACACATCTATAACTTGTCATCAGGGCGCTTACGAAAGCGACCGATTTTCACCATGCCGTCATTTCTTCCACCCGTCCTAGCTCAAGGAGCCCTTGGCCTTTAGTGTTGATGCTTGCGATTTTAGCCGCCGGTCTTGTCGCGCTGCAGTCTGCCGTCGCTGACGGCTCAGGCCCGAGCCCCACGCCCGCGCCGCAGGCGCGCTACGTGGGTGAGACCCTCTCCTATAGCTTGAGCGCAGTGATGTCGCAGTCCATCGCGGGCAGCGACGCGTTCGGCAAGGCTGTCAATCAGACGTCCGCGCCGACCAACGTCAAACTACACGAGAGCATCGATATCACGAAGGCGACCCCGCAGGACCTGAGCATGCACCGCACCGGCACGATCACAGCTGTGGTCGTTGGCGCCAAGCCCGTGTCGAAGACCGGTCAGGGTTGGACCACGGTGACAAGCGCCGGGCAGATCGTCCACGACTCAGGCAAACTCGGCGGCCTGTTCTTGTTGCCGCTGCCTTTCCTCGCCGATGCGGCGATGAAGTCGGGTGGCGACCTCTCGGTCGGCGACCGTTGGTCGGGTAAGCTCGGCACGAAGCTCTACGGCATGACGGCTCAGCCGCGTCTCGTCTTCACGGTCACCGCTGAAAGCGTCGTGTCCGGTTCGAAGGTCTACAGCATCGAAGCGACCGGCAGCGTGCCGATGAAAGAACCGGTCATGACGGCATCGGGCGAGCCGCTCGGCTACGCCAAAGGCACAGCCGAGATCAGCGCCCACTTCGAATACGATCGCGACAACCGCCGCCTCGTGTTCATGCGTGCCGAACTGAGCGACACGCTTCATTACTCGGGGCCGACCAAGCACGTTAGCGGCCGGGTGAAGGACCATCAGCAGTGCGAGGTATCGCTCGACCAGGCGTCGCTTGCAGGACACGACGAGCCCGGCATGGACCCATCGTCGGGGCCGCTGCCCTAAACGGACCACGATTCCCCTTGTTCAAACGCCCTTAGCGTTGGCCGCTGCCGCCGCCTTGCGTTCCTCGCTATGCCGGTATCCGTACAAGAAATAGATGGCAAGCCCGATTGCGAGCCAGGCGGCGAAAAAGATCCAGGTGATGATCTGCGATCCTAAGAGCATGAGAAAAAGCGACGTCACCACTCCCAAGATCGGCACGGCGGGGACCAGCGGCGTACGGAACGAGCGCGGCCGGTCGGGTTGGGTGCGGCGCAGCACGAGCACCCCGATGCAGACCAGCACGAACGCGCTGAGCGTGCCCAAGTTCACAAGCGCCAGCAACTGGCCGAGCGGCACGAACCCGGCGATGACACCGATGACGATGCCGACGATCATGGTCATGCGCGCGGGCGTCCTGAAACGCGGGTGGATCTTGGCGACGCCCTTGGGCAGCAGCCCATCACGCGCCATCACGAAGAAAATGCGGCTTTGTCCGAGCAAGCCTGTCAAGATGACTGACGAGGTTCCGATGATCGCTCCCGCGATCAGGAGCGGCGCCCAGCCGCCGCGATGCACCGCCTGCAGAGCGACCGGCAGTGGCGCGCCGACGTCGATCGCCGAGGCCGGCTGCATGCCGGTGAGCACGATGGCGATCGCGACGTAGAAAAAAGTACCAAGCGCTAGCGCGCCCAGCACTCCTTTGGGAACGTCCTTCTGCGGATCGTGCGCCTCTTCAGCAGCGGTGGTCACAGCATCGAACCCGACGAATGCGAAGAACACGATGAACGCGCCGGGGATGACGCCAGCCTTCGCCGCCATGATAGCGCTGATGATGCTCCCATTGCCTCCGTACTCGATCCAACCGTGCGGGGAAAACGGATGCCAGTTGGCTGGGTTGACGAAAGGCAGACCGATGATGATGAACGCCAACAGCACGCCCATCTTCAGGATCACGAGCAGCGAGTTCGTCCCCGCCGACTCGCGGATGCCAATCGCGAGCAAGGCTGAAAAGCCGACCACGGCGATAAAGGCGATCACGTCGAAATACGTGTGGGCGTGCGCATCGTATGCCGACGTCGCCCAGACCGGCAAGTGGATGCCGATGCTCGTGAGGAACTGCTGGATGTTCGACGAGAACGTGCTAGCCACTGGCGCTGACGCCATGCCGTATTCCCATATCAGGTTCCAGCCGATGATCCAGGCGATGAGCTCGCCCACCGTCGCGTAGGTATAGGTGTAGGCGCTGCCGGCGACCCGCACCATAGAGGCGATCTCCGCGTAGCACAGCGCAGCGAACGCGCTGATGATAGCGGCGATGAGGAACGACAGCGTGACCGCGGGGCCGGCGAGGTTGTGCGCACCGTCGCCAATCGTCGCGAATATCCCGGCACCCACCATGTTGCCCAGGCCGATCGCGACAAGTGCCCAGGGACCGAGGGCGCGCCGCAGCGTCGGACCGTGCGCCTGATGCTCTTCCTCGGCCAGAGCGCTCATCGAGCGCGTGATGAACAGTCCGGTGTTCTTGGCTCTGGCGACTGCCATATGGTCCTTTCTACGCCGCGGCGTCTTTGGGCGAGAGGATCGGCTCGCCCTCGATCGGCCAAGCGATGCCGACCGCCGGATCGCGCCAGCTCACGACCCCCTCGTGTGCCGGATCGTACTCGGCGCTCATCTTGTAATGCACGATGACGTCCTCGCTTTGGGCGAGAAATCCGTGGGCGAATCCCTTAGGCACGTAGAGCTGATGGTGGTTGTCGGCGCTGAGCTCGAAGCCTTGCCAGCGCTTGTAGCTGGGCGAGCCCTCGCGCACGTCCACGATGACGTCGAAGATCTTTCCGAGCAGCACCTGGACGAACTTGGCCATGCGCATGTCGTAGTGCATGCCGCGGATGACATTGCGCTTCGAGCGCGAAACGCTATCCTGCACCCAGACGTCATGGAGACCGAGCGTTGCGTACTTGCTCCTCGAAAAACTCTCCTTGAAATAGCCGCGCGCGTCTGTGAAGACGTCGGGAATGAAGAGTTTCGCCTCGGCAAAATCCGTGTCGCGGACCTGGAGCATGTCGCGCCAGATTCGCAGAATCAGGCAGCTTTCCCGCATGGCTGGAGAGGTTCTCGCATATGTTGTTTCTCAATGAGCGCGAGGTCGCATCGCTGCTGCCGATCGGCGACGTCTTGACGACGTTGGAGAGCGCGTTCCGCGCTCAGGCCGCAGGTCGCATCCGCATGCCGGTGCGCACGATGGCGGCGACGGACGACGGGATATTAGGCGCGATGCCGGCCGCGATCGCCGGGGAGCCGGCGGCGCTCGGTGCCAAACTTGTCACCTTCTTCCCCGGCAACGCCTCCGTGGGTATCCACACGCATCAGGCGCTCGTCGCGCTCTTCGACCATCGCTCGGGGCAGCCACTGGCGATCATGGATGGGCGCCTCGTCACCGAGATCCGCACCGCGGCGACGTCTGCGCTCGCCACCCGCGCGTTGGCGCGACCGGACGCTCACGTGGTGGCGATTTTGGGCACGGGCGTGCAGGCGCGAGCGCACGTCGACGCGCTCGCCGAAGTCATGCACATCGAGGAACTCCGCGTGTGGGGACGCACACAGACGAAGGCGGCTGAGTTGGCGGATCTCGCCCGCAAGCACGGGCTGCATGCGCGAGTCGCCACGACGCCGACCGACGCATGCCGTGGCGCAGGCGTCGTCTGCACGGTGACCTCGGCGCGCGATCCTATTCTCGCGGCGCTCGATATCGAACCCGGTACGCACCTCAACGCGGTGGGTATGGGCGGTCCGACTGCGCGAGAGCTGCCAGGCGACCTTATGGAGCGCGCGACGATCGTGGTGGATTCGCTGGACGGCGCGCTCAGCGAGAGCGCTAACATCATCCTCGCTATACGCGAGAGCCGGCTGCCGGCGAAACCCACCCTGACGTTGCTCTGCGATGTCATCGCCGGCAAAGCAGCCGGCCGCCGCCGCTCCGATGAGATCACGATCTTCGACTCGCTTGGCATCGCGATCGAGGACGTCGCCTGCGCTCGGCTGATCTACGACCGGGCGAGCGCAGGCGGCGTTGGAACGACGATCGAGCTATAAGTCAGTACGTTTGAAGCGACGGACCTTTAGGTCCGTTCGTCTTATGGCGTCAGCACCTCAACCGCATTCGCGTTGTCGTCATTGAAGTAGAGCTTCGTGTCATCGAGATCCCGGCCCGTCGCCACCATGCCGAAGATCGCCCCCGCCACGCCAGTGTCGACGTTCTTCACGTCGAGCACGCGGCCGCACGGAGCGATCTCGACCATGAGGTTCTTGCCGTTGGGATCGAGCGTGTTCCCTAGTGCCAGATGCCCGTTGCTGAACAACGCGGAACTGATCGGGCCGTTGAGCGGGGCGCCGGAGAAGATCAGCCGCACGCGGCGGTGGAACGGTCCGGAGAACGTGGTACCGCCGCCGCTGATTGTGATGCCGCCGGCCGGAATGGTGGAGACATGACGGAAGGCGTAGAGCGCGTTGTTCGTGCCGTCGGCGATGTAGAGCCGATCGTGCTTCTCATCGTACTGCAACCCTGACGGCCCGAGAATACTGCCGGGGACGCCGTTGTTCACGGGAAAGCCGGTCGCGATGACGTCGAACGTGAACGTCGGTCCGGGATTGATATTGATGCGGACGATGCTACCATCGGACGCATTGCTCTCGTAGAACGAGGCGCTGCCGAAAGGCGTCGCGTGCGGCGCGAAGGTTTGTCCGAACGGACCGTGCCACGGACCGCCCGGAAGCGTCGTCAATACCACGCCACCCGGCGAGACGAGCGGATTGTCGTTCGCCGCGAACGCGGAAGCCCAGATGACGTCATTCGGGCTGAGCGCGACTTCCGTGCAACCGAGCAGCGAGGGGTCTTGCGCGACGAGCAGCGACGTCGAACCGGGGTGCGGATGGAGCGCGACGATCGTCGTGCCCGTCCCTTGGACGTTGGCGTTGTCGTTGAAGTTGCAGACGACGAGATCGCCACGCTGAATCTTGCCGGCCGTTGCCTTCGCCACGTCGAGCCCGTATGGGTTCTGGTCGCCGTTGGCAGGGACGGTCGAGCCGATCGTCTTTTGGTCGTCCAACCGCCGGAGCACCGAATCGCCGTCGTCGCGATCGAAATCGCTGTCGGTCGTTGTGTCGCTGTCAACGCTGGACAGCGCTTGCCGGCCGACAGATTGTCCGGTCACAGGCGGCAGCATGCCCGATCCCGTGCCGTTGCCGCCCCCGCAACCGCAGACAAGCAGCAGTGCGACCGTTGCCGCGAGGTATGTTGCGCCAAGGCTAGAGGCTCTCATGAGAAGCACCCCGTGAAAAAAGAGAAGCGCCCGTGAGGCTCAGCCTACCCGGACGCCCTGAAAGAACGCTGAAAAATCGGAAAGCGAGTTCGAGACGTTCAACCGACCGGCGGCGGGCTGCGGCCGGTCGCGCTGACTAGTGTGAGTAGACGGCGGCTCCGTTGCCGACGAAGGGGCTTTGACCGAAGGGCGAGTTGGTGAACGGGCTCGATCCAGACCCAGTATTGCTCCAAGGGCCACCGCTGAACGGGTAGATGGAGGGTATGCCGCCTTCGGGTGCGCCTGAGTACGGGTTGGCATACGGCAAATTCGTGAACTCGGGGCCGGTCCCAGGGAACGTTGTGAAGGGGCCGTTGCTGTGGAATTCACCGTCGTTCTCGAAGAGGTTGAAGGACATCGGATCGTATGAGAAGTTGTCGTACGTGAAGCTCGCGTTCTGGAATCGATCGATATAAAACCCGCTATCACCGCTCGAGTTATAGGCGGCGTTGTAGTCGTAGCCCTCGCCTTTATAGGTTTCTCCGCCGCCGTAGGTGACCATCGTTCGCTTGCGATAGGCCTGCACGTAGATCGCATGCTGAATCGTCGTCGCATCGAGCAAGATGCGCACGGCCTTGGGGTCGGTCACGCAGGTCAGCGCGGGGCTGTGTTTGCCGTTCCAGGTGATGATGACCGCTGCATTTACTTCGACAGTCGTCGCGTCGGCATTTGCCGTCGAGGAGCAATCCCCGGCGGGAAGTTTGTCCAAAGGACCCGCTGCTGCGAGGTCGGCGAAGAACTTTTGGGTGACGTCAGATTGCAATTCGCTCGAGTCACGCCCGGCGCCGTCCACTGCCGTCGCCATGCCGCTGGGATCGACCACGATGCGATAGCCGACGAAATCGCCGTTGCCCGGATTGTAGATCATGGCGGCGTTGTGCCCCATCGGCAGGTTAGGCACGACCAGCGGACCGGCGCTATAGGCTCCCATCAGCGAGAGCGCAACGGCTGACGCGGCGAGCAAAGATGCGGTCTTGAAATAGCTATGCAAGAGTGCGGTCCCCCGAAGCATCATAGGTGATTTTTAGAGGGGGTGCAAGGTCGGAAGGGCCCGTTGCCGCACGCGAGCGTTCCGTAGTAGTAGTAACGGCCCATGTCCGACTGGGCGGTACGAATCACTATGGTGCGCAGGCGAGGAAGGCTCGTGAAGCCATCAGAAGGCGCAAAGTATGGCCCCCGCTCTAGCTGGGCCGGACACCACAGCCCCCGCGACGCAGGTCTTGCCGTCCGGTACCATCACTTTTCTCTTCACTGATATCGAAGGTTCGACCAAGCGCTGGGAGTCGCACGGCGACCAGATGCGCGCCGCCGTCGAGAGCCATGATGCGGTGCTGCGCGCCATTTTCGAGAGCCACCGAGGCTACGTCTTCAAGACGGTCGGCGACGCGTTTTGCGTCGCCTTCTTCTCTGCACCCGAGGGGGTCACGGCGGCGCTGGAAGCCCAGCTCGCGCTCGCCAAAGAAGATCATTCCAGCGTCGGCGGCATCCAGGTGCGAATGGGGCTGCACACGGGCAATGCCGACGAGCGCAGCGGCGATTATTTCGGTCCGACCGTCAATCGCGTCGCACGCCTCATGTCCGTCGGTCACGGCGGCCAGATCTTGCTGTCGGATTCTACCCGCATGCTCGTGCGCGGCGAACTGCCGGCGGACGTCAGCCTGATCGACCTCGGCTCGCATCGTCTCAAGGACCTGGCACAGCCCGAGCATGTGTGGATGCTCGCCGCCACCGGTCTGCCCAGCCAGTTCCCGCCCCTCACCTCGCTCGACGCATTTCCCAACAATCTCCCCATCCAGATCACGAGCTTCCGCGGACGCGAACAGGACCTCGTGGACCTCAAGACGCTGCTCGACGAGCACCGCTTGGTCACGCTGCATGGCCCAGGTGGCATGGGCAAGACCCGTCTCGGCGTGCAGGCGGGCGCAGACGTGCTCGAACAGTTTCCCGATGGTGTGTGGCTTGTGGATCTCGCGGCGCTGCGCTACCCCGAGCTCGCCTCGAGCGTCGTGTCGAAGGCGCTGTCCATCAATCAACCCCAGGATCGCACGGTTGATGAGGCGATCGTCTTAGCGCTCAAACGCAAGAAGGCGCTGCTCATCTTCGATAACTGCGAGCATGTCATCGAAGACGCCGCCAAACTCGTCGACAGCATCCTCAAACAGTGCCCGGACATCCACATCCTCGCCACCTCACGCCAAGCGCTCTCCCTCACCGGCGAAGAGGTGGTCCGTCTGCAGCCGCTGGGCGTTCCCGAGCCCAAAGCGGTCGTGACCGCCCAAAACGCCATGGCCTACTCGGCCATCGCGCTCTTCGTCGACCGCGCTCTGGCCGTGAACAAGTCGTTCGCGCTCGATGATGACGGCGCACATACGGTGGGGGAGATCTGCCGCCATCTCGACGGCTTGCCGCTGGCCATCGAGCTTGCCGCCGCCCGCGTCAAGGTGCTCAGCCTCGAGAGCCTGGCGCAGCGGCTCGACCGGCGCTTCAGCCTGCTCACCGGCGGCGACCGCACGGCGCTCGCCCGTCAGCGCACCTTAGGCGCGCTCATCGACTGGAGCTTCGAGCTCCTCACCCCGCAGGAGCAGACGCTGTTCTGTCGCGCGTCGATCTTCGCCGGTGGTTTCACGCTCGATGCTGCCGAGGCGATCTGCGCCGGCGAGGGCATCGAAGACGTCGAGATGCTGGATCTGTTGGCGTCGCTAGCCGACAAGTCGCTCGCCATCGCCGAGACGTCGCAGCGCAGCGAGCGCTACCGCCTGCTCGAATCGATCCGCGCGTACGGTTGGGAGAAACTCCAGGCGTCTGGCGACCTCGAGCGGCTCACCCGTCTGCACGCGGAGTACTACCACGGCGTGGCGGTGGCGGCGGATCGATCGTTCGGCACCAAGCCCGATGCGGCGTGGCTTGAGACGCTCGAGCCCGAGGTGGATAATTTCCGTGCGCTGCTCGAGTGGTCGTTCGGGCCCGGCAACGAAGCCGCGCTCGGCGGCGCGGTCGCAGGCTCCCTCGAGCGTCTGTGGCGAGAAGGCGGGCTCGAGGCTGAAGGCCGCGGCTGGATCCGTAATGCGCAGGGTCGCATCGATGAAGAGAAAGATCCCGCCGTCGCCGCCAGGTTGTGGCGCGCGCTGGCCTGGCTCACCTCTGGCACCCAGTGTCTGGAGGCAGCGGAGAAGGCTTGCGCGCTCTACGAGAAGCTCGGCGATGGACGCGGCTTGGCCCACGCGTTGAACGTGCTCGCCTGGGCGCTGTTCCATGTCGGGCGTCCGGCCGACGCTGCTGTCGCCAACGACCGCGCACTTGGATGGTTCAGAGAATATTCGGACAAGCGCAATGTGGCGGCTTGTCTGCGCCAGCAGGCCAACATCGCCGAGGAGCAAGGCGACGCAGTCGCGGCGCGCGATCTTTACAAACAGGCGCTCACCCTCTTCAAGGCGCTCGGGGTGCAGAGCAGCGTGGCCATCATCCAGGCCAGCATCGCCGAACTCGAATTCAAGGAAGGCAACACTGCTGACGCGTTGCGCTACGTGACGGAAGCGCTCGAGCTTGGGGCCTGGGGCAAGAACGCGACGCACTTGGCTATTTATCATGCGAACTGCGCCGCCTACCGGATCGCGCTGGCCACGTTGGGCACCGCACGCGATGCGGCGCGTGATGCCGTGCATTGGGCGATCGAGGCCAAGAACGATCTCATCCTCGCCGATGCGATTCAGCATCTGGCGCTCATCGCCGCGCAGAGCGGCGACATACAGCGGGCAGCGCAACTCGGCGGGTACGCCGACGCGCAGTATAAGGAGCTTGGAGAGCCGCGCGAGTCGACCGAGGCGTGGAGCTACGACAAGCTCATGGAAGCGCTGCGCGACACGCTCGACCCGGCCGCTGCGCAAACGCTCGCCGCCGAAGGTGCCGCGTGGACGTCGGAGCAGGCCGTGGCCGACGCGCTCAAGGTCTAGAAAAAGCGATTTCAACGCGGCGACTGTTTCGAGCAGGCGCAAGGACTCATGTGGTGCCGGCCGAAGGCGCGCATGCAGCGCTGTGATCGTATTGACGTGCCGAAGAACGTTGTCCTCATCGCCTGCTGCGCTCCTCGGCGGAGCGCTGCTTGTGCTTTTGTGTGTGCTCTGTTGTCCACGCCTCGCCGCAGCCGACGCGTCTCAGGCGCCCGCGCCCACCGCGACGGCCCCGATCTCGACCCCTGATGAGGATACCGCGCAGAATACGACCGATCCGTTGATGCCGAGCCTTTGGTACTCGCTCGAAGACGAATTCGCACCGAACTTCGAGGACGCCTCAGGTTCGAGCAACCAGCTCAACCTGCGTGCGCAACTGCCCCTCGGCCGGTACTACAAGATGCCTGCCATATTCTCGGCCGGACACGCGCTGAATCTTATCAAATTCAAACTACCCTTCGTCACCTCGTCGCCATCGGACGCAGGGTCCGAGGTGATCACAGGCGCGGGCGACATGACGGTCGCGTCGCTCGCGCTTTTTGGATCCCTACAAGAGCGCTGGGCGGCGGGTCCGGCGTTCAAATTTCCTACCGCGTCACAATCCGATCTCGGCTCCGGAAAATGGTCGATCGGACCTGCGCTTGGGTATACCTACGAGCCCGGACCGCACTGGACGTTCGGCATCTACACGGCGAGCTATTTTTCGTATGCTGGTCCGAAGTCTCGCCCACCCGTACAGCAGACCCAGATCACCCCGACGATCTCGTATGCCCTCGCCCACGGCTGGAGCGTGGGCAATTCAGAGATGCAATACACCTACAACTACAATCTCGGGGCGTTCACGAATGCCCCATTGGGAATCCGGGTCGCCAAGCAATTCAAGAGCGGCAGCAAGAAACTCGACGTGGGATTCGAAGGCGAGAAGAACCTTGCACATGTCAATGGCGCTGCAGCCTGGGTGATGCGGCTGCAGCTCAAATGGGTCCTGCCGCGGCAGTAGACATTCTGGAGGGAGTGACGCTAATGGTACGACGCAGTCTTGTAACGGCGCTGATCTTTGTAGCGGCCTGCATGTTCTTCGGCTGTCTTGCAACATCTGTGGCTCGGGGAGATTCCACGCCTGCGCCTATGAACATGAACGATATGCAGCCCAGCCAGACTATGCAAAACCCCGAGAGCTTACCAGCATCGCCTGTGTCCGGCACACAGTGGTCGGTGTTTAACCACCGGGGCGCGGGCTTTTTCATCTTGTTGTGGGGGCTGACGGCGCTCATCGCCGGCTTGCAGTGGCCGCGCCGCACGTGGGTACGCTTCGTGCCACCGCTAGCGTTGTTGGGTTTAGTGGAGTTCCTCATCCTCCGTAACGACCCGAAGGCGTGGCCGATCGGTCCGTACGGATTTTGGATCAGCTTTCGGGACCCCTCGGTGGTAGAGCACCGTGTCTTTGTTCTTCTTCTGTTCGTCATTGCTATCGTCGAATTGCTGCGTTCCGCGGATCGCTTGCCATGGTTTTTGCGAGTGTTCGCTGTGCCAGGCCTGGCCGTCTTCGGCGGCGTCTATCTCTTCTTCCACCACCACGGTGCGCTCGCGACACAGCACATGATGGAGCATGTGTCCGATCCGGGTATGGCCTCCAGCCCTGTTATGAAGAGCATGATGGTGTCGATGAACTTGATCAAACACGAGCATCTTTGGATATCCATGATTGGTTTCGGATTCGCAGCCGCCAAGCTTCTGGCCGACGGTGGAGTGCTCAAGGGTCGTCTGGGGGCGACCTTGTGGACCTTGTTCGCCATCGCCATCGGGATTTATTTGCTGGGGTACGCCGAGTGAGCTGTCCTACGGCAGTTCGAGGTAGAACACTCCGGGCTGAGCGCCGAGCTCGTCGTCAACCACGTGCATATTGAAAGGGAAGCCGCCGTCGCTGTTCGTGAACGAGACCACACCGCGTCCGCTGCGCAGATCCCCGAACATCACCGACTTGAAACCCGGGTTGGAGCCCGTGTGAAAGAACCCACTGACGCCGTCGTCTTTCTGGAGTGAAAGCCCGAGCCCACGCCAGATGTAGTCGCTGACCTGAACGACTGGTTGCAGCATCGGGCTTTTGGGTTGTCGCAATAATCCTTGCATGAATCGCGCATAGTCATGCGCGGTCGTCAGCAGCGACCATGCCGCGTTAGGCATCGCGTTGTGCGGCACCGCCGCAAGCGGGGGATGAAGTCGGGGTAGTGCTGCGAGAGACTGCGCGGTTCTCCACGTCGCAAGCGGTTGGCCCACCGCTTTGCCCATGGCGATGAGCTGTTGGCCCATCGTCGCCGTGTCGTGCGAAAGCGCCTTACCGTCTTGCCCATACGGCAGCGCGCAGTTGGCGAGGTCGCTGGCGCGCCAGATGTAGCTGCTGGCTTCCATGCCGAGCTCATCGAGGGTTGCCCGCATGAACTCCTCGGTGGACGTACTCGTGATATGCTCGACGACCGTCTGCAAGAAGAAATACCCTTCGCCGGAATACAGGTACTGCGATCCCGGCGTGAATTGGAGCTTCAGCGGTCCTTTGTCCCCAGGGCGCCAGTTCGGCAATCCGCTTGTATGGGTGAGCACCTGTCTTGCGGTGATCTGCGAGCCGCGCGAATCGTCGATTGGATAGGGACTCGGTAAGTACGAATCCAGTGGACGCTCGAGGTCGAGATGCCCTGCGTGCACCAAGCCCAATACCGCATAGGCAAAAACCGGCTTTGAGAGCGACGCTGCTTCAAAGAGCGTGGCCTGCGTTACCGGCAGGCGCGCTGCGACGTCGCGTAAGCCAAAGGACGCACTGTCGATGGACGTCGCGCTGAGGGTCGCAAGAGACGCGCCCGGCACGCCGGCCCAGCGCATTTGTTCGGCGACACGTCCGAATGGAGTGGCGTGGGCGCGAACCACGAGCGGCCATAACGCAGAACCCAGCGCCGTCAGTGCGACGAATCGCTGCCGGGTCAGCCGGCTTCTTATAGCAACGCCTCCCTTCGCTTCTCGCAGGTTACTGTGCGGTCGTGTCCGTTTCATGCCGATGTTAGTAGATGAGAGCAGAGGCACTCGAATGCGACGCATTTTACTGTGGACCATCACCGTCTTGGGCGCGCTGGCCATCGCCGGCTGCGCCAATAGCTGCTCGAGCCCGAGCGACGTCATCGCCGGACCGACACCGACACATGAGACAACCCCGACGCCTCCCGCAGTCGCGTATGTGGCCGAATGCGGCACCGCATGTGGCGGCGCCAATCCGACGACGGTGACAGCCTATGATGCTCAAGGCAATCTCGTCGCGCTCAGCGGCGGCTTTCCCGGCATCAAAGGTGCGAACGGCCTCGCCTACGCGCCGACGAATGGCCGTATCTACGTCGCCGATTGCGGCACGTGCTATGCAACCGGCGCGACGACGATATTGGCGTTCGATCTGCGTGGTAACCCCGTC
>Ga0116216_10001892_pt1 | contig 14201 bp, 9 predicted proteins | sample Sb_taG_11_FD_89696 | JGI IMG/M metagenome (GOLD analysis project Ga0116216, IMG submission 89696) | Peat soil microbial communities from Weissenstadt, Germany - Sb_50d_3_AS metaG | ecosystem: Environmental > Terrestrial > Soil > Wetlands > Peat | place: Germany: Weissenstadt | collected 2010-09-21
ACGGCGGGAGAACCGGGGACGTGCCTTTCACCGACAGCGGTGACGCCGACGCCGGGCGGTGCTCCGTTCACAGTGACGTTGGGCAGTCAGACGCCTGGGACGTTTAATTTCGCGATTCAGGGAACTGACGGAACGCTGACGCATGCTACGCCGACAGAGACGCTGACGGTGACTGGGCTGGCGACGGGCTTTACCTGGACGGACACGGGTAGCGCGACGGCTACGGTGCTGGCGGGACAGAGCGCCAGCTATACGTTCTCGGCGGTTCCGGGGGGCGCGTCGTTTGGTTCGGCGGTAAGTTTTGCGTGCGGGGGCCTGCCGGAGTTGACCAGCGGGCTTCCCGGCGCGGCATGCGTGTTCAGTCCGGCGACGATTGCGGCGGGGGCGCCGACGACTCCAGTTACTGTGACCATTTGGACTTGTGGGCCGAACTTGCCAACACTGTGTCCACTCGGGGCGAGCGACACCCGTCGCTCCACCGGCACTTCGCGGACGGCCGGGGGCGGCCGACGCCGCGCAAGCGAACGTTCCGATGATGCTTTGCCATTCTTCACACTCGCCTGGGTGGTGTTGGTGGGGTTTGTCGGGGTCGGGCAAAAGAAATGCGGCAAGTCGCGTCTCTACGGAGGGATTGCCGTTATTTGCCTGGGGTTGGGGTTGATGGCGGAGGTTTCTTGCGGCGCGGTCACAGGCAGCAGTACTACTCCACCAGCGGTGACGGTGAATCCGGGACTGGCGACTTTATTTGCGGATGAAGCGGGTAACTTGTGGCCGGCGGGCGCTACTCAGCAACAGTTTACATCTAACCAAAGCGTAACCTGGGCGGTCACGGGCGGGAATCTAAACGGAACGGTGAACGGGACGGGGATGTATGCGGCTCCGGCACTGGCACCGAGCCAGGCGGTTTCGGTGACGGCCACGTCGGCAACTTCGGCGGGCTCGGCTTTCGTGACGGTGGCGGCGCCTACAGTGTTGGGGACATCGCAGATTACGGTGACGGCTACGGCTGCGGGTGGACCGGCGCACGGGGCCGTGGTGGCGATGACTGTGCAGTAGCTTGCCGCTGGCTTATCTACCGCCGAGACGCGGAGAGCGCCGAGAACAACTTCTTGATCTTGTGAGGCGCGGATTACGTCTGCGCCTTTTCCTTGTGTCACGCTTTCTTGCGTCACATCTTCTTGTTCGTGCGTCACGGTTTGGGGACGCGGTTGTGAGGTAGGATCGTGTTCGGTGGGCAGCCCTGCTTTGCTCGGCTTGGACGGGCGTGGCGCCCGTCTCTCCACAAGCAAAACCTTATGACTTATGACATTGCGGTGATTGGCGGGGGGATTGTTGGGCTTTCGTTTGCCATGCAGGCGACGGAGAAATTTCCCCGGTTGCGGGTGGTGGTACTGGAGAAAGAGGCGGGCGTGGCTCGTCATCAGACGGGACACAATAGCGGCGTGATCCACAGTGGCGTTTATTACAGAGAGGGATCGCTGAAGGCCCGGCTGTGCGTGGCGGGAGCGCGAGAGATGGTGGAGTTCTGCGCGCGACATGGGATTCCGCATGAGGTGTGCGGAAAATTGATTGTGGCTATTAACGCAGAGGAAGCGGCGCGACTCGATGACTTGCTGGCGCGGGGCGTGGCCAATGGACTCGAAGGTTTGCGCTTGTTGGAGCGTGTGGCAATGCGGGAGATCGAGCCCCATGTCGGCGGAGTGCGCGCGTTGCACGTGCCCTCGACGGGGATCACGGATTATGCGGTAGTGACGGCGAAGTATGCGGAGATCGCGGCGGGGCGCGGGGTGGAAGTAAAGACGAGCGCGGGAGTGGTCGGGTTCGGACGGGCCTCCTCGGGAAGTTCGGGCGCGGCGGAAAATGCGGTGGTGATCCGAACGCGCGCGGGAGATTTTTCGGCGCTATATGTGGTGAATTGCGCGGGGCTGTATAGCGATCGGGTGGCGCGCATGGCGGGAGACGATCCGGGGATGTTGCTGGTTCCGTTTCGCGGGGAATATTACGACCTGGCGGCGGCTCGGCAGTCGTTGGTGCGAGGACTGATTTATCCGGTGCCGGATCCGCGGTATCCATTTCTTGGAGTGCACTTCACGCGGCGGATTTATGGGAATGTGGACGCGGGTCCGAATGCGGTGCTGGCGTTTCGACGCGAGGGATATCGCTGGAGAGATTTCGATTTGGGCGAGACGATGGAAGTGTTTCTGGATGCGGGGTTTCAGGCGATGGCGCGGCAGCACTGGAAAAACGGGCTGGGAGAGTTTCGGCGGTCGCTGCGGAAGCGGGAGTTTGTGCGCTCATGCCAACGGTTGGTGCCTGAGATCCGGATGGAAGATATGACGCCGGGCGGGTCGGGAGTGCGGGCGCAGGCCATCGGGGCGGATGGCGCGCTGGTGGATGATTTCCGGTTTGTGGGGCGGGAGCGGTTTTTGCATGTGCTGAATGTGCCTTCCCCGGCGGCGACGGCTTCGCTGCCTATTGGGCGCGAGATACTGAAGATGGTTAGCGCGGCGGGAGTGGTGGGATAGAAGATATTGCTGTCGCCTCGGACACTGGTGAGTGCGCGAACAAGAGCTTCACCACAGGGGGCACAGGGAACACAGGGGAACGCAGGGGAATTGGGCTGGTATCGTGGTGATAATCTGGTGAACTACTGTTCGGGGAAGGTTGGAGAATCCTATGGGGCAGAGTGTTGGTAAGAAGAAAGTGGCGGTATTGGGCGCGGGGAAGATGGGATCGATTCTGTTGCAGTCTTTCTTGCGCGATGGATTGTTGTCGCCGGGGCAGACCTGGGCGACGGTGGCGCATCCGGAGCGGGCGCGGATGCTCAAGGAGAAGTTGAGGATACACGCGGGCACCGACAACTCCGAGGCGGTGAAAGACGCCGACATTATTTTTCTTTGCGTGAAGCCCCAGGTGGTGGCCGACGTGGCGCGGGAGATCCGCGCATACCTGAGTCCGAAGCAGTTGGTGATTTCCGTGGCGGCTTCGGTTCCTACGGAGATGATTGAACGGGCGCTGGAGAAGGAAGTTCCGGTGGTGCGAGCGATGCCGAACACTCCTTGCGTGCTGGGCGCGGGCATGACGGCGCTGTGCAAGGGGAAGTTCGCGACCAAGCAGCATCTGGATTTGGCAACGAAGTTTTTCGACGCGGTGGGGCGAACCGTGCACGTGGACGAAAAACATATGGACGCGGTCACGGGATTGTCGGCGAGCGGGCCGGCATATATCTACATCATTCTGGAATCGCTGGCGGAGGCGGGAGTGAAGGTGGGATTACCGCGCGATGTGGCTACGCTTTTGGCCGCACAAACCACTATGGGCGCGGCTCGGGTGGTGCTGGAAACGGGAGATCATCCGGCACTGCTGAAGGATGCGGTAACTACTCCGGCGGGGTGCACCATTGACGGCATCATGGAACTGGAAGAAGGCAAGCTGCGCGTGACTTTGATCAAGGCGGTGGTGAAGGCGGTGCAGCGGGCCAAGGAACTCGCGTTTTCGTAGGATGTTTTCGCAGGTTAATGAGAGCTTCCCACTCATTCGCACAGAACGCGAATGAGTGGGGCACCCGGTTGCTTCGGGCACCGGCCAATCAAAATCCCAGTCCGCGAGACCTTTTCGAGTCCTCGAAGGGGAATTTCAGTTCGGCAGGCTGAAGCTTAGAGTGACATCCGTCTGGAACTGCGCAGGGTGGTCGTGTTGGCGGTAGGGTTGGTAGCGCCAGTTGCGGACGGCTTCGGCGGCAGCGGCGGCGAGTATGGGGTCTCCGCTTAGGGTGCGGATGTTGGATACGGAGCCGTCTTCGGCGACTTGGACTTCGAGAACTACGTTGCCGGAACGGTGGGCGGCCAGAGCTTCGGAGGGATATTGTGGCTCGATGCGGCCGATGAGCCGGGCTTCGGCTTTCTCGGCAGATAGCCAGACACTGGGCGATGCGGCAACCTTGGTTACGGACGACGCTTCCACGATGGCATCGCTGTCTTGCTTCATGTCATCGGGCGAGGCCTGGTGGTGCGCCGCCGCGTCAGGCTTGGTGGGAGCAGGCTTCATGCGGAAGACGACTTTGCCCCTTTCGTAAACGACCAACTCGTCGGCGGTTGGAGCGGGAGGTGGAGCGGCGGTGGTGGATTTGGCTGACGCTCCGGTGGTTGATTTTGTTGCAGCGGATTTCGTCGCGGTGGATTTTGTTGGCTCGGCCGGGGTCAAGTTGGCGGGCAAGGGCTGCGACATTCGGCTGTTGGATGCGGTGCGAGGTGAGCGCAACCACCCAATGCGGGAGCCGAACAGAAAGCTGACGGCGATGATAGCGAGAATGGCTAGACCTCCGAGGACGAGGGTCCAGGCTTCGTAGGAGCGACCGGCAGGGAGCGGCTTGGGCGTGACGAAATCGGGCGGCGTCGGCGTGATCGGGATGACGTCGGACGGGACCGGCGCGGCAGCGGGCTTGCGCTGAATCAGTTCGTCTGCGGCGTGGCGAACCCGGGCGCACTCCTCGGCGAAACCTTCCAGCAGTTTCTGGTGGATGTGGGAGAAGGCGGCGGGGGACGGCGAAAAAACTTCGATAACTCCGGCGAAGTGGGCGTTCTTGTCGCTGCTTTCGAAGATAGGCACGATGAGGATGGAGCGGATGCCGAGGCGCCGGGAGACGGCGGGGTCGACGCGTGGATCGAACTCGGTATCGACGGACAGCTGGGGTTGATGGGTTTGAAAACAGGCACCGGAAAGGCCGTCACGGGTGTTGAGCGGGACGCCGAGATCTGGGGCGAGGTGTCCGGTGGCGGCGCGGCAGACCATTTCATTGCCGCGAGCCAGAGCTAGGGCGGCAGCGCTGGCCTGAGTGGCTTCGGCGGCGCGGACCACGAGTTCGTTGAGGACTAAATCGAGAGCGAGATCGGGCGGAAAACCGACGAGGAGGTGTTGTTCGAGGGTCTGGGTCAGGTCAAGATGCGAATCGTCAGGGCGGAACTCGGGCCTCGACATAGGTTGCGGGAACATAATCGGTTCCGGCAGCCTGCAGTGCTGCGGGGGAACGCAGGCTCAGAGCGAGTTTCCCGCGAAATGAGGGGGAAGTCAAATTCGTCTAACTTACCCGTCTTCCTTAGTAACTGGGCGGCGGCCGGTGTTGGCGAACTGGCTGCTAGAATGCTCGCCATTGGCAGCGGTGATAGCGATCACTCTTTTCTGTGAGATTCGAATTCCCATTTCCGGGCTGGGAATACGGGGCGATGACGACGGAGAGGCAGTGGGGGCGGGAAATGCTGCTACAGTAAGAAAGTGCACACCGACGAGCCGGAGGTGCACATGAAAATTCAAGGAGAGAAGGCTCGCTATGCGCATCGCGGTGGTCGGATCCGGGTATGTGGGGTTGGTGACGGGCGCGTGTTTTGCGGATCTGGGACACGAGGTTGTCCTGGTCGATAACGACGAGAACAAAATCGCGGCACTGAGGAACGGCGAGGTGCCCATCCATGAACGATTTCTGCCCGAGTTGCTGGCGCGGCATCGGGGGGAGCGCATCAAGTTCTCGGGCGATTTGCAGGCGGCGACGCGAGAGAGCGAAGTAGTGTTCATCGCGGTCGGGACACCCCCGACCGAAAGTGGGGACGCCGATCTGTCGTATGTGGAATCGGTGGCGAGGGAAATTTCCGGCGGTATAGACGGGTACAAGGTGGTGGTGGAAAAGAGCACGGTTCCGGTGTACACCAGCCAGTGGATTCGGACCATCATCATGAGGAACGGGGCCGATCCGTCACACTTCGATGTGGCTTCGAATCCGGAATTTCTGCGGGAAGGGGCGGGGATTACAGATTTTCTCTATCCCGACCGCATCGTGGTGGGGGTGGAGAGCGAGCGGGCGGCGGAAGTGATGCGCCAGATCTACGGGCCGCTCACCAGCGGATGGTATTACGGGCGTGGGGATGCCATTCCGCGTCCGGAAGCGGCCGCGGGCAAAGCGCCGCCGCGGCTGATCATCACCAGCACGAAGAGCGCGGAACTGATCAAGCATGCTTCCAACGCATTTCTGGCGATGAAGATTTCTTTTGTGAATGCGGTGGCTTCGATCTGCGAATCGGTGGGAGCCAACGTTCAGCAGGTGTGCGACGGGATCGGGACGGATTCGCGGATCGGGCCGCGATTCATGAATCCCGGGATCGGCTATGGAGGGTCGTGTTTTCCAAAGGACCTGATGGCGTTCCGGGCGGTGGCGAAGGAGAGCGGATACGACTTCCGGCTGCTGGAAGAAGTGATTCGAATTAATGAAGAGCAGCGGCACCGGTTCCTGCGCAAGGTGCGGAGCGTGCTGTGGACTTTTCGCGGCAAGCGGCTGGGCGTGCTGGGGCTGGCCTTCAAGGGCGGCACCGACGATATTCGGGAATCGCCGGCGATGCTGCTGGTGCAGGAACTGCTGCGCGAGGGCTGTCACGTTTGCGCCTACGATCCAGCGGCCATGGAGCGCGCGAAAGAGGTGCTGAAATCGGGCGTCGAGTTTGCGTCGGATGCGTACGAGGCAGCGACGGGCGCGGATGCGCTGCTGATCCTGACGGAGTGGGAAGATTTCGCGGCGCTGGATCTGGATCGTCTGCGTACGTTGGTGAAGTATCCGATCGTGCTGGATGGGCGGAATCTGTATGATCCGGCGGTGATGGTGGAGCACGGATTCTCTTATTACAGTGTGGGGCGTCCGGCGGCGTTGACGGAGGAGTTGCCAGCGAGGACGGTTCCACAGAAAAGGGAGCGTGCCTGAACTGATGAAGACGCGACGCGCGCTGGTAACGGGAGGGGCAGGCTTTCTGGGATCGCATTTGTGCGACGGGCTGCTGGGCGAGGGCTATCGGGTGGTGGCGGCGGACAATCTGCTGACGGGAAGCCTCGGAAACATTGAGCATCTGCGGAACGACTCGCGATTCGAGTTTGTGGAGAAGGATGTTTGCCAGCCCGGCGAGTGGGGAACGTTGGGTTTGGACTATGTATTGCACTTCGCCAGTCCGGCGAGCCCGGTCGACTATGCCAAACACGGGATTGAAACGCTGCGGGTGGGATCGTATGGGACGTTCGAAGCTCTGGAAACGGCGCGGCGGTGCGGCGCGAAGTTCATGATGGCATCGACGTCGGAGTGCTACGGGGATCCAGCGGTGCATCCGCAGACGGAGACGTATTGGGGGAATGTGAATCCGATCGGGCCGCGGTCGGTGTACGACGAGGCGAAGCGCTTTTCGGAGGCGGCGACCATGGCGTATCACCGCTATCACCAGGTGGACACGCGGATCGTGCGCATCTTCAACACCTACGGCCCGCGGATGCAGATCAACGACGGACGCGTGATTCCGAATTTCATGTGGCAGGCGCTGCGCGGAGAAAGCCTTACGGTGTACGGCGACGGAAGCCAGACGCGCAGTTTCTGCTACGTGAGCGACGAGGTGGATGGGATTCTGCGGCTGGCACGATCTTCGGAGCTGGAGTCGGGGCATGAGCCGGTGAATATTGGGAATCCGACGGAGTTTACGATTCTGGAGTGCGCGCGGAAAGTGATTGCGACGACCGGGTCGAAAAGCCGGATCAAGTTCGAAGGGCTGCCGCAGGACGATCCGAAGCAACGGCGTCCGGATATTTCGAAAGCGAAACGGCTGCTCGGATGGGAGCCAAAGGTGGATTTGGAGAGCGGGTTGAAGCTTTCGCTGGAATATTTCCGGCGGGCGGTGGCGGAGAAAGAGAAGCGCGCGTAGCCTCAGCGGCCAAAACGCCACGTCAAGATCAGCTGCGACCTCGAGTTTTTAGCGAGGTAGTTTGTCCAGCGTGGGACCGGCGGAGAGAACTGCCAGCAGCCGGAGAATCTCTTCGCGCTCGACGGAATCGCGGAAGGTAAAGCGCACTCCCATGCCGAAACCGGGGTGGGCGGCCAGCACCTGACCCCTGATTCTGAATTTCGTGTCGACAGTGCGGACCAGAATCTCTACTCCAGACTCCCCCGCCAGTGGGGATGGCATTTCGACGTAGCAACCGCCCTCGCTGATATCGGACAGAGTGCAGCGGTTGGGGACACTGGTGCCGAGGCGGTAGACTTCCGCTCCTATTTTGCAGGCGAGGCGGTACTCTCCGCGGCGATTGCCGGCGTTGGAGACGAGGGTGGCTTCTCTGGGCTCGGAGCCTGGATCGGACTGGGCGCGAGACTCAGCCGCAGAGGACTTGCCCGCAGAAGACTGGGCGGACAGTGCAGTGGCCGCATGGGCATTATTCTGCTGCAGCCAGGTCTGAATGAGGCGACGCGACGACTGGGGCACATCGAGGAAACGAATTCCGGTGCGGCCGCTCGAGTCCTGCCAGGCAACCTCGCCCGACAAGCGGACCAGTTGCTGCTGACCGGGAAGAGCAAACTCGAAATAGACCTTGCATGCGGGCGGAATTCGGTTTTCGGTTTGCAGCAAAGTTCCACCGTCGCTGAGGTCGGTCATGAGGGCGTTCAGTTCAGGAGCACCCGGACAAGCGACATTGGCGGTGGAACTGAGGGGCATGCGGGGAGCGCGGCGGCGTTCGCGGCGCATAAGGCCGCGGGCGGCACGCAGGCTGATGCGGGTGCGCTCCGCGGAGAGCGGGCGATAGAGAACAAAGTTGGCACCAAGCCCGAAAACGGGGCGGGCATTGAACTCGCTGTCCACAATCACAATCAGCATGCTGGCGCGATTTTTGGCCGATTGACGCAAGCGCGCCAGAAATTGCTCGGAACTCTGATCGGCGCGGTAGTCGAGGACGATGACATCGAAACGCTGGTCTTCGAGCAGCTCCAATCCGCGAGAGATCGAGCTGGTATGCTCGGCAGCCATTCCCAGTTCGGACAGGACCAGCGTAAGCAAGCTGGCGGAGTCCTTGTCCGGACACACCACAAGGGCGCGAAGGTCCATAGTAACCGCATAGTAGCGAAGGTCGGTGACAACGACAAGTTACCGGTGTCATGCCGCAGGTGCGATTTAGGCATTCTTCCTTAATATTTGTACCTTCCGTAACTTTCTTCCATGACTTCCGTGATCTTCCTATATCCGTGGACGGCGGATAAGGTGAGAGAGCGTTCGTGGAAGTTTCCGCGAGCGCAAGCCCCGAGTAGCAGCCCCCAATTTCGACTACGCGGCCCGGCGAAAGGGGAGTGAGCTTTCGCAAGAGCAGCGAGTGGCACGATCGTAACTCTCCTGAATTACCTTACGAAAAGACAATGTACGGAGGGCCGGTGTACCCCGGTACTTTGACGTAGCGCGGCACAGTTCCTAACATCGAGTTACTTAGATCAGGTGTCGGCGCTGCCATCCGCGAAGGGTCGCGGGAGATACCGGAATTTCAGTTACACGATTTGTTTTCACGATTTTGTTTCACGAAGCGGGGAGCCACGGGACGGCAAATGCTTATGAGAATCCTGGGAGCAAACGCAGAGCATCGCAGGCGTCGCGAGAGCGGCTTCAGCTTGATCGAAATGATAGCGGTGATCGCGATTTCCATCATTGTGTCGGTGTTCGCGATGTTGGGCCTGGTGCCGGCGGTGAAGCAGCAGCATGTGGTCAATGCGTATAACACGACGCTGTCGTCGCTGCGTCAGGCGCGCGACAACGCGGTATCGCAATCGACATCGTATTCAGTGACTTTTTCAAACGCCAGCACGCCCAACACGATCACGGTGGCCCCGACGCTGACGGGAGCGTTGGCATTCAATGGCGATCAGAAAACCGTGATCTATCAATTGCCCAATGATGTGACGTTTTACGCGGCACCAGCGATCGCGTCCACACCGCCTCCAGACGCCTTCGGCTCGGGGTTGAGTGCAATTGACTTTGGCTATACGGCGAACGGGAACGCCGGAGGAACAACGGCATCGGTGGTTTACTTCTGTCCGGATGGTTCCGCGCAAATCTCGTCGGCTTGTGCCGGTGGCGGCAACTGGGATAACGGAGTGGTGTACATCGCGCAAAGTAATAACCTGCTGAGTTCGCGGGCGGTGGACGTGTGGGGCGGGACGGGCCGCATTCACGGATGGCGGCTCTACTCCAATGGGTCGGGAGGCTATCAATGGCTACGTCAATAATCAGGCGGGGTCGAAATTCTCATCTGCCAAGACACGCGGAGAGCGGAGTTTCGCTGCTGGAAGTTGTGATCTCGATGGCCATACTGACCGTGGGCATGGTGAGTATGTTGGGTGTGTTCGGGCTGGCCATGGCGGCGACGCAAACGTCGCAGCAGGACATAATCGCCAAGCAGTTGGCCAACGAGTCCTACGAAAGCATCATCACCGCCCGCAACACGACGCAAATCACATGGACCATGCTCCAGAATGTATCCAACGGCGGCATCTTCATCGATGGGGCCCGACCGATCTACAACGCGGGAGCGGACGGAATCTATGGGACGGCCGATGACGCGGTCGCAGGCGAGCAAACTCTACAGGACCCGGGATCGGATGGGATCTATCAAACGGCAGACGATGTATTGATCCCTTTGACCGGCTACCAGCGCACGATTCTGATCTCGCCGGTGTTGGACACGTCGGGCAACGTGGTCCCCACTCTGCGCAGCGTGACCATCACCGTGCAGTACAGCACTCCCCAGGTGAAAACGGGGAAAACGTACATTCTTAATTCGTTCATTTCGCAGTACTCGTAAGCAAAGGGGAGTTATGAGCGATCGCTCGACGAAGCGCGAGAGTGGATTCAGTCTGATGGAAATGATGATCGCCATAGCACTGGGGTCGGCGGTGCTGGCGGCGGCGGTGCAGATTTATATCCAAGGCGTGTCCGCGACCTGGACAGTTACGCAGCGGGCGGAGATGCAGCAGGATTTTCGGGCTGCCTCCAACATACTGACGAAGGACCTGAGCCTGGCGGGCGCGGGCCTGGGCAACGGCGCGGCGATCGCGCTGCCGTCCGCAACCACGCCGGTGTATGGCTGCGATCAGACTTCGACGTGCTACGTCTGTACTACATATACAAGCGGTACATGCGCCGTCGCCGCGGCGGTGAAGTATCCCAAAACCGGCGGCATTCCCTATCTTTACGGATTGCTCCCGGGATTGAATGCTGGGCCCACGCTCAACGCTGTCCAGGGACCGACCGACGCGGTCACGACCGTGTATACCGATAACGGCTTCTATTTGAACTGCTACACCGCGACGCTCACGGCTGTGGGCGTAGTGACCTTTGCGCCAGCCATAACCGTGCCCGCCACGCCTTGGCCGACGCCGGGTTGTTTGCCGGGCGGTGTGGCTACGGTGCAAGCCGTGAACGATCCGGTGGTAGGGCTGACGCCGGGCGATCTGGTCATGATGACCTTGAACGGCGCTACCGTGATAGGTGAGGTCACGGCGGGCGCGATTACGGTGGGTGCAAACGCGGTGGGACCCACGTACTCCGTCCCCTTCGCCAACGGCGACGTGCTGCACATGAACCAGACAGCCGCCGGCAAAGGCTTCGACACCGAAGCGGTGGGTGCCACCGGAACGTCGCCAGCGCGCGTTCTGGTGATCAGCTATTACCTTGACAGCACCGTTAACCCGGCGCGACTGATGCGGCAAATCAGTGGACACACTCCGATGCCGGTGGCGGAAAACATTGTTTACCTGAAGTTCAGTTATGACCTTTATAACGACACCACCGGAACGCCGTCGCCGAACCAGGCCGATGGAGGCGTTTCGCTTGGACTCACGCCCGTCGACATCACCAAGATCAACATTCTGAATATGGCGATCGACAGCACGCTGATGGGCTCACAGGGTTACCAGCGATTGGATTTGCAGACCTCGGTAGCCGCACGGAATCTGACCTACACCAACAACTACCCCAATTAGCGGCGGAGATCGCGAAAGGGAGAGCAAGACATATGGAGAGCGAATCGATTGGGAGTGAAGCAATGGGGAGTGACACCATGGGGAGTTACGGAATGAAGAGCGCGAGACTGCACACCAAAGGATTCACGCTGATAGCATCGCTGCTGTTGTTGTTGCTGCTGTCGGGGATCGCGATCGGTCTGATGATGATGGTCAACACCGAAGGCAAGGTGGGCGGGACCGATATGCGGAACAACACCGCCTTTCACGCCGCCGAAGGCGGCATCGAGACCATGTACTCGAATCTCGCCGCAGTGTTCCAGAACTCGATGGCCCCCACCGCCGCCCAAATCTGCGCCGTGAGTTCCACCCAGCCGGTGATGCCGGGATTCACCTGGACGCAATATTCGGTGATGCCGGGCACAACGACATCGACGACTTGCCCATCGACGCTGACCGCGACCTGGGGCCAGATCACTGGCAACGGGCCGAACGCGGGCTTGTGGGCGCAGATCATCCCAGTGAACATGCTGGCGACGGCGTCCTCAACCACCGGTGGACAGGAAGTGAGCATGGTACGGCAAGCGCAGGTGGCGCTGATCCCGGTGTTCCAGTTCGGCGTGTTCTCGGAGAGCGATCTCTCGTTCTTCAGTGGTCCCAATTTTGACATGGTCGGCCCGGTACACACCAATGGAGACTTGTACCCGTTCGTTGGGCCGGGCAGCACCCTGGTTTTTCACAACAAGATAGCGGCCTACGGCAACGTGGTTCGGACCCAGTTGGCCAACGGGTGGAACGCAAACACCAACTACAACGGCTCGGTCTGGATGCCGACCGCCGCCAATGGTTGCACCGCGCTTACGGCGGCAGGGAATTGCACGGTCATGACTGCTCCCAACGCGGCTTCCTACGGGGACGGCAGCGTGCAGGGTGCGGGTGGAAATCCGCCGACCTCGGCCTATAACGGCACCAACGCCTGGAATACTTTTTCCAAGACCACTACTGCCTTTGAGCTCATCAACGGGAACTATGGAAGTATGACGAATGTGGGGACGGGCGCCAAGAACCTTAAGATGCCGTTCGTGAGCGGTACGACGTATCCTTTCCAAGTTATTCGCCGGCCACAGGCGGGCGAGAGTCCGACGTCGGCGCTGGCCCAGTCGCGCGAATGGAACCTGGCGGTGATTCATGTGGAGCTGAGCGACGATCCGGCGGAATTTCTGAACGGCACCGGTATAACGGATCCGCAAAACGTCCGCTTGGCGAACCTGACGGCTGCGCAGGCGACAGCAACCGGTGCGGGTACGACCGGCATCAATGCCTTTGGAATTCCGATAGCCGCGGGCAATTACGCTGCGGCGTTCGCAGCGCCACCGGCGGGCGACACCTATAACCTGTACTTTGCCGCCGCGTCGAACGCGGTGCCGACTGCCGGCGTGGTGAGTGCTGGCACCAGTACTGCCAACGCCGGTGTCGAGGGCCCAGAATGGCCCTACGCGCCGCTGGCGTGGTTGGGCAACGCAAACAACTCAAGCCCCACACACCAGGGACTTCAGCCGACCGGCCCTGCAGGCGGGCCAGGCGCACCGATTACCTCGGGCAGCAGTGCCAGCGTCGCACCGACGCTCGCCCTTTGCCCTCCGGCAGCTCCGACGCCACTATACCTTCCTACAGGCTGCCCGGCGGTGCCGGCATCTCCGTATTACACTGTGGCCGGCGCGGCCGTCACGAACAGCTCGGCGGCCGTCGCCCTACAATCCGCAACCTGGAACCTGATCGATGGCTACCTGCGCGTGGAATATCTAAACAACTCAGGCGTATGGGTCCCCGTAACCAACGAATGGCTGGCACTGGGATTTGCGCGGGGCACCACTGCTCCCACGCAGTCGGGTGGGGGCACTCCCGCAGCTTCACCTGACTTCGCCCCGACGCCAAATCCGATCAATCCGAACGCGATTCTGCTGTTGCAAGAGCCGGCGGATCGCAGCACTGTCCCGCTGAGCGCCGCCGGGGCTGCCCCGGTCTGCACCGCGAACAACGGTGCCGTTCCCCCGAAGTGCACAGCGTGGTCCGCCACGCCGCCGCTTCTGCTGGACAACCCGGCGACGAGTCTGTACTGGCAGTTTGGGGTTACCACTGCGGCGCCGACCACCCAGAGCGTCACCCAGTTCAACTGGTATCCCATCAACTTCTACGACGCCCGCGAAGGCGAGGTTCGCGACAACGCCGTTGGGGACAACAGCTGCACGACCATGGGCGTAATGAATGCTGTTGAAATCGATGTGGGCAACCTGAAGCGATGGCTGAGTGGTGCGATCGGAACCAGCGGCACGAATGTAAATTACACCAATCAGAACGGATACGTCCTGTATTTCTCCGATCGCCGCGGAATGCTGCTAAATCCGAA
>Ga0116216_10001893_pt1 | contig 14197 bp, 15 predicted proteins | sample Sb_taG_11_FD_89696 | JGI IMG/M metagenome (GOLD analysis project Ga0116216, IMG submission 89696) | Peat soil microbial communities from Weissenstadt, Germany - Sb_50d_3_AS metaG | ecosystem: Environmental > Terrestrial > Soil > Wetlands > Peat | place: Germany: Weissenstadt | collected 2010-09-21
AGCCGCTTGCGCGGTGGCCGCCTGCCGCCGTTTGTTTCATAGACTTGCATGGTGAGCTTCAGCGTCGGTGCTGAGCAGTACGATCGGTTCATGGGCCGGTAATCGGCGCCGCTGGCGCCGCGGTTCGCAGAATTTGCGGGCGTCAGAGCGGGTCAGCATGTGCTCGACGTTGGCTGCGGTCCGGGGGCGTTGACGGGCGAGCTGATCCGGCGGCTTTCTGCCGAAGCTGTGTGCGCGGTCGATCCCTCGGATGGTTTTGCCGCGGCAGTCGCCACCCGCTATCCCGGACTGCGAGTCGAGCGTGCTGCGGCAGAGCAGCTGCCGTTTGACAGTCGAGTGTTCGACGCGGCGTTGGCGCAGCTGGTGGTTCACTTCATGGCGGACCCGGTCCCGGGGCTCGCTGAGATGCTGCGAGTCACCCGGACGCGGGGAACCGTGGCTGCCTGTGTGTGGGACCATGCTGGTGGGCAAGGACCGCTGGGGGTCTTCTGGGAAGCAGCGCACGAGCTCGATCCTGAGGTCGAGGACGAGTCGCAACTGGCCGGCGCTCCTCAAGGCCACCTCGAGGAGTTGTTCCGAGCGGCCGGAGCACACGACATCGCCGAGACCTCGCTCACCGTTGAGGTCGAACATCCGAGCTTCGAGGACTGGTGGGATCCCTTTCTGCTTGGCGTCGGCCCCGCTGGCACGTACGTCGGGCACCTTGACACCCGACACCAAGCTCGGCTGCGTGCTGTCTGCCGGGAAAAGTTGCCTGCGGCGCCATTCGTGGTGTCAGCGCGCGCCTGGGCAGTGCGAGGTATTGCCTAGCCGCCGAGCGCATCGGCCGGTCAGTGCGGCTCCGCGCGTTCGGCGTGATCGCTTTGCGCCTCGGCCGGTCCGACCTGGCGGAGCTGCCGCCGATATGCCGAGCAGGCGGCCGCGCACTTCCCGGATCGCCCGGCCGGGGGTGATTCCCAATTCCTGGCCGTTCCTTCACGTGGTTCACGCACTCAGCGCGACCTCACATAAACGACTCAAGTGGTCACGGAGTCTGCGTGGCTCCTTCGCATGAGGGAGGCGGCACGTCACGTCGACCAGGCCCTGGTCCGCCTCGGCAGCGACGCCGACGCCGCCACTGCGGCTGCGGGCGAGGCGATCGAAGCCTCGCCGAGGCTGGAGCGTGTCTACTGTCGCGGCATGGCCGCCCGGCTCGAGGAGCAGAGCAGAGGCGAGCGGATCGCATGCCGAGAGCTCTCCCGCCGCTGCGTCCGGATCGGGAAGATCGTGATCGACGTCTCGGAACGCGTCGTGTACGCCCTCGTGAAACAGAGCTGACGCCACGGTCAGCGAGGTCCGCGGTCGCCTACTCTTGCCTTTGTCGGAGCCGGTGGGGCCGTAGGGCCAACTGCGGGTTCCGAGCACGCGAAGCGGCGAACGAACTCGAGGGCGGTGGCGGCGACCTCGCGCCAGCCGCTGTCGATGGTCAGCGCGTGTCCGCGGCCGGGCATCTTGACGATCTCTGTGACGCTCTCGTTGTGCTTCTGGCGTTTGTAAGCGGCGTTTGCGACTGCCCAAGGAACGGCGTGGTTCTCCTCGCCGCTGATGATGAGAAGCGGCCCCCGCTCCGGGTTTCCCGTGTCGACTTTCACCTCGGTCCAGGGATTGAGGTTGGCGGCCGCTGCCTGGAAGAGAGTGGTGGCAGAGGCGGGCACGGCAAACTGCTCGTACAGCTGTTTGGCCTCGTCCTCGCTGACAGCGTTGGCGAACGCGTAGCGGAACTGATCGTAGGTGAGCGGTACCGCACGGTTGCGGTTTGCCGGATTGCCGAGAACGGGGCGGGCGGACTTCAGCGCGGAGATCGGCAGCGGGAGCACGCCTCGGAACGGTGCAGGGTCGATTGCGACGGACGCCACTGCGAGACCGCGGCCAGCGATGATCTGCGCCAACAGCCCGCCGAACGAATGTCCTATCAAGGCGGGCTTCTTTTCGAGCCTCCCGATGATCACGGCGAAGTGGTTGGCGACCTGTCCGATTGTCTTGTGCGCGAACAACTCCGGCTTGGCCTTCGCCTCCTCGACCGTCTCCGGGTCGTCGGGCCAACCGGGGGTGAGCGCGAAATAACCAGCCTCCTCGAACAGGGCCGCCCATCGGTTCCAGCTGCTGGGTAGCAGCCATAGGCCGTGGATGAAAACCACCGGCTGGCGGCCTGATGCGTTCGCCTGGTCGACATGCTCGACCTCGTGCTCGGCGATCGTCGTTGCCTCGGGTGATGCACGAGTGGATCCCCCCACGGGCGCGCCCTTCCTGAGGATGGAAATCGGATCGAACGCAACTCCGCTGCGACCGTGCGCCCGGGGTTCGGTTACCTGCACCGGTGGCGGTGGCGGCCGCGAGACAACGTGGCTGACCGAGGCGCCCGTCAGCTTCTCGATCCGGTGCGGAAGCCCTGCGTGGAGCCACATGGAGATGTCCGCCGGGAGCGTCGAGACGATGATCTCGTCGTGGCGCCCGGGATCCCACGCCTCGATGACCGCGACCAGCGGATCCGTGTGACCGACACTCCCTTCGACCTCCAGTCCCTGATCATGCAGATAGTCGAGCGCCTCGGCAAGCCTTTCGCCCGCGGCCGCTCGCCCGCGGGTAGCCGGAATGACCAGCGCAAACGTCGTTGACTCTCCCGCCGTTCGCTCCTTCAGCGCGTCAGCGAGTTCCTTGGATGACGCGGTGACGTTCGCCACAACGAGCACCGAGCGCTTCCAAGTCATATCGCGTCACCACCTTCTCATGTTCGTATACGCCGGTTGGCCCCCGACGACATCCGTATGACTTTGCGAGCCCAGTGCGGGAAATCACCCATCCGCATCAGGGCAAAGGACGCATCTCCGGGACCCACATCGCCGGGGCCAATCGCGCCACCGCCGCCCCGCGGAGAGGCTGCCAGCTGGGCCCTACTCGGGTGCCGATCAGTGAGCCTCCCATGAAGGGGGACGCTCGGGCTTGTGCCCCCAGTGCTCCCTGCGCCACTCAGCCTCGATGTATCGCTTGGCCTGGTCGGCGTCCTCTTCGAACGCTCTCATCGCCCGCTCCATTTCCCGTTCCTCGGCTTCCATCGCGCTCAGTCCCCTACGAATCGCGAAGCGCGCGAATCTGGTCATCGTGCGGACGGACGGTGTCCTCGCGCCTGAGCATTGACAAATCATCGCGCAAGCGCCGAAAGGTGGAATCAAGGAATTTCCGCGCAACCCGGCTTTATCACCGCACAGTCGCTGACCCCCTAAAACGCTTAGCCGGTGTCCATATCAGGAAAGCCGACGCGGGGACTCGAACCTCGGACCCCTTCATTACTAGACATGCGAAGTCGGTTACACGCGCAGCGCTTCGGTCCGAAGTAGGCACCCGCCACCGAGGCGTACGGGAATCCCCGCCGAGGACAACGCACTTCTACGGATGACAGCGCGGGGGAGCCGTGCGTGCGCGCTGGTCAAACGACCCGATAATGCTAACGATCTTGACGTCCTCGATCTCTGGGTAGGAGAAAAGAAAGTCCTCGATCTCGCGCGGACAGACATTCTCCCCCGCCACGGATGATCAGGTCCTTCGAACGACCGACGATGTTGACGCGGCCGTCCCGGTCGATCGTCGCAAGGCCGCCGGCGAGGTTTGCTCAGCAATCATTCACAGTTCTACTGACCTCTCACGCCCGATCGGTGGCCGACCGAGGCGGCATCCGTAGTCGCTACGGATAACGCGAAGACCACCGAGATCTAGAAGTATGAGACCAGCCGTGTGGGGGTAGCGGTGCCGCCGATCCCATTGTCCGCGTTAGCGCTTCCCAAAGTTTCCTCGATCCTGGAGGGGCCCTAATGTCGCTCACACGTCGTCATATGCGTGTCGCGGACACGCAAGATCTATGGGCAAGACTCCCGTTTCGCAGCCGCTACGCCGCCGACCGGGTGCTGAACCTCTCTGAAGGTGGCGTGCTCGTCGCGGGAGGCGAACTTGACGTCGGAGAGATCGTCAGCTTCGAGCTCTCCGGCTTTAGAGAGTTCCGGTTCGCCGGCCTCGCCGAGGTCGCGCACAGGACCAACAGAGCCACGGGACTGCGGCTCTTAGCTCATATGGAGGTTGTCCGGCCGGGCTGATGTAGTCGGCCGGTCCCCTACACGATCGTGGGGATTGAAGCTGCGCGGGCTGGACCCCGCGCGGCGGACCACAACCACATAGAGGAGCCGACCATGGCGAAGGTTCGCAGTTGGGTTGGTCTTGACGTGCACGCGCGCTCGTGCTCGCTGTGATGATTGATGGCGAGTCGGGCGAGCTGCGCTCGCGTCGGCTGTCTGGGACGACGAGCGAGGTGGTCGAGTTATGCTGCTCGCTGCGGGGTCCGACACGCGCCGCCTATGAGGCGGGGCCGACCGGTTATGGCCTGGCGCGGGCGCTGCACACGGCCGGGGTGGGGTGTGTGGTCGCGGCGCCGGGGAAGATCGAGCGGCCTGCCGCGGATAAGGTCAAGACCGATCAGCGGGACGCTGAGCGGGTGCTGCGCTTGTTGATGATCGACGCGCTGCGTCCGGTCCGGGTTCCGAGCGGCGAGGAGGAGGCGCTGCGCGATGTCGTCCGCGCCCGGGAGGCTATCCGAGGTGATCTGATGCGCGCCCGGCAGCGGCTGAGCAAGCTGCTGTTGCGCCACGACGTCCGCTACGAGGACACCGCCAGCGCCTGGACGGTCAGTCACCGCGGTTGGCTGACGGAGATCGACCTTGGGGAGCGCGGCGCGCAGGTCACCCTCCTTGGGTATCTCGGCGCGATCGACGCGATCGTGATTCGCCGCGACGCGCTCGAGAAAACGATCGCAGAGCTGATCCCCGGCTCACCGTGGGAACAGACCGTCGCCCGGCTACGGTGCCTGCGTGGAGTCGACACGCTCTCCGCGGTCGGGTTGTGCGCCGAGGTCGGCGAGTTTCAGCGGTTCGCGAAGGCCGGGCAGCTGATGAGTTACGTCGGCCTGACCCCGTCTGAGGACACCAGCGGCGAGAAGCGCCGGCTCGGGTCGATCACCAAGACCGGCAGCCGGCACGCGCGACGGCTGCTGGTCGAGGCCGCCTGGCACTACCGCCGCGCGCCCGCGAAGGGGCAGTCACTCCGCCGCCGCCAAGACGGACAGCCCGCCCACATCATCGAGATCTCCTGGCAGGCGCAGCGACGCCTGCACAACGTCTGGCAGCGACTCGACACTCGACGCGGTAAGCGCCGCACGATCGTCGCGGTCGCCGTCGCCCGCGAACTCGCCGGGTTCTGCTGGGCACTCGCGAACGCCGACTGACCCGACCCATGCACCACGTCGGCTGAAGCGGCGGCAGGGCACCTGGTCCCGCGCGAGAGCATCCGCGATCTAAGCATGAGCAGCCGCCCCCAGGGCTGGCCACGCTCGATCTTAGACAGCAGGGCTCTCACGACGAAAACCGGTCTTGCGGAGGCGGTAGCCAACCCGTGCACCCGCGTATAAGAGTCTGACCGCGCGTCGCGCACCAGCCAGACCTGCCGCCCCTCCAGCCGACAAGAGATGCCCGCCACCATGCGGGAATCTGGTGCTTAACCCTTGACAGCCGAACCTCCATAAGAGCTTAGACGCCGACGCGTCAGCCGACCGCGAGATCGAGGACCTGATCGCCGCAAGAATACGCCGGCAGCTATTGGGGTCGTCGGCCGTCACGATCCCCGGACTCTACCTCGGGTGAGATAGCGGATCCGAGCGCTACCGCCTGACAGATCCCCCACAGCCGCATGCACGCCGACGGGCGAGCGCGATAAGTCGCCGCGGCCCAAGCGACGCCGACGTGGACCGGCGCGGTCACCCTGGCGAGCGCGTCAAGTGTGAGCAGGGCGTCGAAGTGAACGTCCCATACGTCTCCCAGGGCCTGCTCGGTCACGGGAGCGAGAGCCACACTCATGGACGCCCACCTCGCTGCTGGTGCGGACGACGACCAGCGCCCTCGCGTGACGCCTCATCTCCCGCGGAGTGGCAGCGCGCTGGCCTCGCGATCACGCTGCTGAGGGGATGGAGAACGACGACTTCTTCTCCTTCGACAGTGCGAACAGCAGTCGGGAGGGCGCGTGCCGGCCACTGAATCGGCACGATCCTCGCAAGCACCGATGCTTCCGCGTTGCGGAGAGACCAGGCGTCGAGTCCGTAGTCCATCGCGCTGCGCCCTGGACGAAGGCGAGCAGCGCACGCGTGCTTGTGAAGCTCCCGGCGGGAGCGGTAGTCGATCTTGAGGTGACACGCCCGCCCGAGTTGTGGGATCGCCACAAGCCGAGGCCCGCCCTCGACCGCGACACCCGGGGGCTCCGGATCGCCGCGCGCCTTCCGCCAACGGGCTCGTGTGTCGCTGGTCGCGCGGTTGTCATGTCTTGGCGAGAGGAGCGCGTGCCTTCCGATGGCAGCCGGAAGCTGTCCGTGCGTCTGGATCCAGAACTCGCCTACGGGACGCTAGGAGACCGGTCCTGCGACCAGAGCAGGACTCCTGCGCAGCCCCTGTGCGGCCGCTTGGTTGCGGATGACGCCTGGGCCGGTCACAGGCACGGCTGTGGACTACTCCACCCAGGCTCAACGCTTAGACCCGACGCCCACCGTCCCGTGGCCGGCGTAGCCAAACGGCATCGGCACGTTGTCGCCTATGAGGTCTGGCGCCGCCGCCCGCGCTCCGCCGCGGCCTAGACAGCACGCACCGCTTTGCTACTACGCGAATATATGTCCGCGCGCGAGTGCCTGTCGCACGAGAGCGTTATGCCGACTGTTGAGGCTTGACGGCAACCACCTGCCCGGCCTGGTTGACAGTCAGTCCGAGCCACGTTGTGGTCTGCGGACCTCCGGTCGGCATCGACAGCCACGGGTAGGCCGTGCGCGTCCGAAGTATGACGATCCCATACTTACCAGCCGTGAGAGTCCCGAGTCGGAAGCTGACGTGGCTGAGCCCCACGTGATGCTCGCCGAGCGCTATGGTGCGAACCCACCTGATCCGGCTGGGGCTCTTGGGATTCGCATAGACCTGTGCAAAAAATACGTGTGTGTGGTGAAACGTGGCGCTGACCGTCACGCGGCCATTGGAGATGCTTGCCTTTGAGATGTGAGCGCCCATTGCGTCAACGCGCGGGTAATCTGCGATCGCTGCGGATGGTGTCGCGGCGACCACGCAGACCACCATGAAGAAAGCTAGACACGAACGCCTTGGCCGTGATTGAGGTCCTGTCACGCTGTCCCCCGATTCGTAACCGTGTGTGAGTCTGCCTACTTTACCGCCCTACCCGAAAGCGAGCAAGATCCGCCTGGATAGTCAGATCAGATACATGGACGACGACGCACTCATGCTCGTCCGTCGTGGCGCGGGCCCAAGCGATCTCGCGCCGGCTCTGCCTCGATCTGGCGCGGCTCACCTTTCAAGCAGCTTTCAGTGCCAGCGGCCGGATCCATTGAACCGCGCTTCCCGGCATCCCGTGACGGCGAATAATCGCCAAGCCCACGCCTTCTGCCCCGCCAGCACTGAAGTGAACACCGTCGGTGACTATCGCGGTGATGTGCCAACGCAGCTCCGTCCCCGTGCAACGCTTAGACCAAACGCCCTCAGCGACCGCGCCGGTTGACACCTGGGAGACAGTCGCGCGGATACGGACGCTATCGCCCGCCCTACAGGCAATCGGCCCGGAGACCTGCACCACCCCACCGCCATTCGTCAGCACGCCCGCAGGGTCGAAAGCCGCTGCAGGCTTGCAGGCACGCCCGCAGGGTACGGGGTCGCTCACCACGCTCGTGTCCGCCAACGCCGATAGCGGCATAAGCGCGATCGTCGCCGCACAAGCGCCCGCGCCGATCGCGGCTCGCAGACCCTCCTTTGCGTTCGGCTTGCTCCTCATTCCTTGCCGCGCCGCGCTGGTGTTCATCGAAATCCTCCTTCTAGGCGAGTCGATCTTGATCTTCCGATGGCGCCGCGGGCACGGCTACGCGAGAACGAAGCGACAGACTCCTCCGACGATGGACAGAGCATCGTCTAGCGCGATCGTTCACCGTTGCTACGGCCCAGTACGAGCCAGGACACTATCCGGTTCGCAAACACGATTGTCGAATCTGTGACTAACAGCTTCGAGCAGACCAGCGGCGTGATGCTCCACGACAACGAGACGACCTCTTGCTCAGCAATCCGGCATTGTCCCAGCGCCGTTGGAGACTCCTCCTTGGCCTTGGCGAACGCACATCCCGCGTAGCTGCTCTGCAACGGAACGACCCGCGGCAGTGCGACGGCGGCGTCGACCTCGCTGTGCTGCTCCGCCGGCATTGCGACAGCGACCCGATCGGACCGCTTGCCGGCTCGGCGATCCTCAGCTAAGTCATCGGCGTTAGCTCGGCGCTCGGTCTGCGGCGATCCGCAAACAGTCGCCCGCTGCCGTAAAGGACGACCGAGCACCAACAGCGTGGTCTCGGGTCGGGAGAACGCCGCTCGCGCCCGGGAATCCGGAAGTTGAGCGTCGGCCGCCGCCCGCGACCGCGGCGGTAATGCCCGACGTTGGGACCGATGGCCGGCCCCTCGCCTGGGCGACTCTTTAGTCGCTGAAGCACGCGCGCCATGCCGGCCCGCTGGGCGGATGCGACTATACGAGAGGCTTGCTTTCAGCGCGGGGCGGGGAAGGCGCGGACGTCGCGAAAGCCCGCGGGATCACAAGAGAGTGGCGCCTTGAGTTGCCACCGCGGGGACCGAGGAGGGCTCGGGGCCCTTCGGGTCCCGTAGAGTCCCGGTGCGATGCGGGCCGTTGTGATTACCAAGCACGGGGGGCCCGAGGTCCTGCAGGTCCAGGTGCGGCCCGACCCACCGGTGGGGACCGGTCAGGTGCGGATCGCAGTCAAGGCGGCGGGGATCAACTTTGCTGACACGCTTGCCCGAACCGGGCTTTACCAGGACTCTCCGAAGGTGCCCTGCGTCGTCGGCTACGAGGTGGCCGGCGAAGTGGAGTCGGTGGGGGACGGGGTCGAGTCGGTCAAGCCGGGTGAGCGGGTGCTCGCAGGTACGCGCTTCAACGGGCAGGCGGAGCTGGTCACGGTGCGGGAGAACATGGTCTACAGGTTGCCCGAGCGGCTTTCCTTTGAGGAGGGTGCAGCGTTTCCCGTCAACTACGCGACGGCTCAGGCGGGGCTTGTTGTGATGGGAGGTCTTAAGGAGGGCGAGCGGGTCCTGATCCACGCTGCGGCTGGCGGAGTAGGAATCTCCGCGACGCAGATCGCCAAGCGCATCGGCGCTGAGGTGTTCGGTACCGCGTCGGCCTCAAAACACGACGCGATTCGCGAGCAGGGCGTCGACCACGCGATTGACTACCGCAGCCAGGACTTTGCCGCGGAGGTCCGCCGGCTCACTGGGGGTGAGGGGATAGATGTCGCCTTTGATGCGCTTGGCCCGTCGAGCTTCCGTAAGGACTACGAGTTGTTGCGCCCAGGTGGGCGGCTGATCATGTACGGGGCCTCGGAGGTGCAGACCGGAGAAACGCGCAGCTTGCCGACCGCGCTTAGAACGCTTGTCAAGAGCCCATTCTCGTCGATGCCATGGTGGAAGGGTCTCGGCGTGATGAACGAGAACAAAGGCGTCTTCGGACTGAACATGCTGTCCTGGTGGGACGCCGAGGGAAGCCTCGACCGGGTGATTGAGCCCCTGATAGCGGGGCTCCAAGCGGGGGAGCTCAGGCCCGTCGTCGCGGCGGCATTCCCATTCGACCGAGCGCCTGAAGCGCACCGCTTCATCGCCGAACGCCGCAACGTCGGCAAGGTCGTCCTGGTCCCGTAATAGCCCGAGTAGCTTGAGGGCATTCCAAGGGTGTGACCCGCGGTCGGTCTAGTCCTGCTCGTCGCCAAGAGGAGCGGCGCAACCGCCGGATCTGGTGAATATCGGCAGGGCCCGCGGCACACACCGAGCCGGATCCCGACGATTCATAAGTCGCCGAAGGAGGCGTCAGCTCCGGGTCCGTCTGGATGGCGAAAGATGACGTGTCCCGGTTGGCGTGGGAGACCGCTGGTGGTGAAGGTGGCCGGTCCTCCGCGTCGAACGGCGTGGAAGGCGCGCGCGGCTGGACCCGCGCGGCCGGCCATTTCGAATAGGAGGAACCGACCGTGGCTCACGGTATGCGATCGGTCGGGTTGATCCCTGTTCGCCAGCGAGCGCGCGGGACGGTTTTGGGCACCTGGGGGGAGGTGGCGGCGTGTGGTTAGTGATGGGGATGGATCAGCATCGGGCGCCGATCTCGGTCGAACCCGCGTGTTCGGTTCGGTCGCCTTTTACCGCCGCCGGCTCGTGACGACGTCCGCGGTCGACCCAACAACGGGGAAGGCGGAAGCGCTCCTCGGGACCACTGCGGCTCGCCAACTAAGCGCGAGATACAGCGGCGACGCACCACTCGCTCCGAGCAGAGCCACAGGGCAGAGAGCGGGCTAGCCGCCAACGACGCGGTAGCGACCACACCACCGACCGGCCCCCACCATCGACCCGACCTCACCACGCGACCCCGGGACGAACCAGCAGACAAGCCGTGTGGTCCACTTTTCGACCGGCGCGAGTGTTCCACTTTTCAACAGGCCTTGACAACGGACGCCAACCGAGTGATCGCTCGACCCGGGGCATCGCGGTCCTGCGCCCGCATCGCCACCACGACGGTGATGGCAACTCGCCCGACTGCCCACCAAGCATGGGCAGTTGGACTATTGCTTTGACCGAGATGCTCGCGCCAAGCCAACGAGCGCTTCGGCGACCAAGCGCAACCTCGGGACGGCACGGTGCGAGCCGCCGACAAGCAAGCAGACGCCCTCGGGCGCGGTCAGAAATCGCTTCTGTCTTGACCGCCGACCAGGAGCCGGCCAGTGCAGGCGGCGACGTGATCCCGCACGAGGAAGACCAGCGGCGTGGGCACGCCGCGACCTTTCCGGGGAGTGTCCGAGGATTTGTGTGGGCATGAACGAAAGCGACGCTCATGCCTTCAACCAAAGAGAAGTTCTTCGAGTCAGCGAGTGATCCTCGACCGTATGGCGCCGGCGGCGAGCCGCCAGGCGAGCCGCCGGCGCTCCCCGTGGAGTCTCGGGAACCTCGGGCTCTGAGCCGGGCCCGGGTGGATGACGCCGTGGACCGCTCCAGACTGCGTGGGATGGTCGAGCTGCCCGGTGGCGAGCGGATCCCGGATGAGGTGATCGATCAGCTGTTGGCCGGCGCGAGGACCGAGGAGGAGATCGCCGGGCCGGGTGGGCTGTTGGCGCAGTTGACCAAGCGGCTGGTGGAGCGGGCGATGGAGGTCGAGCTGACCGACGATCTTGGTTATGAGCCGCATGCCGAGCCGCCGGGTGGGACGGGCAACACCCGTAACGGGACGAGCCCGAAGACGCTGATCACCGAGCACGGCAAGGTCCCGTTGGACGCGCCGCGTGATCGTGACGGCAGTTTCGAGCCGAAGATCGTTCGCAAGCGCCAGCGCCGCTTCGAGGGGTTCGACGACAAGATCCTGGCGCTCTACAGTCGTGGGCTCTCGACGCGTGACATCGAGGCGCATCTGGAGGAGATCTACGGGGTGAAGGTCGGCCGCGAGCTGATCTCGAAGGTCACCGACGGCGTGATGGACGACGCGCGCGCGTGGGCGGCCAGGCCGCTGGAGGACGTCTACCCGGTGATCTTCCTCGACGCCTTGGTGCTGAAGATCCGCGAGAACGGCACGGTGCAGCGCCGCGCCTGCTATCTCGCCTTGGGGATCACCTTGGAGGGCGACCGTGACGTCCTGGGCCTGTGGTTCCAGGAGACCGAGGGCGCCAAGTTCTGGATGCAGGTGTTATCCGAGCTCAAGCAGCGCGGCGTCAGAGACATCCTGATCTGCTGCGTGGATGGCCTCAAAGGCTTCCCCGAGGCGATCGAGGCGATCTTCCCGAACACCACGGTGCAAACCTGTGTTGTCCACCTCATCCGCCATTCATTGAAGTACGTGCCCCGGCGCGAGCGTGAGCAGGTCGCCCGAGATCTCAAACCGATCTACAACGCCCTGGACGCCGACGCCGCCCAGCAGGAGCTCGAGCGGTTCGATGAGAAGTGGGGGCAACGGTTCCCGGTCATCACCCAGGCCTGGCTGAACGCGTGGGAGTACGTGACCCCGTTCCTGGCGTTCCCGCCCGAGGTCCGCCGCGTGATCTACACCACAAACGCCATCGAGGCGCTCAACCGGCAGCTACGCAAAGCGATCAAGACCAAGGGTCATTTCCCCAACGAGGACGCCGCCATCGCGGTAGGGACAGCCCTTCGCCTGTCGGCTCGGGCTGCCCCCCGCACAGATCCCAGCGGGCGCTGCTAACGCACTGGGCTCCTGCCTTGGGTGTTGGCGTCGAAGCGAACTGTTGGCCAGGGGTGCAGGATCCGGGCTGGAGGTAGCCATCGATCGGCCAGGAGACCGATCCGCTGCCAGGTCATCCGGTGTCGCTGGCTTCGGCGTCTGAGAGCCCGAAGCCAGAGATGGGTGACGCGGTAGCGGAAGGTGGTGATCGCCTTGCCGTTGTCAGGCACCGCGTAGTAGTTGAAGTGCCCGCGCACGACGCTGGCAAGCCAGCGTCCTTGGTCGGGGATGGGCAGATCGCGTCGTTTGATCAACTCGGCCTTGACCTTGCTGAGCTTGGCGCGCATCCGTTTCTTGTCGGTGACACGCTTGAGCTTGAAGCGCCCGTTCTTCGTCGTCGCGCAGATGTGCGTGAACCCGAGGAACTGGAACGTCTCAGGCTTCCCGAGCCCGCGCTCTGCCCGGTTCAGTGCGGCGAACCGCCCGAACTGGATCAGCCGCGTCTTCTCGGCGTTCAGCTCCAGCGAGCACTCCGCAAGCCTGCCGCGGAGCTCAGACCAGAACCGCTCGGCGTCCTCCCGATGCTCGAACCCCACCACGGCGTCGTCGGCGAACCGCACGATGACCATGTCACCGCGAGCCTGCCGGGTCCGCCACTGGTGGGCCCACAGGTCGAAGACGTAGTGAAGATAGACGTTCGCGAGCAACGGCGATGCCGAAGCCCCTTGCGGAACGCCTTCTTCGCTGGCCGTCCACGCCCCGTCCTCGATGACCCCCGCGGCCATCCATTTCTGGATCAGCCGCAGGACCCTCCGGTCCGCGATCCGGTGCTCAAGAAACCTCACAAGCCATTGATGGTCAAGGCTGGTGAAGAACTCCCGGAAATCCAGGTCGAGCACCCAGTTCACCTTCTTGCGCACGATCCCGACCGACAGCGCGTCCAACGCGTGATGCGGGGAGCGTCCCGGGCGAAAACCGTACGAGAACCCGAGAAAGTCCTCCTCGTAGATCATGTTCAGCACCTCGACGACCGCCCGCTGAAGGATCTTGTCCTCCAGCGCCGCGACCCCGAGCGGTCGCAGCCGCCCGTCCGCCTTCGGGATGAACACACGACGAGATGGCCTCGCCCGGTAGCGCCCCGCATGGACCCGGTCGTGCAGACCTTGAAGGTTCGCCTCGAGATCTGCCCCGTAGTCTGACCACGTCACGCCGTCGACCCCCGGCGCGGCCTTCGGGCGGATCGCCCAATACGCCGCCCGCAGGCGATCGACATCGACATGATGCAGGAGCGCCGTGAACCGCGCGTCCTTGTCCTTCCGCGCCACTTGGCGCACGCGAGCCAGGTCACTGGGCGCGCTGGTTCCGGCCCTGGGTCCGGAGCGCGTTTCGCTGGCCACGTTTCCCTCGGCCGATCCCCTTCCCTCCACCGACTCCGCCGCCCCACCCTGGGCGTTGTTCGCCGACTTCGCAGGTACTACAGGATCGTCTGACTTCCCACGATCGTCCATCACGGGATTACGGCTCCTGCCTTGCCCGCACGACCCGCCCTACCATCACCACAAGCGGGTGACCGTGGGATCTCCCGGTTCTCGCGCATGGAGACTCCACGCATGCACAGGTTCTTGGACCCCGCGAGGCCCGCCGACGGCTCGCGAAAACGCCGCCGGACGGTGTTGCCTTCCGCTTATTGCGAGAGCGTCGGCACCTCGACTGCAACCAATTTCGGGGCTCGATAGCCCAGCCTACGCGTACCCCTACCGACGCTTCGTCCCCGCCCTCACGGGCGACGACGCACGGCTCGGGGCCATCGTGGACCGCTACTCCTTCGATGTAGAGCTCTTCCATCTCCTTCTCCATGCCGGTTTATCCCGGCGCCGCC
>Ga0116216_10001897_pt1 | contig 14185 bp, 14 predicted proteins | sample Sb_taG_11_FD_89696 | JGI IMG/M metagenome (GOLD analysis project Ga0116216, IMG submission 89696) | Peat soil microbial communities from Weissenstadt, Germany - Sb_50d_3_AS metaG | ecosystem: Environmental > Terrestrial > Soil > Wetlands > Peat | place: Germany: Weissenstadt | collected 2010-09-21
GAACGGATGGGCGACTCCGCGTGGACCGAGGCCGACGACAAGGACCCGCTCGCCGGGCTCGGACCCTCGCCCGGCCGCTCGAGCACCCGCGGGACGAACGATCCGCAGCCGTCGGTCTCCGGTGACGACCCGCTCGACGACGAACCCCCGGTCGACCGCCGCCGCCCGGTCCGGCGTCGGTAAGCCGGCCCGGAAACCCCGCGGGCCGGACGGTTCCGGACCGCTCCGTCTCACTCGGGCGTTCCCGCCGGGGACCCGCGGGTTTCCGGTTCGCCTGAGTAAGTATAAATACGCATTATTGACAAGAGTATCACCGGTGCGGGGAGGGGACCGGCAGGAATGTCTCGAACGGCCTACGCGGGCGAGAAACCCATGAGTCAGACGCGCCATCACGCGACGTATGCGACACCCGCGTCCCGTCCGGTCGAGACGGCCCCGGGTGATGGACCTGTGCGGTCGCCCTCCCCGGCCCTGTCGTCCGACCCGGTCGAGCCCGATGCCGCGAACGGCACGGACGAGCTCACCCGCGGCCTGACCCACCTCGGCCTCACGGTCCACGAGGCCCAAATGTATCGGGCGGTCGTCCGGAACGGACCGGTCACGGCCCGGCACGCGATCGCCGCGTCCCAGCTCGACCGGGCGACGGGCTATCGGATCCTCGCCCGACTGGCCGCTCGCGGTCTCGTCGTCCCCACCGGACGCCGGCCGCACCGGTACGTCGGGCTCGACGTCGGGCGCCTGCTCGACCGCGCGACGGTCTTCCTGCGGGACGAGGTCGACCTCCACCGCGTCGTCCGCGCCATCTACCTGGCCGAATCGCCGCCGCGGACGCCGGGCCTCGACGAGGGGGAACCGATCGCCCGCCCCCTCGCCCCGCGCCCCGTCGTCCCCGGCAACACCCGCATCATCCCGAAGGACGAGGAACTCGCGCCCGAGCTCCTCCAGCGGATCGCCTCCGCCCGCCAGGAGGTCCAAGCGCTCTCCCGTCCCGGCGTGTTCGCCGAGGGGGCGCGCGTGGACGTCGCGAAGGCGCTCCAGCGGGCGTGCGAGCGCGGCGTTCGCGTCCAGCTCGTCGTCGACTACCGGGCGACGGACCTCGAGTTCCTCGCGCGGCTCCTCGCCGGGGCCGGCACGACCGGCAACCATCCGGAGGTCCGCATTTGGACCCCCCAGCTCGCGCGACTCTGGGTGATCGACCGCAAGCTCGCCGTCCGCGGGTTCGGCGCCCTGTCCCCGCCCCGCCCGGGCGGCGGTCCGCTCGTGGAGTCTGCCGACGAGGAGTTCGTCCGCCAGAACCAGATGCGGTTCGAGACGATCTGGCGCGAGGCGACCCCGCTCGCGATCGGCGCCCAGGAACTGGCCGAGCTCGGCGGCGAGAGCGCCAAGACGGCGATCCGCAGCGCGCCGAGCGAGGTCGTCCGCCGACCGGGGGTCCCGCGCGAGGCGTCGTACCGGGCCTCCCTGCCCGATGCGATCGAGCTCGCCATCGGCCGGATGTTCCGGGCGTAGGCGCGGCCCGGGGGGGCAACCCCTAAGCGGCCCCGCCCCCTCGCTCGAACGTGCCGGACGTCGACGACCACCGCCACTGCAAAGTCTGCGGAAAGCCGTGCGATGTCGGCGCCGAGACGTGCAGCAAGGCGTGCCGACGGTCGCTCGACGAGCGTCGGCAGGCGAAGGTCAACTACACCTACCTGATGTACCTCGCGATCGCCATCCTCGGCGTCTTTCTCCTCCTCCAGATCGTGCACGTCTAGTGGCGCATCCCCCGGCCCGCGGCCGCACCGCCGTGCTCGGCGGAACGTTCGACCGGCTGCACGCGGGCCACCGAGCCCTCCTCGACGCGGCGGTACGGTCCGCGGAGGTCGTCCGGATCGGCGTGACGACCGCCCGCTACCTCCGGGAGCACCCGAAACCGCTCGGCGAGGCGATCCGCCCGTACGCCGTCCGCCGGCGCGAGCTGCTCCGCTACCTTCACCAGCGCTACCCCAGTCGTCGGTTCGACGTCGTGCCTCTCGACGACGCGGTGGGGGGTGCGGCCGAGCCGGGCCTCGACGTCCTGGTCGTCTCGTCGGAGACGACGGCCGGCGCCGCGGCGGTGAATCGCCGTCGCGCGGAGCTCCACCTGCCGCCCCTTCGCGTCGAGATCGTTCCCCGCGTCGTCAGCGACGACCTCCGTCCGGTCTCTTCGCGCCGGATCCGCGCGGGACGGCTCGCGGCCGATGGTCGCGCGATCGGTCCGACCGTGGTCGAGCTCGTCGGCGACCGGCGGGGGGAAGCCCTCGCGGTCGCCCGGGCCTTTGGCGAATCGCTCCCCGAGCGCGAGGTCGTGGTCCGGCGCGTCGGACCGGCCCTCGGCGACGGGGCCACCCCGTGGGACTACCGGCTCACGTTCGAGGAAACTCCCACGAAGGCGCGCCGAGCGGAGCTCTCCACTCCCGAGGAGACGGTGGCCGCGTTCCCCGGCCTGGGAGGATCCGAGACGCTCCGGCGCGCTCTCACGACCACCCTCGAGCGACGCGCCGAGTCGCTCGCGCGCGAAGGCTTATCCCGAAGCGACCCGGTGACCCGCCGATGGAGACGTACCTCCGCGTCACGTTCCACAGCGAAGGGGCGAAGCCGTCGGAGGTCGCCGACCGGCTCCGGGAGTTCGGGTTCGTCCCGACCCAGGGGAACTACGACTTCGTCTACGACTGGAACAGCGCGCCGACGCGCGACCAGATCCTCGACCTCGCGGACGAGACGATGAACCTCCTGCGGGGCTATCGCGTCCTGGTCGAGATCGAGTCGGTCTGAGCCGCCCGCCGGCGTCCTCGCGAAGCCGGCCCTCCGACCGGTCCGGGGCGGCCGCTCACGTCCCCGGCAGAAGGCGGGCGGCCAGGAGGGCGAGGACGAACCCGAGAGCGAGGCCGGAGATCGGTCCGAGCGCCCACCCGGCGAGGATGTCGCGAACGGCCTGGCCGATCACCGCGGTCCCCCCCCGGGCGACCCCGGCCCCGATCATCGCCCCGACGAGCGCCTGATTCATCGAGGTGAACAGCCCGAACGAGACGGCCACGAGGATGACGACGGATTGGGCCAGCTGGGAACTCGTGGCCGTCCGGGCATCGAGAACGACGACGCGAAAGGCGACGGCCTCGAGGAGCGGTTTCCCCCAGGTCAGCACGCCGAGGGCGAGGCCCGCGCCCCCGACGGCGACCGCGGTGAGGATCGGGAAATCGCCCGTCATGACGAGCGCCCCGGAGGCGTTCGCAACGTCGTTCGCCCCCATGGCGAACGACGCGGCCATCCCGACGGCCACGAGCCCGGCGACCGCCCGCGGGGCGAGACCGCCGGCCGGGGACGGCCCTCGCCGGTCGGCGAGGCGGACGAACAGGAACCCGAGGCCACAGGCGGCGAACGGGGCCGCGGCCCACAAGACCACGAGCTCGCCGATCGTCCGCCAGTCGATCGCGATGCCCTCGGCGAAGCCGGCGCCAACGGCCGAGAAGACCAGGATCTGGATGGTCGACGTGGGGATCGTCAGGAAGTTGTACGCGCTCGTCAGCACGAACGCCGCGCCCACGATCGCGAGCGCCGTCGCGAGAGCGACAGAGGGCGTCTCGAGGATCGAATGGCCGACGGTCGCGACGACCCCGTGGCTCGCGAGGAGCGCCCCGACGAGCACGAGGGGGGCCATGAGAAGGAGCGCGGGGACCGTCCGGATCGCCCCGGCCGCCCTCGGCATGCCCATGCACGCCCCGGTGTAGTGCGCGCCCATGCTGACGGCGAAGCCGAAGGCGACCACGATGAGCAGGACGACGACGAGCAGCAACCCGTGGCCCCCCGCTCGGTCGCAGTTCCTCTGCCTAGATATGGGCGTGCGAGCATCGCCATTCGATGGCACCGAAGCCGGCCACCGCGAGCGCTAGGAAGTCGACGAAGCGCTCCGGAGCTTCGGAGATCGCCCCGGGAGTGTTCGTCGGTGGATGGAACGATGCGGGGGATTTCGACGGCGTTCGGATCTGCGTGCTCGACGAGCCCCCCGCGGAGCCGATTCCCGGGGCGACCCACCTTCCCATCTACGACGAGGCTCGCGACGCAGTACTCGTGGCCAACCTCGACCGGATCGCCACCATGGTGGCGTCGGCCGCGGCCGAGCAGAAGCCCGTGCTACTGTTCTGCGGTCACGGGATCCGAAGGGGCTCGCTCGCGGCCGCGTGGTACCTGCATCGGCAGGACGGGGTCAGCCTGGACGACGCCTACGAGCGGGTCCGGGCGGTCCGCCCCAAGATTGAGACCGGCGCGGAGTGGGTCGGACACTGGCCCCCGTCCGAAGTACCGGCCCGACCTCGCCGGTGACCCCGGCGAACTTCGGGAACGTCCACCCGAAGGCCCCGCCCGCACCCGCCTCGGAACGGGCCCCACCGCGCGGAGTCCGGGCGACGGACGGCCGCCGTCGTACGCGGAATCGTTAAATTTCGAGCTCTGGTCGGAACCGCCGGATGCAACGGTACCCCGTCCGGACGAGCCATCGCCGGAACCTGGAGGGCGCGGCCCTCGAGACGATCTGCCGGACGCATTTCGAAGACGTCACCCGGGACGGTCCGACGGTCACGGCCCGGTGGGGCGCCATCGACCGACTCCTCGCGCGGGCCGAGGGGAAGGAGCTCGGGGTTGAGCTCACGATGAACCCGAAGGTCGACGAGGTCGTCGCCCGCGAGACGATCCAGCGGTACAACACCTTCCTGGCCGAGGCGACGGGCTTCACCTCGAAGGAGCGGGCGAAGCGCCTCCGCAAGTCGGCTGGGGAGTGACCTCGGGATGGGATCGGCCGGCGCGTTACCGCCCGCCAGTACGGAGGTCGAGCGGATTCGCTCGACGGTCGCGCTCTATTTCCCGGTCTACGAGACCCGCATCACCCCGCTCTCGCTCGTCCTGATGGTCCAGGTCGACCCGGCGACCCTCGAGGAGCGGTTCGACAGGCTCCGTCAGGAGTTCTGGACGAAGTTCTACATCCCGCAGATCCGCCGGGAGGGCGGGGAGTACCTGATCGAGGTGATCCGCCGCCCCCGGCGGACCCCGTGGAGCTCGCTCTCCAACCTCGTGCTCCTGTTCGTGACCATGGGCACCACCATCCTCGCGGGCGGGTTCCTCTGGGTCGCGTACGTCGGCGGGACGGGTCTCACCGTTCCCGACGTCGGGTACGGCGCGATCTTCTTCGGTCTCCCGCTGCTCGCGATCCTCGGCTGCCACGAGCTCGCGCACTTCGTGATGGCGCGCCACCACCACGTCGAGGCGTCCCTGCCGTACTTCATCCCGGTGCCGCCGCCGTTCCTCCTGTTCGGGACGTTCGGCGCGTTCATCAGCCTCCGCGAGCCGATCCCGAACAAGAAGGCCCTGCTCGACATCGGTGCCTCCGGGCCGCTCGCGGGGTTCGCGGTCGCGATACCGGTGACCATCGCCGGCATGTTCCTCAGCGCCCACGCCCCGACGCTGTCCGTCGCCAACTGCGGCCCCGCATTCCTCGGGTTCGGGTATGGCAACCTCGAGGTCGGCGTCTCGATCTTTTGGTTCATCCTGGCGAAGTTCGTCCCGGTCAGCTTCGTGAGCCTCCACCCACTCGCGCTCGCCGGCTGGGTGGGCCTCCTCGTCACCGCGATCAACCTCCTCCCCGCCGGCCAGCTCGACGGCGGGCACGTGTTCCGCGCCCTGTTCGGCGACAAGACCCGCTGGGTGAGCTACGGGGCGGTCGGCCTCCTGTTCATCCTCGGGTTCGCCTATCCGGGCTGGTTCATTTTCGCGATCCTCATCGTCGCGCTCGGGATGCGGCACCCGCCGCCGCTCAACGACATCACCCCGCTGGACCGGAAGCGGATGGTCGTCGGGGCCCTCGCCGTGCTCGTCCTGGTCAGCGGCTTCGTGATCATCCCGATCAGCCAGCCGACCGGGTCGTTCTCGATCAACGGCGGCTCGACCGTCTCCTCCCCGACGGGCCCGGGGATGAGCGACACGACGACGCTCTCCGTCGTCGACCAGGACGCCGTCGCGCACGGGTACCTCCTCGAGGGGACGGTGAAGAGCGTCACCGCGGTGGTCAACGGGAGCGCGGTCTCCCTGATGGGGGCGGCGCTCGCCAACTTCGCCAACAATTCGACGTGGCAGGTGAAGCTCCCGAACGGGAACACGAGCGTGTTCAGCGGCACCGGGTCGTTCTCGGTCCCGGCCCCCGAGTACTCCGCCGTGAACGCGAGCGCGAGCGGAACGTTCGCGCTCACGTACCGGAACTCCCAGCAGGCGTCGGTCGTCGTTGAGCTCACCGTCGTGGAGCTCTGCCCGGACCAGGCCGGCTCGACCCAGTCGCTGTCGGTCTCGATGCAGTAGAGGGTTCCCGACGCGCCGGAGTTACGGCGCCTGAGCGTACACCCGGAACTCGCGGGTCAACGACCGGTGGACACGGTCCGGAATCGCGGCGGTCCGCCGCCAGGGGGATCCGACGGGGTCCGCGCCCCCGGGTTGCACGATCACGAGGCGGCCCCCGGGCCGAACGGCCCTGGCCCAGTGCGTCACGACGCGGCGGGTGAGTTCCTCGGTCAGTTCTCCGCCGGTCGGAGAGGCGCGGCCATAGGGAGGATCCGTCACGATCGCGTCGTAGGCCCCGTCCGGGCCGACGGCCTCGGCATCGGCGACGACGATAGATTCCGCCGTGACACCGAGGTGCTCGAAGTTGGCGAGCGCCCCCCGCGCCATCGTCGCGTCGTTGTCGATCCCCGTGACGCGGGCGCCGAGCAGCGCGCACTCGATGGCGAGCGCTCCGGTGCCCACGAACGGGTCGACGACCCGGTCTCCCGGTCGCAGACGGGCGAGGTTGGCGGCGACGCGGCCGAGCCGAGGCGCGAGGCTGACCGGGCGGCGGTACGGGAGGGTCGGCATCCGGCGCGCGTCGAACGAACGCCGGTCGATCTCGGCGATCTCCTCGGCGAACTCCCAGCCATCCGTGGCGTTCCCGGCGAATCGGAACCGCCGATTCGGGGCATCGAGGTCGATGGTCCCTCCGGCGCGTCTGAGGCAGCCCGCCCAGATGTCTAGGGCCACGTCGAGCGGTTTCGGCCCCGGTCGGCCGACGGTCCGGAACGCCACACGGTCCCCGAGCCGTACGTCCCGTTCGAGTCTCCTCCCAATCTCGAGGGCGTCGCGCTCGGGCCATCGCCGCAGGATTCGTCGAGCGAGCGCGAGGCGACGGGCGAGGGCGAGGGCATCCGCCTCCAGAGTTACTTCGGCCCGGACCACCGACGGGAGCAGATGGTCCGGAAGGAGGCGCCCCCCGATCGCGCCCAAGGCCGAGTCGAGCTCGAGCTCCGCGAGGGGGAGGTTCTCCTGGCTGAGCTCGACCCAGAGGTCGATCACGGCGACCCGGGCCCTCCCCACGCCTCGTCGACCACCGCCCGGATCTTCGGAGCGTGACTCCCCTCCCAGAACCGTCGTCCGCAGCCGGGACACACCCAGACCGGAATCGGGCGACCGTCCACCGGTCGAGGAGTTCCCGCCGGGAGCTCGGTCGAATCCGGCGGGGCGACCCAAGGCCGGAGCCGGTCGTTGCACTCCGGGCAGCGGTCGAACGTCACCGTACCGGAGAGAGCGGGGTACGCTGTCCGGAGTTCGCGAAGCTGCTCCACGATATACACGGACCGGAGCAGCAACGCTCCTTGGGTCCTTCCGGCGAGATCGTGGTCGCGGGTGAGCAGGACGCGCCCGGTCGACTCCGCGAGCTTCCGAACGGAGGCGTCGTCGAGGCCGCGAACGTAGAGGGTGTCGTGGCCGAGGAACCGGAGGTACCGCGCGAGGCGGCCGAGCATCTCGTCGGCCACCCACCGGGGCGGGTCGGTCGCGCCGGCGGGGACCGCGGGGGCCACGCGGTGCGACCGGCCCGAGCAGGGTTAAGAGCTTCTTCCGCCCCCGGGACGACCGTGCGACTGTTCGGGACGAACGGCATCCGGGAAGTCGTCGGCACGAAGCTCGCCGCGCCGTTCGTGACCTCCGTCGCGTACGGGATTGCGAAGGTCGCCGAGCCCGGCCGGCCGATCGTGGTCGGCTGGGACGGCCGGACCTCGAGCCCGGCGCTCGCGCGGCTCATGAGCGCCACGCTCGCGCTCGGCGGCCATCGGGTCGTGGAGGTCGGGCTGTTGCCGACGCCCGCGGTGCAGTACAACGTCACGCGACTCGGGGCCCAGATGGGTGTGATCCTGACCGCTTCGCACAATCCGCCCGAGTTCAACGGGGTCAAGTGCATCGCCGCGGACGGGCTCGAGGTCGAGCGGAGCGTCGAAGAGCGGATCGAAGCCGCCGTCGCCGCCGGCGAAGGCCGGAGCGCCCCGTACCACCAGGTCGGGGAGATCCGGACCGACTCGCTCGGGGGGGACCGGTACATCGAGGGCATCCTGACGCAGGTGGACGCCGCGACCGTGGGAAAACGCAAATTCACCGTCGTCCTCGACTGCGGAAACGGCGCGTCGGTCCCGACAAGCCCGACGCTTCTCCGCCGCCTCGGCTGCCGGGTCGTCACGTTGAACGGTCACGTCGATGGGACGTTCCCGGGACACCTCTCGGAACCGACCGAAGCGAACCTGGTCGACCTGATGCGAACGGTCCCCGCCATCGGGGCGGACCTCGGGATCGCGCACGATGGCGACGCCGACCGCGCCGTGTTCGTCGACGCCTCGGGCGCCTACGTCCCCGGCGAGCTGACGCTGACCCTGATGGCCCGTGAGGCCGTCCGAAGCGCCCATGGCGGGATCGTCGTCACCCCCGTTTCCGGACCGCAGAGCGTCGAGGACGTCGTCCGTCCCCTCGGCGGCGAGGTCGTCTACACCCGCGTGGGCTCGCCCGTCGTGACCCGCGAAATGCTCCGCCGCCACGCGGTGTTCGGGGGCGAGGAGAACGGCGGCTTGATCTTCCCCGGGTTCCAGCTGGCCCGCGACGGGGCGATGACCGCCGCCGCCGTCCTCGACTACCTGGCGCGTTCGGGCGAGACGCTCGCCGACGCGGTCGCCTCCCTCCCGAAGTACGCCCTCGTGAAGGAGAAGGTCGAATGCCCGGTCGCGGTGCGGGACCAGGTGCTCGCCGCCGTCGCCGCGGCCGTCGGGACCGACGGCGCCCGGATCGAGACGATCGACGGCCTGAAGGCGTTCTACTCCGACGGCTGGATGCTCCTCCGTCCGTCCGGGACCGAGCCGCTGATCCGCGTCTTCGCCTCGTCGAAGCAGCGACCTCGCGCGGAGGCCCTCGCGCGCGAAGGGGTCGAGCGGGTCCGGACCGCGATCCGGAACGCCACCACCCGTTAGGGCTCTTTCGGGGGGTTCCGGCGACGACGCCGGGCGACGAGGACGACGGCCACGCCGAGGATTCCCAACGCCGCGGCCACCCCAACCCACGCGAGAGATACCGGTTGCGTCGGGGTCCGGGGCTCCGAGACGCTGAGGTTGAGCTCGAGGAACAGCGTCGCCCCGGTCGAATCGTTCACCGTAACTCGAATGGGCAGCGTCCCTGCGGAGTCCACCGTGAGGTTCCAACGGCTGGAATTCGCCGCGAGGCCGACGACGGTCGGGCCGGTTCCGTTCGCGAGTCGCCAGGCGAACGAGTAGGGTCCGAGTCCACCGAGCACGTCGACCCGGAGCGGGACGGTCGCGCCCACGGGGACGTTCGACGCGTTCTCGCCGTCGACGGTCAGCGTGCCGGTCATCGGGATCCCGACGTCGACGGCGGCTTGGCCCGAGGCGGTGATCCCGAGGGCGTCGAGTACCCGGACGGCCGCGGAGTACGTTCCGGGGCCGCCATAGGTATGGTTGATCGACAGCGTCGAACGGGCCGCGCTCGCCACCACCGGCGGGCTCCCATCCCCCGCCACCAGGGCAAACGTGAACGGCGCGACGCCTCCGCTCACGTTGGCGACCAACTGGACCGACACGGCGGAACCGTCGGTCCGATTGGGGGTCCCGATCAGGGTCACCGTCGGCGCGGGCACGATTTCTAGGGGCGCGGAGGCGGACGCTTCCACGGCCAAGGCGTCCGTCACGTTCACGACGACGGTGGTCGCCCCTGGAGTCGTCGGTCGGCAGACGAGCTGCGGAACGTCGCCCGATAGACATCCGCTCGGGAGTCCCGAGTAGACGTACGAAAGCGGGGGCACGCCTCCCCCGGCAACCGTATGGAAGACGACGGGACTTCCCGCGTCGTCAATTCGAATCGGGGCGCCTCCTTGTCCCAGCGCCGGGGCCGTGCCGTACGGAACGAGCGCGGCGACCTCGGGAACGGTCGAAAAGGCGTCCACGGTCCCGGACCCGTAATCGGAAACGAGCAGCTGGTCGTTCGCCGGGTCGACAACGACTCCGCGTGGCGACGGTCCGGCTCCCAGAACGATCGCCGATCCGAGGAGCCCGGCGGGCGTGCGGCCGTCGAGGGCGACGACCGTTCCGTTGGACGCCTCCGCGACGAGGACCTCCGAGCGCCCGGCGTCGAAGGCGACCGCCGAAGGAGTGCCCCCGAGCGCGGCTTGCGCCACCACGGTCGCGCTGCTCTCGTTGACGACGAATATGGTCCCACCGGTGGCGGTCACGTAGGCGGCCCCGTCGAGGGGGTCGAAGGCGATCGCATCGGGTACGTCCCCGGAATTCGCGGCACCCGCGGGTCCGAGCGCCACGAGGCGGACCGACCCGTTCGCGGGTGAGACCCACCTCAGGTACGATATCGCCGTGGGCCCAAGGTCGGGCTCGAGGGCGGCCACGGCCCCCGTCAGGGAGTCGACCGCGAGACCGGGCCAGGTCCCGTTCTCGGAGACGGTCGGGGCCGTGGAGTTCCAAAGTCCCGTCGAGGAGAGATTTCCGTCGTGGAACCCCGCGATCGCGCCGGCGGCCGAAGCGTAGTACACGAGCGAATGGGCGGGGTCGTCGGCGACCGCGACCGGGGCGAACGGCAGCGAGACGTTCCGGAGCCACTGTCCCGAGGCCCCGGCGAGGACCGTGCCGGAACTCCAAGCGTTCTCCGCCGTGAAGAGACGGTCCGTTCCGGGGTCGTACACGACGCCGGCGAGACCCGACCCTGTCGGGTCGACGCCGGGCGCCGCGGGGGAGATCGGAGTCGCCGGTCCGCCGCTGGGGGCGAACGCCGCGAGCCGGTCGGGCCCCGAGCCCGGGCCGGGGCCGGGCCGGTAGGAGTTCACGACGTACACCCGGCCGTCGGCCGCGTCGTAGCTTCCCGAGAGCGGTCCGGCGCCGAAGTCGACCGTCGTCGACAAGGCCGGTGTCGTGAGATTCACGGCGCTCGCGAATACCTGGTTCGCCGCGCCGACGTAGTCGATCCGGCTCAGCGGGTCGATCGATTGGGTCGTCGGAGGACTCCGGAGCGGTTCGAGCTCGCGCCACGAGCCGTCCGGCGGGGCCCATTCCTCGATCGCCCCGCTCGTGCCGTTGCCCTCCGAAACGCTCAGCAGCACCGACCCCGACCCCGGGTCGATCCCGAGGGAGGTCACGTTGCCGGTCACGGGAATCGCCGTCGAGGTCAGCACCCGATCCTGCACGGGGTCGACCACGACGAGTCGGTCGGCCGAGCCGTTGGAGGGGGCCACCACGACGTCGATCGTCCCGGACCAAGCATCCCAGGCGATCGCTCCGGGAATGGGCGACCCGGGCAGAGCCACCGGGCGACCGCCGATCGCCTCGGTCGTCGCGTTGAGGATCGTCAGGTTATCGGACGCAGAGCACGCGATCCACGCTGTCTGCTGGATTGCATCGAAGGCGACACCCGTCGGTGTGTCGCCGACCGGGACGGTCGTTACCGTCGACTCCGAGAGCGCCGCGACGACTCGCACCGTCCCGCGATGCGTCGTGGCGTTCGCGACGGTGATCCACACGTCCCCGGTGACCGGGTCGATCCCGAGTCCGGTCGGGTCGCCCCCGACCCCGATCGGTCCCCGGACGACGTCGAGGTTGGACGCCCGCACCGCGAGCACGGAGCCGGGGCTGCCGGTCCCGGAGATCTCCGTCAGGAAGACCGTCCCGAGCGCCGCATCCCCGGCGAGGGCGGTGACGTTCTCGATCCCGGTCACCACGTCCATGCCCCCGGTCGAGAGATTGCGGACCACCAGTTCGGGCGCGCCCCCGACCGGCGCGGTGGCGAAGGCGACCCACAGCGTCCGATTCGAGGGGACGACCAGGAGACGGTCGGGACCGATCGGATATGGCGGGTTCTGGGCCCCTCCGCTCACCGTTGAATTGGCGAGGTTCCACGTGAACGCCACCGAGCCGAACGTACCGTTGGAACTCCCGAGGACCCGGACCTCATGGGGCGACCCTCCGGGGATGGTCCGGGTCGCGAGGGGAGAGACCGCCGAGAGGCCCGCGCGGAGTCCGCCGTCCGAAACTCCCGAACCGGGGTCCTTGGGACTCGAGGTCGATAGCCCGACGAGCGGGGCGCTCATCGCCAAGGCGCACACCAGCGCCCCGACCCGCGTCGTCCCGGTGGCGGGTCGCCACCTCCTCCGAAGTCGAGGTTCCCGAGTCACCACCCCGTCTCGCCGACCCGAGCCCTCCGGAAGACCGAGGAGAGCCGGCCGAGCATATCTCGGGCACGACGCGGCGCCGTGCCTTCGCCCGGCACGAAAGAGGGAAGCCTTCGCCCGCCTCCGCCCGTACCGGTCGAGGGCGCGTCGCACAGCCTGGACCAGTGCCCCGGATTCCTAATCCGGTTGACGTGGGTTCAAATCCCACCGCGCCCGATTCCACCTTCGCCGGGGACAGGTGAGCCAGCGGGGAGAATCACCGAGTAGGTTCGGCAAGCGGAAACCTCGATCCTCGCAGCTTCCGGGTGATCTTGGGAACGTCGTCGCGTGCGAAGCGCCAGGTCTGTTCGATGTGGGTGAGGTCCGCGCCCGCATCGTAGGGGTGAGCCACGATCCGTCGGAGCTCTCGGAATAGTTCCCAAGGCACGCCCGAATTCGTGCTCTTGAACGTCTTCCCGATCTTCTCGGCCGCCTCGGCGAACAGCTCAATGGCGTGCTCGACGGCGTACCGGGTGGTCGGGTCCGTTTCGAACTCGTCCCGTCCCTTCCGGACGTTGACCGCGATCACCTCGGCATGGGTGAGCATCTGGTCGACGAGGTACCGGTCCCCCCGACGTCCTTGCTTCACAGGGGAACTTTCTCCGCCTCGACCTGAGGTTCCAGCGCCCAGTGCAGGCCGTGACGGTTGACGAGGTCCACGTCGCGGGCGAGGGCCTTCCGGACCTCGAATCGAAAGCCGGCGACATCCAAGAGCGACACTGGTCGTTTCCACTCTACCAGAAGGTCCACATCGCTCCGGGCCGTTGCCTCGCGTCGACGAACCGAGCCGAAGACCCAGACTTGTCGCACGCCATATCGACGGGCGGCGCGAAGTATCGCTTGACGGTGCGGGGCAACGACCTCAGGGATGCCGAGGCCGTTCCCCAATCGGATCGGTCGAATCTTCGGCCGGGCAAAGCCCCTCGACTTGCAGCGCGGACACATTCGAGGAGCCGATTCTCGACGGATCTTCCAGACGTGGACACACCGATAGCAGTGCGCCACCCGTCCTTTGCGACCCGACATTCCTACCTTCCACGGGCGCGAACTTACTTATCCCTATCGGTGAGAGATTGGTTCACCGATTGGTTGACGCCGAACGCCCCTCGCGCTTGAGTTTCGCCTCAGACCCCGTCATTCATCGCAGCGTGCCTCGGACCCGGCCGCCGTCCCATCGACGGTTGGGAGGCGGAATCCGAGGGAATCCCCCCGGCGGGTTCGGGTCCCACCGCGCCCGACTCCCACCCGCGGGTCGTGATGCCGGTCGGAGCCGGTCGAACCGGCCCCCCCTAGCGGAGCCGCCGATCGAAAATCGGTCGGTCTCGCACGGTTCGAGACCCTTCGCGATGACCGCTAGTTGAGACCCACGGAGAGCAGCCGGGCTTCCCGAGAGGGATAGATCCGACTCGGACCCAGGTCGAGCCAGACCTCCGCGCCGTGCCCTCGAGCGACCCACGGCTCGATCGTGCCCGAGAGATAGAATTGGAGATAGGCCTTGATCTCGTAACCCACGCCCGATTGGAGGGAAACTCCCGAGCGAGCCAGGTACTTCTGGTGGACGGGCAAGATGGTGAACGCCTGACCATGAGTGAGGCTGCCATTCCAGATCGGTTTGAC
>Ga0116216_10001898_pt1 | contig 14174 bp, 11 predicted proteins | sample Sb_taG_11_FD_89696 | JGI IMG/M metagenome (GOLD analysis project Ga0116216, IMG submission 89696) | Peat soil microbial communities from Weissenstadt, Germany - Sb_50d_3_AS metaG | ecosystem: Environmental > Terrestrial > Soil > Wetlands > Peat | place: Germany: Weissenstadt | collected 2010-09-21
AACCCGACCGGGCGCCCTTTGCGCCGGCCGGCCTTGGACGCTCGCCAGTTGTGCAGAGCCCGGGCGAGGTCGGTGATGCCCGAGGCGTAGGACTCCTTGGAGTTGGCCGCCCACCACGGGGCGTCCGTGTTCTTTTCGGCGTTCCAGGCCTTGCGCAGGCCAGCGAGCGTCCACGCGGGGCTCTCGTGAGAAGGATCGGCCGACCTCTTGTCCAGGTCGGCCTTCACCCGGGCGAGCGCCCAGTTGTAGGCGAAGCGTCGGGCCCCGAAGTGCGACCGGATGAGCGAGGCCGCTTCTGGGTCTTTTGGCCACTCGACCTCGAAGCTGGCGCTGCTCAACCGCCAGCCCGAGGGCACCTCGACCAACTCGGCGCCACGGCGCTCGTAGCACCGGAAGAGGATCGAGACCGATTCGACCGCCTGGCGATGGGACGCCAGATCGTCGACCTCGACCCGCCGGGAGAGCTTCGTCGGGTCGGTCGGCGAGCGGAGGTGGCGCCCGCCCGTCGAAGCCGCCACCCGGGCGGCCTCGGCCCTCGTGCGCAGTTCGAGGATCACTGCTCTTTCGCCAAGGCCTTCGGGCCCACGTCGCGCTCGGCACAGCGCAGGGCCTTCTCGGCCCGGTTGCGGGCGCCCCGGCGACCGTAGAGGCGGGCACACAACGAGGTGAGCACGTCGGTCATGTCGCGCACCAGGTCGTCGTCGACGTCGTCCTCCTCGACGACGACCACCCGTCGGCCCTGGGCGCTGAGCGCGGCAAGGAGGTGGTTGACACCGAAGCGAGCCAAGCGGTCCCGATGCTCGACGACGATGGTGCTCGCCGTTCCGTCGGCCAGGATCCGCTCGAGCTTCGGTCGCTTGGCGTTCAGCGAGCCCACTTCGGAGACGACCTCGTCGACGGAGAGGCCACCGGCGCTCGCCCACGTCGTCAGCCGGGCGACCTGGCGGTCGAGGTCGCTCCGCTGGTTGTGGGAGGCCACCCGGGCATAGAGAACCGTCCGTTGTGCGCCCGAGAGCGCCCACGAACCGTCGACGTCGACGAGGATCAGTCGCCCGACGCGCTGGGCGGGGACCGGGAGCTTCCCCTCACGGAACCAGCGGTAGGCCGTGAACTTCCGACACGCCCACTCGATCGGCCCATTCGGACAGGTTCACCCTCCCACTATAGAACGTATGTTCGCCAACTACTACCAGCTACTTGTGGGGCAGCATTCGAAAGCCCTAACCCGATGGTGAAACCGGAGCGCAGGTTCGAAGATGCCCAGCACTCCCGTCCTTGGCACGGGGCCGGCACCACCGGGCGCCCGTCGGATCCCTCGGCCGCGGTGATCGGATCGATGGACCCGGCCCTCGAATAGTGCTAGCCGGAGTAGTACTATTGCTGACGTGGTCGCCCCTCCCCCGTCCTCGCTGCTCGAGGCGCCGTCCGCGGGAACCCCGCTGGCGGCCGAGGCGCTGATCGAAGAGGCCCGCCGCCGCCAGCGGCGGCGCCGCGTCCGCGTCGGGCTGGTCCTCGGCCTCGCGCTCGTCCTCCTCGGATCGCTCCTCGTGGTGACCGGCCGCGGACGAACTCACGCCGGGACGGGGAGCGTCAGTGGCCGGTCGCGACCGGCCGGTGTGTTCGCTCACCCGACGGGTGTGGTGCTCATCTTCGGCAACGGCCTCAGCCTTGACCTCGACCACCGGCGAGCTGCTCGACGGCCTCTCTACGGCCAGCGCGCCGGCGACCAGCCCTGGGACATCGTGCCGTCGGGCAACTCGCTCGTTGTCGGGTGGGGTCAGGTCTGGGCCACCCCCCTCGCCGGTGGGCGGCCCCGATCGCTCGGGCCGGTCGTGTTCTTCGTCCCCGCCGCGGAACGAGGTGCAGTGTGGCTGATCGACTACCCCGGGGGCCGCATCGGCCTCGGTACGCCGACCATCCGCGAGGTGAGTGTGACCGGGACGCTGCTCCGTCGGGCAGTGGGGCCACCGCCCTCGGCGGGGGTGCCCGTCGTCGGTGTCCCGGGAGGCATTGCCTTCGACACCCGCCACGGCCTCGCCCTCTGGGACGCGTCGACGCGGACGTTCCGCCGGCGACTCGGGCACGCGGCCGCCTTCGTCGGCGACGCCGCCGGCGGCCGGGTCGCCTGGTGCGAAGGACTCTGCACGTCGCTCCACGTCACCGACGTCACCGGCCCGGACCGGGTGTTTGCATCTCCGCAACCCCGATGGGTCGTCGAACCCGAGTCGCTCCGCGTGAGCCCCGATGGCCGCTACGTCGCCGTCCTCACTACCCGCCCGGGCATCGAGAGCTCGGGTCAGCTGGGCACGCTCGACGTGGTCGACGTGAGGACGGGGCACGTCGACGTGGTCCGCCGTGGCCTGAGCGCCTGGTCGGAACTCGCCTGGGCCGACCGGGGTGACGAGCTGTACTTCGTCGCCGACGCCGCCCGCGGCATGAAGCTCGGGGAGTTCGGCGCGAGGACCGGGCGTTCAGCGCTCGCCACCGTCCCGATCGAGCACAACGCCGAGCAGTTCGTGGTGCTCGACCGGGCCGAGGCCACGACGTTTCTCGTCCGCGCCCGCGGGTCGGCTCGCACTTGTCAGGCCCAGCCGGTCGGCGTCGGCGCTTCGACGCGGGCCTGCGGGTTCTCCTTCTGAGCGACGACGCGGATCAGCCGCCGTCGTCGGCCTGTCCGGTGCCCCGCTCGTCCTCGTCGAGGTCGGCCAGCTTGCGGTGGATGCGCTCGACCGTCACCTCGCTGCGGTTCGGGTCGAGGTCGGCCTGGAGGAGCTCGCGGCGGTCGGCTTCGGCCTCGGCCGCGGCGCCGGCGTCGGCCGCGGCCAACCGGGCCTCGACCCCCTCGGCCACCAGCCGCTCGGCCTCGTCGACGAGGGCCTGCACCATGTCGGCCTCGGGCACCACCCGGACGATCTGGCCCCGGATGAAGAGGTGACCCTTCTCCTTGCCGGCGGCGATGCCGAGGTCGGCGCTCCGGGCCTCGCCCGGCCCGTTCACGACACAGCCCATGACGGCCACTTGGATGGGCAGCTCCTTCGCCTCGAGCGCCTCCTGGGCGGCCTTGGTCACCGCGATGACGTCGATCTGGGCCCGGCCGCACGACGGGCAGGCGATGAGGTCGAGGCCCCGGCGCTCCCGGAGGCCGAGGGCCTCGAGCAGCTGGCGTCCGGCCTTGGCCTCCTCGACCGGGTCGGCGGTGAGCGAGTAGCGGATCGTGTCGCCGATCCCCTCGGCGAGGAGGGTGGCGATGCCGGCGGTGCCCTTCACGAGGCCGGCCGGCGGCGGTCCGGCCTCGGTCACCCCGAGGTGGAGCGGGTGGTCGAACGTCTCGGAAGCCAGCCGGTAGGCGGCGATCATCGTGGCCACCGAGGAGGCCTTGACCGAGATCTTCACGTCAGCGAAGCCCACCTCCTCGAAGTAGGCCAGCTCCCGCTGGGCCGACGCCACGAGGGCCTCGGGGGTCGGGCCGCCGTGCTGCGCCGCCACGTCCTTGTCGAGCGAGCCGGCGTTCACGCCGATGCGGATGGGCACCCCCCGGGCGCCGGCCTCGGTGGCCACCAACTTGATCTCGGACTCCTTGCGCAGGTTGCCGGGGTTGAGCCGTAGCCCCTGGACCCCGGCCTCGAGGGCGGCCAGCGCCATCTCGTGGTGGAAGTGGATGTCGGCGATGATCGGCACGGGCGAGCGGGGAACGATGCGGGCCAGCCCTTCGGCCGCGGCCATCTCGTTGCACGTGCAGCGGACGATGTCGGCCCCCGCGGCGGCCAGCGCGTAGATCTGGGCCAGCGTGCCCTCGACGTCGGCCGTCTTGGTGGTGGTCATCGACTGGACCGACACCGGCGCCCCGGCGCCCACGGCCACGTCGCCCACGTGGATCTGGCGGGTCGGGCGGCGCGGGGAGAGGAGGGCCGAGTCGAGCTCCATACCTCCATTGTGCCGTGCCGGCCGGCCGACCGTGCCGCCGCCCGCCCGGGGCGGGCGGCTCAGTGGAGGTGGATCGGGTGGGCGATGTCGAGGTACACCGACGAGACCACGATCAGGGCCAGCACGGCGACGAAGGCGTAGACCACCGGCAGGAGCTTCGTGACGTCGGCCACGTAATAGCGCTGGCCCCGCCGGGTGCGGATGCGCTCGTAGACGGCGATGGCCACGTGGCCGCCGTCGAGGGGGAGCATCGGCAGCATGTTGATGATGCCGATCACGATGTTGAGGGCGATCAGCACAAGCAGCAGGTAATAGACCCCCAGCTGGAGGGCCTGCGTGGCGACGCTCGTCGCCCCGACGATCGAAGACGGCCGGTTGCCGGACTGGGCTGCCTGGTTGGCCGCCTTCGAGCTCGTCACGTCGTTGTAGAGGCTGGAGAGCCCGTGGGGGGAGAAGACGTGGCCGAGCCCGGCCACGGTGGCCGCGGTGATGTGCCCGACGAGCGAGAAGCTCGACCCGATGGCCGGCAACGGTCCGACCGGGGCGAACGGCTGCTGCTCGTTGACCCCGATGATCCCGTGGGCCCCCTTGCCCGGACCGAGGACCTCGGCCCCCGTGGTCTGGTCGGTCCGGCCGAGCGCGGGCACGACCGTGAGGTCCACGTTCTTGCCTTTCCGGTCCACGACGAGGTGGACGGGGTGGTCGGCCGAGCTCTTGATCAGGTTGCTCAGCTGGGTCGGCGCGGTCACCGCGTGGCCGTTGGCCGAGACGATCACGTCGCCCGGTCGCAGCCCCGCCTGCTGCGCGGCGTTCTCCTGGTGGCCCTGCCAGTGCACGAAGCCGCCGATCTCCACCCCGTGGCTCGACGGCGAGCCGAAGGCCACGAGGGCCACCCAGGCCAGCACGAGAGCGATGAGGAAGTGCATGGCCGAGCCGGCGCTCGTGACGATGATGCGCTTGTGGAAGGGCTGCTGGCGGTAGGTGCGCTCCTCGATGGCCGGGTCGACCTCCTCCAGGTTGGTCATGCCCGGGATCTTCACGAAGCCACCCGCCGGGATGGCCTTCACGCCGTACTCGGTCTCGCCCCGTCGCACGGACCACAGCGTCGGGCCGAAGCCCACGAAGTACTGGGTGACGAGCATCTTCGACCACTTGGCGGTGGCGAAGTGGCCCAGCTCGTGGAGCATGACCATGGCGATGATCACCACGATGACGATGAGCAGATCGGTCGCCCCGAGGGCCACGGCCAGGCCCACGACCGCCCCCACCACCGCGAGGAGCCGCACGACCGACCAGCGGTCCGTGCCCGGCGCCGGCGGGATCGGCGCCGGGGGGCGGCGCCCCGTCATCCAGTCGAAGACCCCGGGCGGCTCCCGCCGACCCCCGTCGGCGTCGGGCGACGCCGGTCCGACCACCGGGTCGTCGACGGCGCGCCCCTCGTGGGTGTCGGACGTGGTGGCCACATCACCGGCAACGTCCTCCACGGGCGGTCGATTCCGCGGCTCGTGGGTCGTGCTCACGGGACCGTCCTCGCCGCCACCACGGTGGCGGCCCGTTCCCGGGCCAGCCGGTCCGCTTCGAGCACGGCCTCGACCGAGTCCATGGGCTCGTCCTTCCAGCCGTCCACGGTCTCGGCCACCACCTCGGCGATGCCCAGCCAGTCGAGGCGGCCCTCCAGGAACGCCGCCACCGCCACCTCGTTCGCCGCGTTGAGCCAGGCGGGGGCGGCGCCCCCGTGGCGGCCGGCCTGGTAGGCGAGGTCGAGGCAGGTGAAGACGGCCCGGTCCGGCGGCTCGAACGTGAGCGACTGCGGGGCCCGCCAGTCCACCGCCCCGAACGCCGTGTCGAGACGATCGGGCCAGCCGAGGGCGTAGCCGATGGGGAGGCGCATGTCGGGGAGGGAGAGCTGGGCCAGAGTGGCCCCGTCGCAGAGCTCGACCATGGAGTGCACGACCGACTGGGGGTGGACCACCACGTCGACCTGGTCGACGGGGAGGCCGAACAGCTCGTGGGCCTCGATCACCTCGAGGCCCTTGTTCATGAGCGTCGATGAGTCGACGGTGATCTTCGGCCCCATCTTCCAGGTCGGATGGGCGAGGGCCTCGGTCACGCCGACCCCGGCGAGCTCCTCTTTGGTCCTCCCCCGGAAGGGTCCGCCCGAGGCCGTGAGGATGAGGCGGGTCACGACGTCGGTCGACGCCGGGTCCTCGAAGCGGGCGCCCACCGACTGGAGGCACTGGTGGATGGCGCAGTGCTCCGAGTCGACGGGCACGAGCTCGGCGCCGGGGGTACGCCGGGCCCGCTGGACCACGGGGGCCCCGGCGATCAGGGACTCCTTGTTGGCCAGCGCCAGGCGTCGGCCGGCCTCGAGGGCGGCCAGCGTCACCGGCAGGCCGGCGAAGCCGACGACGCCGTTCAGCACCACCTCGGCCGCCCGCGCCGCGGCGAGCAGACCTTCGTCACCGGCGAGGACCTCGGTGCCGGCGGGGACCCGGGCCGCCACCTCGTGGGCGAGGGCCGGGTCCCCCACCGCCACGAGCTCGGGGCGGAATTGCTCGGCCTGGTCGCACAGCACGTCGACCGAGCGGCGGGCCGCGAGCGCCACGACGCGGAAGCGGTCCGGGTGGGCGGCCACGACTTGGGCCGCCTGGGTGCCGATGGAGCCCGTCGAGCCGACGAGGCTGACCGTCGTCGTCATCGGGTACTGCCGGTCGTCGCGCATGTGTCCATCGTGGCCTCGCTGGCCAGTGTGCCATCGGCCCCGCTCGGGCCGCGGTCACCCCAGGTGGAAGGCCTTCACCACGTAGTAGGTGGCGGGCAGGACGAAGAGGATCCCGTCGAAGCGGTCGAGCAGCCCACCGTGGCCGGGCAGGATCCGGCTCATGTCCTTCAGCCCGAGGCCCCGCTTGAACAGCGACTCGGTGAGGTCGCCGATCGGCGAGACCACCGCCACGACCAGGCCGAGCACCACCGCCTTGCCCGGGGTCCAGGGGTGGACGAGCCCCACGAGGGCCCCGACGAGGACGGCGCAGACGGCCCCGCCGAAGAAGCCCTCCCACGTCTTGTTGGGGCTGATCGACGGGGCGAGCGGATGGCTGCCGATCCAGCCCCCGACGGCGAGGGCCCCGATGTCGTAGGCCACCGCGCAGGCGATGCCGGCGATCAGGAAGGCGATCCCGTGGCGGTCGGGGAAGAGGTTCGGGTTGAGGAGGAGCGTGGCGTAGGAGGCGAAGAGGCCCACCCAGACGAAGATGAATATGGTCGCGGCCACGTTGCGCACGGCATCTCCGTGCTCCACGCCGATCATGTACCAGAGCATGGAGAAGACGAAGAGGAGGGCGGTGAGGAGCGGGAAGGCCGCCTGGCCCTTGTTGTAGGTGGCCACCATGAGCATCGCCGTGGCGATGAGGCCGAGGATCGTGATCGGGTGGTACCCGCCCCGCCGCATCGCCGCGTAGCCCTCGGCCGCCCCGATGACCGCCAGCACCGTGACGAGGGCGGCGGTGAGCACGGTACCGAGGTGGAACGCCAACAGCGCGATGAGCCCGAGTACGACGCCCACCCCGATGGCGATCGGCAGGTTGCGCCCGTGCCCTTCGCCCTGGGCCGCCCCCTGCGGCCGGCCGTTGCGGGCCGACGGCGGGGTCGGCGGGGCGAGCGGGCGGCGGGGCGCGGGCACCGGGGCGGTCAGCGGCTCGACCGGCGCCGGCCCCTCGTCCGCCGGACGGCGGCGGGAGCTCCGGGTGGCGCCCCGGCTGAGGCGCCGCCTGGGCTCCTCGGTCGCCGGGGAGGACGCCGGCATGGCGGTGCTGCCGGCTACCGCGGCCGTGGTGTCGATGTCGCCCACGACGATCGGGTCCGCCGAGGTCGGGCGGGCCGGCGCCGGCTCGGTCTCGCTGAACGCGTCAGTCGACGCCGCGGCGAAGCCGGCCACCGGGTCCGGCTCGTCGGCCCGGACCGCCGGCACCATGATCGTGTCGTCGTCCACCCAGTCGGTCGCGGCCGGAGCCAGGCCGAGGTCGCCCAGGTCGTCGTCGGCGCCGAAGTCGTCGTCGGCCCCCGCGCCGGGCAGCTCGAAGCTCCAGGGCTGGCGGTCGGTCTCGCCGGAGTCGTCGAGGGAGCCGAGCGGCCCCTCGGTCGGGGCGAGCATCGAGGGCTCGAACGTGTCCTCGTCGGCCGCCGTCCAGTCCTGTTGGTCCTCCCGCCAGGCCGGGGCCGGCACGTTGGCCCACGGGTCGGCTTCCCCCTCGGCCGCCGGCTGGTCCCGGTTCAGCACCGCGGGGACCTGGCCGGTCGGGGCCTCGGTCCAGTGGGGCAGCTCGGTCGAGGCGGTCTCGGGGTCGTAGCCGTGGCTCGGGAGCTCGTACTCCTCCTCGTAGGCCTCGACCGAGGCGACCTCGGCGCCGGCCGTCGTCTCGGCCTCGCCCTCGGGGGGCAGGCCGGCGCTCTGGGCGGCGGTCTCCGCGCCGATGATCCGGACCCGCCCCGGCCGGTTGTCGTCCTGCTCTGCTTCGATGTCGTCGTCGTCGTCCATGCCCGCTCCGCTCATACCTCGAGCAGCTCTCGTTCCTTGTGCGAGAGCACCTGGTCGATCTCGGCCACCTCGGCGTGGGTGATCTTCTCGAGATCCTTCTCCACCCGCTCGAGATCGTCGGAGGAGATCGAACCGTCCTTCTCCAGCGCTTCGAGCTCGTGTCGGGCCGAGCGGCGCAGGTTGCGCACGGCCACCCGCCCCTCCTCGGCCTTGTGGCGCACCACCTTCACGAGTTCCCGGCGACGCTCCTCGGTGAGCGGGGGGAAGGAGAGGCGGATCACCGTCCCGTCGTTGGCCGGGTTGATGCCGAGGTCCGAGGACTGGATGGCCTTCTCGATGGCCCCGATGGAGGTCTTGTCGTAGGGGGAGATGACGAGGAGCATGGCGTCGGGGACGCTGAAGCCGGCCAGTTGGCGGAGCGGGGTCACCGTCCCGTAGTAGTCGACCGACAGGGTCTCGACGAGGGCGGGGGTCGCCCGGCCGGTCCGGACGCTCGAGAACTCCGTCCGGACGTGGTCGACGGCCTTGGCCATCCGCTCCTTCGTGTCGGCCATCACGAGGCCCGTGAGCTCGTCGTCGCTCATCTGACCAGCGTACCGATCCGTTCGCCGGAGAGCCCACGGCGCAAATTCCCCGGTGTCATGAGGTCGAACACCAGGATCGGGAGCCCGTTGTCCTTGCAGAAGGTGATGGCTGTGAGGTCCATGACCCGGAGGTCCTTGGCCACCACCTCCATGAAGGTGATCTCCTCGTAGCGCTCCGCCGTGGGGTCCAGCTTGGGGTCGGCGGTGTAGACCCCGTCCACCCCCCCGTGGGTGCCCTTCATCAGGAGGTCGGCCTCGATCTCGGCCGCCCGGAGGGCGGCCGAGGTGTCGGTCGTGAAGTAGGGGTTCCCCATGCCGGCGGCGAAGACCACGATCCGGTCCTTCTCCAGGTGGCGGAGGGCCCGGCGCCGGATGTAGGGCTCGGCCACCTCGGCCATGTGGACGGCCGTGAGCACCCGGGTGGCCTGGCCCTGGTGCTCGAGGGCGTCCTGGAGGGCGAGGGCGTTGATGACCGTGCCGAGCATCCCCATGGTGTCGGAGGTGGCGCGGTCCATGCCCTGGCCGGCCCCGGTCTCGCCCCGCCAGATGTTGCCGCCGCCGACCATAACGGCCAGCTGGAGGTCGAGGTCGGCCCGGGCCTCGGCGATCTCCTTGGCGAGGCGTTCGACCACCGCGGCGTCGATGGTCTCGTCGGAAGCCGACGAGGCCAGCGCCTCACCCGACATCTTGAGAACAATGCGCCTCGGTTCACCCACCGGGGATTGCCTCCCCTCTCCTCGTCAGCGTTGTGCCCCCACCACGACCTGGGCGAAACGGACCACCTGGGCCGACCCCAGGAGATCCGTGATGGTCTTGAGCCCTTCGCGCGGCGGACCCTCGTAGGCCTGGTCGAGGAGCACGCGCTCTTTGAACCAGCCGGACAGCCGGCCGTCGACGATCTTCTCCATGGCCGCCTCGGGCTTACCCTCGTTGCGGGTGATGGTCTCGAGGGTGGCCCGCTCGGCGGCCACCTCGTCGGCCGGCACCTCCTCGCGCCGCAGGAAGGCGGGCCGGGCGAAGGCGATGTGGACCGCGAGGTCGTGGGCCAGCTCCTGGCTGCCCCCGGCCACGACCACTACCACGGCGTTCGTCCCCCGGCCGGCCTGCTGGTGCAGGTAGCTGTCGAGCACCTCGCCCTCGCCGGCCTCGAGGCGCACCACCGCGCCGACCGAGATGTTCTCCTTGAGGGTGGTGCGCAGGCGGTCGATCTCGTCCTGGCGGTCGGCCACCGCACCCTCACCCTTGCCCACGACGAGAGCGGCCAGCTCGTCGGCCAGCGAGACGAACTCGGCCGACTTGGCCACGAAGTCGGTCTCACAGCGCAGCTCGACGATCGCGGCCACCGACCCCTCGCGCACGACGGCCACCGCGCCGTCGCCGGCCTCGCGGTCGTCGCGCTTGGCCGCCTGGGCGATGCCTTGCTCCCGGAGGAGCTGGGCCGCCCGGTCGATGTCACCGTCACTGGCCTCCAGGGCCTTCTTGGCGTCGAGCATCCCCACGCCGGTCATCTGGCGGAGCCGCTGAACGTCCTTGGCCGTGAAGTCCGCCATCTCAGGCCTCCGCGGCGACCGCCACGGTCGCCTCGCCGGCCTCGGCCGGGGTGCTCTCCGCCGCCGGGGCGGGCTCGGGCTCCTCGACGGGCAGCTCGGGGGTGACCGCCGCCACCGGTGCGGGCTCGGGCTCCTCGGCGGGCAGCTCGGGGGTGACCGCCGCCACCTCCTGGGGGGCCCGGCGCGGGGCGGAGGGCGGGGTGGACGGCGCCGCCTCGCTGACCGGCCGCTCGGGGGCGGGGCGGTGCGAGCGGACCCAGTGCCCCTCGACGACGGCCTCGGCCATGACCCGGCACATGAGGCGGCCGGAGCGGATGGCGTCGTCGTTGCCCGGGATCACGTAGTTCACGACGTCGGGGTCGCAGTTCGTGTCGACGACGGCGACCACAGGCAGGCCCAGCTTGTTGGCCTCGGTCACCGCGATGTGCTCCTTCTTCGTGTCGATCACGAAGATGGCCTCGGGCAGCTTCTCCAGCCGGGCGATACCGCCGAGGTTGCGGGCCAGCTTGTCGAGCTCGCGCACGTGCCGGAGGGCCTCTTTCTTGGGCATGGCGTCGAAGTCGCCGGCGTCCTGCATGGCCCGCAGCTCCTGCATGCGCTTCACCCGCGAGGAGACCGTGGCGAAGTTGGTCAGCATGCCGCCCAGCCAACGCTGGTTGACGTAGGGCATCCCGCAGGCCTCGGCGTACTCGGCCACGGGGCCCTGCGTCTGCTTCTTCGTGCCCACGAACAGCATGGTCCCGCCGTCGGCCACGAGGTCGCGGACGAAGCTGTAGGCGGTCTCGACGCCGTCGAGCGTCTTGCGCAGGTCGATCAGGTAGATGCCGTTGCGCTCGCCCAGGATGTAGCGGCGCATCTTCGGGTTCCAGCGCCTGGTCTGGTGGCCGAAATGGACCCCGGCCTCCAGCATCTGGCGCATCGTGACGACAGCCATCGAACGGATTCCTCCCATCGGTTGTCCTCCCGGGCGCAGCACCTCCTAGCGGAGGCGACCGTGGAATAGCGCTCGGGGGCGTGCTCGCTCCCAGCCCGCCAGGGGCGGACGCCCACCCGAACGGGGGGCACGAAGACCTTAGTCGTCCTCCCAGGTCCGGGCCACCGGCTGGAGATGATCCAGGCGGAGCCGCTCTGACCTCACGCTCGGGGGTGGGTCCGGGCGTGGACCGAGCGCAGACGCTCCTTGCTCACGTGCGTGTACACCTGGGTCGTCTGGAGGCTGGCGTGCCCCAGGAGCTCCTGGACCACCCGCAGGTCGGCGCCCCCGTCGAGCAGATGGGTGGCGAAGCTGTGCCTGAGGGCGTGGGGGTGGGTGGGCACCGGTGAGCGCCGGTCGAGGATCCGCCGGACGTCCCGGGGGGCCAGGCGGCGGCCGGCCCGGTTGTAGAAGAGGGCCTCGGCCGGACTGTCGGGCCGGGCGAGGAGGCGCCGCACCTCCAGCCAGGCGCGGACGGCCTCGATGCAGCGGTCGTGGACCGGGAGCCGGCGCTCCTTCAGGCCCTTGCCGACCACCGTGACCGTCCGGGCCCGCAGGTCGACGCCGCCCGTGTCGAGGTCGCAGAGCTCGGCCACCCGGAGCCCCGCGGCGTACAGGAGCTCGAGCACCGCGCCGTCCCGGCGGGCCAGGGCCTCGGCCACGGCCGGGTCCCCCGCCCCGGACCGGCGGCCGCCGCCGGCGCCGAGCGCGCCGGTCGCCTTGACATCCCCGGCGAACAGGGCGTCGAGTTCGGCACCCCCGAGCACCCGCGGCAGTCGGCCGCCGGCGCTCGGCGCGGACAGCCCGCGGGCCGGGTCCACCTCGACCAGCCCCCGGCGCCGGCACCAGCCGAAGTAGGCCCGCAGCGCCGCCGCCTTGCGGGCGATCGAGGCCCGGGCGTAGCGCCGGGTCCCGAGGTAGGCGAGATAGCGGCGGAGCACCAGGCGGGGGACCTCGGCCGGACCCTTGGCCCCCGTCCGGCCGGCCCACGTGCAGAAGGCGGCCACGTCGGACCGGTAGGCCCGGGCGGTGGCCGGCGAGCGGGCGGCGATCGATCGACCGAAGGCGGCCAGCTCCCAGGCGGCCGGCGGCGCGCCGTCCGCTTCGGGCGCCACCGAGGCCGGGGCTTTGGTCACCGGGCCAAGGTACCGCTCGATCCCCCGACCGCCGGGCACCCTCCCACCCGGTCCCCGTCACCCAATCGATGGGCCTCCGTCATAGAATTGACAAGACTGTTCGGCTTCGAGCGGTAACGTACGACTGAGGCCCGTCCACGCCTACTCCCGGGGGGCGGCGGGGGAGACGGCAAGAGGAGGCAACTGTGGCTTCACCCATGGACCGGAGATCGTTCCTGTCGCGCGGGGCGGCCGCCGCGGCGGGCTTGATCGTGGCCGGTGGGGCGGGCGAGCTCCTGACCAGTGGCTCGGCCTGGGCGGCGGCCAACAACGGCCCGGGCCGCAACGGCGTCAGCACAGCGACCCCCAAGAGGGGCGGCAGCCTCGTGTTCGGCGTCGACGCCGAGGAGCAGGGCTTCAACCCGGCGTCGGCCCGCTTCGACGAGGTGGGCGTGATGTACGCCCGCACGGTGTTCGACCCCCTCTGCATCATCACGGCCAGCGGCGGCTGGGCCCCCTACCTGGCGGCGTCGGTCGTCCCGAACAGCGCGTTCACCGCGTGGACGATCACGCTCAAGCCCAACATCTCGTTCCACGACGGGACCCCGCTCAACGGGGCGGCCCTCGCCCAGAACCTCGAGGCCCAGCTCGGCGCGGCGCTGACCGGCATCATCTTGAAGCCCGTGGTGGCGAGCATCAACGTGACCGGACCGCTGCAGGTGACCGTCGACCTGAAGGGCCCGTGGGTGCCCTTCCCCTACTACCTGTGCGGCCAGATCGGCGGCCAGCTCGCCTACATGGCCGCGCCGTCCATGTTGAACGCCCCGAACGGCGGCACCGACAACCCGGTCGGCACGGGGCCGTTCAAGTTCCAGCAGTGGACCCCGAACGACCACTTCACCGCGGTGCGCAACCCCAACTACTGGCGCCCGGGCCTCCCCCACCTCGACAGCATCACCTTCAAGCCGATCCCCGACGCCAACGCCCGGGCCGAGGCGCTGCAGTCGGGGACGATCGACATCATGATCACCGACACGCCCCAGGTCATCATCCAGTTCCGGGGCAACCGGCAGTGGTCCTACATCGACGACAGCGGGGCGGTGGCCGGCCAGCCCGACATGAACTGCGTGCAGCTCAACACGGCCAAGGCCCCCTTCAACAACCACGCGGTGCGGCTGGCCGCAGCGAAGGCCGTGAGCAGCGCCCAGTACTCGAAGATCGTCGACATCAGTGTCGACCCCCCGACGAACGGCATCTTCACGCCGGGCTCCCCCTACTACTCGAACCCTGGCTATCCCTCCTACGACCCATCCGGGGCCAAGCAGCTGATCGCCCAGGTGCAGCGCCAGACGGGCCAGCCGGTCTCCTTCGGCCTCCAGTCCACGAACGCCCCCACCGCCATCCGGGCCGCCCAGTACCTCGCCCAGTCCTTCGAGAACGTGGGCATGAAGGTGACGACGAGCGTCCTCGAGCAGAACGCGCTCATCAACAACG
>Ga0116216_10001899_pt1 | contig 14173 bp, 11 predicted proteins | sample Sb_taG_11_FD_89696 | JGI IMG/M metagenome (GOLD analysis project Ga0116216, IMG submission 89696) | Peat soil microbial communities from Weissenstadt, Germany - Sb_50d_3_AS metaG | ecosystem: Environmental > Terrestrial > Soil > Wetlands > Peat | place: Germany: Weissenstadt | collected 2010-09-21
CCGGACTGCTCGAAGGGGTATCTGCGCGGGGAGGAGAGTCGTGAGGAGCCGCTGTTTCGCCCGAGTGAGTGGTGGGGGGAGCAGGCGATCGAACTGAAGACGCGCACGAGCGTTACGTCGCTTGACCCGGGCTCTCGAACGGCGAAGCTGTCGAGCAAGGAGGAGGTGGAGTTCGGCAAGGCGCTGATCGCGACGGGGGCGAACGTGAGGCGGTTGAACGTGGATGGGTGCGAGCTCGAGGGGATCCACTATCTGCGCACGCTGGGCAACGCCGATGCGATCAGGGAGGGCGTTAGGGACGCCGAGAAGGTGGTGCTGATCGGCGGCTCGTACATCGGCTGCGAGGTGGCGGCGTCGCTGAGCATGATGGGCAAGGGCGTGACGATCGTGATGCAGGAGGAGCACACGCTGGAGCGCGGATTCGGGAAGCGGGCGGGGGGCTTCGTGCAGGAGCTGCTCGAAACCCACGGGGTCACCGTCCATAGCGGCGATGAGCTCGAGCGCTTCGAGGGGGAGGGGGGCGTCGCGAAGGTCGTGACCCGGGGCGGTCTCGAGCTGGCCGCCGACGCGGTTGTGATCGGCGCGGGCGTGACGCCCGACGTTGGGCTCGCCCAGAGAGCCGGACTCGAGATCGGCGAGCGGGGAGGTGTGCGCTGCTCCTCGCGCCTACAGAGCTCGGTCGAGGGGGTGTTCGCGGCGGGAGACATGTGCGAATACAACTCGCCGATGCACGGCGGGCACATGCGGATCGAGCACTGGGATGTGGCCTTCAACCACGGGAGGACCGCGGCGCTGAACATGCTTGGAAGGGACGTGGCGCACGAGACGGTTCCGTACTTCTTCTCGGTGCTTGGCGACTGGGGTGAGCTCGAGTACGTGGGTCCTGCTTATGCCTGGAACGAGGAGATCGTGCGCGGATCTTTAGACGACGGGAATTTTACTCAGTGGTATTTGCAGGAGGGAATCCTGAAGGGTGCGCTTACGTTTGGGCGCTCTGAGGATCTGGAGCACGCGCGGAGACTGATCATCGATGGGGTGGCGCTGGACGAGCACAAGCGGGCGATGCTGGCCGATGTGGACAGCGATCTGGGGGATGTGAAGTAGGGGATCTCCGCGAGCGTGGGCGCGAGCTGGGGTGTGAGATTTGGGAGACAATTACGCGGGTGCACCGACGGGGGGTCCGTGTCGCCGGTCATCGAGGAAGTTGATCGAGCCGGGGGCAAGGCACGGCAAAACACGGGGTGGGCGGGAGGGAGTAGGATGGGGCGACAAGACGGTCGGTGGTGAAGGGAAGCCGGTGAGAATCCGGCGTGGACCCGCCACTGTGACCGGGGATGCCAGCCGCGGCGCGTGAAGAGCAGGAAACGCGCAGCCACTGACTCGGACGACGAGGCGGGAAGGCGCGGAGGGTGGGCCCGGGAGCCAGGAGACCTGCCTCCGGCCGAAAGCCCACAAGCCCTCGTGGAAAGGGGTTGGCTCCATGCGTATATCTCCTCGTGTGTTGCCGGCGCTCGCCGGTGCCCTCGTCTCACTGCTGTCGCTGTCCGCGTCTGCGTTGGCGGCGCCGATCGCCGTCAATCTGCGCGTGGAGGGCTCCACCAAGACGCTCTTCGAAGGGCCCGTCAGCGCAGAAGCGATTCCTGCGCCGCCCGGCATCGAAACCGCGTCCAGCGCAGGCAGTCATCCCTGCGACGTGAAGGACAACGGAGGAAACGGAGGGTTCGGGGCCGCCGCTGCCGCTCCTACAGCGGCCCTCTACGACGCGGCGATCGCCCAGCACCTGCAGTTCGACGCATTCTGGTCGACGGAATTCAAGGACTTCAACGTCAGCCAGGTAGGTGAAGACATCGCCAACAGCGCCAACAACGGCGAGTACTGGGGCTATGCCGTCAACTTCACCACGGCTGAACTCGGTGGCTGCCAGATTCGCCTCGCGCCCGGCAGCGAAGTGCTGTGGGCCTACAACTTCTTCGGGCTTCCGCATCTGTTGAGCCTGACCGGTCCCAAGAGTGTTAACGTCGGGACGCCTTTTACTGTTCATGTCACCGACGGCCAGACCGGCCAGCCGATCTCCGGTGCCGCGATCGGTACAGATGTCGCCGGCATGACGAGCACCAGCGCGTCCAGTCCCACGACCGACGCAAGCGGCAATGCGACGGTCACGCTGACACAAGCCGGAACGGTGACACTCAAGGCGACTCAGAGCGAATCGGTGCGCTCCAATGGGCTGACGGTGAGCGTTGGCTATGGTGCCGCCTGCGCGTGCGCACCCCTCGTCCCGGTGCGCCCCGCCCCGACGCTGGTGCCGCCCGATGTGGCCAAGATCGCTGGCATCGAAAACGGTCATGTCTATTCCCGCCGACGTGCCCCCCGGGTGCTAGGGGGGATCGTCAAAGTTCCAGCGGGGGGCACTCTCAGGCAGGTGCGTATTCGCCTCGAACGCCGCTATCACGGTCGCTGCTGGGATTTCAGCGGGTCGAGGGTGAGGTTTGTGCGCGCCAGGAAGTGCGGCACGGCGTCGTTCTTCTCGGTGGGTGGGAGCGAGTCCTTCAGCTATCTGCTCCCGGCACGGCTCTCGAAGGGACGGTATGTGTTCGACATCGAGGGTGTGGACAGCGCCGGTCATGTCACGAAGCTCGTGAGCGGAGTCAGCCACGTTGTTTTTCAAGTCAGGTAGTGCAACCGGAGTAGCGGTGCTAGTGGCGGCTGCGGTGGCCGTCACTAGCACCGGCTGCGGTCTCGGTGCGGGGAAGACCCCGACCGCCGTGAAGCTCACGGTCACGAGCGACTTCGGCGGGCGCTTGATCGGCTCCCGCCGCGCTCCGCAGGTGAAGGGGCAGGAGACGGTGATGAGCTTGCTGCTGCGCAACGAGAAGCTCGTCACCACCAAGTACGGCGGCGGCTTCGTGCAGAGCATCGATGGGATCTCCGGAGGGCAGGAAGTAGGTGGAGACCCGGTCGACTGGTTCTACTACGTAAACGGGGTGGAGGCTCCGAAGGGCGCGGCCGCGACGAACGTTCACCCGGGGGACCATGTGTGGTGGGACCGGCACGACTGGAGCCAGACCAACGACGTCCCGGCTGTGGTGGGGTCGTTTCCCGAGCCTTTCTTGAACGGGCTCGAAGGCAAGCGGCTGCCGGTGCGCGTGGAATGCGCGGCGGCGCAGAGCGATCCATGTCGCACAGTGGTGGCACGATTGCGCGCGCTCGGGGTGCCGGCGGCGGTGGCGGGGATCGGGAGCGGCGCTGAGCCGCACGCGCTGCAGGTGGTGGTGGGGCAATGGACGGCGGTGCACGGCGACCCGAGTGTGCAGAGCCTCGAGCGCGGACCGCGCGCGAGCGGGGTGTACGCGCGCTTCGCCGCTAATGGGCAGACGCTGACGCTGCTCGACGCGAGAGGACGTCCCACGGGCGCGCTTGCCGCCGGAGCGGGGCTGATCGCGGCCACCCGCGACGTGGAAGGCGCGGTCGTGTGGGTGGTGACGGGGACGGATGAGGCGGGCGTGGATCACGCCGCGCACGCGTTCGACCAGAGCGCCCTCGAGGATCACTTCGCCCTCGCGGAGTCCGCGACGGCGACGATGCCCGTTCCGATCGGAGCGCCGTGAGCGTACTGATCGCCTATCGGCGCCGCTCAAGCGCGCTGCACGCGACGCGCGCCTCCGTTGGAGCGCTCTACGGTGTGACGCTCGGCACAGCGGCGCTGATCGTCCAGCACCCGGTCGTGCTCGCGGGGCTGCTCGTCGGGTTGCTGCTCGCCGGATCGGCCTGCGGAGCGGCGCGGGACATGGCGCGCACGCTGCGAGTCGTCGGGCTGCCGCTCCTGGTCCTTACCGTCCTCGTCAACGTGCTGGTGAGCCGCGGTGGTCTGACCGTGTTTGCGCGCCTGGGCTACTTCGGCCCATTCGGTGAGATGAACCTGACCGTCGAGGCGGCCGCCTACGGCCTGCTGGTCGGTGTACGTCTGCTGATCGTGATGCTCGCGGCGGTGCTCGTGAGCAGCGCTGTGGACCCGGACGAGATGCTGCGCTCGCTGCGTCGCCTCTACCCGGGCTCGGCGCTGGCGGCCACGGTGGCGACGCGGCTGGTCCCGGTTCTCGCGCGTGACGCCCAGCGCCTCGGCGATGCGCAGCGTTGTCGCGGAGACGGCGGCGCGAGCGGCGCACGTGCACGGCTGGGGGTGCTGCGCGCGGTCGTCGGAGGGTCGCTCGATCGCTCGCTGGACGTCGCCGCCACGCTCGAGGTTCGCGGCTATGGCGCGGGAGGACGTCCCGCCCGCATCCCACGCGTCCTCTCGCGTCACGACGTCCACTTCGCCCTCGCCGCTATGGCGACGCTCGCGGCGGCGATTGCCACACGCCTCAGCGGTCTGGCCACCTTCGAGGTCTACCCGCTGCTGCATCTCTCGCTGGGCGCCGGTGCCCTGCTGTCCGCGCTCGTGGTGCCGGCCCTCGCGCTGGCTCCGTTCCTCGACCGCCGGGGGATCGCGCTGTGAGCGTCCTCGAGGTCGAGCGTCTCAGCTATCGCTATCCGGGCGCCGGTGCCGCGGCGCTCACCGATGTCACGCTGGCGGTCGAGCCCGGCGAGTTCTGTCTGGTGGCGGGTCTGTCGGCGTCGGGCAAGTCGACACTCCTGCGCGCTGTGAGCGGATTGGTGCCGCATTTCCACGGCGGCGACTTCGCCGGCCGCGTGACGGTGGCTGGGCTCGACACGCGCGAGCACGGCCCCGCGGCGATCGGCGCGATGGCGGGCACCGTCTTTCAGGATCCAGAGACCCAGGTCGTGATGGGCACCGTCCGCGCCGAGCTTGCTCTGGGCCTCGAGAATCTGGGCCGCCCACCCGCCGCGGTGGCACGCGCCGTCGAGGAGGTGGCGCTCGCTCTCGGCCTCGCCTCGCTGCTGGATCGCTCCACCCACGAGCTCTCCGGTGGCGAGCTTCAGCGCGTGGCGCTGGCGGCGGCCCTCGCGCCCCGGCCGAGGCTCGTCCTGCTCGACGAGCCGACCTCGCAGCTGGATCCGGTCGCGGGCGATGAGCTGATCTGGCTCCTACGGCGACTCAACCAGGAGTGGGACACCGCCGTTCTGCTCGTCGAGCACCGTTTGGAGCGCTGCCTGGCGGCCGCCGACCGGGTCATCGTCCTCGAGGGCGGACGGGTGGTAAGCGACGCCGACCCGGCCGGCTTTCTGGGGTGGGCCGCAGGCGCCGCCAGCCCGCTGCAGACACCCGCGGCGCGCATGTTCGCCCAACTGGGGATCGAGCCCCCGCCGGTCGGGGTCAGACAGGCGCGGGGCACCCTGCGCCGCCGGGATCTGCTCGAGCCATCCCTAGGCGAGCGAATGCAGGCTGGCGGTGAGCACGCCGGCGGCTCCTCCCGGTCGCGCCCGCCGTTGTGGCGGCGATCAAAGGCGAGCGCGAAGGACTCCCCGGCGCTGCGCATGCACAGCGTATGGCACGAGTTGCGCGACGGCCCGAGCATTCTCCGCGGCGTGAGCTTCTCGCTGGGTGTCGGCGAGCGTGTCGTTCTGATGGGACGCAACGGGGCCGGGAAGTCGACGCTTCTGCGCCACGCCGCTGGCCTGCTCGCTCCGACCCGCGGGCGTATCGAGCGGGGCGGGCGCGTGGCGCTGCTGCTGCAGAACCCCGGTGACTACTTCCTGCACGAGCGCGTCGAGGAGGAGGCGAGCGCACCCGCGCTCGAGCGCGCGCGACTGTCCGAGATGGGCGCTCGCAACCCGCGCGATCTGTCGGGGGGAGAGCGACAGCGCCTGGCGCTCGCGGTGGTGACCGATAGCGAGCTTCCGCCGACCGTGCTCGCGCTGGACGAGCCGACGCGCGGCATGGATCGTGGCGCCAAGAGCTCCCTGGCTGCATGGTTGAGCGAGCGTCGGGTCGACGGCACCGCCGTGATCGTGGCCACCCACGATGTCGAGTTTGCGGCGGAGTTCGCCGAGCGGGTGCTGTTACTTGCAGATGGGCGCGTGATCGCCGACTCGAGCGCCGGCGAGGTGCTCTGCGGCGGCTGGTACTTCACGACCGAAACAGCGCGGATCCTCGACGGAGCCGGCCAGGCTCTGCTGCCCGAGCAGGGTGCGGTCATCCTGGGCGAGCGTATGAGCAGGGCGCCCACCGCGCCCGGACCAGGCTCGGGTGAGTCCGTGAAGCGCCCTCGGGTGCTGCGATGAGCTGGCAGCTCGCGTCACTGGCGATCGTCATGGGCTCCCTGGCGGGATGCTTCTGGTGGTATGAGCGCTCTCACCCCTCCTCCAAGGAGGTTGCCCTGGTGGCCACGATGGCGGCGCTGAGCGCCCTCGGACGCGACGCGTTCGCGGCGCTCCCCGACGTCAAGCCGACGACGACGATGGTGCTGATCTGCGGCTATGCGTTCGGCGTCGGACCGGGTTTCGCCGTCGGCGCGGTCGGTGCGCTGGCCTCGAACATCTTCCTCGGTCAGGGCTCATGGACCCCCTGGCAGATGGTCGCCTGGGCGCTCGTGGGCGTCGCGGGTGCCTTGCTGGGCCGCCTCCTTGGCCGCCGCCCGCTCGGACGCTGGACCCTAGCGCTGATGTGCGCGCTGGCCGCCGAGGCCTTCAATCTGCTGATCGACCTGTACAGCTGGAGCGTTGGCGGCGCGCATACGCTGAGCGCCTACGGCGCATGGGTCGCCAGCGCGTTCAGCTTCGACATGACTCACGTGATCGCGAGCTTCCTGTTCGGGTTGACCTTCGGTCCCGCGTTGATGCGGATGCTGGTGCGCGCACGCGCGCGACTGGAGATCACTTGGGAGCCCGTCCTGGGTCCGTCTCTGGCGATCGTCGTCGCGGTGGGGCTGGGGCTCGGGAGCCTCGCCGTCGGCTCGGGCACGGCGCGGGCCGGGACGAGCGCTCGCACTTCCACGACCTCGCGGATCGATGTGGCCGCGCTCAGCAATGCCGGGCAAGCCCGCGCGCCGATCGCAGGTGCGCTTGGCGCGCCTGTCCGTGCTCCTCGAGCCCTGGCCGCCGGCGCGTCGCTCTCACGCGAGCTCTCCTTCCTGACCTCCGCCCAGAGCTCCGACGGCGGCTTCGGGGCGGGCAGGGGACAGAGCACGAGCGAGCTGTACTCGGCGTGGGTGGCGATGGGCCTGGCGGCAAGCGGTCGCAATCCGCTGAGCGTGCGCCGCAACGGTCACACGGTCCTGGACGCCCTGCGCGGCGAAGCGTCGAGCCTGCAGGGACTAGGCGACACCGAGCGCACGATCCTCGCCGCGCGTGTATGCGGAGCCTCGGCGTACTCGTTCGCCGGCCGCGATCTCGTCGCCCAAGTGCTGCGCGCGCGCGGGAGCGATGGCGCGTTCGACCGCTTGGTCAATCTCACGGCGTTCGCGATCTTCGCGCTGCGTGCCGTCGGCCATTCGCCCGGGTTCGCCGCGATCCGTGAAGCGGCGGGCTGGATCGAGCGCCAGCAGAACGGTGACGGCGGCTTTGGCTTCGGCGGCCGCGGTTCACCCAGCGACGTCGACGACACAGGCGCGGCCCTGCAGGCGCTCGTGGACGCGGGCGCTCGCAACGCACGCGTACTGGGCGCCGCGACCGGCTACCTGGTCCGCTCCCAGAACCTCGACGGCGGCTTGCCCCAGCAGTACGGCCGCGAATCAAACGCCCAGTCGACCGCCTGGGCGATTCAGGGATTGATCGCGGCCGGCCGCAACCCCAACACTGCGCGTCGCCGTGGCAGCCGCTCGCCGATCGGCTACTTGGAAAGTCTGCTCGCGCCCGACGGCAGCATCCGCTACTCCCGTACCGGCGCCCAGACACCTGTGTGGGTGACGGCCCAGGCGCTGATCGCGCTGGCGGGCAAGACGTTCCCCGTCGGGCCGTAGTCCACGGCTTCAGCGCGTCTTTACCGGCCCGCCTACCCTGTGGAGACCATGTCCACGGTGTACCTATCCGCTGTCCGCGCACCCGACCGCCGTCGCGGTGGCACGGGTCGGCTGAGTGCCGTCACGCCTCTGTACGTCGCCGGGCTGTGCGTACTCGCGCTCGCGCTGACGTGGGTCGTGGCCGCGCTGGTGCCGGCGACGCACGTGAAAGATGCGGTGGCGCTGTACGACTTCACCCTGCTCGGCGGCCCGCGGGTGGACGATCTGGCGAACGCCCTGCTGGCGCTGCTCGACCCCCTGCTGTACACGCTCTGGGGCATCCTGCTCGTCACCGTCGCGCTCCGGCGTCGACGTCCGAGGGTCGCGTTCGCCGTCGCGCTCGTGCTGGGTTTGGCGCCCCTGACCGCGGAGACGCTCAAGCCACTGCTCGCCCATCCCCACGCGCGGATCTATGGAAGCGAGATCACCGCCGCGTCGTGGCCGAGCGGCCACGCGACCGCGGCGACGGCGCTCGCTCTGTGCGCGGTGCTCGTCGCGCCCCGGCGTCTGCGTCCCACCGTCGCCGTGCTTGGCGCGATGTTCGCGACGGGCGTGGGATTCTCGCTGCTGCTGCTCGCCTGGCATCTGCCGAGCGATGTCATGGGCGGCTATCTGGTGGGCACGCTGTGGATGGCCTTGGCCGTGGCTGGCCTGCGCGCGGCCGAGGCGCGCTCCCGCTCACTCCAGCTGGGAAGCCGGGTCCGAGCCATGGGCACCGGGATCCCATAGGGACTCGGATCCCGGGGACGGGGACTCGGATCCTACGGCGCGGCTGAGGATGAACAGCAGGTCCGACAGCCTGTTCAGGTAGCGCACCACCTCGGGGTTGCCGTCGCTCACCGCCAGCGCGCGGCGCTCGGCGCGGCGGCAGACGGTACGCGCCAGGTGCAGATGCGCGGCGGCGGGATTCCCGCCGGGGATCACGAACGAGCGCAGCGGCGCGAGCTTGGAGTTGACCTCGTCGCACGCCCCCTCCAGCCATTCGGTGTATTGCTCATCGACACGCAGACGCTCGCGGCCGTCGCTCGGGGGCACCGAGAGATCGGCGCCGAGATCGAGCAGATCGTTCTGGATGCGCCCCAGCCACTGCCTGAAACGCGCCGGCAGGCCGGGTTGGGCGAGCGTCACGCCCAGGACGGCGTTGAGCTCGTCCACGGTGCCGTATGCCTCCACCCGCGGATCCAGCTTCGACACTCGGCTCATGTCGCCGAGGTGCGTCTCGCCACCGTCGCCGAGCTTGGTGTAGATACGGGTCAGGTTCACGGTCATGGCATCTCGAGTTTCGCACACACCGGGCCGCCACCGGCCGGCGCGATCGGATACGTTCCCGCCCTGCACATGCGGATCGGTGTTCCGAAGGAGACCGCGGCGGGTGAGCACAGGGTTGCACTCGTGCCGGAGGTCGTGAGCAAGCTGGGGGCCAAGGGCCTGGATATCGTCGTGCAGCACGACGCGGGCGCAGACGCCCTGGTGTCGGACGTGGCCTTCACCGAGGCCGGTGCACAGATCACGCAGGACGCCGCGGAGGTCTGGGGCTGCGATGTCGTCCTCACGATCGTGCCTCCCGATCCGGAGCAGATCCGCTCCCTGGGCTCGGGATCGATCCTGATCGGCTTCCTCGCTCCGCTCTCGAGCCCGCAGACCACCAGCGCGCTGGCCGACGCGGGAGCGACCGCCTTCGCGATGGAGGCGATCCCGCGAATCTCCCGCGCGCAGTCGATGGACGCGTTGTCCTCGCAGGCCAACGTCGCCGGTTACAAGGCCGCGCTGCTGGGCGCCGAGCAGATGGGGCGCTTCTACCCGATGCTGATGACCGCCGCGGGCACGATCCCGCCCGCCAAGGTGCTCGTGCTGGGCGTCGGCGTCGCGGGGCTGCAGGCGCTTGCGACCGCCAAGCGCCTGGGCGCGCGCACGACCGGCTACGACGTGCGCCCGGAGGTGGCCGAGCAGGTTCAGTCGCTGGGCGCCCAGTGGCTCGACCTCGGCCTGGAGGCAAGCGGGGAGGGAGGCTATGCACGCGAGCTGACCGACGAGGAGCGCGCGCGCCAGCAGCAAGCGCTGACCGACGCGATCAAGGGCTTCGACGTCGTGATCACGACCGCGCTCGTGCCGGGGCGCCCTGCCCCCAGGCTGGTCACGGCCGAGGCCGTCGAGGGGATGAAGGCGGGGTCGGTGATCGTCGACATGGCCGGCGAGGCGGGCGGTAACTGCGAGCTGACCGAGCCTGGCCAGACGATCGTCCGCCACGATGTAAAGATCGTCTCGCCGCTGAACCTGCCGGCCACTATGCCCGAGCACTCCTCGCAGCTGTTCGCCCGCAACGTGCTGGCGCTGCTCGAGTTGTTCGTCGGCGAGGACGGCAATTTGCGGCTGGACTTCGACGATGAGATCGTCAAGGGTGCGTGCGTCGTGCGCGACGGCGAGATCGTCCACCCTGGAGCCAGGGCCACCGTGGAGGCCGCGGCGTGATCCTCGCGAGCACGCTCACAACGAACCTCGCGATCCTCGTGCTGGCCGGGTTCATCGGCTTCGTCGTCATCTCGAAGGTCCCCAACACGCTGCACACACCGCTGATGTCCGGCACCAACGCGATCCACGGGATCGTGCTGCTCGGTGGGCTGCTAGTCGTGGGGCTGGCGGGCAACGGGACGTTCAACAAGATCATCCTCGTGGTAGCGATCGCCTTCGGCACGATCAACGTCGTCGGCGGCTTCCTGGTCACCGATCGCATGCTCGAGATGTTCAAGTCAAAGCCCAAGCTCCCTGTGGGCGCTGGCAAGGGCAAAGACGACGACGGGGACGAGGCGGCATGACGCAGCTGCCCCTCGCCACCTCCTTCCTGCAGGATCAGAGCTTCCTCGACATCCTCTACATAGTCGCTTTTGGCCTGTTCATCCAAGGGCTGCGCGGACTGTCCGGCCCAACGACCGCCGTGCGCGGCAATCGCATCGCCGCTGTCGGCATGGGCATTGCGGTAATCGCCACGCTGCTCAATCGGCTCGAGGGTAACTGGGGTCTGATCGTCCTCGGGATCGCGTTGGGAACCGCCGTCGGGGTGCCGGCGGCGAGACAGGTGAAGATGACCGCGATGCCGCAGATGGTGGCGCTGTTCAACGGCGTCGGCGGCGGGGCGGTGTTCCTGATTTCCTGGTCTGAGTTCCGCCTCACCCACGGCTACATGAGCACTCCGACCTACGTGGCGATCTTCTCGCTGTTTGCGGCGATCGTCGGGTCGGTGTCGTTCTGGGGCTCGAACATCGCCTTCGGCAAGCTCCAGGAAATCATCCCCGGACGCCCGATCAGCTTCGGCTCGGCCCAGCAGATCGTCAACCTGGCGCTGCTGATCCTCGCGGTCGCCGCCGGCGTGGATGTGGCGGCGGGCGACCATTCCGAAGCGATCTTCATCGGCATGCTCGTGTGTGCGGCGCTTCTGGGCAACGCCGTCGTGCTGCCGATCGGCGGCGCGGACATGCCCGTGGTGATTTCGCTGCTCAATGCCTTCACAGGCCTCTCCGCGGCGGCCACGGGCATCGCCCTGGACAACCCCGCGCTGATCGTGGCGGGGATGATCGTCGGCGCTTCGGGCACGATCCTCACGAACCTGATGGCGACCGCCATGAACCGCTCGATCCCGGCGATCGTCGCGGGAGGCTTCGGTGGCGGGGGAGCTGTAGAGGGCGCCAGTGGCGCCGGCGAGCATGCTGGCACCGTGCGCTCCACGAGCGCCGCCGACGCAGCCATCCAGCTCGCCTACGCCAACCGCGTGGTAATCGTGCCGGGGTATGGCATGGCCGTGGCTCAGGCCCAGCACGCGGTGCGTGAGCTGACGAAGGAGCTAGAGAAACGCCAGGTCGAGGTCAGCTACGCGATCCACCCGGTCGCGGGCCGTATGCCGGGGCACATGAATGTGCTGCTCGCCGAGGCCGACGTGCCGTACGACCAGCTGAGGGAGATGGACGACGCCAACCCCGAGTTCCAGCGCACCGACGTCTCGCTCGTGATCGGCGCCAACGACGTGACCAACCCGGCCGCCAAGAACACGCCTTCCTCCCCGATCTACGGCATGCCGATCCTTGAGGTCGCCGACAGCCAGTCGGTGATCGTGATCAAGCGCTCGATGAACCCCGGTTTCGCCGGCATCGAGAACGAGCTCTACTTCGACCCGAAGACGGCGATGCTGTTCGGGGACGCGAAGTCGGCGGTGAGCGAGATCACCGCCGAGCTCGCCAACATCTGACGCTCTGAGACACTGCGGTCGTGATCGAGCGCAGCCAGGCTCTTGCCGCCTTGTCGGAGGACGAGTTCGATGTCGTCGTCGTTGGCGGGGGGATCACCGGGGCGGGTGTGGCGCTGGACGCCGCCACCCGTGGCTACAGCGTGGCGCTGCTCGAGCGCGCCGACTTCGCCTCGGGAACCTCGAGCCGTTCGAGCAAGCTGGTTCATGGAGGTCTGCGCTACCTGCAGAACTTCGACCTCGGGCTGGTGCGCGAGGCGCTGCTGGAGCGCCAGCTGATGGTGGCGCTGGCGCCCCACCTCGTCCGCCCGCTGCCGCTCGTCGTTCCGGCGTTCGACGGCGCCCGCCCGGACCGGCTGGTGGGCGTGGGGCTGAACCTGTATGACGTCATGTCCAGGGAGCGTTTGCGCGCGCGTCGCGGAAAGCGGGGGCGAGCCGACCAGGCACACTCCCGCACGCCCGGGCCGGCGGGGGAGCAGGGCGAGCGGACCGCGGTGCTGGAGGAGGGGGAGTCCTGGAGCCCGGAGCGTCACCGGGTGATCTCCGGCGAGGAGGTCCTCGAGCTGCTGCCCGCGCTGGCCGCGCGCGCGCCGAGTAGTGGATACCTGTTCTATGACTGCCAGACTGACGATGTGCGCCTGGTGCTGACCGTGCTCGGTGAGGCCGAGCGCTTCGGCGCGGTATGTGCCAACCGCGTCGACGTGACCGGGCTGCTCGAGCCGGACGGTCGTGCGCAGGGAGTGCGCGCGCGCGACGTTGAGAGCGGGGAGAGCTTTGACGTGCGGGCGGCGAACGTGATCAACGCGACCGGCGTCTGGGCGGATGAGCTGCGTCCGGAGGAGCTCCACGGGGAGGCCGAGCTACCGCGCATCCGGCCCAGCCGCGGCACGCATATCACGCTCCACCACGACGACCTGCCGCTCGTCGGCGGCGCGATCGTTCCCGCCGGCGGCGGTCGCTCAATCTTTGCGCTGCCCTGGCTCGGGCACGCGCTCGTGGGCACCACCGACAACGACTACGACGGCCGCCTCGACCACGTCGGTCCATCTGACGAGGACATCGGCTATCTGCTCGAGGCGATCAACGGATTCTTCGGGCGCTCGTTCGCCCCGTCGGACCTGACCGGAGCGTTCGCGGGAGTGCGCCCGCTGATCTCGACCGGCGACCCGAAGAAGTCGGTGGACATCTCACGCAAGGCCGAGCTGTACGAGACGTCCTCGGGAATGATCACGATCACCGGCGGCAAGCTCACGACCTTCAGGCGGATGGCCAAGATGACCGTCGATCGTCTCGTCGAGCGCGATGCCCGCGACGCGCCCTGTCGCACGCAGGAAATACCGCTCGGCCAGGCGATCGCCGTGGAGGAGCTGGAGCGCGTGGAGGGCGTTCCGGCGGAGTCCTACCAGGCGCTCGCCTCCCGCTACGGCCACGCCGCCCACGACGTGCTCGCCCTGGCGGCCGAGCGCGGCGAGCTCGCTCAAGCGATCATCCCGGGCCTGCCTGACCTGCTCGCCGAGGTCGTGCTGGCCGCGCGTCGCGAGCAGGCGCGCAGCATCGGCGACGTGCTGCTGCGGCGAACCCGCTTGGGGCTCCTGGCAGCTCGCGAGCTGACGAGCGAACCCGATCCGGGCGTGCCTGCCGGCCCGGCGGCTGCGACGCGGCGGGTGGGCGAGACGATGGCGCGCGAGCTCGGTTGGAGCGCCGAGCGGCTAGCCGTCGAGCTCGACCGCTTCGCCGAGGAGGCCCGTTTGGAGGGGATCGTCGCCGGCGCGGGCCCGGCGGCCGAGCCGACCGCGACCGCTGCCGCCGCGGACCCCCGGCCCCTGGAGTCGACGCCCTGATCGCCCCCGTCCATCGCGTTCGCGCGGTCGACCGCGTGCTCGAGCTGGGTGCGCGTCCGTGGCTTATGGGCATCGTCAACGCCGCGCCGGACTCCTTCAGCGACGGCGGGCGCCATCCGACGCTGGGCGCGCGGTTGGAGCTTGCCCGGAAGCTGCTCGCCGCGGGGGCCGAGGTGCTCGACGTCGGCGGGGAGTCGGCG
>Ga0116216_10001905_pt1 | contig 14143 bp, 9 predicted proteins | sample Sb_taG_11_FD_89696 | JGI IMG/M metagenome (GOLD analysis project Ga0116216, IMG submission 89696) | Peat soil microbial communities from Weissenstadt, Germany - Sb_50d_3_AS metaG | ecosystem: Environmental > Terrestrial > Soil > Wetlands > Peat | place: Germany: Weissenstadt | collected 2010-09-21
GAATGCCACAATGGTTATCAACGCGACTATTGTGCGGACTCGCCCCGGTGCCATGTGAACCTCCTCAAAAAATCGTCCGTAGAAGTCTGCCGATATCCGCCCCTTATGCTACACTTATGCTACACCTCGGCTATATCTTGAGCGCTTCTTCAACGGCCTGATCTTCCGACCACGCAGCGCCTTCGGCCGCCAACCTTTCGATTTCCGCTTCGCTGAGCTGCTGGCGTAAAGTGCCAATGAGCTTATCATAGCCCCACTTCTCTGTGCTTTCTCGCACATTTCCGACTACTTTGTACTGCACATCTACGTACCCGAGAAGTCGCGCGGCGCCATGCGGCTGACGTTGCAGCGCCGTGACCAAGGCCAAATGTTGTATTGCGATCGGAATTGCATAGGCGCTTTGAACGTGGCGCGCTATCCGAAGCCCTTCTCGCGCCGACACGGCGGCCCCATCGAGTTCGTTAAGCGCGATTCGGTATGCCGCACTGTTGAGATTGTCGGTGGCAAGGTTAGCCGCATCTACCCCGCGGCGCTGGTCTATGGTAAGGGCTTCAGTAACGGCACGCAGCGCTACGTCTGGATGCCCATCTGCAAACTCGAGTTCAGCAAGATTATTGAAATTTACGGCCATGCCAATCTCATTGCTGGTGATCTTCATTGCCGCCTGGGCTTGCGCATATAGATCTCGTGCCTTGGCAAGCTCCCCCATCTCCGAGGCGGTATCGGCTTGCGTCATAAGGCACAGCGAAATGCCGTGATTATCCTTACATCCCCGCATAACGACTAGCGCTTGCGTGGCGACTTTCATCGCTGCGTCTGCACGGCCCGTTTTATACAAGCCTTGCGCAAGCTGGTTACGAGCGTGCGCAGCACCATGGACGTCGCCTAGCGATTCATAGATTTCGACTGCACGCTCAGCAACCTCGCACTTGCGACTCCCCGAGAGAAGAAAGGATTGCGCACGCAACAATCTCGCAAAGATCTGTGCGTGTTCGGCGACGTTAACGCGTTCGAGCGCGGTTTCGATCCAATACCGGCCTTCGGCCGAGAGGCCTTGGCCATTCCAAAATCGGTCAAGTGCGCCAGCGATGGCACCGCCGAGCACGGCATCATGGCCCTGCGTCAAGCCCCACTCAAGCGCTGAGCGGTAGTTGTCAAGTTCCAGCCCTATATCAGCAAACCACGCCAACGTCGAGCCCGTGCCGTAGCGCTTCGTGGCCTCTTGCGCTTCTTCCGCGTAATGCTCGGCGTGTCGGCGAGCAAGGCGTTCCCGTTCACCTGCCTCCAGCTTCTGCAGCGCATACGCACGCGTGGATTCGAGCAGATGGTAGCGCTCCTGCTGACCTGTCGTATCGGCGACCACCAGCGATTTGTCGGTCAGCGAGGCGAGCAGATCCAAGATGTCGATCTCGTCCAGACCCTCGCCGCCACACGCTCGAGCGGCTGCTTCCAACCCAAACCCGCCCGCGAAGACGCCCAGCCGCACGAACAGAGTCTGCTCCTGTGGCGTGAGTAGGTCGTAGCTCCAGTCGATGAGGGCGCTCAAGGTCTTCTGTCGTGGCAGCGCATCCCGGCTGCCGCCGGTGAGTATCTTGAAGCGCTCATTCAGTCGCTGGGCGAGGTTAGGAATGGAGAGCACCTTCACGCGAGCTGCGGCAAGCTCGATAGCGAGCGGAATTCCGTCCAGTCGGCGACAGATGTCGGCCACGATCGGCGCATTGTCATCAGTCAGCGTAAACGACTTATCAACTGACCTGGCTCGATCGACAAACAGCGCCACTGCCCCAAAACCGGAGACTGCCACAGGGGTGAGGTCAGCAACCTTGTGCGGCACGTCAAGCGACGGAACGCGAAAAACCTCTTCACCGCTAATCCCTAGCACTTGGCGCGAGGTGTTGATAATGCGCACATCCTGGGCCGCTCCTATGACGGCAGCCGCGATCGCAGCGACAGGTTCGAGCACATGCTCGCAGTTATCGAAGATGAGCACCAGCTTCTTACGCTTGAGCCAAGGGGGGATCGATTCGTCAACCCGGCGACCCTGCTGCTGGGGCATTTCCAGCACTTGGGCGATAACGCTTGACACAAGTTCGAGGTCTGTTATCGGCGCGAAGTCAGCACACCAGACGCCGTCGGGATAGTGGTCGAGCAGATCCGCACCCACTTGCATAGCAACGCGGGTCTTGCCCACACCCCCGGATCCGACGAGGGTCACCAAGCGATGGCGGTTGATGAGCTCTTTGACTGCGGCAACGTCGTGGTCGCGACCGATGAAAGTTGTCCGTTGAATGGGAAGGTTGTTAGGCAGCGCGTCAAGCGACCGAAGCGGAGGAAAGTCTGCCGGCACACCCTCGATCTTCAACTGCCACACTTCTTCGGGTTCAGTAAGGTCTCTTAATCGATGCGAGCCGAGATCAACAAGTGATACACCGGCAGTGAGATCGCTATGAGCTAGTTGGCGCGTGCTTCCAGACAAGAGCACCTGGCCGCCGTGACCAATCGACATGAGACGAGCGACGCGGTTGACCGCTGGTCCAAAATAGTCGGCGTTGCGCTCCTCGGCATATCCTGTGTGCAGACCCATGCGCACGCGAAGACCACCGACACTCGAGAAGTCTTCCTTAGCAAGCGCGCGCTGCGCCTCGATTGCTGCGCTGACCGCTTGCGGAGCAGTTGCAAACGCTGTACAGAAAGCATCGCCCAACGTTTTGAAAACGTAACCACCGTGGCTTGCAATCGCGGCGTTTATCAGCTGTTCCTGACGGGCGACGGCGGCCTTCATCGCCTCACGATGCTGCTCCCAGCGCTGGCTGGAGCCTTCAATGTCGGAGAACAGGAAGGTAACAGTACCAGTGGGTAACGTCGCCGGGCTCTTACTTTGCTCAGCGCCAGTTTCGGCAGCCATTCGTAGATGATTTCGCCATTCCGGGCAACCTGGCCTAGCCACACGGAAGTCGGGCGCGCCAGCCGTATATAATGAGGGCCCATGACCGACTCATGGGCCTTCGACTGGCGACACTGATGGGACTCGAACCCACGACTCTCGTACGTGACAGGTACGTACAGCATCCTTTACAAAGAACGAAGGCGCGTAGCCTTTCTTGAGCCCGTCAGCAATTTGAAGGTCCTGTAAATCGCTCGACACAGCGAAACCCGAGATGGCTCATCGAGGTTTCGATCGTTTGAGGCGAGCGGGCCGCCGGCCGAAACCGCAGGCAATAGGTAGGGGCGCAGAGATGCGAGCCGCCCTTAATCACCCTGCGTGGGATCCTGACTTGCGTTTGCGTCGGATCGAAGCTCTCTTCAATCGTGGTTCCACGCACCCTGGGCGCGCCACAACACAAGTTTACTAGCGCCGATGGGGTGGCTGAATACCAATACAATCGACAGCTGTCCAGTGACGAACGCGGAATTTGCCCGGTTCGTCGCGGCGACCAGCTACGTAATGCGACCAATCGTCGAGATTCACCGGGCCGACGGCCGTTTAGTGTGTAGCCACCGCCAGTTGCAATCGCTCCTCTGGTGTGATCAGGTGGTCGGCGCTCTTCGCGTCGGTATTGATGTCGAGCTGCACCCAGTTGATCTTACCAGTGAACGTCGAGTTGCCTACCTCGTAGTCGTCGCTCACGGCAGTTCCGCGATCCGTTCCGACATCGAGCTTGTCGTCGGCAGAGAAGATCATTGGCTCGGTCCGGTCAACGCGTCCTTGGCCGACCTGCTTCCCGTCCACGTAGAGCGTGGCCATACCACCCTTACCGAGCGCGCCGCCGTCGTAAGCGAACTCGCCTCGAACCTGGTGTTTACCAGCGGGAAGCGCCTGGGCTCCTTCGATCTTGAAGCGCTGCACACCGAACAGATTGTAGCAGTAGCACGGACGGCCACCTTTGACGTACAGGCTCCAGCCGCCAAACGCTCCTCCCTGTGCTACTATGACCCCCTTTGCGCCACCGTCGGGCACCGTCACCTCAGCGGTAACTGCCCATGATTTGTTCTTGACGTTGAGGGCGATGTTCTCCGCAAGACCGGTCATGCCGGCGAATAGCAGTTCTGAATTACCGTGTATGAGCTCGGGCCGACCGGCGATTTCAGGATTAAAGCGCTCCGCCTTACGGTCGTCGAGCGGCAGCACGTTGTACTTGACCGCCTCGATGAGGAACTGGCGCTGCAGCTCGTGCAGTTTTTCCTGATTTTCTTTGGCGATATTCTTTGATTGCGTCCAGTCGTCGGGCCCATATAGCTCCCACACGTCGGCATCGTATGCCGGTAGCTCACCGGTCATGACCCAGGGCACGCTGTGCATCGTGCAGGCGCTCCAGCCCTTGTGGTAGATGCCGCGGTTGACCAGCATCTCGAAGTACTGTGTTTCACGGTGCTCGGGCGCCTTCGGGTCGCTGAAGGACGAGACAAGGGACTTGCCCTCCAACGGACTCTGAAGCACGCCGTTCACGTACGTCGGCTCGGGGATGCCGGCGGCATCCAGAATCGTCGCAGCCACATCAATGACATGGCTAAACTGCGTGCGAATCTCTCCGCGCCCAGAAAACCCCTTGGGCCAACGTATGATAGTGCTATTGCGCGTGCCGCCCCAGTGCGAGGCGACCTGCTTGGTCCACTGATAAGGGGTATCCATCGCGTGCGCCCACCCGACCGCGTAATGGTTCAGGGCCTTGTGGGTGCCGAAATCGTTGATCCGCGACGCCATGAACTCGGGCGTCTCTATGTCCATGCAGCCGTTTAGCGGGATCATCCAGTTGAATGTGCCGTTCGGTCCCGCCTCGGCCGACGCGCCGTTGTCGCCGGTGATGAGTATGACCAGCGTGTCGTCTAGGATCCCATCGCTCTCGAGCGAGTCGATCACCCGACCCAACTGGTAGTCGAAATGCTCCATAAACCCGGCATACACTTCCATTTGCCGCGCGAACACGGGCTTCAAAGTTGCTGGTACGTCCTCCCAAGCTAGAATCTCTTTCGGTCGCGGGGTCAGTTCAGCCGAGGGTGGGATAACCCCGAGCTTTTTCTGCCGCGCGAATATCTGCTCGCGCAGCTTGTCCCAACCTTCGTCGAACTTACCTTTATACTTGTCCGACCACGGGGTGCTTACGTAATGTGGTGCGTGGGTCCCGGCGGGCGCGTAGTAGACGAAGAACGGCTTTTCTGGCATGAGCGCCTTCTGCTGGCGCGTCCAGTTGATCACGTGGTCCGCGACATCTTCGTCAAAGTGGTAGCCCTCTTCCGGCGTCTTCGGTGGATCAACCGGCGCTGTACCCTGTAGGAGGTCCGGAGCATACCAGTCGGCTTCCGCGCCGAGGAACCCGTAGAAGTACTCGAATCCGCCGCCAGCCGACGGCCATTGATTCATAGGCCCCATCTGGCTTGTCTGCCACACAGGAACTTCGTGACACTTGCCGATGTGGGCGGTCGCGTAGCCGTTCAAGGTCATGATCTGCGCAAGAGGCGCCTTGGTGTTCGGCCGCACAGCGCTATAGCCGGGCGCCGAGGTTGCGATTTCCGTGATCACGCCCATCCCAACCGAGTGGTGGTTGCGACCGGTGAGCAGCGCTTGGCGTGTTGGCGCGCATAGAGCGCAAACGTGGAAGCGATTGTAAGTGAGGCCCTCACCAGCCAGACGCTCGATATTTGGCGTCGCGCAGGGGCCGCCAAAGCGGCTCGTTGCCCCGAAGCCAGCGTCATCCATGAGGATGAGGAGCACGTTGGGCGCACCTTTAGGTGGAAGCAACGGGTCGATTGGCGGGAATTTGCTGTCGGGGTCCTTTGCGTCGTATGTTATGAGCCCGTCGTACGGCCGGTCTGGAATCGGAAGGACCTCACGTTGCTTCTTGTCTTTATGACCCTGTGTGGTCGCGCCATTCCCTGACACGCTTGGCTTAGTCACGATTCGCCTCCGTCTAGAAACAAGTAATGGGGACCTCGCCATTACGATTGGGGTTTGCTTTATCCTCTGTCGCGCGCGCGGGGACCCCATGTCACTCTGGCTACTCCGCGCCCAGCAGTGGCGCCCATAATTGTTGGAGACAACTAGAATCCCTAAGCGGAACAGACCGGTGAGCCGAGAGCGAGCGCCCGACTCGGGCGAACTCTTAACGGACGGTCAATGTTGGTCGCTTATCAAGCAAGACGGTAAAGCCCGCGAAGTATGACCTCGTGGGCTTCTAAGTGGCGACGCTGATGGGACTCGAACCCACGACCTCCTGCGTGACAGGCATGTTCGGATTGATTTCGCTGGGTTCGTGGACGTCCGCAGATGTCCGTCGTTGCAGGGTCCTCCGGGCAGTGCCCATTCTGCCGACATCGCTAGGCGTCCGTCAATGTTCGCCCGTTATGCTACACTTATGCTACACAGCGCGCCCGGGGCCCCGCAACCAAGGCTAGAATGACCGGGCGAAGCCCGTACGAGCTCGGGTTGTGAGGCGATAGAAATAGCGGCGCTCCTAATTGCACTAATTGCAATCGGTCTTATCGGAATACGTCCAAAGAACGTGCCGATATGGGTTTGGGCTGTCGCCGGCGTGCTGATCTTGCTCGCCTTAGGGCTCGAATCACTCCGTTTAGCGCTGGACGCGGTGGTTAGCCAATGGAACGTCCTTCTCTTCATACTCGGGCTGATGGGGATTTCGGCAGCCGCAGAATCCAGTGGATTATTCGAATGGATCGCCGGTGCCTTGCTCGAGCGAGCTGCCGGCTCGCGCAGACGGCTATTCGTCAGCCTTTTTCTCGCCGCTAGCGCTATGACCGTCCTCTTCTCGAATGACGCAACGGCTATCGTGTTCACGCCGATCATCTTTCGCGCGGTTGCGAAGCGCGGCATCGATGCGCTCCCATATCTTTATGCCTGCACATTCGCCGCCGACACTGCTTCGTTTGGGCTGCCATTCTCAAACCCGACCAATTTGATCGTCATGCCCAGGCCAGACTTTATTCCATTTCTCTTGCATCTCACACCGCCGATGCTCATGTCGGTAGTTATAAACCTCGCTGTATTTCTTTTGATCTTCCAGACGCAGCTGCGAGGTCGATACGTGGTCCAACCCGCGCGCGCAATAGAACCCCAACAACGACTCACGCTGGCGGCGATGATTGTGATTGCAATCGCCTATGTGATTGCTCTCGCATTAAAATGGCCGCTTGGACCCGTCGCGCTCATTGGCGCATTTCTCGTGCTAGTTGTGGGGAAAGTCTATCCGCGTGAAGTTACACCGCGCATCGGCTGGTCGACTTTTCCCCTGCTCGCTGGGTTGTTCGTGCTTCTCGACGCCGTTTCGCGATCCGGATTCGCTACATGGGCGATAAGCGAATTCCATAGCTTGGCACACGAGGGTCCGCTTACAGTGATCTTGGCCGCCACCTTTGGGTCAGCGCTGGCCACGAATCTCTTCAACAACTTGCCGATCGCGATCATTTCTACTACCGTTGTCTCGCATGGTCGTGAAGCCTGGCTCGCATACCCGTTAATGGCCGGAATCGACCTTGGGCCCAACCTTACGACGACTGGGTCGCTTGCGACGATTCTGTGGTTATCGATCCTGCGCAATCGTGGACTGAGTATCAACCCTCTTGACTATTTGCGCCTAGGCCTGACGGTCGTGCCCGCGATGCTCATCGTGACGTCACTCTGGCTTTGGTTGGTACGATAGGAGGCACCAGATGCGGGTACTTGCGATTTGTCTCGATGGGGTTGCAGACGAGGCGTTGATTACTGCCGCATTGCCGTGGGCAATCCGATTCGATGGCGTAGAGGTTTGGTGCGCTTACGGAGAGCTTGCAGGACGTGAGCTACGACATGTGCGCGAGTACCATGGTCGCCCCCCAGAACCACCACATCCTCACGGACGCGATGATGTGGATCGGGAACAAGCAGAGGCGATCGTCTCGCGCGGTACCGAACTGATGCGGCACGCGCACATCGAAGCGCAGGGTCGCATCCTCCGTGGTCGCGACGCAGGACACGCGATCATAGAAGCCAGTCAACTTGATACGACACTCTTCTTGGCTGCCGGTCATCGCGGCGGCGTTGGGCCGCATTCGCTCGGTCATGTTGCTCGGTTTGTGATCGACCACGCTCGTGGTCCGATCATCCTAGTGCGGCTCTGAACGCAAATCAGTTAAAACGCCCGTGGCGGGCACTTCGGCCCCGGCAGCTCGCACGTGGCGGCAAGACAAAAAAGTACCCGTAGCAATGACACTACGGGCTTCCGAACTGGCGACGCTGATGGGACTCGAACCCACGACCTCCTACGTGACAGGCATGTTCGGATTGATTTCACTGTTGTGCGTGGACGTCTGCAGATGTCCGTCGCTGCTGGGTGTTGCGAGCAGTGTCCGTTCTGCCGACGTCCGTAGAGGTCTGCCGATATCCGCCCCTTATGCTACACTTATGCTACACCTGAAATCAGAATCTAGAAATGCCCGAATTGCCTTCAAGAGATGTACTTGACGTGCACCTGGTCGATCGCGCCGTTGAACTTGAACGGAGCCTGATCGTAATAGTCCACCGACACTGGCGAACCAATATTGATTCCGACATTTAAGCATCCGTTTGCGGTGAAGGCGAGTGGCGCCGAGACCGGCACCTGACCTTGCGCCATCACGACGCCGTTGGCTCTTAGGGTAACATCGAGCGGCCCCGCAGGCTTCGGCACGGCGTATTTCGTTTCAACCTCGATTTTCACCTTACCAGTGGGCAACTTCTGCTTGGCCCTGATGCGTGTTCGCGCGATCTCGAAAAGATTGTATTCATAGGAAAGTATGCCATTCTTCACGTAGCAGGCCAGGCCGCCAGAAAACGCCCCAAGCGAATAGAGCACGCCACTCGCATCCGCTGGAATGTCGGCGTCGATCGTGACGAGATTTGGTCTGTTACCGAGTGCCGGGGCGGTGAACTCCGGCATCCGGGTCATATGTCCGGAAAATGTCCATTCCTTGTACGGCGAGGCCACTCTATATTCGGGGTGCAACATAACCCAGAGTCCGCCGCCGACGGGGAACCCATTATTCTTCGCAAACTCGATGGTGAACATTTCCTTCATCTGCGAGAGTTTCTCCGGCATCTTGGCGGCGAGGTCATTGGCTTGCGACCAGTCCTCCTCGAGGTTGTACAGCTCCCACTTGTCGTCATCGGGATTCCAGTCCGCCAGACCCTTGGACATGCCGGGGACCCATGGAATGCGCGGGCCGAAGGCCGACGCGAACCAACCGTTGTGATAGATTCCGCGGCTCCCCATGACTTCAAAATACTGGGTTGATAATCGACCCCTCGCCTTCGCATCATCAAAGGTGTAGGCGAAGCTCACGCCATCGGTGCGATCCTGTGGAATGCCGTTGACTTCACGCGGTGGGGTGATACCCAAGACCTCGTAGATGGTCGGAACAACGTCATTCACATGATGAAACTGTGGTCGCGGGGTCGAATCGGGCTTGATCTTCGCACGCCATTGAATTGCCATCGGGTTACGCGTGCCACCGAAGTGCGAGGCGATGAGCTTTGTGGCCTGGTAGGGCGTGCTGCCAGCCCATCCCCAGCCGGAGTGATACATATTGTCGGTCTTGGGCGAGCCCAACACGTCTAGTCCGCCAAGTTCATCGAGCGCTTTGATCTGCTGCTCGATCGTCGTCGGAATGCTATTTTGCGCAAGCAACTCGCTAATCGTACCATTCTGACCCTCGGCCGAAGACCCGTTATCGCCCCAGATGTAGAAGACGAGCGTATTTTCGCCATAGCCCAGGCGATCGATCTCGTCGAGGACGCGGCCCGCCTGGACATCCGCGTGTTCCGCAAAGCCGGCGAACACCTCCATCAGCCGGCGCTGAAACGGCCGCTCTTTTTCGGCGATGCTATCCCAAGCGGCCATTGTGGGGTGGCGGGGAGTGAGTTGAGCTTCCGGTGGGATCCAGCCCTTCGCCTTGGCACGTTTGAAAACGCGCTCGCGATAAGCGTCCCAGCCGTCGTCAAACTGGCCCTTATATTTATCCGCCCACTCTTTCGCGACGTGGTGCGGACCGTGGACAGCGCCGGTCGCCCAATACATAAAAAACGGCTTGTCAGGCCGGAAGGCCTTGTGCTTCTGTAGCCAATCGATGGCATCGTCGGCCAAGTCTTCACTCAGGTGATAGCCTTCTGCCGGCGTCTTGGGCGGATCGACCAGCGTGGTGTTGCGGTAGAGGCTCGGCTCGTACTGCGAAGCTTCGCCTGCGAGGAAACCGTAAAAATATTCGAATCCGTAGCCGGTCGGCCAGTACTCGAACGGACCGGCGGCCGTCGTTTGATCGGCGGGCGTGTTGTGCCACTTACCGAAGGCAGCGGTGCTATACCCATAGGCTTTCAGCACCTCTCCGACCATGGCGCCGCTTTTTGGTTGGATGCCGGAGTAGCCGTCCCAGTCATTAGCAAACTCGGCGATTTGACCGGCACCGACGTGGTGGTGGTTCCGCCCCGTCAACAGCGATGCTCGAGTCGGCGAACACATCGCCGTGGTGTGGAACCGATTATAGGCGATGCCGCATTTCATGACGCGTTCCAGCATCGGCGTGTGCACCTCACCGCCAAGCGGGGTCGGGAGGCCAGGGCCCGCATCATCGATGAGCACGATGAGGATGTTCGGCGCATCTTCGGGCAGACGACGCGGTTCGACGCGCGTGTGGTAGACCGACTCCTGCATCGTGGGACCGGCGATGCTGGCGGACGGCGTTGGCGGGAACGGCAGCACATCCTGCGCAGGAAGTTTATCTGCTACCTGTGCGGCAGCTGGCTTATTGGATTTCGGATTCACGCTAGCTCCTCTCGATGTTCCGTCGCTGACGCCTGAGCCTTTGCACGATAGCCGACGTTTTCCCACTACTCAACGAGCCCCCCCAGGGGTAGTCGCCTTCACGAATTGTCACACAATATAAATGAAGGGTTTTTCTCACCAACTCACGAGCCGGGGACAAAGAAGCCCGTGAAGCTGTATTTCACGGGCTCTTGACTGGCGACGCTGATGGGACTCGAACCCACGACCTCCTACGTGACAGGCATGTTCAGATTGATTTCACTGTTGTACGTGGACGTCTGCAGATGTCCTTCGCTGCTGGGTCTTGCGAGCAGTGCCCGTTCTGCCGACGTCCAGAATAGTCCGCCGATATCCGCTCCTTATGCTACACTTATGCTACACCTAACCGACCGCACCGCTAATCAATATATCACTTTTATGTAATGAAGACTGACGCTGGGACACCAGCGATGACCGGTCGGGACCGGTGGGAGCCGCCACGATTTGACGACTCCACCGACGACTTGATCTTCAAGCTTCTTAGTACCAGCTCTTATCCACACGAGCATACTGGATCGGCCCTATTTCATAGCCGGCGCAGTCGCTTCTGCCTCTTCCGACAAGATTGGAACGCCGAAATCGAGGGCATTCGCACCTTGCGAGACGCACAACTTGAGCACCGTCATGATCTCCTCGACACTGGCGCCGAGTGCGAGGGCCGCCTTGATATGGCGCCGCGTGCCGGGTGGATACATGTGAGTGATGGCGGCGTCGAACGCTATGCTGATAAGCTCGACGAACTTCGGCGTGAAGAGGCGTTTTCCGTAAATGAGCGTGGCAGGCCCAAAAAACTGGTCTGTCCAAGCGGGGTCAAGATCGTAAAACGGATCCCAGGCCTGATTCCATTGTCCCATCGCACGCATTTGGTCGCATGCAGGGGTTGGTGGTTTCGGCTTTGATGAAGAAGCCGGCTTCCCGGCCGCCTTCAACTCCTCGAGGAGGATCGGTGCGCCCAAGCTCATCGAGTGTATCGAGAGCATCGCTGCCATCTTCAGTACTTCGAGGATCTCTTCGCGCGTCGCGCCGCCACCCAGCGCTGCTCGGATATTGCGGCGCAGCGCTGCGCCGTCGAGGTTTGTGATCGCCGCGCTAAGCCCGACCGCGATCAACTGTATCTCTTTTCCCGAGAGCGCACCATTGGTCCACGGGTTGATCGCCATCTTGGCGTATGCCTCGGTCCACTGCGGGTCCCATTCACGCAACGCGTCGAGCGCTCGAGCCCAGCGGCCGCCCTCTTGAACGCGCTCGGTAGCTGACTTCTTGTCCGTTGACGAGCTCTGCTTTATCTCTATCTCACGTTTTTTGCCTCACGACCTTGCGACGAGCTTTGCTGGAAACCCGTAAGAGCGGCAGGTCTAATTGACTCCCACCAAAATTTTCCCGGCCTCGAGCTTGGTCGGATATGTGCGAACGCCGATGGCATCGTTGCCGACGACTTTGCCCGTCGTGACATCGAAGCGTAAACCGTGAGCCCTGCACGTCACGACCTTACCGTCGAGCCGTCCCCAGCCGAGCGACGCGCCAGCGTGAGCACAGGAGTCATCCGTAGCATAGATCTGGCCCCCGACATTAAAAAGTGCCACTTCTTTGCCTTCGACCGTTACGGTCGTGCCACGCCCTGGCGGAACTTCGTCCAGTGTGATGGCCTCGATGAAATGCGGCATGCTGGAAAGCTGTCTCCCGGTTATTGAAAAGAACGCCCTATTCCGGTTCCGGAGGTGGAAACGCCTTCGCGTCTGGCTGGAAAAGCGCGAAGATATTGCCTTGTGGATCCTCCACGACCGCGTACCAACCGGTTTTCGGCACCGCAGTTTTTGGGTGCACCAATTTGCCTCCAAGCTGTTCCAGCCGCCTCAGACTACCGTCCAAGGAGTCGACGTGTACGTAATGCACCCAACTGCGCGGTCCCTCGATGGGACGGCGCAACAAGCCACCCCTTAACGACCCACTCTTGCTAGGCTCGGTTTGGATAAAGAAGTAATCGACGCCAACTGCTTTTTCGATTTGCCAACCGAAAAGCTGGCGGTAGAACTCGGCGAGTTCCGCCGGCTCTTGCGCGTAGATTTCAAAATGGGTCACTGCATTGGGCACTTTATCTCTCCGAAATAAAGGCCCCGTTCCCACCGGAGCGGGGCCGGAGATTCGACAGTCGGTCAGCTTAGCGGACGGGCGCGGCCGGTTCGGGAGGCACCATGCAGTAGGCCATGGGATGTGAATCCGATGCCTCCGCATTGAGCCCCTTTTTGCCGCTTGTTTTCCAGACTAGGAATCCGGGCTCACCTTCTTTGCGGTTCGGAGGCAGGCCGAGTTTGAGGAGCGTCTCATCAACGCTGTTGTACCACGTGCCGACTTGCATGATTGCGCGAGCTTCCTCTGCCGTCGCGACTTTGCGTCCGTATGCTTTCGCCAGGTTGGCCATCTGTTCGACTTGCTTGACCGACGAGAATCGTTCGCCTTTGACTCTCCAGAGGTTGTCCTCGTTGCCAACTCGGACGTGGATCCCCAGTATGACCGCCATGGCGCACATCGGGATGACCCCGCGCATCGTGTTCTCCCAACAGAGTACTGAGCCTTGAGGCGATCGGCGCAAATACTCCATCCAGTCGAACGGATTGCGTCCAGCACATCCCCCGCCGATGGCGACCAGGCAGTGATTGAGCGGCCCCATATACAGACCCTTACGGATCAACCGTTCGACGATCTCGAGTTGATGGATATGCCCGAGCATGAAATACGGCTGAATACCGTTCGCCCGTAATCGCTTGAGATGCTCGATGTAAAATGCCGGTCCGGCATCTGCCCACAACCCGGCCCAAGCTTCCCGAGCCTTTTCATCCTTTTCCAAATGCGTGCCCTTGATGTCATCCTCGCTCCACATTTGGACGACGTCCATCATTCCCGTGCCGATTGCGATCGTGACCTGATCGGGCTTAGGATTCAGCTCGGTCAGCATGTGGCGTGTATCGTAATCCAGCCACTTCGCCGCCGCATCGCCCTTTGGAGCGAACGATATTGAGCCGCCCACTGATGTGATCATCTTCGGGACGGCCTGTTTGACCATCCCGATAAACTCATTGAACTGCTCGAAATCTTTCGACCCACGTCCTGTTGCCGGGTTGCGTACGTGGATGTGCAGATGCGTCGCGCCTGCGTTGTAGCAGTCGACAGCAGCCTGAACCTGCTCTTTCCACGTGACGGGGATGTCCGCATCCCCTGGGACCCATGCCGGACCGTATGGCGCTGCGGTGATAATCAGCGGCTGCATGTTTTCCGGATACAGGGAATCATCGTTAAAATACATAGTCGACTCCTCGGCTGCC
>Ga0116216_10001910_pt1 | contig 14117 bp, 11 predicted proteins | sample Sb_taG_11_FD_89696 | JGI IMG/M metagenome (GOLD analysis project Ga0116216, IMG submission 89696) | Peat soil microbial communities from Weissenstadt, Germany - Sb_50d_3_AS metaG | ecosystem: Environmental > Terrestrial > Soil > Wetlands > Peat | place: Germany: Weissenstadt | collected 2010-09-21
ATGCGCGGCGCGAGCGAGGGGTGTCGCGGATCGACGTGGTCTCCGGCGCGGGCGTCCGCGAGCCGCGCGGGGAGCATCCTCATGTTGGCGCGCTCGACGTCGCGCCCGTCGTCTACCTCGACGAGTCCTCCCGCGGCGCCGCTCTCGCCGAGGCGCTTGTCGTTGCCGACCGGATCGGCGACGAGCTGTCGGTCCCCGTCTTCCTCTACGGCGATCTTGCCGGCGGTCGCACCCGCGCGCAGCTGCGCTCCGGCGGGATCTCCGGGCTCGCGGGACGCATCGCCTCTGGCGAGCTGCGCCCCGACTTCGGTCCTCCCCATTTGCATCCGAGCGCCGGGGCCACCCTCGTCTGCGCGCGCCCCCCCTTGGTCGCGTTCAACCTGCGGCTCGCCCCGCCCGCGACCGTCGCCGACGCGCGCCGGATTGCCTCCCTGATCCGTGAGGACGGCGCCGAGGGCCTTCCCGGACTGCGCGCGATCGGTGTTCAGCTCGATGGCGCGGTCGCGCAGGTCTCGATGAACGTCGAGCGCCCCTTCGACCTTCCCCTCGCGCTCGTGGTCGAGCGTGTGCGCGCCCACGCCACTGTCACCAGCGCAGAGCTGGTCGGACTCGCGCCGAGCGTCGCCCTTGCCGGCTTCCCGGACGACATCCCCCTCCCGGGCTTTGACCCCTCCAGGCATGTGATCGAGCATGTGCTTGGACTCATGCCGGGACCGGGACTCGTGCCCGGATCACCTCAGCTGGGACCGTGGATCGGGATCCGTGGGCTGTAGGCTGTAGTGGATGGCCCAGACCAAGCGCAGGCGCCAGACCAAGCATCGCGGCAACGCGGCCGGCATCGTCGAGTCGCGGGGTCGCACCGGGCGCAAGCCGACCGCGGCTGAGAAGGCCGGCAAGCCACGCGAGGAGCGGATCCCCAGACAGGATCGTCCGCCCACGTGGCTCGGCGCGTTCTACCGGGCGATGATCGCCGCCGTGCTGATGTTGCTCGTGAGCCTGTTCTTGATCAAGAAGGCCAACGAGGCGATCGCGCTGTTCCCGATCGTCCTGCTCGTCTACATACCGATCAGCTACTACACCGACACCTGGATGTACAACCGGCGCATGCGCAACAAAGCCAAGCAGGGCGGTGGCAAGGCGCCTGCGCGATGAGCGAAGCGGGACTCGACATCCGCTCGTTCACGGTCGGCCCGGTGCAGGAGAACACCTACATCGTCCGTCTCCCCGGCGCCCGCAAGGCGGTGCTCGTCGATCCGGGAGACGAGCCCGACCGGCTGCTGGGGGCGATCGAGCAGCTCGGCGTGCAGATCGAGGCGATCCTCATCACCCACTGCCACTTCGACCACATCGGCGCGGTCGCCCCGCTCGCCCGCGCGACCGGCGCCCCGGTGTCCTGCCCTGAGATCGAGCGCCCCGTGCTAGAGGACATCGCGCTCGGCACCCCGCCCGGATTCGGCCCATTCGAGAGCTACGTGCCCGAGCACACGCTCTCGGGCGGTGAGTCGCTGAACCTCGCGGGCCTGGACATCGAGGTGCTGTTCACGCCCGGCCACAGCCCCGGTCACCTCACCTTCTCTTTGCCCGCGCACGCCGCGATCCTCTCCGGCGACGTCCTCTTCCAGGGCTCGATCGGCCGCACCGACCTACCCTTCGCCGATCACGCGACGCTGGAACGCTCGCTCGCGACGCTGATCGACACGCTCCCGCACGAGACAACCGTCTATCCCGGCCACATGGGCCTCACCACGCTCGGTCGCGAGCTCGCGACCAACCCCTTCCTCGTCGAGCTCCGCTCCGAGCGACAGTCCCCGGCGATCCAGGCGGCGCCGGTTCGCGGCGGGGCACCGCGCCCGGACGGCGTGGCCGGCAGGTGAACGGGCGGCAGTTGAGCGCCGCCGCCAAGATCAAAGCTCCCCGCGGCACCTTCGACGTGCTCGCCGAGCAGTCCGCCGCGCGCGCCGTCCTCGAGGCCCGGGCGCGCGCGATCCTCGAGGGCGCCGGCTATGAGCGCATCGAGACGCCCGCGTTCGAGGCGACCGAGCTGTTCGCACGCGGCGTCGGCGCCTCGACGGACATCGTGCAGAAGGAGATGTTCTCGCTGGACGACGGGGGTGGGCGCTCGCTGACGTTGCGCCCGGAGGGAACCGCGCCGGTATGCCGAGCATACGTCGAGCACGGGATGCACAAGCGCAAGCAGCCGGTGAAGCTGTGGTACCTGTCGAGCTTCTTCCGTCACGAGCGCGCCCAGGCCGGGCGCTACCGCCAGTTCTGGCAGGTGGGCGCCGAGGCGCTCGGCTCCGAGGACCCTTCGGTTGACGCCGAGTCCATCTGCCTGCTTGCCGCCCTGCTCGAGGAGATGGGTGTCGTCTCGGTGCGCCTGCGTCTCTCCAGTCTCGGCAGCCTCGCGGCCCGTCAGGAGTATCGCGAGCAGCTGCAAGCTCACCTGCGCGCGCACATCGACACTCTCTCCGAGGACGTGCGCGCGCGGATCGAGCACAACCCGTTGCGTGCTTTCGATTCCGAGCACTCCGGCACTCGTCAGGCGCTGCAGGGAGCTCCCCTGCTGCGCGACTTCCTCAGCGCCGAGGACGCCGAGCACTTCGCCGACGTCCGCGCCCGCCTGGACGCCGCCGGTGTCGCCTATGAGATCGATCCAACGCTTGTGCGCGGCCTGGACTACTACACGCGTACGGTCTTCGAGCTCACCTCCGATGCCCTCGGCGCGCAGAGCGGCGTCGGCGGCGGCGGCCGCTACGACGGCCTGGTCGAGCAGCTCGGCGGTCCCCCGACTCCCGGCATCGGTTGGGCCGCCGGGATCGAGCGCATCCTGCTCGCCGGCACTCCCACGCCAGCCGCGTTTGCGCCCGTAGACCTGTTCGTCGCCTACGAGCCCTCCTCTGGCGGCTGGGAAGATCTTCCCGTGTATGCGCCCGTGCGCGCGTTCACGCTGCTCAGCGAGGCTCGCGCCGCCGGGCTCACCGCGCAGATGGAGCTGGCCGGGCGCTCACTCAAAGGCCAGCTAGGCTTCGCTGACACGCTGGGTGCCCGCTACGTCGCGATCCTCGGCGGCGACGACGGTGCAGGCGAGGTTACGCTCAAGGACATGTCCGGCGGCAGTCAGGAAACGCTTGCGGCCGATGCGGTCGTGCACGCTGTTCTGCGCGGCCTGCGCACGCTCTGAGCCTCTCTACAGAGCGGGAATCGGCCCCGGGAAGCCCGACGCGCCTGACCGTGAGCCGGCCGCGGGAGTCCACCGAACCTTCCTCGGTTCAACTCTCGCGCCTTACCTGCCGATCTAGGGACAGATGACCCAGATCTCCCGTCCTTTCCAGATCGTCCTGGCGGCGCTCGCGCTGTTCGTAGCCGTGTGGTTCGTCGCGCTGCGCGCGCACAACTCCAGCACGAGCGGAGGCTCGGGCTCGAGCGCGTCCAGCTCGAGCGCGCCCACCTCCCAGCCCGCGACCTCACCTTCCGCGGAGGCCAAATCTGCCGCCGCGCCAACGCCCATCTACCACGGCGCGGCCCCGGGTGTCGAAGGTCTGACCCGTGCGATCAACAAAGCCCACGGCGCGGTCGCCCAGTCCCAGAGCGACGCCAAGAGCTTTGAACACGCAAACGCCGAATTGTCCGGCTCGAGCACCGCGGGCTCGACTGTCGCCGGCTCGACGTCCTCTGCCCACACCACGACGACCACCGTCACCGCCAAGCATTCCGTTTCGACGGCCTCCGGCCACACGACGGTCACCCACACCACCGTCGTCAAGCACACGCCCTCCGCGGCCAAGCCCGCCACGGGCGCGCCGAGCATGCAGGTCGCCGTCGAACACGAGCTTCAGCAGCACAAGACCGTGCTCATCCTGTTCTGGAACCCCCGCGGCGCCGACGATGTCGCCGTGCACAAGGAACTTCCCGCGGTTCAGCACTCGTTCGGCGCCAAGGTCGCCGTCCACTACGCCTCCGCCAGCCAGGTCGGCGCCTACGGGACGATCACCAATGCCGTCCAGGTCACCCAGACGCCGACGCTGCTGATCGTCAACTCCCACGGTAAGACGACTGTGATCACAGGTCTCACCGACGCTTTCTCGATCGAGCAGTCCGTTTCCGAAGCCAGGGCGTAGCGTCAGGCCCCTGCGCGGGGTTCTCGGAACAAGCGGTAGCCCCCGGCGAGGACCCTACACTCGACCAGGTGTCAGTCGCAACGGGCCTGGTTCAGCATCTCGAACGACCGCTAGCACGCGGGCGTGTGCCCACGGGTGCGCATACGGGCGCCGCGGGCGGGGCGGCCTGCGGCGATCTGATCCGCATCTCCCTGTTGCTTGACTCTGAGGACCCGATCAACTGCATCTCAGACGCGGGGTTCGACGCCAGCGGTTGTGGCGCGACCATCGCCGCGGGCAGTGCCGTCGTCGCCCTGCTGCGTAATGCCCCGCTGCTCCAAGCAGCCCTGATCGGTCCCGAGACGATCGCGAACGAGCTGGGGGGGCTGACACCGGGCAAGCGTCACGCCGCCGAGCTCGCCGCCGACGCGCTGCACCGCGCCCTCGGCTGCGCGCTGCGCCACGAGGCCCGCTTAGCGCCGTCCTGCAATCGCACGCTCGTGGCGATGAGCGGTGGCGTGGACTCCGCCGTAGCCGCATTGCTCGTTTCCGAGGCCGGAGAGGAGGCGGTCGCGGTCACGCTCGAGCTGTGGTCTGACCCCGAGAACGACGGTGAGAGCAGCTGCTGCTCGGCTCAGGCCGTCCGTGGCGCTCGCTCGCTCGCGCACGAGCTCGGCATGCCGCATTTTTCGATTGACCTGCGCGCCGAGTTCCGCGCGGGCGTGGTGGACCCGTGGCTCGCCGCGCACGCGGCCGGCCTCACCCCCAACCCGTGCGTGCGCTGCAACGGCTCCGTGCGCCTCGACGCGATGCTCGATCTCGCCGGCCGCCTCGGCTCGCAGACGCTCGCGACCGGCCACTATGCGCGCATTCACCGCGACGAGCCTGCGCTCGGACCGCTGCTGCGAATGGCCGTCGACCCGGCCAAGGACCAGAGCTACGCGCTCACGGCTCTATCGCCCGCGTCGCTTCAGCGCCTGCGTTTTCCGCTCGGCGAGCTGACCAAGCCCGAGGTGCGGGCCATCGCCGAACGGGCCGAGCTGCCGGTTGCGCGCCGTCCCGACTCGCAAGACCTGTGCTTTCTGGCCGGCACACATCGCACCGACTTCCTCGCTCGCCACGGCCGCTTGGGCGCGCATGCCGGCCCGATCGTGGACCGCGACGGGCGTGTCCTGGGCGAGCATCGGGGCGCTCACACGGTCACCGTCGGACAGCGCCGCGGCCTGGGCGTCGGACGGGGTCTGGACAGCAGTGGCGAGCCCTTGTTCGTTCTCGGGACAGACCCTCTCTCGAACACCGTCACCGTCGGCCCTCGCACACAGCTCCTGACCCGGACCGTCTCCGTACGCGACGTGACACTCCATCGCGACGGCGCCGTCGTCGACGCGATCAAGGTCCGCTACCGCGGCGCCCGCCTGCCCTGCCGCCTCGCCGACCCTCCGGCGGCCGGCGTCCACCCGGCGAGCGAGGTCGAGCTGATCGAGCCGGCCGAGCGCACCGCGCCGGGGCAGATCGCGTGCCTGTACGCGGGTGACTTGATCGTCGGCCACGGCACCATAGCTTCGCCCGAGGCTCCCTGAGATCATTCGTCCATGACCTCGGACGAGATCCGCGAGTGCTTTCTCGACTTCTTCGCCCAGCGCGAGCACCTGCGCATTCCCTCCGCGTCGCTGGTGCCATCGGTGGACGATCGCTCGGTGCTGCTCACAACGGCGGGCATGCAGCCGCTAAAGCCCTACTTCCTCGGCCGCGAAGCTCCGCCCGCGCCACGGCTGACCAGTTGCCAGAAGTGCTTTCGCACGCCCGACATCGACAAGGTCGGCAGCACCTTGCGCCACCTCACGTTCTTCGAGATGCTCGGGAACTTCTCGATCGGGGACTACTTCAAGGCCGAGGCGATCGCGATGGCCTGGGAGATGTCTCTCCAGGTGTTTGGGTTCGACGGCGCGGACGTCTGGGTGACGGTGTTCGCGGGCGACGAGGCGCTGGGGCTCGGGCCCGACGAAGAGGCGATCGCGCTGTGGGAAGGGATGGGCGTCCCGTGCGAGCGGATCGTCGAGTGCCCCCGCTCGGAGAACTTCTGGGAAGCCGGGCCCGTCGGGCCGAGCGGGCCTTGCTCGGAGCTGTACATCGACCGCGGCGTGGCGTTCGGCGCGGTCGACGATCTGCCCGGCGGGGAGAACGAGCGGTTCCTGGAGTACTGGAACCTGGTGTTCATGCAGTACGACCAGGATCCGCACGACCGCCTGCGGGCGCTGCCATCCAACAACATCGACACCGGCCTCGGCCTCAACCGTCTCGCCGCGATCCTCCAGGGCAAGGACTCCGTGTTCGACACCGACCAGTTCCAGCCGCTGATCGACCTCGGCCAGGAGCTCTCTGATCGCCGTCATGGCGAGGACCCCGCGGCCGACCGCGCCCTGCGCATCCTCGCCGACCACGCCCGTGGCATGTCGTTTTTGATCGCCGACGGCGTCGTTCCCTCAAACGAGGACCGTGGCTATGTCCTGCGCCGGCTCACCCGCCGCGCGATCCTGCAGGGCCGGCGCCTGGACATGGCGCCCGGCTTTCTGCTGCGCTACGCCGCCGTCGTGCGCGAGCTGATGGCCGGCGCCTATCCCGAGCTGGCCGAGCAGCGCGTCCCGATCGAGCGCTGGCTCTCATCCGAGGAGGACGCTTTCGGGCACACGCTCGAACAGGGCGCGAGACTGCTGGACGAGCTCATCGAGCGTGCGCTGGATGAAGAATCCCCACCCACCCATGCGGCGATCGCCGCGCCGGACGCCTTCGCCCTGCACGACACCTACGGCTTCCCGATCGATCTGACGCGCGAGCTGGCTTTAGAGCACGGTCTGTCTGTTGACGAGCAGGGCTTCGAGCGGCTGATGGACGCTCAGCGCGCGCGGGCCCGCGCGGCTGCCGCTGGCGCGACGGATGGCGATGGGACCGACCCACGCGAGCGGGCACGCGAGCTGGCTGCCGCCGCCGGCTTCACCACGCTGTTCACCGGCTATGAGACCGACCTTCAGCCGACGACCGTCGGCGCCGTGGAGGCCTCTGACGGCAGCCTGCTGGTCAAGCTCGCCGAGTCGCCGTTCTATCCCGCCGGCGGCGGTCAGGTTTCCGACACCGGCACGATCGAGTGCATCGGCGGCGACTGCCGGGCGCGCGTCACCAACGTCTTCCGCGTCGGCGATGACCAGGCGCTCGAGATCTCACTCGACCAGGGCACGCTCGCGCTCGAGGAGCCCGTGCTCGCGCGCGTGGACCACGCGGCACGGCGCTCGACCGAGCGCAACCACACGGCAACCCACCTCCTGCACGCGGCTCTACGCGAGCGGCTCGGCGCCCACGTCCGCCAGGCAGGCTCCTACGTGGGGCCGGACAAGCTGCGCTTCGACTTTACCCACACGGGCGCGCTCAGCGCCGAGGAGCTGCGCGACGTCGAGGACGCCGTCAACGCTCAGATCGCGGCCGGCGATCCAGTCCGTGCGATCTCCACCACCCTGAAGGAGGCGCAAGGTCTTGGTGCGATGGCGCTGTTCGGCGAGAAGTACGGAGAGATCGTGCGCATGGTCCAGATCGGCGACGGCTCCTACTCGCGCGAGCTGTGCGGCGGCACCCACGTGCGCTCAACCGCCGAGATCGGGGTGTTCCACATCATCAGCGAGACCTCCTCCGCCGCCAACGTGCGCCGCATCGAGGCCGTCACCGGCTCCGGTGCGGCGGAGCTGCTGCGCGCCCACAACCACCTGCTCGGTGAGATCGCCGCGGAGCTGCGCGCTCGGCCCGAGGATGCGCTCGGTGTGCTGCGCGCGCGTGAGCGGGAACGCAAAGAACTGGAGCGCTCCCTGCGCGAGGGCGCCGGCGCGAATGGCGCCGGAGTGGACATCGCCGCGCTCGCCGCGACCGCACAGACCGTGTCCAGCGCTCCGGTGCTAACCGCCACCGTCGAGGCGGCCGACGCACAGGCACTGCTCGAGATCTTGGACCGCCTCAGGGGTCAGCTCGAGGGGGCCGCGATCGTGCTCGGCGCGGCTGTGGGCGGACGCGTGCACCTCGTTGCCGGTGTCGCGCCCGAGCTCGTAGAGCGGGGCGTCAAGGCCGGCGCCGTGGTCAAGGTCGCCGCCGCGGTCGTCGGCGGCGGGGGAGGGGGGCGCGACACGGTGGCCCAGGCGGGCGGGCGCGATCCGGACAAGCTCGACGACGCGCTCGCCGCCGCCCGCACGGCGATCGAGCAGGCACTTGGACAATGAGTCGTGTGCTCGCCCTCGACTACGGCAGCGCCCGCTGCGGCTGCGCGCTCAGCGATCCCTCCGAGACGATCGTCACGCCGATCCAGGTAATCGCCCGTCCGGCTGGACGGCGTGGGCTCGCGACGATCGAAGCGCTGATCCGCGAGCGCGAGGTCGAGCGGGTCGTCATCGGGCTGCCGCTGTCGCTGCATGGGGGCGACTCTGACCAGACGCGCGAGACCCGCGCGTTTGCGCGGCGCCTGTCGTTGCGCCTGGGCGAGGAGGTTCCTGTCGAGCTCCACGACGAGCGCTTCACCACCCGCATCGCCCGTCAGGATCGGGGCTCGCACCGAGCCGGCGAGGACTCCCGCGCCGCGGCGCACATGCTCGAGAGCTGGCTGCACTCGAGGCAGCGTCAGTGAGCTAGGTTCACCGGCGACTACGTGCCTCTCGATCGTTCACAGCCCTCCGTGCGCACCGATGAGGAACGCGAGCGCGATCGCGCCGAGCGCAACCAGCGCCGTACCTCGGTCGTGGCCAAGAGGCGTCGATGGTCGATGGTCGTGTGTATCGTGTTGGCACTCGTGGTCGTCGCGGGCGCGGCGGTGCTGCTGGTCCACCGGCTCAAGCGCGCCAAGCCCGTCCCCAAGCCGGTCGCGGCCCCGGTCATCGTGCGGGTGCTCATACCCGAGGGCGAAACCCGCCTGCAGATCGCCGCTCGCGCTCACGCCGCCGGTCTGAGCGGCAGCTACCTGACTGCGTCCAAGCGCTCGGCGCTGCTCGATCCCGCTCGCTACAGCGCCCCGGCCGGGACCTCCAACCTCGAAGGGTTCCTGTTTCCGGCCACCTACGATCTCTATCGCGGCGATCCGGCGAGCCGGCTCGTACACGAACAGCTGATCGCGTTCACTGAAAACTTCGGCGACGAGGAGGTTCGCCGCGCGCGCGAGCTGCACATCACTCCCTACCAGCTGCTGATCGTCGCCTCGATGATCGAACGCGAGGCTCAGCTCCCCGGCGATCGCGCCAAGGTCGCCGCGGTCATCTACAACCGCCTGCGCCTGAACATGGCGCTCGGCATCGACTCGACGATTCGCTACGCGCTGAACGACTACACCCAGCCGCTGACCGCCGTCCAGCTCGCGCTCGACTCCCCCTACAACACCCGCACCCATCGCGGCCTGCCGCCAACACCGATCAGCAACCCCGGCGACGCCGCGATCGGAGCCGCCGCGCACCCCGCCCACGTCTCCTACCTCTACTACGTGGCGGGCGCCGACGGCTGCGGGGAGGAGGTCTTCTCCACCAGCATCGCCCAGTTCGAACGCGATGCCGCGGCCTACCGCGAAGCACTGGCCGCGAACGGCGGGCGCGTCCCGGCATGCCGGAAGAAGTCATAGGAGGCGAGGCGCGGATGCCGCGGTTGGGAGTCCTCGGTTGGCCGGTGACGCACAGCCGCTCGCCGGCGATGCACAACGCCGCCCTGCGGGCGCTGGGCATGGAGGATTGGCGCTACCAGCTGCTGCCCGTGCCGCCCGAGCGCTTCACCGAGACGGTTCGCGCGCTCAGGGACGCCGGCTTCGTGGGGGCGAACGTCACGATTCCCCACAAGCACTCAGCGCTCGAGCTCGCCGACACCGCCGGGCGGGCCGCTCGCGCGATCGGCGCGGCGAACACGCTCACGTTCACTCCCGACGGCGCGATCGCGGCCGAGAACACCGACGCCCCCGGCTTCCTCGACGCGTTCGGCGTCTCCCCTGAGGGCATGAGCGCGCAGGTGCTCGGCGCGGGAGGCTCGGCGCGCGCCGTCGCCTGGGCGTTGCGCGAGGCCGGCGCGCGCGAGGTGTCGGTTTGGAATCGCACACACGAGCGCGCCGACGCCCTTGCGCGTGAGCTCGGCGTGCGCGCCGTACCTCATCCGGAGTCCGCGGAGCTGCTCGTCAACTGCACCTCCGTTGGACTTGAGCCCGAGGGCTCGAACCTAAAACAGTCGGCCACTGAGCCTCAGGGGCTCAACCTCCTGGAGCTTACGTTCGATCAAGTCGGTACCTACTCTCATGTCGTCGATCTCGTCTACCGCTCCTCACCAACTCCGCTGCTCGCCGCGGCGCGGACTTACGGCGCCCATACAGTCGACGGCCTGGAGATCCTGCTCGCGCAGGGCGCTCTCAGCTTTCAGCTGTGGACGGGCGTGCAGGCGCCGCTCGATGTTATGCGCCGCGCCCTGCGTGACTGACGCCGGAACGCGGTCGCAATGAGCGATGCGCCACCCCAGCAGACCGGTCCCGACCTGCACGCGATCTTCGGCATCGACGAGGCCGCCGAGGCCACGAGCGAGCCCGTGATCGAAGTCGAGCGGACCGTCGCCAGCGATGACGATGTCGCCGAGGACGACATCGGGTTCGCCGAGGACTTCGCGAGCGACGATCGCGTCAGCATTGACGAGGGCATCGCGGCGGACGATGACATCGCGGCCGATCCATCCGAGCTCTCGCGGTCCGCGCTCGAGTCCGTCGGCGAGGACGTCCGTACGGCCCCGGCCCCGCAGGACGGGGAGTGGACCGGCATCACGAGGCCCAGCCGCCGTGGCTCCTCATCGCGCTTCTTGACCGATGTTATCGCCGACATGGGCCTGGTCTCGCGCGGTCAGGTGGAGGAGGCGATCGAGAGCTCGCGCAACCTCGGCACCACACCCGAGCGCGTCCTGCTCGAAAGCGGCGCGCTCACGCACGACGGCCTCGCGCGCGCGCTCGCCGAGCGCTACGGCCTGGACCACCTCGACCTCGGAATGTTCCCGGTCGACATGTCCGCTGCCAACCTCGTGACCACTACCGCCGCCAAGCGCTACCAGGCCGTGCCCGTCGCGTTCGCCGACAAGCGCACGCTGCTGGTCGCGATGGCTGATCCGTCGAATGTCCTGGCGGTCGATGACATCGCGATCATGACCGGCTATGAGATACGCGTCGCGGTCGCTCCGCCCGAGGACATCTCGACACTGATCTCCCGTCTGGATCGTCTCGAGGACGTCGTCTCCGACTCCGATGGGCAGCTCGAGGAGGAACAACAGGGCGGCGCAGAGGTCGTCGACCTGCACGAGACCGCCGAGGACGCGCCCGTCATCAAGCTCGTCAACCAGATCGTCGCCCAGGCGGTCGAGCAGCGCGCCTCCGATGTCCACCTCGCCCCCGACGGCCGGGAGCTGCGCGTGCGTTTCCGCGTCGACGGCGTCCTGCAGGATGTCACCACCGTTCCGCGCCGCATGGCTGCCGGGGTGGTCTCGCGCGTGAAGATCATGGCCGAGCTGAACATCGCCGAGCGCCGGCTGCCTCAGGACGGCCGCGTCGGCCTCTCCGTGGACGGTCGCCACGTCGACCTGCGCGTCGTGACGCTCCCGAGCGTCCACGGCGAGGCGGTCGTGATGCGCGTGCTCGACAAGGACGGCGCCGTGGTCAAGCTCGAGACGCTCGGCATGGCCGAGCCCGAGCGCGAGCGATTCGAACGCGCCTTCCACGAGACTCACGGCGCCGTGCTCGTGACCGGCCCGACCGGCTCGGGCAAGTCCACCACGCTGTATGCGGCGTTGCAAAAGCTCAACACCCCTGAGAAGAACATCATCACCGTCGAGGATCCCGTCGAGTATGAAATCGCGGGCCTGACTCAGCTGCAGGTGGCGCCGAAGGTCGGTCTCACGTTCGCCGCCGGCCTGCGCTCGATGGTGCGCGCCGACCCCGACGTGATCATGGTCGGGGAGATTCGCGACCGCGAGACCGCCCAGATCGCCGTCGAGTCCGCGCTCACCGGGCACCTCGTGCTCTCGACGCTTCATACCAACGACGCCCCCTCCGCCATCACGCGCCTGGTCGAGATGGGCATCGAGCCGTTCCTCGTCGCCTCCGCCCTCGATTGCGTCGTCGCCCAGCGCCTGGCGCGCATGCTCTGCTCCAACTGCAAGCGCCGCACTATCATCCCGGCCGCGATCCTGCGCGAGAACAACTACAAAGCGCTCGTCGACCTCGAGGCGTACGAGCCCGTCGGTTGCCGGCGCTGCGGCGGCAGCGGCTATCGCGGGCGCGTCGGGTTGTATGAGGTGATGAGCGTCACCCCGGAGGTCCAGAAGCTGGCGCTGGAACGGCGTCCCGCCGAGGAGATCTGCGATCTGGCCGTCAGCCAGGGCATGCGCCGTCTGCGTGACGACGGCCTCGAGAAGGTCCGCCAGGGGCGCACCTCAATCGCCGAGATCGCCCGGGTCATCGGCAGCGGGTGAAAGCTAATGGCTATTGGCCTGAGTGCCGATAGGCGACACATGGACATCGATTTCGCAGAGCTGTTGATGGAGGTCGTCTCCCGCCGCGCCTCGGATCTGCACCTGAGTGCCGGGGCGCACCCGACCGTGCGCGTACGCGGGCGGCTGACGCCGCTGGAGGACTATCCGAAGCTGTCCCCCAGCGACACGCGCGAGATCGTCTACTCGATCCTCACCGGCGACCAGCGCCAGCGCCTGGAGACCAACTGGCAGCTCGACTTCGCCTACTCCGTCCCCGGCCATGCGCGCTTCCGCGTCAACGCCTACTACCAGCGCGGCGCGATCGGCGCGGCCTTCCGCCTGATCCCGGTCGAGCTGACCTCGATCGACGAGCTGGGACTGCCCGCCCCGGTACACGAGTTCACGCGCCGCCCGCGCGGTTTGGTGCTCGTCACCGGCCCGACCGGCTCGGGCAAGTCCACCTCGCTGGCGGGCATGATCGACGAGATCAACCAGACGCGCGAGGAGCACATCATGACGATCGAGGACCCGATCGAGTTCCTGCACCCGCACAAGAAGTGCCTCGTCAACCAGCGCGAGCTGGGCTCGGACGCGCAGAGCTTCTCCGAGGCGCTGAAGGCCGCCCTTCGCCAGGATCCGGACGTGATCCTCGTCGGGGAGATGCGCGACCTGGAGACGATCTCCACCGCTCTGACCGCCGCGGAGACCGGCCACTTGGTGTTCGCGACGCTGCACACCCAGGACACCGCGCAGACGATCGACCGCGTGATCGATGTGTTCCCCTCCCACCAGCAGGGCCAGGTGCGGGTGCAGCTGTCGGTCGCGCTGCAGGGGATCATGACCCAGCAGCTGCTGCCGACCGCCGACGGCTCCGGGCGCGTCGTTGCCACCGAGGTACTCGTCCCCAACCCGGCGGTGCGCAACCTCATCCGCGAGGGCAAGACACATCAGATCTACTCGGTCCTGCAGACCAGCTCGGCGTCGGGCATGCAGACGATGGACACCTCGCTGGCGACGCTCGTGCGCGCCGGCAAGATCAACCAGAAGCTCGCCGAAGCGCGCTCCTCCACGCCGGATGAGCTGCGGCGCCTGCTCGGTGCGGGATCGCTGGGAATCGGCCAGCAGGCGGCGTAGGAGAGTGGTAGGACGATGAGCACCTTCGTCTTCAAGGCCATGGACCTCGCCGGGGTCAAAGCCAAGGGAGAGGTCGAGGCCGACTCCAAGCAGGCGGTCTCCGACCAGCTGCGCTCGCGCGGGCTGATCGTCCTGGACATCGCCGACAAGCACGCCTCGCGCCAGATCAACCTCGCCTTCCTGCAGAGCGTCAAAGCCTCCGAGCTGGCCGTCTTCTCGCGCCAGCTCGCGACGATGATCTCCTCCGGCATGAGCATCCTGCGCGCTCTGTACGTGCTCGAGGAGCAGACCGAGAGCAAGTTCCTGAAGGAGACGATCGTCGCGGTGCGCAAGGACGTCGAGGCGGGCCTGTCGCTGAGCGACGCGATGGCGCGCCACCCGAAGGTG
>Ga0116216_10001912_pt1 | contig 14113 bp, 18 predicted proteins | sample Sb_taG_11_FD_89696 | JGI IMG/M metagenome (GOLD analysis project Ga0116216, IMG submission 89696) | Peat soil microbial communities from Weissenstadt, Germany - Sb_50d_3_AS metaG | ecosystem: Environmental > Terrestrial > Soil > Wetlands > Peat | place: Germany: Weissenstadt | collected 2010-09-21
GAGGTCGGGCTGATCGAGAACATGGCGCGCGAGGATCTGAACCCGGTGGAGGAGGCCCGCGCCTGCGCGACGCTGGCGAAGGAGCTCGGCCTGACCCATCAGCAGATCGGGGAGCGCGTGGGGCGCAGCACCAGCGCGGTGGCGAATCTGGTGCGCTTGCTCAACCTGTCCGATGAGATCCTCGAGCTCATGGACCGAGGCGAGCTGGGCCAGGCTCACGGGCTGGCGCTGCTGAGGGCAAAGGATCCGCAAGCGCACCGGCAGCTGGCTCACAAGGCGGTGCAGGAAGGATGGTCGGTGCGGACGCTGAGGGCTCGTGCCGATCAGAGCAACAGCGCCGGGTCCGCTCCCGAGGACGCCGTGCCTGCCCAGCGGCAGACGCCTGGACAGCAAGAGCACGACCTAGAGGCGGTCGCTATGAACGTCGCCAGGGTATGGGGCGATCTGCTGGGCGCCGAGGTGAGCGTTCGCACCCTGCGTGGCCGGAAATTGCGATTGGAGGTCGTATTCAACCCTCCCGAGTCAGCGTTCGTCATAGCCGGACGGCTCGGCGAGGCAGTCGCTCGCGGCTCGAAGCGCAAGTAGTCGAAGAAGATGCACCTCAGGCAATCCCTTTGATCTCGAGCGGTTCTTCGAAGACGGATTTGCCTGTCAGTGTCCAGCCGGATGGCTCTTCGAGAGTGACCGATTTGCTGTGCACAACCGTAGTGAGGACATCCTTTGGCAGATCTTGCCCGAATCAAGATCCACGTACGTCCAAAGCGGGTGTTTCGGGTCGCATCCGCGCAGGTGAGTGAGTGGTGTCAGGTCCGTCTGTGGGCAGACCGGCAATATCTCTGGTGGCCTCAACACGGGCTGCGCACGATCGAGTTGATCAACGTCGTCACATACGCCTGACCCGCCGAAACCAGCGCCGGAGGGTGCTCGGAGACCTTGCTGTTGGGTGTAATCCAGGAGACGTTCGGCAACCCACACGCGCTCGTGTTCTTCACAGCGGTGTAGAAGTTATTAAGCGACTGCACGTCGCCCATCTGACCGTCTTCCTTGACATCCATGAAGTCGACCAGCGGGTTCCAGATGCCGCTTCGCTGGGCGCGCGGATCAGCGCCACCTACATCGAGCCCGGCGAGACCGCCACGAACGCTGCGCCCCACCTTGCAGCAGATGCTCGCCGAGCTTCCCAACTTGAAGCCGACACCGGAGATCACTCGATCACGACGCTGCGCGATCTCCTGGAGGAACTCAGGCTGCGCACGCGTCCGATGGCCAAGCGTCCACGGAAGTGAATGTTCGCTGTAGAATTTAGGTTCCTTCTGCGGGATGGGAGGCCCCTCAAGCGCGCTGATGCAGCAAGGTGTACTTTGCTTAAGTCCACTTTGCTTGGTATAGTCGCCATCATGGCGCTTGTCCATCCAACAGACGTCTTCGATCGGGTTCTCGAGTGGGAGGATCTTTCCGAGTTCGCGACCGCGGGCGGGGATGGTCTGCGCGTGGCCGTGGTGCACGGGCGGCGCCGGCAGGGCAAGTCATACCTGCTGCGGCGCCTCGCGGCCGCAACGGGCGGCTTCTATCATCAGGCGCTCGAGGAGGAGGCGGCACCCGCACTCGAGCATCTGGGTGAGGCGCTGGGCGACTGGCTGGGAGTTCCCGGCGGCAGGCTGGCGTTCGCGGACTGGCCCGCCGCTGTCGACGCCGTGGCCGGACTGCGTCGCGACGACGGGGCTCCCGTGGTGGCGGTGATCGACGAGCTGCCATACCTGCTCGACCGTGTGCCGGAGCTCTCCTCGGTGTTGCAGCGTGCCGTCGATGCCTCGCGCGACGAACCGGACGGACCGGGAGCGCCTGTCCGTCTCGTGTTGTGCGGCTCCGCGCTGTCGGTGATGACGGGCCTGCTCTCCGGCCAGCGCGCCCTGCGCGGGCGCGTCGCCACCACGGTGAGAGTCGATCCGTTCGACTACCGCGAGGCAGCCTCCTACTGGGGCGTGGCCGGAAACTGGCCGGTCGCGATCAGGCTGCACGCGATCGTGGGAGGAACCCCGGGCTATCGAGATCTGCTCGGGCTCGATCCACCCCACGACCTGGCGGCTATCGGGGTGTGGCTTGCCGCCGGCGTGTGCAACCCCGCCTCGGCGCTATTCCGGGAGGACGACTATCTCCTAGCCGAGGAGCGTGGCCTCACCGACAGGGCGCTATACCACTCTGTGCTGTCGGCGATCGCGGCGGGCAACCACACCGAGACCAAGATGGCGGCCGTGCTCGGACGCGACCGTCAGGCCCTGAGCTGGCCACTGCGAGTACTCGTCGATGCCGGTTTCGTGGCGCGTGACGACGACGCGCTGCGCCAGCGCCGCCCCGCCTACCGGATCGCCGAGCCGATCATGCGCTTCCACCACGTCGTCACCCGGCGTGATCTGGCCCGATTCGAGGAACGTCGCGCCGCGGACGCATGGGCCGACGCTCAGGCACGCTTCGCCACGCACGTGCTGGGCCCACACTTCGAGGATCTCGCTCGCCACTGGACGATTCGCTACGCCTCCGAACAGACCACAGGCGGCCGCCTAGCCCGAGTGGGAGCGACACAGGTGAACGACCCAGCCGGCCGCTCCCAAACCGAGATCGACGTCGTCGGCATCCACGCGGGCGACTCGACGAAGGTCGGACTGCTCGGGGAGGCTAAGTTTCGCACCCAGCCAGCGGGTGTGGCCGTCCTTGCCCACCTGGAGCGCGCACGGGACCTGCTGGCCGGGCGCGCGACAGTGAAGGCCGACGTGAAGCTGGTCGTGTTCTCAGCCAGCGGGTTCGACCCGGCCCTCCTCGCCGCCGCGCATAACCGCGACGACGTGGAGCTCGTCGACCTAGACCGGCTCTACGCCGGTGAGTGAACAGCAGCTGTGAGTGTTCGGAGGGAGTATTTTGGGCCGCATCCGCGCGGGTGAGTGAGACCTACAAAGCTCGCGGGCGCGGGGCGTCCAGCCCCGCATACGAGGCGATTGGATCACACGGCCGTTTCCCCTCAGACAGGCATAGGCATGCATGCAGCTGACCTCGAGGCACCAGTGCTCAACGGATCGGCACCGTCTCGTCGTCGAAGACGGCCAGCACTTCGAGCCTGCCGCCCAGCGCGTTGACATAGCCCGCAACGGTCGACAGGCGTGGATCGGCGCCACGCTCGAGCTGGGAGACATTCGACTGAGACACCTTCAGCTTCTCGGCGACCGCGGTCTGACTGGCTCTGCGGTGCTTGCGCAGCGCAGCGAGCCGCAGCTCCGCCTCTAGGATCTCGCGCTCACGCGCGATATGAGGCTCATCCCCAGGCCCGACCGCCCGCTTGCGAACGTCTTTCCAGGGTGTGGTCTTCGACTTCGTCTTGGTCATCGCAGGCTCTCCAAATGCTCGTCGTAGAGATCGTCGGCCTTGGGAATGTTCTCGTCATACCATCGCTTCCACTCGCCGGCCTTATCGCCGCCGATCAGCAGGATCGCTTTGCGCTCGGGATCAAACGCAAACAGGACCCGGACCGTACCGCCGATCGATCGCAGCTCCTTCATGTTGTGGTGACGGCTGGCTTTGATCCGATCGACCACCGGTCGCCCCAAAGTCGGCCCGATCTCCTCCAGCTTGTCGATGGCTGGAACGATCTGTCGAAGACCATCCTCGTCGAGCTCATGAAGCAACCACCGCCCGACGTCCTCGGTTAACTCGATATCCCATAGCATCTTGATTATAAGTCCAGTCTTCTAAAAGTCAAGGCTTATACCTAAGCAGCCAGATGTACGCGCAAGCAGCGAACTCTCCCAAGCGCATCTCCGGACCCTCTGCCCGCAGAAGAGCCGCCCGGTCACCCGGGCGGCTCGAAGTCTGCTTGGCGTCAGGGTCTGGTTTGCGCCCCGCCCGTTGCCGTAGGCAAGGCACGCGCGTCGTGGTAGCCCATCGCGTCGATACATTTCGCGCTTGAGCCTTCCGTGCAGGGACTGCAGTCCGGTTCGGTGCTGGAACATTTCGACCCCTTCTCCGCCTGACCGACGAAGCCGTCCATCCTTCCGCCGTCGATGTCGGCAGCTGCGTTACTCGCGCTATGGGGGCCACCAAAGTTTTCGTCGTTCGGATCATGGAACGGTGCCGTACAGCCGCCGTGCAACGGATCGGGCACGCACACCCCCGCGGGGATCCCATTCGCCCCCGGATACGTGCCGAAGTAGGAGTCGAACGAGCGGTTCTCCTGCATGATCACCACGACATGCTGGATCTTGTGGATGCCTTCCAGCGGCGCCGCCCGCGCGCCCGACGCCGCCATAAGCCCGAACCCAACCGCAATGAACGCCACCACCACTGCCCTGCGCACTGCTCCAGTCCTCCTACTCGCGATCGCCATAGAGGCCGTCCGTGGCGCTCCCGCTCCACCCCATCAACACACCGAGCGGGCCCGGGTTGTGCCTGAGAGAGATGACGAGCTCGCGCGTAGGGTGCGGCAGGAGCGAGCTACTCGACCGTCACGGGTCGCAGCGCGTCCTCGGGAAAAGGGATGTCTTCCTCTTGGAGGGTCTCGCCGGCGGGGCCGTGAATCGGGACCCGCACCTTGACGTATCGCCGTGCCGGAGTGCCATAGACCTCGAGAACCTCGCCGACGATCTCATCTAGGCCCCAGGGCACCGCCACCTTGTCTCCCATCTTGATACGCCTACTTGCGGTTGCCATCGATTCTCACCAGGGACTTTGTCGTTGGAACAGCCGACCGAGTTGGGCAGCTATCTCGTCATCCAGATTAGCGGTTAGATCGTCGAGATCCCGGCGCCAGCGCCGATAGGTGCCCAGTACGAGCGGGAAGCCTTCGGCTCGGAGCTTGAGCAGCTTGGCTTCATCCGCGTGCGCAATCCCATTGCGGGCATCGTTGAGCAATGTCAGCGTGAGGTTATGTCTTGGAGTATGTGGATCTCGTTTGTCTAGCGCCGGCCATACGTCGAAGCCGAACCTTCCAAAGTCGCTACCGATCGAGCCCGGATGGGCATTGCCTCGTTCGAGTTCTCGGCCGTGTACGAGTTGCTTGCGCACGACCTGCTGGACCGTCGGATTGGAAGGGGCGATCCAGGAGGCGAAGGTGTCGCAGGCCTGTTCGTGGAGGTCGCGGGCGAAACCCTGGAACTCCGCCGCGAGGCGCAGCAGGAGAGCCTCGTTGAGCGCGGCCATTCGCCGGCGTCGTCCTCGGGAAGGCTCCCCGACGCTCTGGTGGGCTTGCAGCAGATCGTCAAGGCGTTCGCGGCGCTCCTTGCGCCACGTCGTAAGTGCTCTCGATGCCATGACAACGAATAGTAGGTCGCGCTTGGGATGGCTCTCTCAGCGAGCCTCCAGCGCCCCCCGGGTGGCAGCCCGCGCCGCGCTGCACAGACCATCACCACCTGAGCAGCCGCGCTCATGGCGAGATTTCGCAAAGAAGGTAAACAGGGCATAGAAGGCAAAGAAGGTCCCACAGGTCCCGAAGGTCCTGCGGGTCCCGAAGGCAAAGAAGGTCCTGAAGGTACGTAGGGTGAACAAATAGGAAGTCCTTTCGAGCCGCCCGGGCGACCGGGCGGCTCGAAGTCTGCTTGGCGTCAGGGCGCAGGGCCCAGCGCCAGGTCAACGTCACCACTACGGCGTAGCGCTGGCGGTCGGCGCCGGACGTGGCTTCGACCTCGATCGACGCCTTAACCGCCGATGAGACCCCCGCAGCCAGTGAGCGCGGAGCATCCAGCCCCGCACCAACACATACGGGGCGACCATGCGAACGCGTGCTCGTATATGCACTGGACGGAACCGGAAGACACCGTCGCCGAGACCCAGCGAAGCCCCGAGCACGCTGGTCGGAGGCCACCCCAACCCCTCCGGATCGTTGACTCTGATACGTTGCCGCGCACATCACCGGTGGGCGATGTCGTCGGCGCGACGGGAAAGCGCGTCTGGGCGTGAGATTCCCGCCGGAAACAGGGACGCTACTACGGAGGGTGCAGATGTTCGGACTGACCAGTTGCCTGCCCACGGCGAAGGCCAATCGCACGCGCACAACCGGGTTGGAGACCGGCACGCGCACGTCCGGGTTGGGGACCGGCACGCGCACGGCGAATCGTATGCGCGTGGTCGGGTTGGCGATCATGGTGATCGTGATGCTGTCGGTCTGGGCGCCCTCGGTCGCGGACGCCAGTGGGTGCACGGACTCGTGGGCGGCGAAAGGCAGCGGCAGCTGGTTCACGCCGGGCAACTGGAGCACGGGCAAAGTCCCCACTTCGACGGACGAAGCCTGCATCACGGAAGCCGGCACCTACACCGTCACGATGACCCAGACGAGCACCACCAGCACCGTCACCGCCAGCGGTTAGAGAAACCGAGAATCGCAGGGTCGGTCGGCATCACGTCGAGCAGCAGATCGAAGCTGGCGTGTCGCCAGCGACAGATCACGCGGCTCTCAACGTCCTCGGCGAAACCCTGCGCGCGCAATCGCTTGGAGAACTGCTCGTAGCCCCACCGGCCGGCGACCTCGACGATGACGTCGACATCTTTGGTGGGCCGCGGTGGTGGCGCGGCTGGGTCGGTGATCCACAGCACGACGCTCGCACCGCCGACGAAGACGACCTCCTCGATCAGCGGGCCGAGGGCCGCGGCTCCCAAATCCAGGAGCTCCAGGCTCACACCCCGACCGTCCCAGGCGCCGCGAGGATCCACTCGCGCAACAACCGCGCCGCGAGCTTGCGGACTCGTGCGTCACCCACTCGCAGCCCATCAATCAGAGCAAGCAGCTCATATATCTCCGCATCGGCCTGCGCCAGTGACACCATTCGCGGATGCAGCGGCTGGACCTCTAGACCACGCACCTCGCCAAGGGGATCGGGCCAGACCGGCGGCAGATCGTCATTCCCGGCAAGATGCTCCACGAGCGGAGGGGCCGCCCACGCTGTCGGCATCCCCCTCGTCTCACCGCCCACACCTCCCGGCGCGACAAAGCGAAGCGCATGCACGAACAGCTCCTCGCATGCCCCCACATTCACCCGGCGCCGACCAGCATCAAAGACCCTCACGACCGCGAGTCGCTCGAGCGCGCGCTGCACAGTCGCGGGCGGTAGCCGCAACTCATCAGCCAACGAGCGCACGGTCCAATCGCTCGCCGGATGACGGAGCAGTCCGAGCAGCACTACGAGATCCACGCTCTGCAACACCCCACCAATGTACCACGTCTCGATACATGATACACGTCCGCGCACACTCCGGACGGAACCGGCAGACACCCGAGCGGGTGTTTTGGGTCGCATCCGCGCAGGTCAGTGAGCATCCCATGCCGTGAGCGCGGGGCGTCCAGCCCCGCGTCAGAGCCTCACCGAACCAACACCGGCGCGCTGTAGTTCGAGACATGCGCTCCGTCGTTGATCTTGACCAGCGCGCGATAAAGGCCACGATGACGGACCCGCACGATACGGCTGAAGCGCGAGACGCTCGTGGTGCCCGCTTTGACGACCGTTCCGCCCGCGTTCACCGAGCCACCCGGCCGCAACAACTGGAAGCCGACGAGCGCGCCGACCTCCGCCGGGGCGACCGCGCCAAACAAACGCACGAATCCACGACGACGGGTGCGACGCACATGGAAGCTCACACGTACGGCGACGCTCTCGAGCACCACAGGGCTCGTAATAGCCGGCTTGCCGACCGTCACCACGCGTAGCTGGGCGTTTTCGAGCAGGCCCGGGAACGGGAACGAAAAGCCACCCGTGACATTCGTGACCTCAGGATTGCCGACGTTCATGAAGCCGGCCGTGTACGGGAACGGGTTGGCCTGCAACACGACCTCGTGATTCGCGCCGCCCGTCCCAGACAGCGTGCCCTCGACGTTGAACGAGTCTCCGAACACGACCGGGTTGGGGACGCCAGCGATCTGCAACGAAAGCGGGACCTTCGCCGTGGTGAAGGTATGGTCCTTCCCGTTCGTCGTGCCCGCGGGGCTGACCGCAACTATGCGGTAGTGGTAGATGGTGGCCGGCTGCAGCCCGGTGGCCGTTTGGCTCACCCTGACCCCCTTGGTTCCGCTGCCCGCCGGGGCGAGCGGGGTCTGCCCGCCGTAGCCGCTGGTCGTGCCGTACTGAAAGACGTAGTTGGTGGCAAGCCCGTGCGCGTTGATCTGGCCGGACAGGGTCGCCGAGGAGAAGGTTACGCTCGAAGCGCCCCCCGTGCTGGCGCTCGGCGGCGACGGAGCCGCAGCGTCCCCCGATGAGACTGCAAGCGCCAAGGCGCCGACAGTCCATGCGAGTGCGACCAGCGCAGCCAGCGGGCGCAACCGCCCGCGAACGAATCGAGTTCTCATGATCGAGCCGCCTCCTCCATGCCAGTCCAGGTTACCCAGTCGACGATTCATCAACCCACACATCGATCCAAAGTAGCGGCGCACGCCACTATACCGAGGCCCGACGGCATTACGTCTTGACCGCCGGGACCGGCTGCTCGGATGACGCGGCACCGTCCGAAGCCGTCCATCCTGCCTCCGTCGAGATCGGCCGTGAAAGCGCCGTGGCCATGAGGCCCACCATAGTTTTCGTTGCTCGGATCGTGAAACGGCGCCACGCAACCGCCGTTGACCGGGTCCGGCTCGCACACCCCGCGGGGATTCCGTTCGCCTCCGGGTAGGTGCCGAAGTAGGAGTCGAACGAGCGGTTTCCATCCCTGGCGTCGCCGCTCCACCCCATGAACACACCGAGAGCACACAGGTTGCGCAGCCGATGCGACGGCGGGACGAGCGCTGGTAGGCTTGCGTGTATGCGAACGCTGGTCCTAGACCCCCCCACAGCCGGGCTCGACCCACTGCTCGAGCGCAGACGCCGCTCCGGCCTTGATCGTCTCGACGAGGTGTGGGAGGGTGTCCTGCACATGGTCCCCGCTCCTTCCGGCCCACACAGCACGGTTGAATGGCAGCTCGCCCGGCTGCTCGGACCGCTGGCAGAGCGGGCCGGCCTGCACGCCTGCGGCCAGTTCAACCTCGGCGAGGGCGAACACGACTTCCGCGTGCCAGACGGCGGATTGCACCGCGCTCCTCCGCTCGTCACATGGTATCCGACGGCCGCGCTGGTACTCGAGATCGTCTCCCCTAACGATGAGACCTGGGAGAAGCTCCCGTTCTACGCCGCCCACAATGTGAAGGAGGTGTTGATCGTCGACCCTCAAGAGCGCTCGGTCAGCTGGTTGGCGCTCGAGGACGGCGAGTATCGACCAATAGAGCACAGCGGACTCGTCGATCTGGGGGCGCAGGGACTGGCCGAACAGTTGGGCTGGCCACCGATCGACAGCTGACGCTCGACGATCGCTTCGAGCTTCGGCCCCTCAGCGAACGAGCACCGGCGCGCTGTAGTTCGAGACGTGGGCGCCGTCATTGATCTTGACGAGCGCGCGATAAAGGCCGCGATGGCGGACGCGGATGATGCGACTGAACCGCGAAACGCTCGCTGTGCCCGCTTTGACGATCGTGCCGCCCTCGTTCGTCGACCGGCCGGGCGTGAGCAGCTGGAAACCGACGAGCGCGCCGACCTCCGCCGGGGCGACCGTGCCGTACAAGCGCACATACCCACGACGGCGGGCGCGACGCACGTGGAAGGACACCCGCACCACGCACGCGGTAGGGCGCCTCACCGCCAGGTCAGCGTCACGACGACCTGGTAGTCCTGCCGCAGAGACCGTGAGCCCCGGGAGCGGGAACGAGAAGCCCCCAACACCGTTCACGAGAAAGGACATGGACGGCGAGCGCGGCGGACGTGTGTGAAGGTGTGTTCTTCTTCATCTGTATTGTGGGTCGCATCCGCGCAGGCGAGTGAGACCTACAAGGTCGTGGGTGCGGGGCGTCCGGCCCCGCATACAGTGCAGGCCGTCAGCGAACGCTCGATACGGTGCGAGCAAAGATCGGATCGCCGACCGGCATCCCGTCCTCACCACAGATAAACAGCGCGACATGCTCGGCAGCCTCAGGCTCGCCGGCCACGATGCGATCGAGAGCCTCCCGCGCGGACCGCTCGTCCTCAAAGGACTCAACCAGGTTCCCAGTGCTGTCAAAGATCGCGTAATGCATAGCTCATGCCTCCACATGAACGATATCGACAATCGAGCCGAGCAACTGCAGGGGACGACCCCACAAAGTCCAATGCCCCCGCTGGCCAGTGTCGGCGAGGCAGAAACCATGCTCGGGCTCCAGGTTCAACTCGGCGACGAACGTCCCGATCATCGGCCACCTCGAAGCCATCGCCCTCGCCGCCGCCTGCGTGGAGAAGACAGACAAGCCCATATGGATAACCGCCAAACGCCGCTCATACCCACGAGGCGGCGCTCCCTGCTCGTAATGGGAGCGCAAGGAGTCCAGAACGGCCGGAGCACCGCGATCAGCTCCCCGGACAATCCGATACACGATCGCAGCCTCGCGCACGGGAGCCACAACAAGATCGCCAGCGGCCATCAGCCCGGCCTCCGCCGGATCTCACGACCACATGACGACGAGCACGCCGATCGTTGCGACCTCCACAGCATCGAAAATGGGCAGCCCCCCGGGCACGATCCGCTGTTTGTCGACTGGCTCCGGACCGAGCGCCTTATTCTCGTCTGCGCCAATGGTCTCGAGGGCCGTGGCTTGGGTGTGTGTAGTGCTGTTACTCACGATAACCCGAGTGTAGCCTGGTTGCCGACGTTCAGCAAACCGATCAGCAGCGCGCTGAGCAGCAGACAGCCGAATGTCGCAGCGGTGAGCCGGCGCTTGCCCTGTAACGCGTGATCGTTCTCCAAGAGAGCACGCTGGATGCTCGCGAGCACCGTCACGCAGGTCCGTAGGGTGAACAAGTAGGAAGCAAAGAGACGATGGTCCTGATTGGAGCGATAGCCGTGGCAGTCTGGGTCGGAGCGGTGGCACTCGTTGTGGTGCTTTGCAGGGCGAGTGACTAGAGGCCGACGGAGACGGAAAACGCCTATCGAGACTTTCGAGCCGCCCGGGCGACCGGGCGGCTCGATGTCTGCGTCGCATCAGCCTGCGATGTTCGAGACCTGTGCGCCGTCATTGATCTTGCCGGAGCGCGGCGCCAAGGTCGCTGGCGAGTGTGGCGACGGCGCCAGAGACGACTGCGGGGTCGCCGATGCCTTGCTCTGCGCGACCGGCCATCATCGAGCCGAGCGCTTCGGGTCCGGTGGCGAAGAGCTCGTCGAGCAGCTCGACGGCGTGCCGGGTGGCCGCACATGCGAGTGGGTCGGCCTGTAGGCGCTGGAGGGCTGTCGCGAGCTGGTCGGTGGCGATCGCGACAAGGAGACGGTAGATGTCGTGGGCGTCCTTGTCGAGGAGGCGATCGGGTGTGTCTGCGCGCTCGGAGATCTTGTGCAGCTTGGAGACGAGCAGCGCAGCGGGACCGGCGACGTTGACGGTGTAGGCGCGCGAATCGTCTGGGGTCAGGGCGGCGATACGCATTTGTGCGTGATCGACGATCGCGGCCTCCAGGCCGGTGGCGCGGCGGGCGGCGTGCTTTGAATGTGGGGGGATGCGCGCGCCACGACGACCGGCGGCGCCGGCGAGTGAGTCGGGGACCATGAGGTCGACGGGGATACCTTCGGCGTTCAGCCAGGAGCCGGGTTGTGGAGAGTCAGGATCGAGGTGAAACCCGGCTTGGCGCATGGCGTCCTCGAGCAGCGGGGTGTCGGGTAGAGCGCGGGTGTCGAGCGCGATGTCGCTGTCCTTGGTCGTCTCGGCGAGCGCGACCGCTGCCCCGCCGGTGTGAAGGTAGATCGCCTGCGCGCCGATCAAGACCAGCGCCTGCAGATGAGGCTGGAGGGCACCGAGCGCGTCAAGCAGCGCGGAGCGTGCCGCGGTGAGCAGGTCAGTGTGCGCGCCAGGCTGATTCATTGGCTCCCATCCAGTCCAGCAACGCCTGCGCCTCTGCGGGGCCACGGCCGGGGGCGGTGAGCAGGTCCACGGCGATCTGGCTTGGCGCGGCGATGCGCAACCCGTCGATGTCCTGGCTGCGCTCGTAGACGGCGTCGTAGTAGTCACCCGTGGCGAGCAACACGTTGGCGGCGCTGTCCACCTCACGCAGATCGAGCCGGTCGGCGGCCTCATCGAACCGGTCGACGTAGATCGCGGCCAGCCGCGATGGTGCGTAGGGCGCGAATCGCTCGGCGGCGAGCGAGCCCGTGAGGACATAGCGCAGCCCAGGAGAGGCACGCAATCCCTCGGCCAGCGCGGAGAGGCCGCGAGGCTGCAGGCAGGAAACGACAGTGTTGCTCTGCTGAAAGCCATAGTTCGCACTCCAGCGCTCCAGTAACGCTCGCCAATCGACGGTCGTGATCTGCCCGCGGGGCCGGCGCTCGATCAGGGCCTCCCGCTCCAAGAGCTCAACGACACGGTAGGTGGCGCCCGTGGAAGCGCCGCTGCGCTGAACAAGCTCAGGCACCGTGAACGGCGGGGTGAAATCGACCAGTGCCCGCACGACACGCGCGGCCGGCGGGCCCTTGAGACTGCCACGCGGCCTGCCCGGCCCACGCCAAGGATCGCGCGCAGCACCCGTGTCACGCAGAAACAGCGCAGGCCGATCGAGGACCACTCGAAGATTGCCAGTGGCATCCGCATACGCCGCCCCACGCTGCTCGATTCGCGCGCGCGTTGAGGCAGGCAGGTAGCGTGCGACGAGCATCAGCACCGCCTCGGCAGGCCGGTCGAGCTTTTCGCGGGCTCGCTCCAACTGTTCAAGCGCGTTCGTCACATCGCGAGTGGCGAGCGCTCGCTTCGCCTCGACCAGCAACAGCACACGATCGCCATCGGGCGCCCGCAACTCCACCACCGCGTCCACGCAGAAACTCCCGACCCGTGCCTGCTCGGCAACGGCGAACCCCCAGCCAGAGGGAAGACGCTGCGCAACGTAGTCCAACGAACGGCGCAGAACATCCTCCTCGCGCTCAGGAGGCGAGATATCGGCACGCGGATACTGCTCGTTGGGGGCCTGGACCAGCATTCAAGATCGCTCGGCACAAAAGCTTGTTCGGATAACTATAGCATTCCGCTGTACGCGGAAACAAGCACTTAGACCCCCCACCAGCTCGTCTAAAACTCTTTTGAGAACTTCTTAGACGAGCCGGCCCTGAAACCTTCACACGCCGGATCCGGCTGATCGTGTGGCACGCCGATCATACGGCGGGCTCGCTGGGCTTGCGGGCACGGATGATCGCCGATGCCGCTTGTGGGTGGACACGGTGGGTCTCGCGGATCTCGATGTCCACGAGGCCGGCGTCCGTCAGGGCCCCTTCGAACTCCTGCTGGGTCAGTGCTCCGGCGATGCAGCCGGTCCACTGCTGCATGTCCGCGCGGGTCGCGTCGTCCATGTCCTCGTCGGCGATCACGTCGGAGATCGCGAACCGCCCGCCGGGGCGCAGCACCCGTGCGACCTCGCGCAGCACCTTGGGCTTGTCGCCGGAGAGGTTCAGCACACAGTTTGAGATCACCACGTCGACGCTCGCGTCCGGGAGCGGTATCTCCTCGATGAATCCCTTGTGAAGCTCGACGTTCTCGACACCGGCCTTCTGTGCGTTCTCGCGGGCGAGGCCGAGCATCTCGTCGGTCATGTCCAGTCCGATCGCCTTCCCGGTGGGGCCGACACGGCGCGCGGAGATGAGGAGATCGGCGCCCGCACCCGAGCCCAGGTCGAGAACCGTCTCACCCTCCTTCAGATCGGCTACGGCTGTGGGCACACCGCAGCCAAGCGACGCCGCGACCGCTGTCTCGGGCGCCTGGGCTGCCTCTCCCGGCTCGTATAGAGCGCCGCCGAACACATGCTCGCCGGAAGCATCTGTCGTGGACACGCTCGGGCCGCAACACGAAGACGTGGCCGCTGTCGAGGTGGGCTCGCCGGAGGACTGGTGCTCAGCAACGGCGCGGGCGGCGGCGGCGTAGCGCTCGCGGACGCTCTCGCGGATCTCAGTGGTCTCGTCGGTTAGCTCAGCCATGCGGATAGCTCCTTCAGTGCGTGGGGGATGACGTAGTAGTAGGCCCATAATCCCTGCCGCTCTGAGTCCACGATCCCGGCGTCGCGAAGCTTCTTCAGGTGGTGGGAAAGCGTGGGCTGTGAAATGTCGAACAGCGGCACCAGCTCGC
>Ga0116216_10001916_pt1 | contig 14080 bp, 13 predicted proteins | sample Sb_taG_11_FD_89696 | JGI IMG/M metagenome (GOLD analysis project Ga0116216, IMG submission 89696) | Peat soil microbial communities from Weissenstadt, Germany - Sb_50d_3_AS metaG | ecosystem: Environmental > Terrestrial > Soil > Wetlands > Peat | place: Germany: Weissenstadt | collected 2010-09-21
AGCTGGCGCTTGGAGGTGGACGCCGAGCGCATCGCTTGGCTGACATGCGACGCCCCGGGGACCTCGACCAACGTTTTATCGGCGGCGGTGCTTCGCGATTTGGCCGCTGCTTTGGATCATCTTTCCGGGATGCGGCCGGCCGGTGTCGTGGTGAGCTCCGCCAAAGCCAATGGTTTCGTCGCGGGCGCCGACATCAAGGAATTCCTGAACGTTCGCACTCCGGAGGACGGTTACGCACTGGTGCGCGCCGGGCAGACCGTGCTCGATCGGCTGGAGCACCTGCCCTGCCCCAGCGTCGCTGCCGTGCATGGATTCGCGTTGGGAGGCGGGTTGGAGCTTGCCCTGGCCTGCCGCTATCGAATCGGTGCCGATGACGCGAAATTGTCCCTGGGGCTTCCGGAGGTGCTGCTCGGCATACATCCCGGATTCGGCGGTACCGTGCGCGCCGTTCGGCTCATGGGCGTCCGTCCGGCTATGGTGCTGATGCTCAAGGACAAGCCGTTCAAGGGTGCGCGCGCTCTCGAGGTCGGTCTGCTCGATGAGCTCGTGGCGCCGGCCGAACTCAAGGCGCGTGCCAAACGCCTGCTGCTGCAGCCACCCGCGATCAAGACCGCGCCGTTCGTCGAGAAACTATTGAACCTCGACGCGGTGCGGCCGTTTGTCGCCCGTAAGGCCGCCGCCTCCTTGAGAGAAAAGGTGCCGCGCGAACACTACCCCGCTCCCTATGCAATTCTCGACCTATGGCAGCACTACGGTGCCGCCGGGGCCGAGAGCTACGAGGCCGAGGCGCGATCCATCGGCACGCTCATGTGCACACCGACGTCACGCAATCTGGTCCGAGTGTTTCTCCTGCAGGATCGCCTCAAAGGGCTCGGCGGCAAGACGCAGATTGATTGTCGGCACGTGCACGTCATCGGTGCCGGCGTCATGGGCGGCGACATCGCGGCATGGGCGGCACTGCGCGGCTTGAACGTAACGCTGCAGGACCGCAGCGAGGAACTGATCCAACCTGCGTTCGCACGCGCCAAGACGTACTTCGACAAGCGCCTGAACGCGCCCGGCGCCGCGGCCGAGGCGCTCGCCCGCATGCGCATGGATGTCGCCGGTGCGGGGGTCAAGGATGCGGATGTCCTCATCGAGGCCATCGTCGAAAATGCCGACGCCAAGCGCGCCTTGTATGCGCAAATCGAGCCGCGCCTGAAACCGAATGCGGTATTGGCGACCAACACATCCAGCATCAAGATCGAAACCCTGGCCGAAGGACTTAATGACCCTGGCCGGCTGGTGGGGATTCACTTCTTTAACCCCGTGGCTCAAATGCAATTGGTGGAGATCGTGCAAGGCACCGCCACTCGGGCCGAGGTCGCGCGGCTTGCAGCCTCGTTCACGCGCAAGCTCGACAAGCTGCCGCTGCCGTGCAAAAGCGCGCCGGGTTTCGTCGTGAATCGAATATTGCTGCCATACATCAATGAAGCGCTGTTTGCGCTCGCGGACGGGATCCCCGCGGCGGTCATCGATCATGCCGCCACACGTTTCGGCATGCCAATGGGTCCGATCGAACTCGCCGACGTGGTCGGATTGGACGTCGCGTTGCACGTCGGCCGCGTCCTCGCCGAAGCGTTTGGGCGGCCCGTGCCCGAGGTGCTGCTCAAACTGGTGGACCAAAGGAAGTTCGGGCGCAAGAGCGGCGAAGGTTTTTACGTATGGCGTGACGGCAAACCGGTGCGCACGCGGGCGCAGAATGCCGAGATTCCCCCGGATCTCGAGGACCGATTGGTCTTGCCGATGCTGAACGAAGCCGCGGCATGTCTTCGGGAGGGTGTCATAGAAGACGCCGATTTGGTGGATGCGGGTGCCATTTTTGGGACGGGCTTCCCGCCTTTTCGCGGCGGCCCCCTGCAGTACGCAAAGGAACGAGGGGTGGATCAGATCACGTCGCGCCTCTCGGAACTGGAACAGCGCTTTGGCGAGCGCTTTCGCCCCGATGCCGGATGGCGCTCGCTAAACCCCTCGACGCAGCCGTCGATGTGACCCAATACGTGGTCGTACAGGGGTCCACGTGTGATAGCATTCGCAGCCAAAATCATAGGCTTGTAACCGCAGGCGCCGGCACATCTTTCGATGACTGAACGACCGATCAATCTCGCGATCTTAAGAACATTCTCGCCCCTCGACGGATTGAAGGCTGAGAACTTGAATGCGCTCGCACGCAAGACGCAGCTGCGCGAATTGGGCGTCGGCCGCGCCCTGTTCAAGGAAGGCGACACAGAAAAGCGTACGTTCTATCTGGTGGCCGGCTCGGTCGAGTTGCGCGCCGATGACCGTCTCATCGGCGTCGTGCGCGCCGGAAGTCCGGAGGCTCGCGCGGCGCTTGCTCCCGGTCTGCCGCGCAAATTCACGGCGCGCGCAGCCAGCGACCTCGAATTCATCATGATCGACAGCGACCTGCTCGACGTGCTGTTGACCTGGGATCAGACGGGCCAGTACGAAGTGTCGGAATTGAACAGCGACGGTCTCGATGTGACCGGCGACTGGATGACCACGTTGCTGCAGACCAAGGCCTTTCACCGAATCCCGCCGGCCAATATTCAGGCCATCTTCATGCGCATGCAGCGCATCAACTACCGCGCGGGCGATGTCGTGATCAAGCAAGGCACCGAGGGCGATTATTTCTATGTGGTGGTCTCGGGCAAATGCACGGTGACCCGCGAGACCCCACTGAATAAGGAGGGCATCAAACTCGCCGAACTCGGTCCGGGCGATAGTTTCGGCGAAGAGGCCCTGATTGCGGAGGCCAAGCGCAACGCCACCGTGACCATGGTCACGGAAGGCACATTGATGCGGCTCGGCAAGAACGATTTTCAGACGTTGCTGAATGAACCGCTGCTGCAGTGGGTCACCCAAGATCAGGCCAAGGAGATCGTTGCCAAGGGCGGGAAATGGCTCGATGTGAGATTGCCGAGCGAATTCCAGAATTTTCGCATCGACGGCTCGATCAATATACCCCTGTACTTTATTCGACTGAAGCTCAACGCGCTCGACAAGAGTACGCCGTACGTCGTCTGTTGCGACACCGGGCGCCGCAGTTCGGCCGCAGCCTACATTTTGAGCGAACGCGGCTTCGAAGCCTACGTCTTGAAGGGAGGTTTGGCCGCGACCGAAGCCGCTCGCGCCAACCGGGGATGAGCGGTGCCGCCTAGATCCTGGTCCGCCGATGCCTACGTTTACAAGCCCCCGTCCATGCTCGCGCAATACAAGGGCTTGGCCATCGTATTCGCGATCGTGTGTGTGGCCTTGACGTTGTATTGCTTCATGGCGCCTCACGGCACTCGCTATTCCCCGCCCCCGAAGCAACCGATTTACGTCGACGCGGTTCCGCAATAGGGGCGGCCCCGCCAGTCCGCGTTGCATGCCGCTGGCGATTCTGGCCGTGTCCGTCGCGACGTACGCTTAAATAGCGCTGGTCACAGCTGATCCTTCGGCCAGGCACCCTGACCGGGTTTGGCGCGCATGACGGCCACCGCCTCGAGTGTTCCATCGGAATCTGTCGCCGCGGCGAGCGCCGTATATGGCCGGCCAACGATGAGAATGGCGAGCCGCTCAGTCTCCATCGCGCGCGAGATATCCACCGTCACCGTTTGGTTGCTGCGGGTCAACAATTTCAACGTCGAACCATCGATGGCCAGCAACGTTCCGGTCACTCGTTGCGTCACGCCAGCTGGGAGAGAGGCCGAGGCCACGTTCGCGACTGCCATGCTCGTGAGGCTGGGAGCGCTCGCGGCGGGTGCGTTGGGTCCGAAGATCATCAGACTCTTATAGGCCGCGACGTAGACTTTTCCATTGGCGACGACAGGCACAATGTTGGCGTTCCCTCCGAGATTTGGCCACGTCCCCGCCGGTGCCGAGTAAAGCTGCTTCAAGGTGCCGCTCGACGCCTCCGCCGCGAACGCGTACAGCATCAAGGGCGTCGACCCTGTGGGTCTCGCGACCGCCCAGATGATCGCACTCGGGAGATACGCATAGTGGGACGACACGACGGTGAAAAAACCCGGATCCTGCTCGCTCTGCTGCACCGAGCCCGTGCCCTCCAGGATGAGCGCCGGTGAGGGGGCAGTCTGAATCTGCCAGGTTTGAACCGATGCGCCGGCGCTGCTGACGACCCGGCTGATACCATCGGAACCATGAAAATAAGACGGCCCGCACCAGCAGCCTTGGGAGAGCTGCTGCATATCGAGGGACGTCGCGAGGTTGTCCTGATCGAGCAGCCACAGACGGCCGTCCTTCGACACGATCGTCGCAAGATACCAGGGGCCGGACTGCACCGGAATCAGCATGAGGCCCGAGGCCCCGAGATCCGCATCATCAATGTCCATCTGGAACACATTGCTCGGCGTGAATACGCCGTCGCGCTTTGCGAGATTCGGCGCCATGCTGATCACGCTCTCCTGGATGTTGGTGACCCCGTCGTACGTCGATTGCGGCGGGCACAGCTCCGGATTAAGGTAGAAGTTGCAATCCGAGTTGCCGGTGGAGAAGAAGATATGCCCACCCGCAGCCGCGAGACCGAACCCGGACATCCAGACGGAGCTCAGGAAAAAGCTGGTCGGTGAGGTCGCCTGCGTATCGTTCAACTCGGCATGAACGAGGGGCGCAAGCGTGGCGGCATTCCAACCCAGTACCCAGCCGCGCGAATGGTTCGCTTGGTAATCGCAAAAGCTGCCGAAACCGGCGTAAATGTTACCGTTCATCTCCAAAAGGCCCGGGCGCTGGCGCTGGTAGGTGGCGTTGAATTTGAACGTCGTCCCATCCGTGAGGGTCTGGCTCGCGGCGACGGTCACCGGGGCGATGTTGTCCGCGAGTGTGATCAGATTGAGTGCGTGGAGCTGGTAGCTCTGGGCCGCACCGTTCGCGCCGTTGATGTAAGCGATCAAATACATCTCGCCCTTGGCGAGATCGATCACCGGTGTACTCGTGATACCGACGTTCGGTCCGTTATTCCCGCAGCCGAGCGGTGTCGGCACGGGATTGCCGAGGTTTCGTTGAACCAGAATGGCTCCCGTGTTGGCGTCGAGCGCATAAACTGAATTATTTTCGGTGACGACGTAGAGCACATCATGCACGCCGCCGGCAATCTGCTGCGCGGGCACGAGCAGCGGCTGCGCATCGACCTGGTCATCAAGAGTCACCGTCTGCAGCACGCCGAACGTGGATGGGAACTTCGCCGCGTTGAGCACGGTTTCGTTATTGTTCCAACCGGTGCGCTGGTTATTGTAGTGATACGTCGTAACGGCAATGGCCGTTACTGTCGCTGCGTGTACCCCCGGCAAGAGGCCGGCCAAGATGGTGATCGACAGAGGCGTGCGCGAAAGCACTGATTCATGGAACCCCCCCTATCATCTGCCGTGTCGGGTGAGATTGTGCCCACGCGGCGATTCTTGTTAACGGCCTGTGCGTATCGAGCGAAGAGTGTGCCGCCGTCCCCACGGCAGCATCAGGTCAATAAAGTAGCACCGCTCTGCAGATAGTGCCGGTAAAATTGACATAATCCACGCACCAATTGTCGGCCGGCTGTGCCACCATAGGAAGCCGCGAGCCGGCGGAGCGACCCTGGCGGCCGCAACGCACAGGCAATGGGAGCACGCACGATGAGTACAATGGCCGGCGAGGATGGCGGCGCACGCCGCGCGCTCGAACATCTCAATTCGGTGCTAACGGCAAACGAAACGCTCGAGGCTTGGGCGATCCAACGGCGCCTATTCGCGCTGAAGCACCGCCGCCGAGTCGTGGCGGCGACCAGTGGGCGATTCCTGGCGCTCGAGCGCGCATTGTTCGGCGGCTTCACTTTGACCGACATCCGCTGGCAGGACCTCAAGAACGTCAAGATCGATGTCGGCATGGTCGGCGCGCGGCTGACGCTCGAGGCGTTCTCGAGTCCCGATCTGGCTTCGGCTTCGGCGCATACGAGCACCTTCGTTTACGAGGGGCTGCACAAAGATCAGGCTGAAGCGCTCTACCGCATAGCGCAGGGCCATGACCAGGCGTGGCGCGAAAAGCGCCGCATCCGCGACCTCGAGGAGATGCGGGCACGCGCGGGCGGGGTTCAGGTCGGCAACCTCACCGGGGCTGTTTCCGATGGCAGCCCGGGTGATGCCACGCAGAGGTTGCAACAAGCCAAATCGATGCTCGAGGCCGGTCTAATCTCCGACAGCGAGTACGAGGCCCTGAAGGCGAAGATCATCAGCCAGGTGTGATCGCGGCGCCGAGATCACATCGTATGAGTCGGTTTATCTCCACCCAACGCGCCGGCCAAATAATTCTCGATCTTCTTCTGGGTATTGCCGCGGTCCTGATCGCTGAACTGCACTCCGATCCCGGCGGTGCGCTTGCCCTGGGCACCCTTTGGCGTCATCCAAATCACCCGCCCCGCAACCGGAAGCTTTTCTTCCTCGCCCATTAGATTGAGCAGCATGAAGACTTCATCGCCCAGGCGATAATTGCTATTGGTGGGAATGAACAGCCCGCCGTTTTTCACGAACGGCATGTACGCGAGGTAAAGCGCACTCTTGTCTTTGATCGTGAGCGTCAGCAACCCGGGTTTATTACTTGGACTTCGCAATTCTTACCATTCCCGCAAATTACTTACTCTGCCAGCGCGGCCCTACCGCCGAGCAGCAAAGCCTCCAGCGCCAGTTGTTGGTTCAGCCCGGTCGCCGCAAGCCGCCGCAACTCGCGTACGGCGTCCAGCAGCTCGAATAGAGCCCTTATCTTGGGCTTAAGTAAAGCGGCAGGCAAGCGGACGGGTTCCGCACTTTGCAGCGAAGTGGCCGTACCCAGGAACGCATGTATGCGCTGTGTGATCCAGTTCTCAAGCCAAATCAGCCGCAGATTCTGTTCGGACTTCACCCAGGCGCCCGCCAACAGGGTGACGTCCACCGCGCCCGCGGCCATTTCACTAAGACCTTCCTGCATCTCTTTCTCGAGCGCGGCAATGCCTAGGCTGTCGATCTCGAGGGCCATTAGGGGTGCGTCTCCGGCCAGCGCAAGCGCCGCATCCCAATTCTGGCGGCTCTGTCCGCGGGCCTCGAGCCAGGCGACGGCCGCGCGCCTCGTGGGCGCACGCAACGGCAAGCGCATGCAGCGGCTGGCGATGGTCGCCGGCAGGCGATGGCTCGGTTTGGCGACCATGATCAGGAGCGTATTGTCCGTCGGCTCCTCCAGTGTCTTCAAAAAGGCATTGGCGCCGTTGGCATTGAGCGCTTCCGCACCTTCGACTATCCCGACCTTGTAGCCGCCGCGATAGCTCGAGAGCCACAACGATTCGATCAGATTACGAATCTGATCCACCTTGATTTGCTGCGCATCCTCCTCGATTCGCACCACGTAACAATCCGGATGGCTGTCGGCGCGCAACAAGTGGCACGAGGCACAGGCGCCGCATGGTCGTGCAGCGTCCGACTCGCACAGCGTTAAGGCGGCGATCCAATTCGCCAATTGTTCCGCACCGAGGCCGGGCACGCTCAAGAGCAACAGGGCATGCGGAAGCCGCCGCGCGGACACGGCCTCCCGCAGCCGCTGTTGCGGTCCGTGCAGCCACGGCAAGGAATCGGCGCTCAGGAAATCCATGCTCTCGCCCGCAGCACTGAGATGATTAGTTCCGTGACCTCGTCCGCCGAGCGGCCGGCATCGATCACCGGCATGCGCTCGGGCTCCGCCGCCGCGCGCGCCAGGTAAGCGGCGCGCACGCGCTCAAAGAATTCAGCACGCTGCAGCTCAAAACGATCCTCCTCGGCACGCTCGATACCGGTGCCTTCGTTGCGCCGTCGGGCGCGCTGCAATCCTATCGCCACCGGCACGTCGAGCAACAGCGTAAGGTCCGGTCGCCTGGCTCCCTGCACCAAGAGCTCCAAGTGGCGGATAGGGCCATCGCCGAGGCCGCGCCCCGCTCCCTGATACGCGTAGGTGGCATCCGTGAATCGATCGCAAAGCACCCACCGGCCGGCGGCCAAATTCGGTTCGATCAAATGCTGAAGGTGCAGCGCGCGTGCAGCGAACATGAGCAATAATTCCGCCGTATCCGGCAACGCTTCGCCGCGCGTTCCCAACAGCAGATCGCGGATCTTCTCGGCAACGGGCGTACCTCCGGGTTCGCGGGTCACCACATGCGCAATGCCGCGATCGGACAATATTTTCGACAGGCGGGTGAGCTGCGTGGTCTTACCCACCCCTTCGATTCCCTCGATCGTCAAGAAACGCCCTTGCGCATCGCTCATTGAGGCCTCGTCGCTCATTGCGCAGCCGCCGCCTTCTGGCGCTGGCGCGCGAGATATTGCGCGACGGCGATGTTGTGCTTTTCGAGCGTGGCCGAAAACACATGGCTGCCGTCGCCGCGGCCGGAAGCCACGAAATACATCGCGTCGGTCTGCTCCGGACGAGCGGTGGCGCGAATGGCGGCGGCGCCCACCAGGGCGATCGGCGTCGGCGGCAGACCGCTGCGCGTATACGTATTGTAAGGTCCGTCGGTGCGCAGATCGACGGTTCGCAGCTCCCCGTCGTAGCGTTCGCCCAATCCGTAAATCACGGTGGGGTCCGCCTGCAATCGCATGCCGATGCGCAAGCGGTTCAAATAAAGACCGGCAATTTTCGGCAGCTCCTGGGGTATGCCGCTCTCCTTTTGAACGATGGACGCCATGATCAGCAACTCCTCGGGATTGTTCAGAGGTGTGGACGGGTCTCGATCCGCCCACGCCGCCTCCAATTCGTGCCGCAGGGCCGTATGCGCTTGGCGCAGCAGTTCAAGGTCGCTGGTGCCGCTCGGGAAGCGGTAGGTTTCCGGCAAGAACTGTCCTTCCGCGTCGATCCCCGGATCCCCCAGATTTGACATCAAATCCTTCGATGACGCCGGCAGCGTCGTATCGATATCCGGATTTCGCCTGAGCGCGGCCAGCATATCCTGTACGCGCCAACCGTCGACGATGGTGAAAGAATGCAACAGCACTTGGCCGCTGACCATTTTATCGAGCAGCGCGCGCGGTGTGGTGCCCGGCTCTATTTCGTACTCTCCGGCCTTGATGTCGGACGCAAGACCCCTCCAGCGCGCGTACACCACCCATGCATGCGGCTGCGCGATAACCCCTCGTGAGGCGAGGTCCGACGCGACGTGCGCAAATCGGGCGCCGACGGCCACTTTGAATCGCAGCGGGGCGGAAAGTCTCAAGGGCTCGTCGAGACTCTTGAGCCCGATCCAAAATACCCCTGCCGCTGCGACCAGCAACAGCAGCGCGAACGCCGCAACGATGCGCCATGCCTTCACAGCGCCTCCAAGCGGGCGCGCAGCGCGCACGCGCTGTCCTGGTTCCGGAACCGTATGCGCTCGGCACCGTCCTGAAAGAGTGCAACGGACACGACACCGGCAACGGCGTTGGTCATGAACGCCTCCTCGGCCTCGCCGATCTCGTTCCAGCGTAGCCGGCCTTCGAGCGGGCGCAGACCGAATTCCTTTGCCTGCTCCAATACCCAACGGCGCATGACGCCCGCGATGCCGCACCGGTCGAGCATCGGCGTCATCAAATACGACCCGCTTCTGATGAACAAGTTCGACATGGTGCCGCAGACGATATGGCCGTCGACGTCGCGCAGCAATCCCTCCCAAACGCGTGGATCACGCCATTCGCTGCGCGCCATCACCGATTCGAGGCGGTTGAGCGTCTTGAGGCCCGCCAGCATCGGGTTGCTACCGAGTCGTGTGGTGCACATGCGCACGCGCACCGCCGGGTGCGCCGCTGTGGTGCCGTTGCGCGCAGGCGGCGCATGCAGCGAGATTACCCGTGTGCAGCGCTCCTCGCCGCTCGGTCGATAGCCGCGCGATCCGGGTCCGCGAGTCACGATCAGCTTGAGCACCGCATCGACGCGCAGCGCCGCATGCGACTCGAGCTCCCGGCGCAGCCGCCCTGCGCTCGGCGGTTCGATCTTGAGGCGGCGGCAGCCCTCGAACAGCCTATCCAGGTGAAAGTCCAACAACCGTACGCGGCGGCGGCGCACGCGCATGGTTTCGAACACACCGTCCCCGTATTGCAGGCCGCGATCGCGATGATCGATCAACGTGCGCGAGCGGCCGTTGATCCACGTGTTCAAGTTCCCGCCTTCAAGGCGCGCAACAGACCTTCGGCCTTGGCGCGCGTTTCGGCGAGTTCCTGCATGGGATTCGAATCGGCGACGATTCCGGCGCCGGCTCGAAACTTCAAGGCGTTGCTTCGGGCGGTAATCGTGCGGATCAAGATGTTAAAATCGCAGCTGCCGTCCCGATTCAAGTAGCCGACCGCCCCCGTATAAGCTCCGCGGCCGCCGCCTTCGAGTTCGGCAATGATCTCCATACAGCGGACTTTGGGGCACCCCGTGATGGTGCCGCCGGGAAACACGGCGCGAATGGCGTCGATAGGCGAAACCCCGTCGCGCAAAACGCCGCGGACATTGGAGACGATGTGATGCACGTGGGCATAGGATTCCACCACCATGTATTCATCGACGCGCACCGAACCGCCGACGCATATCCGCCCCAAATCGTTGCGTTCCAGATCGATCAACATGACGTGTTCCGCCCGCTCCTTTTCATTGTGGAGCAAGGATTCGATCAGCGCCGCATCGCGATCCGGGGATGCTCCGCGCGGACGAGTTCCGGCGATCGGCCGCGTCGAGACGACGCCATCGCGAATCGACAACAATCGCTCTGGAGAGGAGCTGATCAAGGCAAAATCGCCGTCGCACACCAGCGCCGCGAACGGACTCGGATTGGCCACGCGCAGGCGCTCATATACCGCTGCCGGGTCGACGGGTGCGGTCGAAGTCCCCTGCCACTGGCGCGATAAATTGGCTTGATACACATCTCCCGCACCAATGTAATCGAGCGCGCGTTCAACCGCCTGCAGAAACTGCCCGGGATCCTCCTCCTGCAACTCGAATCGCGCCGGCCCGGCCCCCGCCGCTGCGCCGGCGCGGCTCACGTCCTCGGCAAAGCGTTCAATCACGGATTCGCAGCCCGATTCCGCGACCACCCAAGCCCGCCGACTGTGGCGGTCGCGGATCCACGCCCCCGGTGCGCGAATCGCGAGCGCCACGAGCGGATCGGCGCTCGGCGGCAGCCGCAAGCGGGGTTCGATTTCGTCGGCCAGTTCGTAGCCCAAATACAACAACCACCCTCCGGTGAACGGCAAGGAAGCCGGCTCGCCGGCGGTACGCAGCGACCGCCACCAACTCTCCAAAGCTCCCAAAAAACCGCGTGCGCCGGCCGCATGCGGTCCGGATAGGCGGCGATCGGCATCCAGGCGCAAACACTCGCCGTTGCTGATGGGGAGAATATCGAAGCGGCCGCCGCCGGTGGCGGGGCCAATGGGAGCGCTGCTTTCGAGCAGTCCCGGGTATTTTTCGGGAAACTGCGCGACTAGGCCCAGTGGCTCAAATTCGGCGGAAAATGAGCGAACCGATGGTGCCACCGAAGCCGAATGAATTGGACAGCGCGTACTCGATTTTCAGATCTCGCGAAAATTTCGGCACGTAATCGAGATCGCAGCCCTCGCCGGGCTGATCCAAATTGATGGTCGGAGGGGCGATCTGGTCGCGCAGCGCGAGAACGCAAAAAATGGCTTCCACGACTCCGGCGGCACCGAGCAAGTGACCCGTCATCGACTTCGTCGAACTCACCGCCAATTTCGCGGCAGCCGGGCCGAATGCGCGATGAATTGCCGTGGTCTCCGCGCGATCGCCCAACTCGGTCGAGGTCGCGTGTGCGTTCACGTACTGCACTTGATCGGCATTGATCTTCGCATCGGTCAATGCATTGACCATCGACCTGCGCGCGCCCTCGCCGTTCTCAGGCGGCGCAGTGACGTGGAAGGCATCGCCGCTCATGCCGAAGCCTTGCACCTCGGCGTAGATGTTCGCGCCGCGCGCCTTGGCCTGATCATATTCCTCGAGCATCATCGCGCCCGCGCCATCGCCCATCACGAATCCATCGCGATCCCTGTCCCATGGGCGGCTCGCCCCTTGCGGGTCATCATTGCGTTGAGACAATGCCTTGGCCTGCGCGAAACCGCTCATGCCGGTGACGCAGGTCGCCATTTCCGAGCCGCCGGCGAGCATCGCATCCACGTCGCCGTACTGGATCATCCGAGCGGCGAGACCGATCGCATGCGTGGAGGTGGTGCAAGCGGTCGCAACCGCAAGATTCGGGCCCGTGAGATTGAAGGCAATCGACAAGTGACCGCTCACCAGGTTGATGATGCTGGCGGGAATGAAGAATGGCGACACCTTCTTCGGCGAGTGAGTCTGCAGATACTTATCGTACGTTTCCTCGATCGACTCTAGGCCGCCCATCCCCGAACCCATCAGGACGCCGATGCGCGCCGAGTTCGCCTCCGTGACGGTCAATCCCGAATCGCGCATGGCCTGAACGCCGGCGACGACGCCATATTGCATGAAGGCGTCCATGCGGCGCGCTTCCTTCGGGCTCAAATATTGCGCAAGATCGAGTTCGCGGATCTCGCCGCCGAAATGCGTGGGGAAATTTGTCGTGTCGAATCGAGTCACGGGGGCAATGCCGCTGCGGCCCGCGACGATAGATCCCCAAGCCGACCGGACGTCGTTTCCGACGGGGGACACGACCCCGAGACCCGTAACCACCACGCGCCGTTTGCTCAACCGCGACTCCTCAGCGGGATGCTTCAAATGCCGACAAGCGACGCGAATTTCGCGCCTTGAGGCCTTGCCGCTGCGTTAGCCCCAATGGGTTTAGGCCTTACCCTTGTGCGAATTGATGTAATCGATGGCTTGCTGAACGGTCGTGATTTTTTCGGCATCCTCGTCCGGGATCTCGGTCTCGAACTCCTCTTCGAGCGCCATGACCAGTTCTACAGTGTCCAGCGAGTCTGCGCCGAGATCGTCGACGAACGAGGCATCATTGGTGACTTCTTCTTCTTTAACGCCCAATTGTTCAGCCACGATCTTCTTAACCTGCTGCTCAACAGTACTCATTGTTATGGTGTCCTTTCGGGAAAATCCAGTCGGGAAAAATAATAAACACGTGCCCAATAGCTTAAGGGCCCGTGGCCACCCTCTGGTATCGGCAGGGCGCGTATTTTATGTGAACGCGACCGCGACGGCTACCTTGAACGCGTAATTGCCCCCGGCCGGGCACAACCTGTCTTGACAATTGCCCTTTCTTGAGGGCCTGCGCTACAGACCCATCATGCCCCCTAGGCCATGTACATGCCGCCGTTTACATGCAGGGTCTCGCCCGTAATGTAGGCCGCTTCGGGGGATGCCAAGAACGCGACGGCGGCCGCGATGTCCTCCGGTTGTCCCAACCTGCCGAGCGGCACCTGGGCGCTCAGGCCGGTGCGTTGCTCCTCGTTCAGCGCCCGCGTCATATCCGTGTCGATGAACCCCGGTGCGATGACATTCGCCGTGATGCCGCGCGAGCCGACCTCCCGAGCCAGCGATTTGGTAAACCCGATGATGCCCGCCTTGGCCGCCGCATAGTTGGTCTGTCCGGGATTTCCGGTGAGCCCCACGATCGATGCAATGCTGATGATGCGGCCCTTGCGAGCCTTCATCATGCCGCGCAAAACCGCCTTGGAGAGCTTGAACACCGATGCAAGATTCGTCTGCAGCACCGCGTCCCAGTCCTCCGGCTTCATGCGCAGCAACAAAGTGTCGCGGGTGATGCCGGCGTTGTTGCACAGAATGCCGATCGGCCCCTCGTGCGATTCGATGTCGGCGATGAGGGCATCGATCGAGCTCTGACTGACGACATCCAGAACAGCGCCGCGACCGCCGCGCGCGGCCAGCGTTTCGCTGATCCGCAATGCGCCCTCGGGCGTGGTCGCGGTACCCACCACGCGGGCGCCATCCGCGCTCAAACGTCTGGCGATGGCCGCGCCAATCCCGCGCGAGGCACCCGTCACCAACGCGACTTCTCCGTTCAACATGGGGGACCGTTCAGCATGTGAATTCCTCCTTAAGAAACTCCCAGGGCGAGCGCTTCATCGAAGGAATGCGGATCCTCGAGCGCCAGCATTTTCAGATCTCG
>Ga0116216_10001918_pt1 | contig 14079 bp, 9 predicted proteins | sample Sb_taG_11_FD_89696 | JGI IMG/M metagenome (GOLD analysis project Ga0116216, IMG submission 89696) | Peat soil microbial communities from Weissenstadt, Germany - Sb_50d_3_AS metaG | ecosystem: Environmental > Terrestrial > Soil > Wetlands > Peat | place: Germany: Weissenstadt | collected 2010-09-21
CCGCTGCTGGCGCGTGCTCGGCCTGACCTTTGCCGTCTTCTTCGTATTGATGGAAGTCGCGCATGCCAAGAACTATTACGTGTTCCCGATTTATCCGATGCTGCTCGCCGGCGGGGCGGTCGTGTTCGAGCGGTGGCTGGCACACCGCGCGGCTTGGACACGGGCGGCCGTTGTCGCCGTCATCTTGCTGGCGGCGCTTCCCGCCATCCCGCTGGTGACGTGGATGCTGCCTCCGGAGCGGCTCCTCGCGTATCAAAACGCTCTCCACTTCAAACCCTCCAAGGCCGAGGTGCACCACGAGTCGCTGTTGCCACAACCGGTGGCCGACCAGTTCGGATGGCCCGAGATGGTGAATGAAGTCTCCGGCATCTACAACTCGCTGCCGCCTGATGACCGCGCCCAGACCGGCATCTGGGCCGGGAACTACGGCGAAGCCGGAGCGATTAATTTGTTTGGTCCCAAGCTCGGGCTTCCCACTGCCTACTCGCGCCACCAGAATCATTGGTATTGGGGTCCGCCGCCACAGGTTTACAAGAACCTCATCGTGATCGAGTGGAGCCTTGACGACGTGCGCGACAACTGCACTTCATTTCAGGCCTTTGACCACTACGAGCGCTTTGGCATGGGCGAGGAAAACACGCCGATCTATCTATGCCGTGGCGTCACTTTTGATATCCAGAAAATCTGGTCGCACTCGCACCACTGGAATTGATGGTTTGGAAGTAATCGTTTGCAGTTGATCATTTGCAGTTTAATCATGGGACGAGCCGGTAGTGGGACAGTTTCCTTTTCCTTGCCGATGGTCGATTACCTTCCCAGGTGTTGCGCGTGGTGCATGTGGTGCATAAGGGCGCAACTGAGATGGCCGAGAACAAACGAAACCACTGCGACGAGGATCATCTTGACCGTAGACGTCATTGCCCTATGATGCCACAAGGCCAAACGCTAAGACTGACCCACCACCGACGAGCCCGGGGATTTGCGTCCGGGGGTCAGGTTGATTAAAATTACCGACGGTCCCCTGCTGCACCGAGTTGATTTGAGGAGGCCCGCATGCGCACCACCACAGGGTTCTGCGGATTTGGATTGTTCGTTTCTTCCCTGTTGTGCGTTCCCGGAATCTTAATCCAGGCAGCCCTCGCGCAGACCAATCCTCCACCTTCGGACCCTCATGAGATGGTGACGCGCCAGCCGCGTACGCTCACCAAACCGGCCGACCGCTCGGCTGCACTCGATCTTCTGGATCGCACTCGACATAACTACGATCTGCACGATGTCTCCACACCTTACGCGCTCAGGGTTTCGTTTGAAACCAGCGGCACGGCACAGATGGAGGGCGAATGGACGATGGAGGAGTTATCGGACGGAGGGTCGCACTGGCGCTGGACGGCGCATTTGGGTGATGCGCAAGTGATTCGTATCGGCGCTGACGATCGCGTCTACGGCACGCATCCTTCCGAACCGGTTCCCTTGCGGGTTCAGTTGGTCCGGTCCGCTCTGCTTAGGCCGATTGGGCGGAATACGGGTGCGTTTGCGATACGCGCCGCGAATGTTGAGCGGGACGGAAAGGAGATGTCATGCCTGTTGCTGAGCCGTGCCATCCCGCCGAATCCCGCGCCGCGGTCGTGGTACGAGACCGAATATTGCGTTGATCCAGCTACGGGGCTCTTGCAGACGTGGTCCGCCGCCCCGGGAATTTTCGCGGTCTACGACTACAACGGCGCCGCGGAATTTCACGGCCACACCCTCCCGCGAGAAGTTTCCATATATGAAGAAGGTCGCCTCGCGGTTCAAGCGCATGTGGAAAGCCTCAAAGAGGTGTCCGACATCGATCCGAATCTGTTCCAGCCGACGCCCGAAATGGTGGACGAGGGCGGAACGTTCGCGCTGGCGGCGCCCAATCGCTTTCCGATGCGCGTCGATCCTTCCGATGGGCCGACTTCGACTTTCTTCCAGCCTGTGATCGTGCACGCCATTCTGGACGCGCAAGACGGCAGCGTGCTGGACGCTGAGCCCCTGCAGACGTCCGATCGCGACTTGAGCCGCGCGGCTATGGAACTGGTGAGGAGCACGGCGTTTGAGCCGTCGGGATTTCAGCAGGAAGCTTTCATCAGCGTGCAGTTTCACATGCCCGCGGCGACGCTGGGCGGCCCGCCGATATTCCACTCTTCCGTGGGTTGGGTGAACTTGGATCGCCACGGCAAATATCCCCCGGTGAGAAAGCCGCCGCCACACCTCGGAAAATAGTCCGTGAACTCGTGATGAATCGGCGGTGTGATAGGCGTCACGGCGATCGAGTCGGCAACTGCTAGAATTGCTTGTCATGGCATTCCCCGCTAATCGGCTGCGCCGTTTGCGACGTACTGAAACCCTGCGTACCCTGGTCCGCGAGACCCGGCTGACGCCTGAATCCTTCGTGTATCCACTATTCATTTGCCCCGGAACTGGAATCCGGAAAGAAGTGCGCTCCATGCCCGGGGTCTTCAACCTTTCGGTGGACGAGGCGGTGAAAGAAGTGCGCGCAACGCGTGCGCTGGGAGTGTTGTCGGTTATTTTGTTCGGGCTCCCGGAGAAAAAGGATGAAGTGGCCACGGGAGCCTGGGCGGAGGATGGCATCGTGCAGAGGGCGGCACGCGCCATCAAGAGCGAAGTGCGCGACGTGTTGGTGATGGGCGACGTTTGCCTGTGCGAATACATGTCGCATGGACATTGTGGCATCGTGGCTCAATCGGGCAGGCCTCAATCGCTGGGCGCGGCGGCAATGGACGTGAGCAAGGCGATGGCGATCGCGGTCAAGAGCCCTGAGGAGAAAGAGAAGGTGATCGAACAGATGGCTGCGGCGGCCGCGAAAAGTGCGGCGGCACGACCTGAGTACGAGATCGTGAATGACGCAAGCCTCGAGTTGCTGGCGCGGACCTCAGTTTCGCTGGCGCGGGCGGGCGTGGACATCATCGCGCCCTCGGACATGATGGACGGACGGGTCGGAGCGATTCGCGGGGCGCTCGACCGGGCGGGCTTCGAAAATACGCCGATTCTTTCCTATGCGGCGAAGTTTTCTTCGGGTTTTTATGGGCCGTTCCGCGAGGCTGCGGATTCAGCGCCGCAGTTTGGGGATCGCCGTTCCTACCAGATGGACCCAGCCAACATTCGCGAGGCGATGCGGGAGATCGAGTTGGACATTGAAGAGGGCGCGGACATGATCATGGTGAAGCCGGCCCTGCCATATCTCGATGTGATAGCTGCCGCGCGGGACCGTTTCGACCTGCCGCTGGCGGCGTATCAGGTGTCGGGGGAGTACGCGATGATCGAGGCTGCGGCGCGCAACCAATGGATCGACCGGAAACGGGTGATGATGGAATCGCTGATTTCGATCCGCCGCGCGGGGGCCAGCATCATTCTGACTTACTACGCCAAAGAGGCGGCAAGACTGCTGGCCTAGTCCGCAGGGGCAGGTTGTTGTATCTCCTCGAACAATCCTCGAAAAATCGCCTCGACGCGATACCACAAAACCGCCTATTTTTCATAAACTTATCACTGCACAAGGGGCAGGACTGATGTAGAATCCGCAACTTGGAGTGGACCTGGTGGCGCGCTACGCGAAGCTCTCGTCGACGGAACTGGTAAGAGCCTGCGCTGGCTCGAACGACGAGGGGGCGTGGGCAGAGTTCATCCGGCGATTTCATGTGGTGATTGCGGCTGCGGTGCTGAGGACCGCCCGCCGCTGGGGTGAACCGTCACATTCGCAATTGGACGACCTGATCCAGGACACCTACCTGAAGCTCTGCGAGAATGATAGCCGTTTACTGCGGTCGTTCTTGCCGCGGCAGAAAGACTCCATTTATGGGTTTCTGAAGGTGGTTGCGGCCAATGTCGTCCACGATCATTTCAAGTCTGCGCTGGCCGCCAAGCGGGGTGCAAGCCAGACGGAAGCGATCACCGAACCAATCCAAATCGATTCCAGAATGGCTGGCACCGACAGCTTTGACGCAGTGAGCCGGCGCATTCAACTGGAGCAGGTCGACAAGGTTCTCAGACAGGTTACGGCGGGGAAGGACCAGAAGAGAAAGCGCACGATTTTTTGGCTTCGCCACCGGCAAGGGCTTACCGCCAGTGAGATCGCGGCCATTCCATCGATCGGACTGACCACCGAGGGGGTGGAAAGCGTGCTACTGCGCCTGGCGATCATGATTCGCGCCCACCTTATCAGTTCAAGCCCTCACGAGGAAGTGAAGGTTTTGAACCGGCAAAATCGTTCCAAAAGGTAGGGGGGTCAGTCTTGGTCGGTAATCCCAACGAGCACATCGGAACCGCAGAACTGGCGAAACTACTCGAGGAGTCCCGCCGGAGTGCGGAATCGTTGGACGCCGCGGATGTTCACCCTCATCTTGCCGTCTGCCCGACTTGCCGGGAGCAATTTGAGGGATTGGCGTCGCTGGATCGCCAACTGGAGAGCATAAGGCCGGCTGAGTCTCGGTTGCCCCAGGGCGACTGTCCAGGAACTGACGTGTGGGGTGAGATTGCCGGCGGGTTGACGCCAAGCGACGAGACGCTGGTCTGTATCGAACATGCCAGCCGCTGTGATTATTGTGGTCCGTTGCTGCGCCGAGCGATGACAGAATTGGCCGATCTGAACGGCGAGATCACCGTGGCGGAGCGGAAACAGATCACGACCCTGGTGAGTGCCAGCGAAGAGTGGCAGCAGAAACTGGTCCGGCGCATAACCGCCACACAGCATTGGGAGCCGGATCGGGAATCCACGCCGTGGCGGCAGCGGTGGCTGACGGTTCCGCGTCTGGCAATGGCCGGCGCATCTCTTCTGGCTGTGGCCGGCTTGGGGTCGTGGGTTGTAATCCAACGGAACCAGCCCGCCACCGCCGACAAACTCCTGGCCCGCGCTTACACCGAGAAGCGCACTCTTGAACTCAGGATCGCGGGCGCCGGCTATGCGCCTTTACGCGTGTCGCGCGGACCGGCAGCCTCCTTTACCAGCCGTCCGGCCGCGCTGCTGAAGGCGGAAGCGCTGATTGCCGGCCAACTGGAATCCCATCCTTCCGATCCTGCCTGGCTTCAGGCAAAGGCGGAGGCGGATGTGCTGGAAGGCAAGTACGACGCGGCCGTGGAGGCTTTGCACCGAGCCTCCGAGCTGGAGCCGCATTCGCCCGCGATCCTGACGGATCTTGCCACCGCTTACTTCCAGCGCGCCCAGCAGGAGAACCGGGAGGAAGACTTCGGCGCTGCGTATGAGTATCTGAGTCAGGCCTTGAAGCTGCACCCGGACGATGCGGTCGCGCTGTTTAACCGCGCCATTGTTTCGGAACATTTGTTCCTTTATCAGCAGGCCCTCGACGATTGGGAGCGTTACCTGCGGGTGGATCCGGGCTCGCAGTGGGCAGACGAAGCCCGCAACCGGGCCGACGCGGTGCGAGAAAAGTTGAAGGAGCACAGCGGTGGGGCGACACCACTGCTATCTCCCGCCCAGGTGGCTGCGATGGCCGCGAGCGCCAGCCTTGGTTCTGAAGTCGACCGGCGCATCGATGAATATTTGCACGAAGCCGTCCGCTCCTGGCTGCCCCAGGCCTTTCCCGCGACTAGGGCCAATGGGGATGCGAGCGGCTTGCAGGCGCTTTTTTTTTTAGCCGACCTGACCAGCCAGCAACACAACGACCGCTGGCTAGCTGATCTTCTGCACGGTTCCTCGGCCCCAAATTTTCCGCAAGCCGTAGGCGCGCTTGCTCGCGCCGTCCAAGCCAATGAAGCCGGAGAGCATGGCGTTTCCCGACAACAGGCTGAGCTTTCCGAACAATTGTTTCGCGCTTCCGGCAACACCGCGGGGGCGTTGCGCGCGGAATTCGAGCAGTCGTTCGCGGACCAGATCTCGCGCCGCAGCGAAGACTGCCGACGCCGGTCGACCGCCGCGGGAGAGGAGACCAGGCGTTATTCGTACCCTTGGGTGGAGATTCAGCTGGGATTGGAGGACAGCATCTGCTCGGGACTGATGGGCGATCTCGGCGGCTACGAGAAGACCGCGCATCGCGTGCAGGACCGGGCGCAGCAGTCCGGTTACGACGCTCTATATCTGCGGGCCCTGGGATTTGTTGCGGATAGCAAACTCGACACCGGTGACCGGCCGGGCGTCTGGAAGCTGGTTCACGCCGGCCTGCAACGTTACTGGTCGGGGCAATATCCCGCCATGCGGGGCTACAACCTGTACACCGAAGAAGCTCTTGCTGCGGAACCAGATCAGGCAAATCTGCAGTTGGCAATCTGGCGCGAAGCCGCGGCGGTGATCGATTCCGGCGAGAATTTCCGGTTACGCGCCGAGGCCCACAGCAGCGTAGCCGATGCGGCCAGCGCAGCCCATCAGCCCGAGTTGGCCGAACACCACTACGAGGAAGCCGCGCGGCTCTATACCCTTGCCCCACAGACCGAGGCTACGCGGGCCAACCGTCTGATGAGCGAAATCCTGACCGCTCAGTCGGAGACGGGCCAAAGCGCGTTCGACGCAGCCCTGGGCCGCTTGACTCGCGTGCAGGATGAGGTCCGGCAGCTTCCCAATAATGTTCTTGCGCAGATGTTTTATTCCACGCTGGGCGAAGTGCAGCTCCGCAGTCATCATGCCGCGGAGGCCGAACAGGATTTTCGTCCGGCGCTGCGCTTGGCCGAGCAAAGCCTGGCGTCTTTGACGTCTGAGAAAAGTCGAACCAGCTGGAGCAAAAACGCGGCTTCGGTATACCTGGGGCTCGCCGAAGCCGAACTGGTGCAGGGGCGCGAACAGGAATCGCTCGATGTATTTGAGTGGTATCTGGGCGCGCCGCAACGTGCCGGAACGCTTGGTCCGGGTATATCGCCATCCCTGCCCGACCCGTCGCGGCTGTCGGCTCGACTTCCTCTTCTCTTCAACCAGACGGTGCTTGCTTATGCGGCGCTGCCCGATGGCTTCGCCATTTGGGTCTATGACGACCGCGGAGTAAGCGCGTACTGGAGTGCGAAATCGCCTCGGGAATTGCAGGATCTGCAGGATCTGGCAAGCAATTTCCACGCTCAGTGCTCGGATCCCAACTCGGAGTTGATCGCGCTCCGCCGGGACGCCCGTAGCCTCTACGAGGCGCTGATTGCTCCAGTGGAACAACTCCTCACGCCGGGACGCACGCTAGTGATCGAGGCGGAGGGATGGCTGGCGCGCGTGCCCTTTGAGGCGCTCGGTGATTCGCATGATCGCTATCTGATCGAACGTGCATCGATTGTTCATTCTCTCGGTCAGGATTCGCAGATGCGGCTGCGCAGCGAAGTCGCCATTTCGGCGGACTCGCCGGCGCTAGTGGTGGGCAGCGCGGCTTCCTCGTCGGTGGATGGCCTCAGTCCTCTTCCCGATGTGGCTCTGGAAGCGGACACTGTCGCCCGCGGCTTTCATTCCGCGCGGGTGCTCAAAGGCGGAGAGGCCACCCTCAGCGCTCTCCGGAGCGCCTTTCAAGGGACAGCCGTTTTCCACTTTGCCGGGCATGCGCTCTCCACCCCCCAAAGGACGGGATTGATGCTGGAGGGCGAACCCGGACAAGCAAACGCGCCCCGGCTGTTGGACGCAGGCGCGATTCGGCAGCTTCACCCGGAAAGCTTGCAGTTGGCGGTGCTCTCAGCCTGCAACACCGCATCCGGCAGCGGCGCCTCCAGCGGATTCGACAGCATCACTGATGGTTTTGTGCGTGCCGGTGTGCCGCACGTGGTCGCGAGCCGGTGGGCGGTAGACTCAGCCGAAACTCGCGGATTCATACAGGACTTTTATCACAATGCACTCTCTGGCCAGACCGTGTCCGACGCCATCCGCCTGACCTCGCGGAGAATGTTGGCCAACCCACACACATCTCATCCTTACTACTGGTCGGCGTTTGCAGCTTATGGACGGCGCTAATCCCTAAAAAAAGGAGAAAACCAATGAAAATCCTCCGTTACTTCACGACCCTGACGGTTGCGCTGGCGTTTGGCGCACTCGCAACCTTCTTGTTGGTCACCCGTCACGAAACCAAAACGACCGCGCTTGCCTCCGAAGAAACCGTGCACGACGTCTATGTGGTTTTCGAAGGTCCGTGGGCTTTCGCTCCCGATCCAATGGACGCCACCAGCGTGATTGCGCTCGCGCCGAAAACCAAGAGCCATCGCGATCTAACCGTACAGACTTGGGACAAGAAGCTGGCGTCGGGAATCTACGAGCTCGCGCTTCCCGCTCGCAGCGGACCCGCAAGTGGCACCATCGATCCCAACATTCTGCAGGCAAGAATTGACCCCGTCACCGTGCAACATGTGCTCGACAGCAAGTGGGAGCGGTACGCCATTCGCCTCCCCAAGCCGGACGCGTATGTGGCGGCCACCCACTATCGCAGCCGCGCCGGGTCCGCGTATCCGCCCGATGCTTCCACAGAAAAGGACTACGTAACCTCGGTTTCCCTGCGCTACAGCGTTACCACGATGAACGGCTTTTCCCTGGCAGGGTCTCCCGATAGCGGCGTTTTCAATCCGCTCTTGCTGCGGGTGGAAACGCCGACCATAAATTTTGTAATCGAACCGGCCCATGACCGCGATCCCAACGATCAATGCCACCTCCATGCGCGAGAGGCATTCCGGGATCTCACCAAGCTTGTGAACGTAACCTTGTTCCTGGATTTTCCGAATGATCCGAGCGCGTGTCAGGCAAGGGATCCACAAAATCCTGCTCGGGTAAGAGCGGACATAACCCCAGGCTTTCCGAGTTTCTTTGTCCGTGGCCCCGCCGGAGGTTTAAAGCAACATCTGCTGGCGGCCATCTACTTCTTCGGGACAATACGTAATTGCGAGGGGCCGAACATCGTCAGTGGCGGACCGGCCTAGAGCTTTTCCTGGCATCCGAGGCGGAACAGTCAAAACGATTTTCCGCCTCGGCTGTTTTGCTACCCGGTACTACCTGGTTAATGCATTGGGAGGAGCGGACTCGGAGAACGAATAAGCCATCCGCACCAAGGTTCTCTCCGAGAACGGCACGTACAGCAAAGCGGCGGTCGCAGCGAACGCCAAGCCAACGCCGATTTGTGGCAGCAGCAAGAACGGCGCGATGGCCCAGAGCTGATCCAGCACCAGAACAAATGGAAATAGCCGGCTGAATGTCCCGCCCAGCTTGCGGAAATCGAAGGCGACAGCGGATAGCAGGTAGAACCGCAGCGGGATCCCGACTGCTCCCGTCACTAATATTGCGCCCACGATGACGAGAGTTCTCCAGCCCGGGAGAAAGCTGCTGGCGACGCGGTCAGCACTGTGCAGGTGAGCGAGACCGCTCACGTAGAAGATGAGATACATCACCTGAATCAGCGCAAACAGCGCGCGCACCAATCCGCGCCGGGGAACCGGCACGTGCAGATCGGGATGCAGCGCGGTGTCGTCCGCAAACGACGACGGTGCCGGATCATTCTCCTGCCCCTGGACGTGCGCGGGCGTGGATGCGATGGTTATGCTGTCGACGGGAGCGATGAAGCGGTATCCGCGGCGGGCCAGGGTTTCAACGAAGCGCGGGCTGGATGCGGAATCTCCCAGCGACTCGCGAATCTTGTTCACCGCGGTATTCAGGCTGTGATCGAAATCGACGAAGGTGTCGGCGGGCCAGATGGTTTGGCGCAGGTAGTCGCGGGTGACGACTTGACCGGCATTCTGCAGGAGGGCAGCGAGGACTTGAAACGGCTGTTCCTGAAGCCGGATGCGAGCGCCGCTCTTGCGCAACTCTCCGGCGGCGAGGTCAACTTCAAAAACGCCAAAGCGCAGAAGTCGGACTTCGCGGTTGGAGGGAGACATCGGCATGACGGCGCGCCCGTAGTGTAACGCGGGAAAGTCGTTGGTCGTTAGTCGCTGGTCGTTGGGCGTTAGTTGCTGGTCGATCGCGCCGTATGCTTGCTCACGACGTTTGCCAGCGACTGTCGACTAACGACTAACGACCATCGACTATTCACAGACGAAAAGACTTACAATAGCGGCGTGAACGCCCCCGTTCCAACGAAGCCGGTAGCCGACCGCGAGCATCAGGACGACAAGCATCGGCATCAGCACCGCCATTCCATCTACGCCGCTGAAGCCACGGGATTGCTTTTCATGGCGGTTCTTCTACTCATTCTCACCATTATCCGCTACTGGCGGTACATTCCTTGGAGCGCGCGCTGACGTTGCCGAAGGTGGCGAGGTTGACGAGATTGCACCGCGAGCCGCTGGTCGTAGTTGTGCTTGGTCCCACGGCGAGCGGGAAGACGGCTTTGGCGCTGGCGATCGCGCGGCGCTTCGGCGGTGAAATCGTCAACTGCGATTCGGTTGCGATGTACCGCGAATTTGAAATCGGTACGGCCAAGCCCAGTGCGGCGGAGCGCGCGGGAATTCCGCATCATCTGGTGGATTGCGTAGATCCGGTCGGCGACGTCAGCGCGGGAGAATATGCCCGCCAGGCGCGGCAGATTCTGCGGGAGATCGTTGTGCGCGAAAACGTTTCGCGCGACACTCCGGGTGAAAGCGCGCAGCGCAGGCACTTGCCCATCGTCAGCGGAGGAACCGGACTCTATCTTCGCGCTCTCATTGAAGGACTTTTTGCTGGTCCGCAGCGGTCAGAAGAGCTGCGCAACAAACTTCGCGCCCGTGTGGGGGAGCGCGGGACCGACTACTTGCATCGCATCCTGCGGCGGCTGGATGCTTCGGCCGCGAAGCGCATTCACGCCAATGACGTTGCCAAGGTGATTCGGGCGATCGAGGTGTGTCTGAGCTCGCGGCCGCCCGCTCGCCGGGCCTCTCGCCCAAATATGACCGAACTCTGGCAGCAGGGCCGCGAACCGCTGCGCGGCTTTCGTATTCTGCGTCTTGGACTCAATCCGGAGCGCGACGTTCTTTACGCGCGTATCAACCAGCGGGCCGCGAAGATGTTTGATGAAGGACTGCCTGGCGGAGGATTGATCGCTGAGACGGAAAGGCTTCTCGCAAAATATGGCGATCAAGCCCGCCCGCTCGCGTCGTTGGGATATAAGCAGGCGGTGCAATTCTTGCGTGGCGAATTGGATCGGGAATCGGCGCTCGCCGCGGCGCAGCAGGCGCATCGTAATTATGCTAAACGCCAGATCACATGGTTTCGGCGAGAATCGGATGTGCATTGGCTGGCCGGGTTTGGCGACGACCCGGCAATTCAGGTGGAAGGCATTGCAATCGTCGGGCGGAAAATTTGAGAAAGGTCGCGCGCGGCGTCCTGGAGTCGATCTAAACCGTCAGGGTCGTTACCAAGAAAGCCATCGTCACAACGCGAGGGATAGCAGCGCAGCGATTCCGATTCCGGTGAGCAGTGGCCATCCCACGTGACGGCCGCGACTGCAGATCAAATCGAACAATCCGGCGCCAGTGAAGGCCGCGCCCGTTGCAGCGGCCGCCCACCACCGGGCGGCGGCAGGATTATGAACCAGTTGAATGAGTATCAGGGCGAGAACTGCCCAAGTCACGCTGGTCAGATGCCAGGCAAAGCGAAGGATGAAGCGCGCCAGTTTGCTGGCCAGAATGCCTCCCTGCTTCGAAAGCAGCGGGGCAATCAAACGGCGCTCGCCTAGCAGTGAATGCGCAATGCCCGTAACGATTAGCAGCACCGCTGCTAGATTGAGGAGCCAGCCGGACATTGCTCGATCCTATACCAGAGACCCCGCCGATTTCTGTTATCGTCAAATGCATGCTCCGAAGTCTTCTTCTTACTGCGTTCCTGCTCGCGACCACGCTTTGCTTTGCTAAAGACAAGAGCAAAGACCGTTTTCTGCAGCCCGGGCCCATCCATGCCGACAGAGCCGGTCAGAAGTGGGCCGACAAGACCTTGCGCAAGATGTCTCCTGAAGAGAAAATTGGCCAACTCTTCGCCATCTGGGTGAGAGTGCAGTTCCTGAATGACGCCGATCCCATCTTTGTTCAGCTGCGCGACAACATCCGCAAATATCACGTCGGATCGCTGGTTATGAGCGTTCCCGTGGATGGTCCCGTCCTGCTCAAGAGCCAGCCCTCGGTTGCCGCCGAGCTGCTCAACCGGCTGCAAAAAACATCGAAGCTGCCGCTGATCGTCTCGGCTGATTTCGAGCGCGGGGTGTCCATGCGTCTGAATGGCACCACGATCTTTCCGCACGCCATGGCGTTTGGAGCGACCGGAAAAACTGAAAATGCAGGAGCTTTTGGACGCATCACCGCGCTCGAGGCGCGCGCCATCGGCGTGCATTGGAATTTCTTTCCCGATGCGGACGTGAATTCGAATCCGGCAAACCCCATCATTAACACGCGCTCTTTTGGAGGAGATCCGAAGGAGGTGGGTGATTTTGTGGCAGCGTACATCCGGGGCGCTCATGAAGGCGGGATGCTGGTCACGGCTAAACACTTTCCCGGACACGGCGACACGGCTACCGATTCCCATCTCGGGGTGGCTCAGGTTACTGGCGATCGGGCTCGGCTGGATGCGGTCGAGCTGCCACCTTTCAAGCGCGCGATCGATGCCGGCGTGGACTCCGTGATGGTGGCGCACGTAACCGTTCCCGCGCTGGACCCGGCGCCCAACCGCGTGGCCACGACTTCCAGCGCGATTGTGGACGGACTGCTGAAGGAAGAAATGGGATTCAAAGGGCTGGTGGTGACCGATGCGCTCGATATGGCGGGGTTGACGCGTATTTATGCGAAGGACATTGGCCGGGCTGCGGTCGAATCTTTCAAAGCGGGCAATGACATGCTGATTATTCCGGCCAATCTTGACGCCAGCTATCGCTCGATGCTGCAAGCTGTCCGGAGCGGCGAAATCACTCGTCCACGCTTGGATCAGTCGGTGCGCAAGATTCTGGAACTGAAGGCTTCCCTCGGCCTGACCAAGGCGCGGCTGGTGGATCTGAGTCAACTCTCCAGCGAGGTGGCAAAACCGGAGAATGTGGAGATCGGCCAACGCATTGCCGATGAAGCTATTACCTTGGTGCGCGACAATGGGAAAGTGATCCCGCTGCAGTCTTTTGTAGCTCCTCCTGGAACTATGGAGGACGCGCTTCCGTATCAGTCAATGGTAGAGGAAAGCAACCGCCTGGTCGCGGTAATTTTTTCCGACGACCTGCGCACCGACTCCGGACGCATGCTCGAACGTCAAATTCTAGCCCGTGTACCTGACGCCCGAATCATCTACCTCGATGCCCGCTCGGCAGCCGGGATGAAGCCGACTGTGGTGGAAGCGGTGGAAGCAGCGGGGCACGTGATCGCCGCGGTGTATGTGATTCCAACCGCGGGCAGGGCTTTGCGTGCCGCCAGCGGAGGTTTGACGAATACGGTTGCCATGGACAGTGCCACCGGATCTTTACTCACGGCGATCCTCGATCGCGCCGCCGATCGGACGGTCGTGCTTGCCATGGGCAATCCTTATGTGGTGCAGGATTTCCCGGTGATCGAGAATTATGTGTGCGCGTTCTCGAATGTAACCGTTTCGGAAACGGCTGCCGTCAAGGCGATCTTCGGCGAGATCCCGATCAGCGGTCATCTACCGGTTATGATTCCGGGTATCGCGGCGCGAGGCGAAGGTCTGGAACGGCCAGCCCGACCCAGCTCAGCCCAGCCGAGTTCTGGAGGCTCCTCCCATGTTCAGCAATAGAATGTTCAACCGTAACGTTAGCGCAAGACTTTCCCTGGGTACGCTGTTTGCCGTCCTGTGCGTACTTCCGGCCTGCAGCATCCAGACGAACGACAATGCCAAAGATGGCGACAAGCACGTCGACATAAAGTCTCCCGTGGGGGATTTGCACGTCAGCGAACAAGTCGATATTCGAGACTCCGGGCTGACGGTTTACCCTGGCGCCAAGTCCGCTCCGAAAGAAGATGGCGACGACAAGAAGAGCGCCAACGTCAACCTTTCGGTGCCCGGATTTGCGTTGAAAGTGGTGGCGGCGGAGTTCATCTCCGACGACGCTCCCGACAAGGTCATCGCCTATTACAACAAGGAACTGCCGAAATATGGCAAGCCCATCCAGTGTCACGGAGCCTGGAACGACGGCCACAAGAACTTCGACAGCAAGGATGACTTATCGAAGCCGGTGTCGTGCG
>Ga0116216_10001919_pt1 | contig 14075 bp, 15 predicted proteins | sample Sb_taG_11_FD_89696 | JGI IMG/M metagenome (GOLD analysis project Ga0116216, IMG submission 89696) | Peat soil microbial communities from Weissenstadt, Germany - Sb_50d_3_AS metaG | ecosystem: Environmental > Terrestrial > Soil > Wetlands > Peat | place: Germany: Weissenstadt | collected 2010-09-21
AAGGCGTCCACGGCCTCTCGGGACGGCGCTCGGAAGCCGACGTGCAGGCCGCGGGTCACGGGGTGCTCGCGGTCCGTCGCCCCGATGTCCCAGTCGTCCCACTCGACGAGCTCGGCGTCGGCGTGACTCGGCTCGGCGCCCAGCACGGAGAGGACGGTGCGGTAGAAGCGCTCGGACGCGGCGAAGTCCGCGACGGCGCTTGCGACGTGATCGAACACCCCCCGCCGAGGATACCGTTGCGGGCATGCTCGATCGAGCAGCCGCAGGTACGCGTCCGGCGCCAGGTCGAACCGCAGCATGGCCGCGTCAGGCGCCCGGGCGGAGCTCGAACCATGGCGCGAGCCGCGCCTGACAAGAACCGCACCGCGTGATCGATCGAGATCAGTTTCGGCAAGCGCGAGCGCTTAGCCGACCCTGAGTGGAGTCCGAGCAGTTACCGCTCCCTGCTGTCCGCGCGGAGCGCTCACAGAGGCGTCGGCCAGATGCGCGTGTGCTGCCGTGAACGCAGAGCGGTGGTGCCCGTTTCGTACTCCCCCACACTCCTAAAGACTGCCCAGGCATGGGCGTACTCACGCGACCGCTTTATCAACTCGCAATCGCAGGTTCACGACTTGACCGGATGCCGACACGTCGAGCGTCTTGAGCGAAGTACGAAGCGTCGAGGCATCGAACAACCGCACCCCGCCCCCGACGAGCTCCGGCACGATGTGCAGGAGGATCTCATCGACGAGCCCAACCCCGAGGCACTGATTAACAACGTTTGCACCGAGCACGAGCACGTCGCGGCCGCCGGCAGCCGTCAGCGCGGTCGCCACCGCGTCCCTGACATCACCGGAAAGGAAGCTGTAGGACGGGTGGGTCTCGTCGGTCGGTGGCGCGTGGGTGAGGATGAAATGCGGACCCTTCCAGCGTCCGTCGAACAGCCCGCGCGCCTCGGGTCGCTGCACTCGCCGGCCGACCTCGTAGACGCGGCGGCCTGCCAGCACCGCTCCAGTCCTGGCGATGACCTCGTCCACGACCGCGCCGGGCATGTCGCCGGCGTGCCGAAAGACCCAGCTCATGTCGTCGTTTGGGCCCGCGATGAACCCGTCGAGCGACATCATCGTATGGGCGAAAACGTTGCCCATCACCACCTCCGCAATAGCTATCGACAATAGGACCAGGACCGGTCGCCAAACTCATCGGCCCAGCAGCCTCGATCGGACATTGGCGCAGACAGACACATACTCTCGCGATTTCTCGACGGACCTGCACAAACATGAATGCGGGTGCCACGCGACCGTCTAGGGTCGCCCTGGTCCTCGCCAAAACCACGGCCAGTGATTGCAGGCTCGCTGCTAGCGCTCCAGTCGATGAACAACTCTCGACGAACTCGGTCGAGCTTCTGGATCCACGAACGGGCGGCCATGTTGTCTGACGAGACGAGCGGCACCGTGGCTTCCGCTCTCGGCCGCCGGCCTGCTAAGCAGCAGCGGCGAGCGCGTGGCTCCCTCGGCGACGTCGCGGCACTCCGGGATAGACCGGATCGACGTCTTCTTGGAACACAATCTTGAGGTCGCTGCCGGGATCCGCCAGCCTCTGGCCCGACGTGTTGCTCGCCATGGCGGACTCCGGCTCCTCGAGCCCGGGTTCATGGAGATCCGTCAAGCGGTCGCGACGCTCAAGCATCGGAGCAACGCCAGCACCACATTTCTGCGCGAGGCGATCGAGGACTTGAAGGCCAACGGCTTCGTCGAAGCAGCCCTCAACAGCTCCGGTCAGGACGCTGCGGTCTCCCCGTCCTCTTGAACCGGCGCTGTAGCGCACGGACCGAGGCGGCAGGACTTCAGATGCGTCGATCGGTTCTCCGAGCGCCCGGCCACGACCGCGCACCCCAAGCACGCCGGCTTACTGCCGCCTTCACGAGGCATGAGGTGCGAAGTCGGGCAGCCGAGAGCGCCCGACCGTTGCCGCATTGCGTCGATCCGAACGCGAAGCAGAAGCGAGGCGCTGGATTCATAGCCGCTGGCCTCTCTGGACTGAGGATTGCTGGCGGTGTGTCCTGTACTGGCTGGAACCGCCGCTGGTCCGCGACCGCCGCGCGAGCCGAGCTGCGAGAGCTCGCCGTCGACGCCGGGGTCCGGCGGCGGTTCGCCGCCCCATCAACTGCGCCACGCGGATGTCGTCGAGCTCGCGCGAAGGAGGGGCGATCAACATCATCCAGCGCCAGCTCGGCCATACCGACCTTGGGACCACCAGCACCTATCTGCAGCGGATCGATCCGAGCCAGATCATCGACGCCGTCCGCTCACGCCGCCAGCCGACCATCTCCGCGACCGCCGGGCTGACCCTCTGACCGCCGACGTTGGCAATCGCCGCCCGCCGCTCCAGGCCGGCGGCTCCGCCGAGTCACTCGCCCGGACTGCCGCTGTCTGCACTGTCAGCCCGGATGCGGCAGCCGCCCTCACCGCTCAATCGGCGACAAGGCAGCATTCTCAATGATCGGTCTTGGCCGTCCAGAGTCCCGCGTCCCGCGAAGCAAGGAGGGGCCGTGCGGGCGCGACTTGGGTCTAACGCCAATCTCGGACTGCCCGTCCGAGGGTCGGGCTGACTTCGGTTGTGAGAAGAGGCGCCAGCGACGCCGCTGTGGCCTCGCTGGCGTTGACGCGATCCCTTGAGTGAAAGCAATCCCAGAAGCGAACCAGTCCGTCCTCACCTTCGACCTCGAACATCTTTGCCGCGAGCCGCTGCCACCGATACTGAAACCAGACGTAGTTCAACGGGCTCATCGACTCACCAGAACCCGTGTAGTGGGCCTGCAACTCCTCGAGCGTGCTGTACCCCTCGGCGCGCATCCGAGCGGCGAGCTTTCGACTTCCCGCTCCCACGGTTGGGAGCACCTCGAGCGTCGGCAGACTCGCCGGCAGCCGGGTTGCGACGAACGCGTGCATGGCCAGGTTGACAAAGATCTCGCTGAGCCAGAACGTCGGGAGCCGCAGATCTCCGAGCACCTCGAATGCGTGGCCGAGCTCATGAATCGTGACGAGGTCAAAGAACGGCTGCAGGTCCACGCCACCGGCGCCGTCCGGGTATGTCGCGAGCAACTTCGCATACCCGCGAGGTGACGCGTCGCGGAGCTCCTGCGCGATCGCGCTCCAGAAGTCTCCGCCCCCGGCTGACATCACCACGATGCCGGGCCGGATCTCGCCGGCATCATCGTTGAAGAACGGCAGCCCGTACGGGCCGTTACCCGACCAGTCCGCCTCGGCGGCGACGACAACCGCGATGTCCGGCTCAACTCCTGAAAACAGGCGACCGAAGTAGACGTAAGCGTCCGCCGCGACATCGGCAGCGGCCGTCACCCGCATCAGTGCTCCATCGCTGTAGCGCACCTCAAACGGATAGCCCTCCAGGCGCGCAAGCTCTGAACCCACCGCCACCCGACGAGCCTAGCCGCTTCCGGATTCACGAAGGCCGAGGCGTCTCACCGGCTCGGTTGTGGCAGATCCAGGCTGTTTAAGATCGGCGACCCGCGCGGGCGGCAATCCGCGGCTGAATTCTCCGCCGGCGACGATGCAGAAGTCCGCCTAGTGGCGGCTGCTGCTGAGTCTCGATCTCAGCGCTTGTCGAGTCAGGCAGCGAGCCATCGGGCCCCTGCTCGCGCGCCCGAACATCGACGACGACGAGCACGATCGGCGTCGTCGTCGCGCCGACCCCACGTTACCCGCGCGAGTTGCAGACGCAGACGCCGCAATCGGGTCTCAGCCGTCTAAGTTCTCGGCGAGGCGCCAGCCACGATCGGCGTGCCCCTCAATGTCCCGCCCGAGATGTGCGCCGCAATTCAGGCACTCCGTCCGGTCCACGGGGAGCTGGTCGCCCGACTCGAGATTGGCAGTCGTTTCCGCCACCTGCTGGCCGCATCGCGAGCAAGGCGATTCGTTGACTGTGCTCGACAACGGCTCTGTTCCTACGGCTCATGGACCGAGATCTGGCTAGCGATCGCGTCCGCCTCCCGCTGCGTCACGTTCCGCTCCCGATCCGGCTCGCCCCTCGCCGCCTCGTTCGCGCCATCAACTGCCCGCTGAAGCGGCTGGGCGAGTGCTGGCGCCTCGCTTGACTCGACGCCCTCAAGCACAATCTGGTCGCCTTGCACGATCTCATTGATGTTGATTTGCAGATGCCCCACGGCGGCGTGGCCGGCCAACTCGGTGGCGAGGCGACCGCCTAAGGCCTGCGACCACCGGCGGCTTGGACAGCCAGTAAGCCGCACGCGAACGCGCACGCCGACGCAGCCGGCAGCACGCGGCTCTCCACGAGCCCCGCCGATGATCTCGTAATGCTCGGACATGCTCTGCCTCCTCGGACTCCGGTCCGTGTGTGTTCTCTGCCCGGTGCGTCCTCGCCCCGACGTCTGCACAAAACCGTGACCAGCAACGACGCTCATGCATGCACCGGATGTTTCTCTCCAACGTCGTAGTGGGTGGTCTTCCCACCGATCTCCGGACGCAACCAACTTCTGATGACTGCACCCCCGTCCGGGGGTAGGTGCTCGCTGCTCGTTCGGCAGCTCACGCGGTTTCCGTCGTCAGGATTAGTCGGGCCGCAGTAAGCCAAGGGAGGTGGCCGGAGATTGTCCTGCCCGAGCGCTGAGCCGATCGGATTTCCGCGTCGAGGACGCTTGGGCAGGCAGGATCAGCCCAATCGAGCACGTGTGTCACAAGGGAACCCCAACCGGCACACCTGGCAATGTGCGGCGGCTTGCGGGCGTCATCCCTGCAACCGGGCTGTTTTCGAGGCACCGCGAGATGCGTGTGTCTGCGAGGCCCGCCCGGAAGAGCCTTCCCCGGAAGGGGGCGACAACCGGGACATCGTGCCGGGCCACGCGCGGGCGGGCGGCCCTACTTCGACGTCGTGACGAGGCACGGTGAGCGCGCGGGCGCCAGACTCGGATCGCCCGAAAAGGGGCGTTGGTGTCGGGCGACGGGCTCCGGCTGTTACTCGCCGGCGAGTGCGCGTTGCATCCCGTCGGCGAGCCGAGGGTTCAGGTAGGTGCCAGGAGCGCGGAGTGCCTCGATCACACGCCGCCGGGTTTCGGGGTCCTTGTCTTGGCTCATCTTGATCTTGCACTGGAAGCGGCTGACGGGTAGCCGGATTCCAACGGTGCCGTTCGCGACCGGTGCGCCCCACTCGAGATCAAGCAGCATTGGCTTGCTCGACGTGTTTCTCGAAATGCTCGCCGTGTTCCCTGCTTGGCGCGCGGACACCGCGCACGCCCGAAGCGGGACGCCTCGACGGCGAGCTCGGCTGCTCGGAGAGATTCGCAGGGCGGCGGCGGCCCCCGGCGCCCGCCGTACCGCTGTCTCTTCCTTGTTGGATGCGGCGTGGTGTGAGTTGGTTGGCGGAACGCAACGGGGATCAGGCCCCTGTTGCGCCTATGCGGTCGAGGATCGAGGGATCGCCCTCATACGTGACGCCGCCCGCTTGCGCGTCGGAGAGTGAGATCAGGCCAAGCAGCAGGCCCATAATCGGCCTCGCCGGCCCGGTCAACGTCGCGTCGGCGTGCTCCGCGTTGCCGAGCCGGATGTGGATCCCGCCCCCGCCCGTTTCGATCGCAATTGGTTGATCGCCGGGCTGAAGCTCGATCGTGATCGGGTCTGCGTCGGGCTGGCGGTCGCTGAGCATCTTCTCGAGCGCCGGCGCGAGCCAGTGGCTGCGGACGGCGTCGGCGGGCTTCTGCTCGGTCATCAACGGCAGGCCCCAGCGGGTGAGGCCGTCGAGCACCGGCTCCAGCTGCTCGCCGCGGGGGGTGAGACTGAACAGGCTGGTGGCGACCGGTGGCGGTGCCTCCTCGCGTGCGATGACGCCGCCCGCCTCGAGTTCGCGGAGCCGTTCCGCCAGCAGGTTGCTGGCGATCCCGGGCAGCCCGTTGCGCAGGTCCGTGTAGCGACAGGCGCCTCGCAGTGCGAGCTCGCGGACGATCAGCAGCGTCCAGCGGTCGCCCACCACGTCCAGCGATTTCGCGATCGCGCAGTACTCATCGTAAGACCGCATCGTTTGATCAACTCTAGCATAAAGTAGATTTTAACGTCTAGATGCTTGACTTTCTTGTCCAACTGGTTTAGAACTCGATCCTCCAATCGAGCCACTCATCTGAGGAGGAGCTGTGAAAGCCAACAAGCCGCTGATCATGGTCTCGCTGCTGCTGGCGGCGTTCGTGATCAACCTGGACACCACGATCGTGAACGTCGCACTGCCGACCCTGGTGCGACAGCTGCACACATCCGACTCCGAGCTGCAGTGGGTCGTCGACGCGTTCAACCTCCTGTTCGCAGGCTCGGTGCTGGTTGCGGGCAGCCTGTCGGACCGGTTCGGGCGCAAGGGCATGCTGCTCGCCGGGCTGGGCGTGTTCGGATCGGCGAGCCTCGCGGGCGGGCTGATGCACACCTCCGGCGAGCTGATCGCGGCACGCGCCGTGATGGGCGTCGGCGCGGCGATGGTGTTCCCCTCGACGCTATCGCTGCTGACCAACGTGTTCACGGAGCGGTCGGAGCGCGCGCTGGCGATCGGGCTGTGGGGCGCGATCACCGGCGCGGCGATCGCGATGGGCCCGATCGTCGGCGGCTGGCTGCTCCAGCTCTCCGACTGGCGCAGCATCTTCTTCGCAATGACCCCGGTGGCGGCGACCGCCGGGATCCTCAGCGCCCGGTTCGTGCCGAGCTCACGGGACGAGCGCGCTCCCCGCACCGACCGTGCCGGGTTTGCCCTGTCAACCCTGATGATCGGCCTGATCGTCTACACGATCATCGAGGCGCCGAACCACGGCTGGGGAAGCGCCCGCACGCTGGCCGGCTTCGCCCTGGCGGCGCTCCTGGCGGCAGTGTTCGTGATCTGGGAGCGGCGCGCCGAGCACCCGATGCTGGACGTGAGCCTGTTCCGCAACCTGCGGTTCACCGCCGCCAGCCTCTCGGTCGCGATCTCCTTCTTCGCGCTATCCGGGTTCATCTTCCTGGTCACGCAGTACGCCCAGTTCATCAAGGGCTGGGGGCCGCTCTCGACCGGCGTGCGCCTGCTCCCGGTCGCAAGCTGCGTCGCGATCTCCTCGATCCTCGGCACCAAGCTCGCGGTCAGGATCGGGACGAAGCTGGTCGTCGCGTCCGGGCTTTTGTCGATGGCCGGCTTCTACCTGTGGGTCACGACCGCCGAGGCCACCACGAGCTACCTGACGATCGCAGCCCAGATGGTCGTGCTCGGGACGGGCATGGGCCTCACCAGCGCGCCCGCGACCGAGGCGATCATGGGCGTCGTGCCGAAGGCCAAGGCCGGCGTCGGGTCGGCTGTCAACGACGCCACGCGGCTGCTCGGCGGAACGCTCGGCGTCGCGCTGATCGGCAGTGTGTACGCCTCGCTATACGCCAGCCGGCTCGCGGCGATGCTCCCGATCAGGTTGCCGGCCGGCGTGGCGCGGACAGCGCACTCATCTGTCGGCGCTGCCCTTACCGCCGCGGGAAAGTTGGCGTCCGCTGGCCATCCAGTGCTCGCGTCGGCCGTCCACGGCGCCGCCGGCGCGGCCTTCTTCCAGGGCTTCCACGCTGCCGACTACCTCGCCGCCGGCGTCGCCGCCGCAGGCGCCGTGATGGCGCTGGTGCTGCTGCCCGCCTACCCGACGGTCAGTCCCGACGACGCGCCGGAGACACAAACACTTGGCTCGCACGCCATCGCCGCCGCCCGCGGCTGACCCTAGCCCCACCTCGACAACAGACAGATCGTGGCGCCCGGACACGTCGACGACATCGTCACCAGACCGGTGCTCCGGTACGAGCCGCACTGCGCTGGGGCGGCGCCACGCACCACCACCATGGAACATCAAGGCACCACCAAGGAGACCGACACGATGACCATCAATCCCGCTAGCGAACTTGCGCGACAGGCCCTGGACGTCGACCGGCGCACCGCGCAGCACCGGCGCCCGCGCTGGAGACCGGCTGCCCGGGCGAGCGCGACCGTGATCGCGCTCGCCGCCACGATGCTCGCCGTCGCCGCACCCGCGTCCGCGTCGGCGAAGCTGATCTGGGTCCCGCGCGCAGGGCATCGGATCGCCGCCTTCGTCCGGCCCGGACGCGGCCCCGCGATCGTGCTCTGCCACGGCTTCCCCGACAATCACCACCTCTACGACCGGGTCGTGCCGCTGCTCAAGGGCCACGAGGTCGTCAGCTTCGATTTCCTGGGGTGGGGGCAGTCCAGCAAGCCGGCCCACTACAACTACACCTTCGCCGGCCAGGAACAGGACCTCAATGCCGTGATCCGGGGACTGCACCTTCACCGTGTCATCCTCGTCGCGCACGACGCCAGCGTGCCCGCGGCGATCAACTGGACGCTCGACCATCCCGGCCGCACCGCCGCGATGATCCTCTCGAACGGCTTCTACGCCCCCGTCCCAGGCTCCGGACCGCCCGCGCTCGCCGCGATCCTCGCGCTTGGGCAGTGGCCGAACACGGCCGGGCTCGGACCGCTGCCAGCCGGGACCGCGTACGGGCTCAACAGCCTGATGAAAGGGCTGTTCGCCGATCCGCGTCTGCTGGACGATCTGCTCAGCTGGCAGGAGTCGACCTTCTTCGCCAACCGTGCCGTCGCCCGCAGGTTCATCCCGCTGTTCACCCGGCAGTTCCTCGCGCGCCCCAGCACGCTGGGGCCGCTTCGCTCGCTCACGGGCAACCTGTTTGCGGCGGTCACCGGTGACGCTGCCCGTGTCCCCAGGCTCGCATCGCTGACGATGCCGGTTCGCATCATCTGGGGCGCGCGCGATCCCGACCTGGATCTCAACATCGCCCGAGCGCTGGACCAAGAGATCCCGCACAGCACGCTCACGGTGCTCCCGAACGCCCATCACAACGTGATGCTCGACGACCCGACGGCATTCGCCGCCGCGATCAGATCCGTCATCCCCCGATAGGGCCCAGACGGAGGCGCAGCCAGGTCAAGCTCTGGTTGCCGCAACGACCACCCACCCTAGGAGACCATCAAATGACGACCACGACCGATCAGCCCTATGCGACCGGCCTCACCCGCTCCAATATCGAACGGGCCCTTGCGCAGGCCGGTAAGCAGACCGACGCGCTCCAAGCATCTGACCTTGCGATGCTCGAGGACTTCCATAGCCTCGGCCGACTCGCCACCACCGCCCTAATTGACCTGGCGCAAATCAGCGCCAGCGACCGCGTGCTCGACGCCGGCGCCGGAATCGGCGGGACCGCCCGGCTGATCGCCGCCGAGCGGGGCGCCCCTGTCACCGCCGTCGACCTCACCCCAGAGTACTGCCAGGTCGCCAAATGGCTCAACGACGCCGTCGGGCTCGGCGACATGATCGAGGTCCGCCCCGCCGACGTCACGGACCTTCCTTTCGGCGCGGCGTCCTTTGACGTCGTGGTCAGCCAGCATGTCCAGATGAACATCGCGGACAAGCGCCGACTCTACGCTGAGGCGCGTCGCGTCCTCGCACCAGGCGGCCGCCTCGCGCTTTGGGACGTGACCGCCGGCCCCGAAGGACCGCTGCGCCTACCGGTGCCGTGGGCTACCTCGCCTGAGCAGAGCCATCTCGTTACCCCCGAGCGGCTCGCTGAGCTACTCCGCGAGGCCGGTTTCGCCACCGCTCACTGGAACGACCTCACCGAACCGGCTGAGAACGCCATGCGGGAATTCTTCGCCAGCGAGCAACCCGTCCTCGGACTCCAGGTGATCGTTCCGGACTTTCAGGCGAAGACGACGAACCTAGTCCGCAACCTTGCCGACGGCCGGGCCCGGCTCATCCAGGCAGTCCTGACCGCGGGGTTCTTCACCCCACTCCCCGGAGACCTCTTGGGCGCGGAACCGCGCATGTTGTAGACGATGCGCGAGGCTCCCTCACCAGGCTGACTGTTGGAGCGAGAGCCCGGGCAAGGCAAAGCGGATCTTGTGGGCGTCACGGCCGCTGCTCCTGGATCAGCCGCCGGACGTACGCCTCGGGATCTGATGCGCGCTCTTGGAGTTCGTCATGGACCTCCGGGGCGGTCACGACCAAGAAGGTCCCGGCGGTGATGGCATCGACGATCAGCTCACCCACGGCACTCGCTTCGACGATCGGGTGCTGCAGCGCTCTCGGCGACGGCGCTTCACCGTAGGTTGTGATCTGCTCGACGATGTTGGTAGCCACCCGCGACGGGCAGACGCAGGTGACCCCGATCCCCTTGGGGCTGAGGTAGATGGCGAGCGCCTCGGAGACCCCGACCATCGCGTGCTTGCTGGCAACGTAGGGCAGGCGGTCGAACCCGTGGGCGAGCAGCCCGTGCACCGATGCCGTGTTCACAACGTGACCGCGTTTCTGCCCGAGCAGCAGCGGAAGGAAGACCAGGTTGCTACGGGCGACGCTCAGCAGGTTGAGGTCCAGCACACGGCGCCAGGCTTCCAGCGGAAGCGACTCGGGAGCGCCCCTGGCGAGCACGCCGACGTTGTTGACGACCACGTCGACCCGGCCGAACCGTTCCAAGCACCGGTCCCGCAGCTCCTCGAGGTCGTCTTGCTCGGCGACGTCAACCCGGACGCTGATCGCCTCGCCTCCCTTGGCCGCGACGAGCGAGGCGGTCGCCTCGGCACGGTCACCGTCGAGATCGCTGACCGCGACGAGCGTCCCTCGGGCAGCGAGCGAGAGAGCGGTGGCCCGGCCGACGCCGCTGCCCGCTCCCGTCAATACGGCGACGGCGCCGCCGAGGTCGAAGGGCACGGTCATGCGTTCACCACCACCGTTTCACATTCCGTTTTGCCGGTGCGCCACCGCCAGAGGTGGAGCGACAAATCTAGTGTGACAGCGCGGCGACTCGGGGATCGTGTCACGGGGCGTCCGTTTCATATGCTTCGCGCAAGGAGCACCGGACCGCCGGGTCGCCCGAGTTCCTCACTTAAGCGAGCCTCCCCTCCGGAGCGCGAGATGCACGCGACGTGACCGAAGCAGGGCCCGCGAGCCGCGTGCACGCGCCGCTTCCGTCAGACGACAAGGAGTAGTCCGGCTCGGTTCTAGTTGTCGTCCGTCCCAGGACCCTCGTGGAGTCTCATCGAGATGACCGGTCGGCTGGCTTGAGCTAGTCGAGTTCGAGCGCGACCACCGCTGGGCTACACCCGGATCCTGAGCTAGCCGAGCGACGGCAACGCGACTGGCTTATCGTGGCCGCGAGCAGGCAAGCGGCGACTGACTGCGCAGAGCTCAGAGCGCGTTGCGAATCGCAGCTGGAAGCCGCCGGTCGCCGCGCGAGTAGGTCCAGCCGAGTAGCGTGCCCTCCGCCTGCTTGATTGTCGCCAACAACTTCTCCCACTGGGCGTCGGTGAGGGAACTCAGGATCGTGCTCGCCGGGACTCCGAGCGCGCCGGTAATGAGCTTCGTGTAGCGCGGCGCGTCGTCCTTGTCATAGGCGAGCCACGCGTCCGCGATGCTCCGGTCGATGTAGGGCGTGGAGCCCCCGTTGTGAGCCAGCCAGGGGCGGATCGCCGCTCGTCCGATGTCGGGCGTCGGGAACACGAGGAAGCCCGGCGTGTTGGGCGGCGAGCCGTTGAGCTTGCCCGCATACTGGCCGATGTCCGCCGTCGGACCGGAGAGGTTGCCGGGGTTGTTGTTAAGCCACGCGAAGGACCCGGGGTAGAGCGACTTGTCCGTCATCTGAGGCTGGCCGCACTTGACATGGTCCGGATAGATGACGAAGTCGTAGATCTTCCCGCCGTTGCCCTGGTAGTCGAGCGGGTTCCCCGAGTGGCCCGGGAACCAGTCGTCGCGTGGGATCGACTTGGCTGTCGACGAGTTCCCGTTCCAGTACCAGATATGGTCGCCGGACTCGAGCGAGGACAGAGTGTTGGCCGGCGTGTCACCGCTGAAGTCGGGCACCGTCACCGGCGGCTGGTCGTACTCGCGCTCGGCCGACGCTTCCATCGAGTGGAGGAACGCCGGCAGAGTGAACTCGCGCGTGATCGAGACCGGGTCATCGTCTTGACGTGCGAGCACCGGATCGGACCTGCGCGTCGCACGCCATAGCGCCGCGCGCGCCGCGGACGACTGCAGCAGCCGTTGGGTGGCCCGGTTGCCGACGGCGCGCTGCAAACCGCGCACGCCGCCGGGGATGCCGAGCGCCGCGAAGGGCTCTAGGCCAGCGGCGGGCGGGGGCGCGGCCTCGCGGGCCGCGAGCGTAACCGGATCCTTCGCCTGCGCCAGCGCCGGATCACTGGAATCACGCATCGGGGGCATGCTAGGCGACACGCTCCGCTGCGGTCAACAAGACGATTGTGAGCGTCACGGTGCGCCGAAGGATCATCGGTGCTGCGATCTGCCCGAGACGGGTAACCCGATCAACTTCGCCACCGACGCGTTCAGCCGATCACCTGTAACGCCAAACGGGTCCATCTGCCACCCGCAAACAGAGGTCCTGCTCCAGCGGTTCGACGGACTCGACACCGGCGGTCGGGGTCCCCTGTTCGCCAGATCCGGGCATCCCGTGCTTGCAGCTGCTTGCACGCTCTCCGCTAACGACCGGATCCGTGCCGTTGTCCATGGCAGGTTCGAGTTAGGTTCCAGCACGGGACGACAGCCGGTCACTGGCCGAGGTTGGGGCGCTTCCGCAAGCCGCCGAACTCAGCACTCTGCGCTAGTTCGCTTCCCCCTGCATCCGACAAGGGGAAGTCAGACCGCCATCGTTGGCAACGATCGTGCTGAGCATAGACTGAGGCAGCATTCAGCGATCCGTCCTGTCCACTGTCCTGAGGAGCACGATGTCCACATCGCCCGCCGACTTCAACGCTCAGATCATCGAGGAGTTCCGCGCCAACGAAGGACGCGTCGGCGGCATGTTCGAAGGCGCGACGCTGCTGCTGCTGCACCACACCGGTGCGAAGTCCGGCAAGAGCCGCACTAATCCGCTTGGCTATCTGAGCGACAAGGGGCGCTACGTCATATTCGCGTCGAAGGCTGGAGCGCCGACGAACCCCGACTGGTACCACAATCTCAAGGCCGATCCCAATGTCACGATCGAGGTCGGGACAGATACGATCCAGGTCGTTGCCAGTGAGGCGACCGGCGACGAACGGGACCGCCTCTACCGCACGCAGGCCGAGCGTGTCCCGCAATTCGCCGAGTACGAGAAGCAGACCGAGCGTGTCATCCCGGTGATCGTCTTGACACCTATCGAGACCGGCTGAGCGCCGCTCCGTCGGCGCTTCGTGGGATAGCAGCGGTGGGGCTGACAATGGTGCGTATGACCATTGTTTTCGCTCTCACGCATCACACCGGCACACGCCTTGCCGAAGTCGGGTTCTTGCTCGTGCTCTTTGCCGGGGTCTGGCTGGCTGCTGCACAGATACCGCGGCTCAAGCTGGGCACTGCAAGGACAATCGTTGCTGGGGTAGCGCTCGCGATCGCCTAGTCGCGGCCGCCACGCCCGCGAGGCAGGAGCGCCGGAGCATCTGGGCGCTACCGGAAGTCACCGGCCTAGCGCCCAGACAGCCTGATCGGTCTAGTTTGAAAGCGACTTCATCGGCCCGACCCGAGCCCGTCGGTGGCGCGGTGCTAGCAGTTATGCCAACTCCACGCCACCAGCCTGCCTACGCGGGCCAGCTCCTCACTGGTGATGCCGCCCCGTTTGGCGTAGGAACAGCATCCCCTGCGGTTCTACTGGTGGGCCTTGGACGTCGACCGCCGTGATCACGCCGGTGTAGGGGTCTAGCTCTCCGAGGAAGTTCGACGGGAAGCCAGGTCCCGGACAGGTGCTGGGCGCGCTGTTCTCATCGCACGGGGTGTCGGCCACGAATACCGACCCACGCCGGAACGGTCCCGTGATCTCGTTGATCGTGTTGTTGGAGTTGTCGGTGGTGAGCACCACACCCCTCGGCCCCGACGGCCAAGCGGTGTCGTCCACCGAGCTGTTCAGTTGGAGGACCGAGAGCGACTGGTCGGGGCGGCCGGCGTGCCCTCTCTGTCAACGTCCGGCGAGACGCTCACCATCGAGGAATCTATGAACCTTGAGGGCGAGAACGGAGAACGCCGGAATGTTGGAGACGAGCACGAATGGAGCTGGAGCTGGCGGTGATGG
>Ga0116216_10001921_pt1 | contig 14071 bp, 12 predicted proteins | sample Sb_taG_11_FD_89696 | JGI IMG/M metagenome (GOLD analysis project Ga0116216, IMG submission 89696) | Peat soil microbial communities from Weissenstadt, Germany - Sb_50d_3_AS metaG | ecosystem: Environmental > Terrestrial > Soil > Wetlands > Peat | place: Germany: Weissenstadt | collected 2010-09-21
TCGCACGCTGCTCTCGTCTTCCGGCGGAAGTGCGGGGCTTCCGTCGATCGCCGCTGGCGAAGCCGCCGCAAGGGCAACGCCCGGCGCGGGACGCCCGAGAGGGCTGCGAGCCATCTCCTCGACGACCGCCTGAACGGTCGTCTGAAGCCGAGCCAGCTCGGCGATGGCCTCCTGGCGCTGGTCGTAGAGGTAAGTGATCTGCGAGACGGCACGCTCGCGGTCTTGCTCGATGCGCTGCAGATAGGCGTGCCGACGGCGCTCGGTCTCGTCCCGGATTGCGAGGGCCCGTCTCGTGGCCTGGTCAACGACATCAGCAGCCTCCCGACTCGCCACTTCGCGCAATTCGTTCACCTCCTCAGCGGCAGCCTCGCGAAGCTCGTTCACTTCACGCTCTGCCTCCTGGCGAAGGTTGTAAGCGCCCTCCCAAGCCTCCTGGAGGATGCGCTGCACGCGCTCACCGAGGGTGTCCAGCGAAGGCGGCTGAGCCGTGCGGGTCTCACTCTCGTAAGCCGCCACGCGGCGGTGCAGCTCCCGGAGCTGGCCCACTGCAGCTGCAAGTCGGCGCTCTGACTCCGAGGCGCGGTGGAGCGCGTCGTCGAGCCGCCGTTGCTGGTCTGCTACGTACCGGTCCACCTGCTCCGGGTCGTAACCGCGTCGGTAGACGTTGAAGATAGGCGTGGCTAGCTGCCGTTCCTCGACTGCCTCGTTCTCGTCCATGTCGCCTCCACACTCTCCGCTGCGCGGATGCTACTGAGCCTCCGGCTGGAAAACGGGGATCCTCAGAGGTACGGCCGCGGCGCGACACCGACTTGGACGCCTCCTCGACGGCGGCGTCCACACAAGGCAAACTGAGGCCAACGGCCCGGACCACTGCCGGATCGCCACGAGACGACAAGGGGGATTTTGAAATGAAGGCCGACGTAAAGGGGTCCACGCTCCCGGTGCTCGAAATGATCCTCGAGCCCGGAGAAGTTGTCGTTACGACGCATGGCGATCTCGCCTGGATGTCCGCGAACATTCAAATGACCCAGACCACGAATACCGGCGGTGGTGGTGGTGGCCTCATGGCCGGGCTGAAGCGGGTCGCGGGCGGGACCGGGATCTTCCTCACCCGGTACGAACCGACGGGGGGCCCGGGCATGCTGGTGCTGGCCGCAAAGCTGCCGGGACGGATCTTCCCGGTCGAGGTTGCACCCGGGTCGGAATACATCGTCCATCGCCACGGGTGGCTGTGCGGCACTCCAGGCATCTCGCCGACCATGGCACTGCAACAAACCTTCGGCGGCGCCATCTTCGGCGGTGAGGGCTTCATACTTCAACGCCTCGAGGGCCAAGGCACCGCCTGGATCGAACTCTCCGGCGAGGTCTCGACCTACGAGCTCGCTGCGGGGCAGAGCCTCTGCGTGCATCCCGGACACGTCGGAGCCTTCCACGCGACGGTGAGCTTCCAGACGACCCGCATCCCGGGGATCGCGAACCGCATGTTCGGCGAAGACGGTCATCACATCGTCGTGCTCACCGGCCCAGGGAGCGTCTGGCTCCAGAGCATGCCGCTCCCGGTCCTCGCGCACGCGCTCTCGCCCTACCTCGGAGAACACCGCGAGAGTGCCGCCAGCGCTGGCTTGGCCGGCGGTGTGCTCGGAGGCATGCTCGGCCGTAAGTTCTGACCGCACCGGCTCTTAGCCCGCCGATTCCGAGCGGCCCACGAGCATCTGGCCGCCCCCGCGCCGTTACGCTCTCGCGTCCGAACCCCTGGCGGTCTCGAAACGGCTGCGAGAGGACTCGAAAGGCTCGAAGGAGCACCCGGATGACCCTCACCGATAGTCCACTCGCCGACCTCGTCGAGACCGAGGTCCTCGAACGGGTGCTGCACGAGGCGCTTCGCAGGGGCGGCGACTTCGCGGAGATCTTCGCCGAGGACCGAGCGAGCTGCGGAATCTTCCTCGACGACGGCAAGGTCGAGGAACTGTCCAGCGGGCGTGATCGTGGTGCTGGGATCCGGGTCATCTCCAACGAGACGACAGGCTTCGCGCACACCGCCGACCTGTCGGAGAAAGGTCTGTTGCAGGCTGCCGAAGCGGCGGCGGCGGTCGCGCGGGAGGGTGGTGGTGGTGGTGGTGTCCGCCAGGCGGCACTCTCGAGACAGACTCCGGCCCCGCGGACTGGCGTCAAGAAACTTCCGAGCTCGATACCGAAGTCGGCCAAGGTCGAGTTGCTGCTGCGCGCAGACGACGCGGCGCGCTCGACCGGTGGCGCGATCACCCAGGTGAGCGCCGGGTACGGAGACAGCAGGCGCCGGATTCTCGTCGCGAATTCGGGCGGGCTGCTGACTGCTGACGACCGTGTTCGCACTCAAGTGCGCCTGACCTGCGTCGCGTCCGGCGACGGCGGCCTCCAGACGGGCTTCCAGACGCTCGCGTTCACGCTCGGCCACGAGATCTTCGACGATCACCCTGTCGAGGAGGTCGCAGAGCGCGCGGCACAAAGGGCCATCGCGAAACTCACAGCCCGTCCTGCCCCTTCGGGTGTCCTGCCCGTGGTCATCAAGAGCGGGTCGGGCGGATTCCTCTTCCATGAGGCTTGCGGCCATGGGCTCGAGGCGGACCACGTCTTGAAGGACAGCTCCGTGTACGCCGGACGTCTCGGTCAAGTGGTCGCCAGCCGCGGCGTGACGCTCGTCGACGACGGTTCGCTCGCGCCGCAATGGGGCAGCCTCGCAATCGACGACGAGGGCAGGCCTACACAACGCAACGTGCTGATCGAGGACGGCGTTCTCAGCGACTACATGTGGGACTACCTCCGCGCTCGCAAGGAGGGGCGGACTTCTTCGGGCAACGGCAGGCGCCAGAGCTACCAGGACCTGCCGATGGTCCGCATGACCAATACCTTCCTCCTCGCCGGGGAGGAGGACCCCGATGAGATCGTGTCGCAGACTCCGAACGGGGTCTACGTCGCGCAGCTCGGTGGCGGGCAGGTCAACACTGCGACCGGCGACTTCGTCTTCGGGATGACCGAGGCTTACCTGATCGAGAACGGGCGCATCACCGCGCCGCTCCGCAACGCCAACCTGATCGGGAACGGCCCTGACGTTCTGTCCAAGATCGACGCCATCGGCAATGACCTGGAGATGTGCTCGGGCACTTGCGGCAAGGACGGCCAGAGCGTCCCTGTCGGCTGCGGACAGCCGACGCTTCGGGTGACGGGCATCACGATCGGTGGCACAGCGGGTGCCTGAGCTCCTCGAGCTGGCCCGGCGACTTGCCGAGCAAGCGACCGGTGGAGAAGAGGTGGAGGTCTACGTCGCCCGCAGTCGAGAAACCTCGATCCGAGTGTTCGAAGGCGCCATCGAACAGCTCACCGCCGCCGAGTCAGCCGGTGTCGGGGTTCGGGTGATCTCTGCCGGAAAGCAAGGGTTCTCCTACGTGGGGGCGCTCGACGAGGCGGCCGGGACCGAAGCGCTCGGCGAAGCCCGCGACAACGCCGGTTTTGCGACCGCTGACGAGCGTGTTGGGCTTGCTTCGCCCGACGGAGTGGACCCGCCGACGCTCGAGCTCTGGCGAGAGGAGCTCGTCAGGTTCCCGACCGACGACAAAGTGGAGCTCGCTCTCGAGCTCGAGCGCCACGTCAGGGGCGGAGATCCGCGGATCCGCCAAGTCGTCTCCTCGGACTACGTCGACGGGCTTGGCGAATCGGCGATCGCGACCTCTCGCGGGATCGAAGTGACGAGTCGGCGGACCGGGTGCTATCTCTTCGTCCACGCTGTCGCCGGAGACGGCAACGACACCCAGACTGGATTTGGATACTCGGTCGGCCGAGCACCGGCCGACCTCGACGTCGAGGCCGCTGCGAATGACGCCGTGGACCGCGCGACCCGTTTGCTCGGGGCGAGAAAGGGCAAGAGCGCGAAGCTGACCGCCGTCCTCGACCGGAGAGTGACGGCCGCCTTGCTCGCGATCCTCTCCGGCACGCTGTCGGGGGAGGAAGTCGCAAAGGGTCGCTCGCTGTTCGAGGGGCGGATCGGCGAACAGGTCGGTGTTGGCGACCTGACCCTCTTCGACGACCCGACGAACCCACTCGCCTACGGTGCTTCGCGATACGACGCCGAAGGGCTGGCGTGCCGCCACAACTCGCTCATCGAAGGGGGCGAGCTCAAAGGGTTCCTCTATGACACCTACGCCGGACGCCTCGCGGGCACCTCCTCGACCGGCTCGGCGGTTCGCGGCGGGTTCCGGACGACCCCGAGCGTCGGCGCGAGGGCCCTGTCCCTCCTGCCTGGAAAGCAGGACCAGCCGGAGATCGTCGCGACGGTCTCTGAAGGAGTCCTCGTCCAGTCGATCACGGGCGTCCACTCGGGGGTCAATCGTGTGAGCGGAGACTTCTCCGTCGGCGCCGAGGGTCTCATGATCCGGGGTGGCGAGCTCGCGGAACCCGTTCGCGAGGTGACGATCGCTTCGACAATTCAACGAATGCTGCAACACATCGTGGCAATCGGGTCCGACGTCGAATGGCTGCCGGGAGCCGCGACTGGTGTGACGCTTGCCGTCGACGACATCGCAATGAGTGGGGCGTGAGCCAGAAGCGACCGAGCTCCTCGGTTGGGGCCCTCGAGCGCCACCCACACCTGGCGGCCGCCCGCACCCCCGGCAAGCTGAGGCTGGACTGCCACCTCCACACGATGTGGTCGGGCGACTCGACGACAACACCCAAGGAGCTCGCCGAAGCCATTGCGCAGGCCGGCCTTGACGTCGTCTGTATCACGGATCACTCGACGGTCGCAGGTGCGGTAGCGCTGCGCGAGGCTCTGGGCTGCAGGGTGGTCGTCGGTCAGGAACAGCGCACTCAATCGGGCGAGCTGATCGGCTTGTTCCTCTCCGAACGGATTCCTCCAGGACTGCGATCCGCCCGCGAGACCGCTCTCGCGATTCGTGACCAGGGCGGACTCGTCTACGTTCCACATCCCTTCGACCCGCTTCGGCATCATCTTGACGAGTCGGTCCTCGAGGACCTGGCGACGAGCGGGCTGATCGACGTCATCGAGGTGCGCAATGGCAAGACATCCCTCGAGCACTTGAACGAGCGAGCAGCCCGTGCCGCATCGAGGCTTCAGCTGGCCGCGGGCGCGGGCTCTGACGCACATGTTCCCGAGGCAGTCGGATCCGTCTACGTGGAGGTGGACAACTTCAGCGACGCACCGGCATTGCTCCGCTCCCTTCGAGGTGGTCGGGTCGTCGGTCACCACTTCGACGGTGTTCGAAGGTTTCAGCCGCGAATCGTCCCGTCAACCTCTCGGTATCGGGCCTGAACGTCCCTCGTTGGTGCGAAACTGCGACCGCTCAGAATCAGCGGGCCGGTCAGGAAGCCGCCGCGGCGCTCGACGTGTTCGTACCGGATGGCGCCGTCGAGGGTGCAGCCGCAGGAGCAGCAGAAGATTCGGTCTTTGCCGGCGTCGTGCCGTCCTTGGTTGTCGGCTTCGCCACATCGCCGCTCGAAGAACTGACAGCGGGCTCGGACCCGGTACCCGACCCGGCAGCGGCCGCCTTCGAGGCAGCATGGCCTGTCCTGCTGTCGTTCTTGTAGAAGCCACTTCCCTTGAACACGATCCCGATGCTCCCGAACACCTTCCTCAACTCGCCGGCACAGTTGGGACATTCGGTGAGGGCGTCGTCCTTGAAGGACTGCACGACCTCGAGGTGCTCGCCACATGATTTGCACGAATACTCGTAGGTCGGCATCTGCCGTCGTCCTTTCCGTCCTTCACTTCGGCCGCTCTCCCGTCCTTCAGACGGGCACGTGCTGGCACTCTTGCTTCGCGAGTGCCAAGTATATCGTGGCGCAAGGGACATCTCGGAGGGAGCTCGATGGACGGACAGGACGCTGAACGGCTGATCCCCTTGGAAGAGGTTCAGGGAGTCGTGCTCAAATCGTGCCTACCTCTCGACCCGATCGAGATCGGTATCGGCGACTCGCTGGGCTTTGTCCTCGCGGAGGACGTATACGCCGCCGAGGACCTTCCCCCGTTTGCGAACACGGCGATGGACGGTTACGCGGTCCGGGCCGAGGACACGATCGGTGCGCCCGTAGAGCTCTCGGTCATCGGCACGCTGGCGGCCGGGATGGCGCCGGCGCAAGCTGTCGAACCTGGGACCGCGGTGCAGATCATGACCGGAGCGCCGATGCCGCCCGGCGCTGACGGGATCGCCATCGTCGAGCGGACCGCGCCGGGCTCGTCGCCCCATAACGTCCGGATTCTCGAACCGGTTCCGGCCGGCGCCTATGTCCGCTCTTCCGGGAGCGACCTGCACCGCGGCGACCTCGCCTTGGCTGCCGGCACCGTGATCGGCCCGGCTCACGTTGGCCTGCTCGCGAGCATCGACTCGGCACGGATCAGAGTGCATGCACGGCCGAGCGTCGGCGTGCTCTCGACCGGAGACGAGCTCGTAGGTGAAGGCGTGCCCCTTCAATTGGGGCAGATCCGCGACTCCAACCGTCAGGGCTTGCTCGCATGCTTGCGGCGTGACGGTTTCGTCGGCGTCGACCTCGGCGCGCGTCGCGATGACGAGGAGACGATCTCGGCAGCTCTTCGAGAAGGGGTGGAGCGTTGCGATGCGCTGCTCACCTCCGGAGGAGTCAGCATGGGCGAGTTCGACTTCGTGAAGGTCGCCCTCGAGAAGCTCGCGAGTGAGTTCGGCGGGCGAATCCACCAGTTCAAGGTTGCGATCAAGCCTGCCAAGCCGCTGTCGTTCGCCGTCGTCACCGTGCCCGGCAAGCGTTCCGTTCCAATCTTCGGCCTGCCCGGCAACCCCGTCTCCTCGATGGTCAGCTACCAGGTCGTCGCCCTTCCGGCCCTCAGAAAGCTCGCCGGCCACCGTTCGCCTCTCCCCCACCCGATTCGCGCAGTTGCCGTCGACGACTTCGAGCGACGTCCCGATGGCAAGCTGCACTTGCTGCGCGTCATCGCCACGATGGGTCCCGACGGTCGGATCATCGTCCGCTCGGCAGGCGGCCAGGCGTCCCACCAGCTCGCGGCCATGGCGGCCGCCAATGCTCTGGCGCTCGTGCCTGACGGCGAGGGCGTCGCCACAGGGGATGACATCCTGATTCTGCTTACGACCTCGCTGGAGTGAGAGCGGGCTTGGGGCGAGCGGAGCGCCGTTTCTGAGGTGGAATCGAGGACCCTCCCTCTGAGGGCGGCCGCGGCCGAGGCACGCGCACGGCTCACCGCATAGACTGCCCCGGATGTCGGAGCGAGGACTGACCCATCTCGATCCGCTCGGCAGGGCCCGCATGGTGGACGTCACGCCGAAGGAGGCCACCCACCGCCGGGCGCTGGCCCGCTGCAAGGTCCGGATGCTGCCAGAGACGACGGTGAAGATCGCCAGTAACGCGATCAACAAGGGCGATGTGCTGGGCGCGGCTCGAATCGCAGGGATTCAAGGAGCCAAGCGCACGGCCGACCTCATCCCCCTTTGCCACCCCTTGCTCGTCGGGTCCGTCTACCTGAACTTCACCATCGGCGACGACTTCGTCGAAGTTGAGACCCAAGTCGAGGCCGTCGACCGCACGGGCGTCGAGATGGAAGCCTTGACGGCATGTGCGGTTGCTGCGCTCACGATCTACGACATGTGCAAGTCCGCCGACCGCAGCATGGTCGTGGAGGAGCTCTGTCTCTGGGAGAAGACCGGAGGGCGCTCGGGCGTGTGGCGCCGGACGAGCGCGCCGGTGGAAGGCAACATCCACCAATCGGCTGAGACCCTTGATTAGCGTCTCCGGCAACAAACGGGCGGTCTAGGAGCGTGAGCCGGGTGGTCATAGCTGTGCTGGCAGTCATCTGGGTCGTCGCGTTGACCCCGATGATTCTCCGCAAGCTCTCCGAGCGCAGGTTTACGACGTCGGTCGACTCCTTCCACCGCCAGCTTCGCGGCCTCCGGCGCGCATATCCCCGGCTGGCAGCGAGCGCGGCCCATCCGGAGATGGCCATGTCCATGGCCCGAATGGCGCATGGTGGTGTCCGAACCTCATCTATGACCGCGTCACCCGTGTCGCACTACGAGGCCGTTGAGCTGGACCAGAGCAGCACTCGAGCCCCGTTCGACACCGCCGGGGCCAATGGTCAAGGCTCCTCGTCGAGAACCGATCAACAGGTCACCCGGCCCATCGTTCGGATGGTGTCGGGCGTACGTCGTCACCACGCGTCGCAGTCGGTACGCCGGCGCCGGGTGCTGGTCGTCCTCGTGGCCACAGTGCTGGGCTTCTTCTTGCTGGGTATCATCCCCGCCCTGCGGATCCTGTGGGACGCCTCGCTTCTAGCGTTCGGTCTGACCGCGGCCTACCTGGCGCTGCTGATCCACTTCCACCGGCGTGCCGTCGAACGCGACATCAAAGTCATCGACCTCCGGCGTCGCCGTGGTGATCCTGGCGTCGGCGTACCGGCGACGGGTGTCCTCTCCCCCGGCTGGGAGTCCTCGGCAGATGTGCCTTGGGCCGACGATGCACTGACCGAAGCTGGCTTCTCAGGCGACTACGACAAGATCGTGGCTGGCGGGCACTGACCGGTTGAGTTCTGGCAAGTAGTCGATTCCTCGCTCGTGCGTCGACGAGTGGCTGGCGCGGCTCCGCTAACCTGATTCCTCGGCCGGACCCGGCCGGAGCCCTCCGACGGAATTCCTCCGATGGTTTGGCGCCGGTCGTCCCGGGGGTGTAGCTCAGCTGGTAGAGCGCCACGTTCGCAACGTGGAAGTCGGCGGTTCGAGTCCGCTCACCTCCACTCGGACGTCTTCACGTTTGGCGTCAATCCATTTTCACATTTGGGTGTTCGCTGCTCGCGGATGGTGTCGACGGGCGCGGTGAAGCCTCGGGGTTTGTGAACTGGGCTTGTCCGCCGCCGTTGTAAGCGCCTAGGGAGGGCTCGAGACCAGGTCCTCGATGGTCTTCCGGCGGCGTCGCCTCGTCTTCGGCGGGAGCTCGGCCGCCAGTCGTCGTTCCTGCTCGCGCTGTCGCTCTTCGAAGGCGTCGACGACCCGGAAGTTGCGCACGACGACCGCGCAGACGAGCATCAAAGTGACGGCGGGCAGGCCCATCACCCGGCACCAACCTCGTGTCGTGTCGGTCGAAGCCGGATCCTTCAGCGTGGAGTAGCTGCGCTCGACGGCGGTGCGGCGTGCATAGGACTGGCGGTGGGCTTTGGACGGGTAGTCGTGTTTCTGGGCGGTCTTGGCGTTGACCTCCGGCGGGACGGTGATGGTCGCCTGCGAGCAGCATTTTGGGAGCTCGACCGGCGGCCTGCCCACCTGCGGCCTGTCAAAGCCGAGCGAGAGCGAGGCTGGCTTCGTCGGGCAACGCAGCTTGCCCATCTCGGCCGGGCATATCACCCGGTGGAAGCCGTCTGAGTCGTCGGCGCTGATGCGCCCGAGCTTGTAGCGGGCAAGCTCGGAACTGCGGGCGTCGTGGGCCTGAGTCTGTTCGGCGCCGGCGCCGCGACCGAGCGGCTCGATGCCGAACAGCGCCACCGGGGTGGCCGGGCAGTAGAGATTGCCGTTGAAACATATGGACCCTTCGAAGGTGCCACGGGTGCCCCGGTCGTGCGGGTGGAGATCCATGACGAGCCGCCCGCCCAACCGGCGGACCGGCAATGCCCAATGCTCGGGCCGTCGGTGCGAGTAGCCCGAGTCGTTCAAGACGTCGCCGAGCGCCCCGCCAGATGCGCAAAAGCGTTCGAGCACCGGCACGAAGGCGGGCACCGGGTCGAGGCTGCAGGTCGTGAGCAGCATCCGCCGCACCAGCTCGCAGACCTCGGGGCCGTGCTCGTCGAGCACCATCGTGGCCGCCTGTAAGAAGTAGCCGAAGAAGAGCTCGCCCTTCGTCGCCCCCGCACTGCGGTGACCCCATGACGCCTCAGGGTCGGCGCTCTCCTGATTGGCGAGCGGCGGGCGGGCGAAGGACTCGTGGTCGCTCCAGTCGATGGCGAGCGAGCTGGAAGCGTCCTTGTGCGAAGCCGGGACAGATTCCTCCACCAAGGCGTCGACGACGGCACACAGAGCCTTCGGACGGGCTCCCGTCCGCTTCGGCCTTCTTGAGCGCCTTGGTGACGACGGCGAAGGTGTACTCGACCTGGCGGTAGGTGAGGAGGTGCCCGTCGATGTCCACACCGAGGCGCTGTTTGTCTTCAGCGCTCAGTTCGGTCAGGGCTTGGTGCACGCGGCTCAGGTGCGCCGGCCTGTCGTCCGAAAGCGCCAGCATCACGCCGACCAAAAGGGTCCTCGCCCGCAGCTGGCGGTGGCGCACACCGACAGGCAGCAGCGCCTCGATGAGCTCGGCGACGCCTGAGCCGTCGACGACCGCCTCGATGCGGGCGAGGCTCGCCCTTCTCAGAGAAGGCCTCCGAGCAGGGCGACGGCCTCTTTCTCGCTCCCCGAGTCGAGCAGCTCGACGACCTCGCCGAGGCGCTGGGAACAGCGCACTCCGGCCGCCGCCATGAACGTCGGCAGCCCGATGTCGATCGCGCAACGCGCCACCCAGGTGGCCCGCAGGCGGGCAAGCGACAGCTTGTCCATTTCCGAACCGCCAGACAGGGAGGCGATGAGGCGGCTCGTGATGTTGCGCCGGTTGGGCTCGGCCCCGCCGACGATGAACGACGGCCCGGCGACGAATGCCGACCTCAACGCCCGCTCGGCCATCTCGCGACGCACGGGCACGACGCGTGGGTGGAGCCCTCGAACTTCGACGACCACGCCACCGGAACGGGCGTGCACGTCGGCGCCCGTGACGAGGCGGAGGTCGGCGCCGATGAGCCCTGCACCCGCTCCGAGGGCGATCAAGCCCGACGCCTTGGAGCGCCGCTCTGGCGTCGGCTGGTTGTCAGCCAGATGAAGGTAACGCCGAAGCTCGGCTTGGCTGTAGGGCGCCTGTGACGGCTCGCGCCCGAGCGGAACCGGAGGCGGGTCCAAGACGAGGGCCTTCTTTGCCAGGAACAACAGGTTCGAGCGAACCGTCCGCCGGGCACCTTTCGACAACGAGGCCGTGCCGACGATGACGAAGCGCTCGATCACCGGCCCCGAGAGCACGACGGCGGGCAGAGGCTCCAGTCCGCAGCGCAGGGCGAAGTCGCACAATCTGCTCGCCGCCCATAAGAGCGAACGGGCACGTGCCTGAGACGCCGGCTCGGCGATGGCCACGACGGAGAGAGCGAAGGAGGCGGCAGCCCCGTCCACCCCCCTCGGCGACCAGCTCCGCCAGTCGGCTCGAGTCATACAATATATATACTCACAGATAACCGAGAACGGGTGGATACTCGGTGGGAAGGTTGAGAAGTGCCCCCGACCCCCAAACAGCGCGCCGAAGCCCGGCGCATCGCTCGCTCCCTGGCGGAACTGGACTTCGTCCTGCCGGGCACGATGACCGAGCGCCTCACGCGGTGCGGGAGGAGCAACTGCCGGTGCCACGCCGACCCGCCGGTGCTGCACGGCCCCTATCACCAGTGGACGAGGAAGGTGTCTGCCAAGACCGTCACGAGACTGATGACCGACGAGCAGTACGCCGAGTACGAGCCGTGGATGAACAACTGGCGCCGTCTCCGCAGCCTCGTGGCCGAGCTCGAGAACCTGAGCCTCGAGATCGTCGAGGCCGACCCCCGCTGGGACCGCTAGCAGTGTGGGTTGTGGCTGCTTAAGCCGCGACCCGCGTTAGTTTGCAGCAGGAAATTGCCTGGTCGCTGCCAATCGTGAGGACCTCACTAAAGAAAGTCCAGTTCACTCGGGGTAGGGTAGCGTCAAGACGCTTTTCGTGGGCAGCATTCCTGCCCATCACCGCCCATCAGTTGCCCATCATCACCCATCAGGATCAGGTCTCGCGTCGTCTCGGGCATCGCACCTCGAACGGGGACATCGAACTCTCACGATCGTGCGTAAGGGCGGAAAGGTTGTCACAAATCCCGCTCGCCCCACGCACGGCCCGCGCCGTCGACCTTGTGGTCGGCGAGCGCTGTGAAGGGCCGATCTTCCTCGGTGCTGACGGCTGCCGCCTCGACCGCCACGGCGCAGGTCGTATCGTCCGACGGGTGGCGCGGCGCGCTGGGATCACCAAGCCTGTCGGTCCGCACACGCTCCGCCACGCTTTCATCACGGCAGCGCAACTGACGCCGGAGTACCGCTCCGCGACGTACAGGAAGCGGCGTCGCATGCCGACCCGCGCACCACGATGCGATACGACCGAGCGCGGGTGTCTTTGGACCGGCACGCCACCTACATCGTCGCCGCGTTCGTGGCAGGGGCGGCCCGCTGAGTCCTTGCGAGCTAGTCCGACGAGCGCATCTCCGTCTGGTCGCGACGAGAGCTTGGCTCGGGCTCGCACAGATGGGGCAGTATGCGCTCACCTTTGAGGTCCCCGGGGAGGAAGTGGAATCCATCAGCCTGTACTCGCATCGAACGGCCTCCGAGTGACCGCCTCGTGGGCAGGTCGCGGCTTGGATGACCGTGTCGAGGACTGGGCTACTGATAACGCGACGAAATGACGGACAAGCTGCCTATTCGGAGGGCGACGGGTAGCTCTGAGCGACAACGCGTTCATCATTCCCGCCGGGATTGCGAACCATCTCAGGCTCGAGGAGCACTCTTGCGCGAGCAAGCATCGCCGCGGCGCCCACCGCCTCGAAGGTGGCGGCGGCTTCGCCGGCCAGGCTCGCTGACTTATCGAGCCTCCCCTGGCGGGCGAGCCACTCTGCCCGGTCGAGCTGGGCGCGTGCGGTCCAATAGGGGTAGCCAAGATCTCGAAGCGTCGACTCTGCGGTGACGAGGTTCTCCTCCACTGTCTCGTCGTCACCTCGGGCGCTCGCGACCAGCGCCTTGGCGCGGGCAACCTGCGCCCGTAGGAACGGAGGGACCTCGCCCGGGGGGCGTACCATCAGGGCCGAGGTGAGCCGGTCGGCTTCGTCGAGGTCGCCGAGGTCGATAGCAGCCTCAACAGCAATCGGGAAGGCGAGCCGGACGACTTCGTTCGCGACGGCAAGACCAGCGGTCCCGGCCGCGTCGATCACGCGACGGGCAGTCTCGAGCGCCTGCCGGGGGTCTCCTTCGGCGAGGGAGGTCGCCGCTTGCGACGACGCGAACATTGCTCTGTGCTCCACGTTGTCGCTCTGCGCCCAGACAGCACAGCCCCGAAGGTGCTCACGACAGCTATCGGTGTTGCCACGAAGCGCCTCCAGATGAGCGAGCCTGTTGTTCATGAGGTCGGCTCCCGGGCGCTCGTCACCTGCACCCTGGAAGAACTCGGTCCCGAGCTGGAAGGCCTCGTCGAGGCGCCCTGCCATCGTGAGGATGTACATGAGGTTGGCCGCCGCGTTCGCCTCGTTACGCCTCTGTCCCCACCGCCGGGCGAGGCCGAGCGCGGTCCTGGCGTGCTCCTCGGCACCGGGGAGGTCGTGGGTCATGCAAAGATCAGCGTGGTTGCCTTCCGCGATCGCCTCGCTTTCGGTGATCCCGTGGCGCCGGGCGACGGCGGCAGAGAGTTCGTAATGTGCGCCCGCCTCTTCGGCACGACCTGCATAATCGAGAAGCATGGCCCTTGCACCAAGAGCGCCCGCAAGCGGCTCGGAGAGCTCGTAGTGCTGGGCCAAGGTGAGCGCCTCTTCGATCGGCCCGGCGGCCTCGCGGACGTGGCCGGAGAAGATGAGGGCGCCGGCGAGTCTCGCCTGAAGATCCGCAACGACCTGCGGCGGGGTGTCCGTGCCCTCGAGTGACGCCAGGGCCTCGCGGATGAGGGTGATCGCCTGTTCGCCCCGGCCGAGGTTGTTGAGCACAGAGCCGAGTCGAGCGGTCACCCGTGCGGCATCCACGACACGCCCGGCCTTGGCATGGGCGGCGATCGCCGTCTCGAAGTAACCGAGTGCACGTTCGTTCCAGCCGGCGGACGCTGCCATCCGGCCGGCCAAGTAGGTGAACCCGGCTTGCTCTGCCTCGTCGGAGCTCAGATCGGCAGCCCTCAGGTAGGCGGCTTCGGCGGCTTCGGGGGCACCGACGGATTCGGCCCGCTCGGCGGCCCGCACGTAGGCGCGCATCGCCAGGACGCGAAGCTCACCCGA
>Ga0116216_10001922_pt1 | contig 14067 bp, 15 predicted proteins | sample Sb_taG_11_FD_89696 | JGI IMG/M metagenome (GOLD analysis project Ga0116216, IMG submission 89696) | Peat soil microbial communities from Weissenstadt, Germany - Sb_50d_3_AS metaG | ecosystem: Environmental > Terrestrial > Soil > Wetlands > Peat | place: Germany: Weissenstadt | collected 2010-09-21
GGCCACAGCGTCGATGCACCGAACCTGGCGGGGTCTCGGGGCCCTGCCCGGCTCGGGTCCGGCATTCCCGGCATCTCGGCTCGGCCCGCATCGAGTCAGCCGCCGCCCTCATCCTCGGCACGCTTTGCTTCAGCCACCGCCTCGGAAAGCACGCGGTACTCGGCGTCAGTGATCGTGCCGTCTTGGTGGGCAGCGATGACGTCGTCGAACGATCCAGGAATGTATGGTGCCGGGTCCTGCTCGGCTAGGGCCGCAGTCTCGAGGTAAGTCCTGTGCGGCTGTCTCGGGCGGCGTGGCCAGGATCGCTCGCGGAATCGCTGTGCCACCTGCTCCAACGTCATTGTGCCGTCGCGCAGGGCAATGATCATTTCGGTGACTTCGCTCGTCATCAGCCTCTCTCCCTGGGTATGCCGTCATGACTGATTCGCTCACTCTTCTCCGCCAGCACTGGGCCGCTGCCGTCGACTGAATTGTCGTAGCGCGACCAGCCGTCGAAGCGGTGCTTGATCGACTCGAAGGTTCCTCGGTTGTTACTGCTCCAGTCCGGATCGCCCTGTGCGCGGATTACCTCGGCTGGGACGTATCGGCCGCCTAGACCATGTCCCGCGAGGAATCTGTCGTGGCCTTCGCGATGTCGGGCCTCCGTGCGGCGGACGCTAGTCTCGATGGAGATGTCAACGAAGATGCCGTCGATCTCGGTATAGTCGGCCGTGCGAAGCTGGTCGATGCGCTTCTCGGTTGACTCCAGCGAGGACATGGTCACGTCCCAGATGATGTTCTTGCCATCGTTCAGAGCGCGACGACTGAGCTGTCTGGCAATCGCTGAGGACTCCTCGTGCACTAAGACTGATGCCTCCATGGGCGTGAGACCTTCTACCTCGGGCACTAGGCCGCGCAGCGCCAATTCATCCTTAATCTCGTCAGGATTGATAGTAAGATATTGGAATTTATCGATACTGGCATAATCTGCCAATATCGTGGATTTGCCAGCTCCGCTTAGGCCGCCAGCAACGACTGCCCGTCGGTCGCACGGCACATCCTCAGCGCGTGAGTAGAAATAAGCCACAAGATCACCGTGAATGCGGTCGCGCTCTGGGGTCCACTGCTCCTCGTCGCGATCGATCGTGTGGTGGACCTCGGTGGCTAGGCCGGCGGTGACGGCCTTGTCCAGGCGGCCACGGATGTCGGCGACGTGCTCGGCGTACTCCTGATCCGTGAGCGGCTGGATCTCGTCGGCTCGGCCATCGGCGGGCGAGTCGGTCAGGTCCGGGTCAGCCGGACTGGGTTCGGGCAGCTCAAGCTGGCGTAACGGAACAACCGGAGGCTTCGGCCTACCGTCCGCCTGTCTGGGTGAAGATGGATGGCCGTCAGCCAGCAGAGCCAGCCGCATTGGCAGGTCGTCGCGTCGGGCCGGGCGTAGTTGTTCCGGGGAGCGCCGCTCCAGGGCGCGCCGGTCGAGGGCGCGCAGGTCGAAGGCAGGCTGTTCGAGGGTGCGCTGGTCCGGAGTGCGGCCGACGGTAATCCATCGCCCCGGATCGCTCCGTACGGACCGATGTACCATCGACCGTTCCGGAACTTTCGCGGCGTCCGGTAAATCCTGCGCCGCTAACCTGTCGCCGTCGCTATCCGGCGAGTGGCTTGACCTGTCGCGGTGACCGGGCACAGTCCCAGTCGCCGTCAGGCAACCAGGGTCTTGACCGCGGCGGTCAGCTCGGCCAGGCCCTTCTTGGCGTCGGCGAAGAACATGGCAGTCTTCGGATCTGTGTAGAGCTCGTTGTCGATACCTGCGTAACCATGGCCCATGGAACGCTTGATCACGATGATGGACTTCGCGTGGTCCACGTCCAGGATCGGCATCCCGGAGATCGCGGTGCCGGGTCTGCGGGCCGCCGGGTTGGTGACATCGTTCGCGCCGATCACCAAAGCCACGTCGGTTCGGGCGAACTCGGGGTTGATGTCGTCCATCTCCTTGAGCAGCGGGTACGGCACGTTAGCCTCGGCGAGCAGGACGTTCATGTGACCTGGCATCCGCCCCGCGACCGGGTGAATCGCATAGCTGACGTCCACGCCGCGTGATTCGAGCAGGTCGGCGAGAGCCGCCACCTAATGCTGGGCCTGGGCGGCTGCCAGGCCGTAACCGGGAACGATGATTACCTTGGACGCGTAGGCGAGCTGGATGGCCGCGTCGTCGGCGGCGATGGACTGGACCCCGGCACCGGCCACTCCAGCGGCGGCGACGATCGCGTCGCCCGAGCCGAAGCCGCCGAGCATGATGTTGGGGATCGAGCGGTTCATCGCGTCGGCCATCAGCTTGGTCAGGATGCCACCGGAGGCGCCGACGAGGGCCCCGGCGATGATCAGCGCGGTGTTGTTGATGACGAATCCGGCCATCGCGACGGCCGTGCCGGTGAACGCGTTCAGCAGCGAGATGACAACCGGCATGTCGGCACCGCCGATCGGCATGACCATCGAGACGCCGAAGATGAGAGCTGCGGCGATCACGACGCCGAGCTGGATCAGACTCGGTGCCGCGATCACGTACCCGCCGACGCCCACGGCCACCGCGATCAGCAGCAGGTTCACGATCCGGGCGCCTGGGAAGCTGACCGGTGCCGACGTGATGAGGCCCTGCAGCTTCCCAGCCGCGATGATCGAGCCGGAGAACGTGACCGAGCCGATGATCACGTCCAGCAGGGTCGGAACCGACGTCGAGGCGGCGACGCTGCCGCCCAGCGTCATGTAGTCGCGGATCGCCACCAGCGCGGCCGCGCCGCCGCCGACCGCGTTGAAGATGCTGACCAGCTGCGGCATCGCGGTCATCTTCACGGTCCTGGCCGTGTAGAGCCCCAGTCCGCCGCCGACCAGCACTCCAGCCGCGATCACGATCCAGCCGGTGACGCTGATCACTCCCAGGTGGATGATCAGGGCAGCTGTCGCCGCGACCGCCGCGATCATGCCGACTGCCGAGATCTGGTTGCCGCGGCGTGCCGTGGCCGGATTGTTCATCAGGTGCAAGCCGAGTATGAAACAAGACGCGGCAGCAACGTAGACCAGCTGGATGACGGTATTGAAGGTGCCGCTCATGCCGTGGCCTTGCCGTTCGGGCTCGGGACGGCCGCAGCCGGTCTGGCCGCACCGGCTGTACCGGCCGCGGCGGTCACGGCCGGGGGAGTAGCCCGGCGCCGGAACATCTTTAGCATCCGGCCGGTGACTACGTAGCCGCCGACCACGTTCATCGCGGCGAATGCGACGGCAACGAAAGCCAGGATGTACCCGACGACGTTGTGTGCCGTCGCGGCGATCACCATAGCGCCGGCCAGCACGATGCCGTGGATCGAGTTCGCGGCGGACATCAGCGGCGTATGCAAGGTCGCCGGCACCTTGCTGATGACCTCGAAGCCCACCCACAGGCTGAGCACGAAGATGATGAAGTCCGTAAGCAGCACAGGAGGTACCTCCAGGTCATTCGGCCGCAGGGGGCTGCGTCGGCTCGGCTTGCTGTGGCCCGGCCTCGGCTTGCTCCGGATCGGCATCATCGTGCGTTGGCCCGGCATCATCGTGCGTTGGCCCGGCATCATCGTGCGTCGGCCCGGATTCGTCCTGCCGGGCGGCCGGGGTGGGCGCAGCCGGACCGGCGAGCGCCGGATGGATCACCTTGCCGTCATATGTGACGACGACACCGGCTGTGAGCTCGTCGCCCAGATCGACGCTGAGCACGCCGTCCTTGACCAGGTAGAGCAGCAGCGAGCTGATGTTACGTGCGTACATCGCCGACGCCGCAGCGGCCATTGTCGATGGCAGATTCTCGGCCCCGACGATGGTGACCCCGTGCTCGGTCACGATGGTCTGGCCAGCAGCCGAGCCTTCGACGTTGCCGCCGAGCGCGCTGGCGCCCATATCCACCACGATCGAGCCGGCCACCATCGACTTCAGCGCATCGGCTGTGACCAGGAGCGGCGGACGCCTGCCCGGCACCTGGGCGGTGGTGATGATGACGTCGTGCCTGGCGATGTGACCTGTCAGCTCGGCCTGCTGAGCCGCTCGCTCCTCGTCTGTCAGCGCCCGGGCGTAACCGCCGACGCCGGCCGCCGGGCCGACCGAGGTCAGCTCGATGAACGTGGCACCCAGTGACTCCACCTCGGTCTTGGTCTCGGGCCGGACGTCATACGCACTGACGACGGCGCCAAGCCGACGGGCGGTCCCGATAGCCTGCAGGCCAGCCACACCGGTGCCCAGGATAAGCACCTTGGCCGGCCGGGCCGTGCCTGCGGCCGTGATCAGCATCGGGAAGAACCGGCCGAACGCCGCCGCGGCGATCAGCGCTGCCTTGTAGCCGGCGATGTTGGCCTGGGAGGTCAGCGCGTCCATCGGCTGCGCCCGCGATAGCGTCCGAGGGATCAGGTCCAGGCTGACCGCCGTTGCCCCGGTCGCGGCCAGCTGCTCCGCCAGAGCGGGATCGGTGAGCAGCGCGAACAGGCCGAAGACTCCCTGTCCTTGGCGCAGCCTGCCGATCTGCTCAGCGTCAGGCCTGCCGACCATCAAGATGACGTCGGCGGTGCCGAGCTGGTCGGCGGAGACGATGGTCGCGCCAGCGCCGGAGTAAGACTCGTCGGGAAAGAAGGCGGCGTCTCCGGCTCCCGTTTCGACCAGAACCTCGTGGCCGGCCGTTCGCAGTTTCGTGACCGCATCGGGGACGAGCGCGACCCTGCGCTCGGCTGGCCAGGTCTCCTTGACCACGGCTACCTTCATGGGGGCGACCTCACTCGGGCGGGTGCACACTGGGCGGCAGGCAGCGGCTAGATTCCGGCCCTGGCCAGCCGCGGTTCCCAAGTATGGACCCTACCGCCTGGCGAGCCGCGCGCGGTCGGCCGGCTCAAGTGCCGACCCTGGCATGGCGTTTGGGAGAGTAGATCGGGTGACGAAGTCCGAACCGGGTGAAGCGGCGCCGAGGGCAGGTGCCACCGCCCACACGCTGGCTGACCGACTGCTCGCCGCGCAGCGTGGCATCGCGACTCTGCACGTCGACTCCGATGTGCGAATGAGACTGCAACTTCGTCTTATGGCGATTTGCACCGCGCTGAAAGTTCCGGGCGCTAGCGTGGCCCGCGGTGCCCGGCGGCTGGACCGGCTTATCGCAGATACTGACCGGGCGCGGAGCGGCAATACGGGCCATGGTGATGACAGCTAGACAGGGAATCATGGATGCGGACCTGAATTTTCTTGAGTTCCGCTGCCGGCAGGCACCTTTTATTACTGAATTGCACGCAGTTCCGGTACCGACACGCACTCGTTTACTGCGGAGATGATTGTGCGAGGCTGCCGCATCGCCTAATTTCAAGCAGGTCAGAGGTCATAGAACCCGGCAGCGCCCGCTGTCCGGTCCGCGTGACCTCCCGCTGGGGAGCCGCAGGAGTGAGGAAATGAACAAGCGTGACCTGATCGATGCGATTTCGGGCCGGTTGGGGGACAAGAAGACCGCAACTGAGGCCGTAAACGCAGTTCTCGACACCATTCAGTCCACCGTGGCCAAGGGTGACAAGGTGGCAATTACCGGATTCGGTGTATTCGAAAAGGCCGACCGGCCGGCGCGTACCGCACGCAACCCGGCCACCGGCGCGTCCATCAAGGTTCCCAAGTCCTCGGTCCCCAAGTTCCGGGCCGGCGCCGACTTCAAGGCCCTTGTTAATGGCGAAAAGAAGAAGCTCGCTGCTGCGGGCAGGAAGTAAACAGCAACCAGAAGTAGCACAGCTCGGCGAATAGCGCCGCACGGCAGGTCGGTGCGGACAGCGCGGTGGGCGGCGCACAGCGCCGCCCGCCGCGCGTGCGAGCCGTTGGCTATGCTCGCCCGCCGTCCGCAAGCCGCCCCAGGTTGATCTATCTGGCGGGTGGGCTAGCGCAGGCCTTGGCGGCGGGTTAGCGCGGTCCGCAACAGCCGGTCGATCAGCTGCGGGAACGGCAATCCGGTCGCCTCCCACATCTTCTGGAAGTATGAGGTTGGCGACATGCCAGGGAAGGTGTTGATCTCGTTCACCAGGATCTGCCGATCCGGGGTATAGAAGAAGTCCACTCGCGCCAGCCCCTCGCCGGACACCGCCGTGAACGCTGTCGCTGCCATCTGACGGATCTGCTCGGCGTCCTGGGCTGGAATCGGTGCCGGGATCAGCATGTCACTGGCTTGATCCAGGTACTTAGCCTCGAAATCGTAGAACTCCTCGCCGCCTTCCAGGCGCAGTTCCCCGGGCAAGCTCGTGTCCGGCGGTGCGCCATCGACGCCCTGCAGCACGGCGACCTCGATCTCCCGGGCATCAATGGCGGCCTCGACTAGCACTTTGGGGTCAAAGTCGCGGGCCAGATCGATGGCGATGGCGAGCTCACCAGCATCGTGCGCCTTGGACGTGCCCAAGCTGGAGCCACCTCTAGCCGGCTTGACGAACAGCGGCCAGCCGAGCGCCGCTATTTCCGCCGCTATTCGTCGCTGGTTCTGGCTGGGCTCGGTACTGGCTGGCCACTCTTGCTCATGGACCACGACGTGCGGGCCAACCGGCAGCCCGCGAGCCCGGAAGATCAGCTTCATGAACTCCTTGTCCATGCAGACTGCGCTGGCCAGCACGCCCGCGCCGACGTAGCGGACCCCGGCCATCTCAAGCAGGCCCTGAATGGTTCCGTCCTCGCCGTACGGTCCGTGCAGCACCGGCAGCACTACGTCAACGTCGCCGAAGACGTGCGGAATGTGGCCAGGCGCGCTGGCCACCACCGCCATGTCGCCCTGATATGCCCAGGGGACCACGTGCGCGTCGGGCTTGGCGACCGATTCGACACTGGGCAGCTCACGGCCGGTGATGGCCAGCTTCATCGGATCGTCGCTGACCTCCAGCCAGGTCCCGTCACTGGTAATGCCGATTCCGACGACGTCGAACTTGTCCCGGTCGATGGCCCGAAGCACGTTACCGGCCCCCAGGCAGGAGATGGCATGTTCAGGCCCCCTGCCGCCGAACACCACCGCAACCCTGATCTTGCGTTCGCCGTCCACGATTCCTCCCGTATCACTGCCGCCGCTACCTTCCGCCCAGTGAGTCAAGCGCCGCTATGGCGTCTGCCAGCAGGTCCTCACCGTCCTCCAGCCCGATCGAGAACCGCACCGAGCCGGGGTCGATCCCTCCCGCGGCAAGCGCCGCCGCATCCATCTGCCGGTGCGTTGTCGACGCTACGTGGCTGACCTTGGTATGCGTGCCGCCGAGTGATGTGGCCAGCTGCGCGAGCCGCAGCCGGTCGGCGAACGCCATGCCTGCCTCATGCCCGCCGTATGGCGCCACGGTCATGACGGCACCGAACCTGGTCCCTTCCGGACCTGCGTCGAACTGGCGTCGAGCCAGCTCGTGGCCCAAATGCTGGGTCAGTCCTGGGTAGTAGACCATGCGAACTGCTGGATGCCTGGCCAGGCTAGCGGCAAGGAGCTGAGCGGTCGCGCATTGTCGGCGAACCCGGAGCGGGAGCGTCTCCAGACCGCGGCGGAGCAGGTAGGCCTCGTCCGGAGCCAGCGAGCCGCCGGTGTCGATCCGCAGCCGCCGGATCGCCTTGATCAGCTCCGGGTGACCGGTCACGACACCGCCGGTGACGTCGGAATGCCCGCCGAAGTACTTCGTGGCCGAATGTAGGACCAGGTCAGCCCCATGCTCCAGAGGTCGGCAGATGACCGGCGGCGCTAGCGTGGAATCGACCACCAGCAAGGCTCCGGCGTCGTGGGCCAGTCGCGCCAGCCCGCCTAGGTCGGCCACGGCCACGGTCGGGTTGGCCAGCGTCTCCGCATAGACGATCGAGGTTCCTGGCCGCAGCGCCGCGCTGACCTGGCTGAGATCGGTCATGTCGACGAAGTCGGTCTGAACGCCGAAATTCGATGCGACGTGCCGCAGGAAACTGTAGCTGCCGCCGTAAATCGCGGTTGGCGCGATTACATGCGCCCCCGCTCTGGTGAACGTCCAGAAGACAGTCGAAATCGCGGCCATGCCCGAGGAGAACGCCTGGGCGGCGAGCTGGTAGCTGAGATTGACGCCTTCCAGAGCGGCTACCGCCGAACTGAACGCCTCCACCGTCGGGTTGTCGATCCGGCTGTAGCTGTATCCGGGAGCGGCGTCGGCGAGGATCGCGGCGTACTCGGCACCGGAACTGAATGCGAAGGCCGCCGTCCGGTAGATCGGTGTAGCGAGCGGCTGCTGGGATGGCGTGGGCGGCACCGGCAAGTGCACTGACCTGGTGTTCTCGCCGGGCCGCCGGGAGTGATCGGGTAGCCGCCCCAATCCTGCAGGTTGCTCGGATCCGGCCATGGGCGAGGGTCCTGCCGGGCGGGATAGCTCGGCCGGATGCGGCGGCATTCCGGAGGGCAATGGGTAACCGGGACGTGGTGGACCGCCAGGACGTGGCGCCTCGATCGCCCTGGGCGGACCGGGCATGCGTCGCGGGTCGACCGGTCGTGGCAACCTCGCCAGTTCGCGGGGATCACCCCTGTGTCGGTCAGCGCCGAACCCGGGCTGCGCTTGAAGTCGTGGGTCGGGGGCTAGCCCGGAGTCGGCAGCCAATCGTGGGTCGGTAGCCAGTCGTGGGTCCGTGGCAAGCCTGGGGTCGGCACCCAGCCTGGGGTCGATAGCCAACCGGGGGTCGGCGGCGAGTCGTGGATCGGCGGCGAGCCTAGGGTCGGCCGCCAGCCTGGGGTCGGTAGCGGAGCGTGGGTCGGCTGCGAGCCTGCGGCTGGCGGCCGCGCGTCCGTCCTCCGGGCGGCTGCTCGTCCCGCGCCGCGAATCACTGGTCAGGCCGGGATCACCGAATGGACGCTGAGTAGTGCCGTAACGCGGATCGTCGGTGAGCCTGGGGTCGGTTGCCTGACGCGGGTCGGCTGGCTGGCCAGGGCCTGGACGGCCACGGTCGCCGAATCGCCTCGGATCAGTCGGCTTGGGCTGGCTGCCGGGCCGGGGCTGGCCAGGCGATCGCCGGGGATCGTCGGGATCGCGCGGCTCCCTTGGCGGACGCGGCCAGTTGTCAGACGCCATAGCGCTCCGGCTTCGCCGATCGGCTGGCGAGCATCAGTGCCGCTTGGCCGACATCCAGCCCGTCGTGCACCACTCCGACGACGACCTCCGTGATCGGCATCTCCACTCCGTGCTTGGCGGCTAGCTCAAGGACCGACTTCGAGGACTTGACGCCCTCAGCCACCTGGGTCGTGTCCGCGATGACCTCGGCGAGTGGAATGCCGAGACCGAGCCGCTCGCCGAAAGTCCGATTACGGGAGAGCGGGGAGTAGCAAGTGGCCACCAGATCGCCCATTCCCGCCAGGCCCGCGAAGGTGTACTGATCGGCACCGAGTGCCGCGCCGAGGCGCGTGATCTCGGCTAGGCCACGGGTGATCAGCATTGCCTTGGTGTTGTCGCCGAGGCCCATCCCGACGGCGATCCCGACCGCCACCGCGATGACGTTCTTCACCGCTCCGCCGAGCTCGCAGCCGATCACGTCAGGGTTGGTGTACGGGCGGAAGTAGCCGGTGTGGCATGCCTTCTGCAGTCGCTCGGCGGCGTGTTGGTCGGTGCAGGCAACCACGGTGGCCGCGTACTGGCGGTCGGCGATCTCACGAGCCAGATTCGGTCCGGTGATGACCGCGATCTGGTCAGCGGGCCAGGTGGCGACCTGCCCAATGACCTCGCTCATCCGCTTGCAGGTGCCTAGTTCGATGCCCTTCATCAGACTGACCAGCAGGGCATCGGGCGGAAACAGGCCAGCCCAGCTAGCCAGATTCTCGCGGAGCATCTGGGCCGGTACGGCGAGCACGACAACGTCAGCTCCGGCGAGTGCCTGCGCCGGGTCAGCCGTGGCCCGGAGCGGCCCTGGCAGGGTAACGCCAGGTAGATAATCCGGATTGCACCGGTCAGCCGTGATCGACTGAGCGACTTGCGGTCTTCGGCACCACAACACGGTCTCGGTACCGGCATCACATAGAACCTGGGCGAATGTGGTTCCCCAGGAACCGGCGCCCATTACCGCCGCTGTCACGGCCCGGGCACCTCGGTGACGTCTGCTGGGGCCGGGGTTTCGGCGCCGTCCGCAGACTCGGCTTGCACCCCGGATGTGCCACCAGTCTGCCCAGCTTGGTTGACCGGCTCGCCTAGATTGGTCTGCTCGGCTTGGTTGGCCTGCTCGGCTTGGTTGGTCTGCTCGGCTTGGTTGGTCTGCTCGGCTAGCTGGCGGAGTTCCGCGCGTTGCTTGCGGCGGGCAATTGCCGGGTGGTACGGCTCGGGCGGGGGATCCTCGCCTCGCAGCTTGCCGACCAGGGCCGCGACCTCAGCCATGATCTTGTCGGTGGTAGCCCGCAGTGTCGGGGTGTCGAGCGGCCGACCGGCGAACTCCGACAGATCGACCGGCGGTCCGGCGATTATGTGTACAGTCTTGCGCGGCAGCAGGTGCGGCCGGAAGCTGCCGTACGGAAGGATGTCCTGTGCTCCCCAGTGCGCGACCGGGATCACCGGGGCGCCAGTCGCCAGGGCGAGCCTGGCGACGCCGGTCTTGGCCACCATCGGCCACAGGTCCGGGTCGCGGGTGACCGTTCCCTCGGGATAGAAGACCACGCAGGCGCCGTCCCTGATGCCCTGCTCGGCGTCCCTCAGCACAAGTGCCGCGTCGGCTTGCTCCCGGTGGACTGGCAACTCCCCAACCTTACGGATAATCGGTCCGATCACCTTGATCTTGAAGAGCGCCGCCTTGGCGAGGAAAACCGGATACCGTCCGGCCTGGTCGATGTAGAGGCACATGGCGAGTACGTCGGCATAAGAGAGATGGTTCACCGCGACGATCATTCCGCCGGTGGCCGGGAAAATGTCCTGACCGTGCCAGTCGTGCTTCATCAGGGCCCGGATGGTGGGTCGCAGGATGACCTTCGTGACGCCACGCCAAAAGTTGGAGTAGCTGCCGTCCGCGCGTTTGCTCATCTCTGCACTCTCCCGCACGTCATGGTGCCAGTCTTCCCGCTCGTGCAACACCATGTCGAGGCAGGATCGGATGCTATGGCACCCGAAAACCTGCTCAGCTGGTCGCTGGTGGTTCCCGTCAAGGTACTTGCCCGGGCGAAATCCCGGCTTGTGGGCCTAGCCGACGAGGACCGGACGGCGCTCGTGCTGGCCATGGCGGCGGATACCGTAGCTGCGGCGCTGGCCTGCCCGGCTGTCGGCGCAGTGATCGCCGTAAGCGACGACTCAGCCGTCCGGGACGAGCTTGGCAGGCTGGGTGCGTTCGTCATCTCCGATCAGCCTGCCGCCGGTCTCAATGCCGCTTTCGTCTTCGGTGCGCGACACGCGGCCGCGCGATGGCCTGGCCAGGGGCTGGCTGCGCTCACCGCCGACCTGCCAGCACTTGCCGTAGCCGAGCTGACCGCCGCCCTGAACGCGGCTTCAGCGGTAACGCAAGCCTTCGTGGCCGATGCCGCTGGCACCGGCACCACGCTCTACACAGCTGGCCAGGCCGCCGCCTTCTGCCCGCGCTTCGGCCCACGGTCAAGCGATCAGCACCGAAGGGCCGGCGCCGTCGAGCTTGATCTGCCAGGGATAAGCGGCCTGCGGCGGGACGTGGACACGCTTGCTGATCTGCGAATCGCTGCCAGCATCGGGCTGGGTCCCAGGACCGCGCATATCCTCGCCCGCACCGGCTAGCCGACCGGCCGCGCTGACTAGCCGACCGGCTAGCCCACTGGGCTAAATGTGTACGATCGGGCAGGTCAGCGTCCGGGTGATGCCGGGAACGCCCTGAATCTGCGCCACAACCAGCCGGCCGAGGTCATCGACGTTCTCAGCCTCGGCCCGGACGATCACGTCGTAAGGGCCGGTCACATCGTCAGCCTGGGTCACGCCGGAGATCAGGGCGATCGCGGTCGCCACATCTGCGGCTTTCCCGACCTCAGTCTGGACGAGGATGTACGCCTGGACCATGTCGCCCTCCCGGCTCGTCATTTGTGTCCGCCACGCTACCGTAGGCAGCGTTCCGGAGCGTACCAGCCCGGCCGGCCGCGCAGACAAGACGGGAAAGCGTTGTCTGGACGCGAATTTCGACCGCGGTGATCAGCGCTGAGCGCAGCAGGATGGCGGCGCATGACCGGAAGATGTGCGGGAGGCGTCATTACCATCGCGGACCTCGGTGAATTCGGCCTGATCGCCGCCATCAGCGACCTGCTGCCGGACAGTACCGAGCTGATCGTGGGCATCGGCGATGACGCGGCGGTGATCCGCGCTCCCGACGGCCGAGTTGTGGCCACCACCGACCTGCTGATCGAGGGTCGGCACTTCCGCCGCGATTGGTCGGCTGCTTCGGACATCGGCCGTAAGGCGGCAGCCAGGAATCTGGCCGACGTGGCGGCCATGGGCGCCCGTCCGACCGCGCTGCTGATCGGTTTCGCCGCACCCGGCGATCTGGCCCTTGACTGGGTTCTGGAGTTGGTTCGCGGACTAGCACAGGAGTGCGCGGTGGCTGGAGCTAGCGTTGCGGGCGGCGACACCAGCAGCGCAGAAACGATCATGCTGGCAGTTACGGCGCTCGGTGATCTGGCCGGACGCGAGCCGGTCGTCAGGAGCGGGGCCAGGCCGGGTGACGTGGTTGCGCTCGCCGGGACGCTGGGCAGCGCGGCTGCCGGACTCGCGTTGCTTGCGGCTGGTCTGAGGCCGGGCGAGGCAGGATCCGCCGGAGGCAGTGCGGACCTTGCTGACCTGACGCTGGCGCACTTTCGGCCGCAACCGCCCTACGACGCCGGGCCGCAGGCCGCGGCTATCGGCGCGACCTCGATGATCGATATCAGCGACGGGCTGATTGCCGATCTCGGCCATGTTGCGGAGTCCAGCGGAGTGCGGATCGAGCTGCGGTCAGGCTCGCTGGGTGCCGAGCCAGTTGCGCGGATCGATGCACTTCAGACGGCTGCGAGCCTGGTATCGGCGGACTGGGCGCAGTGGGTGCTGGCCGGCGGCGACGATCACGCGCTGGCAGCGACATTCCCCCCGCAGGTGGTGCTGCCGGAGCGCTGGACCATCGTCGGGAGGGTCGCACCGGGCCGCGGCGTGCTGGTCGACGGTCGACCCTGGAGCGGCTCTGGCGGCTGGGAGCACTTCCGCGACCAGGCGTAGTCACTCGGTGTATCCGATCAATTTCTCAAGGTGACTCGCCTGTTGAGCCATTGCTTGATATAACCGCACTGATGCCGCGTCAGCGTAGCCATCCTCGACACAGGGCGCAGCGACGGGGAACCTGGCCCCGCCGCGGGGTCCGAGTCGGTGCTGCGCGGGTCGACCCGCCCCGGCCGGCATTGGCGATCGGGCGGGCAATTGCCGCAGCGCTGCGGCTGGCCGGCCAGCCAGCGTCCAGGCGCATGATCCGCAGCCTCATGCTGACGCCGTGGTTCGCGTTCAGCGCCGGAATCGTGATCGCGGCATCGCTGACTCTGGTGTCGCCGCGGGCTGTGCTCAGCTTCCCGCCTGGTGCCGGCGGTAGCTGCCAGGGCACGGGCTGCGGGTCAACGGGTTATCCGCGGGCGAAAGGACCGCTGCCCGCCAGCAGGTGGGAAGTCAAGCTGCCGCAGGTCAAGACGGTGCCAGCGGGTCAGCATGGAGGCGGGGCCGCCGTACGCAAGGCGACACTCGAACAAACTGGACCAGTTCGGGTCTATTACGCGCTCCTGCCCGGCTACGGTGATCATTTCGTTGCCGTGATCGAGATTGTCGGTCACAAGGCGCTCGGTACCTGGACGCTGCGATTCTTCATTCCTGGCACCCAGATCAAGCTGATCATCTTCGCGAAGTGGACGCCTGAGGGGCCAGATGGCGGCGTCGCCAGCAGCTCCCCGTGGCTGTCGCGGCGGTCCGGACCTGACCAGGTCAGGATCGTCATCCTCGGTACCGGCACGCCGGCCTGGCCGCGCGGCTGCCGCTTTGACGGGAATCGATGCGTCTTCCACGCGCTGTCCGGCGACAGCCATCAGTCCGGCTGGCGATCTCATTCACCTGGCCAGCGGAGCTGGTAATCCCGCAACGTCAGCGCCCGCAGCGTCCGCAC
>Ga0116216_10001923_pt1 | contig 14066 bp, 9 predicted proteins | sample Sb_taG_11_FD_89696 | JGI IMG/M metagenome (GOLD analysis project Ga0116216, IMG submission 89696) | Peat soil microbial communities from Weissenstadt, Germany - Sb_50d_3_AS metaG | ecosystem: Environmental > Terrestrial > Soil > Wetlands > Peat | place: Germany: Weissenstadt | collected 2010-09-21
CGTGTTGCAAAGCGCAAACCTGTGGTCATTACCAAAACCGGACGCTCGAACGCTGGGCGACGTGCTGCTGCTTCACACACAGCCGCCTTGACTGGCGATACGACAGCCTTTGTCACTGCTGTACACCAGGCAGGCGCTATACTGGCCGAGAGTGGGCTGGAGATGGTAGATATCGCTGAGGGACTGAGTCGCCAGCCACGGCCGCCAGGTAATCGTGTTGCTATCATCACAAACTCAGGTGGCACAGGTGTAGAACTTGCGGATATGTGCGAGCGTTACGGGCTGAGTGTACCCGAACTACCCCAGGAAACCCAGGATCGGATCACACCATTAATCCCCTCATATGCCAGTCCTCGTAACCCCGTTGATGTGACACCTGCCTGGGCACGCTACCCCACAATGTACTCCGGCAGTATTGAGGCATTATATGCATGCGCTGAGATCGATATCATCATTCCAGTCCTCCTGCAACGTTCGGGCTTGATGCGAGAAAACGTCGAAGCTGTCCGCGATGCGGTGCTACGTTGTCTGCGCGAAGAGGGTATAAACAAGCCTACATACGTATGTTGGGTTGTCGGAAATGAAGGTGATGAAAACAAAGCAATCTTGCAGGAGGTCGGTATACCCGTCTATGAATGGCCGGAGCGTACAGCGCGTACCGCTGCAGCCATTGCTACATTCAGCGCTGATCATTTCGCTCGCGCAACACAAACATCAATGCCAGCATCTTCGCCAACGGAGGCGCGTGATCAAGCAGCCAGCATTATCAGTAATGCGCGCGCGCAAGAGCGCGCAATTCTGCTTGAGAGTGAGGTAAAGTCCCTGCTGGCAGCCTATGGGGCAAGCATACCACGAGAGATGTTGTGTACAACCCACGCCGAGGCTCTGTCAGCTGGTCAGGCGCTACAAAAACCGTGCGTCATGAAAATTGTTTCACCTGATATCAGTCACAAATCGGATGTGGGCGGCGTGCGAGTAGGTGTTTTACCATCGGAGGTCGGCACAGTCTTTGAGGAGATGCTGGTAACAATCAGTGCCAAACAACCCGCTGCACGCATCCTGGGAGTAAGTGTCCAGGAACTCTTACATGGGCAGGAAACAATTATCGGTGGCCTGCGCGATCCCGAATTTGGACCAATGTTGATGTTTGGTCTGGGTGGCATTTTCGTGGAAATACTGCACGACATCTCTTATAGACTTGTGCCGACTACCAAAGATGAACTTCATTCCATGATACGCGAAGTGAAAGGCTATCCGTTGTTAACAGGCGCTCGTGGACATGCTTCTGTCGATATTGAATCCCTATTACAGACTTTACAGGCAGTTGCATGGCTTTTGGCCGATTTCCCTGAAATCGTCGAACTTGATCTAAATCCAGTCTTTACAGGGCCAGATGGCGCATTCGTCGCTGACGGACGTGCTGTGCTGGCTTAAAAGGAATAGACCAGATGAAGAGGAACTAACTATGACAGATGCTATGACTGTGCTTGCTACTTTAGAAACAGGCATGCGCTTTGACGTTGAAACAGGTTCAGGACATCATGTGGTTCTTGACGCGGCTGAGCATAACGGAGGACAGGACACTGGCCCCCAACCAATGGAAATGCTGCTTGTTGCGCTGGCAAGCTGCGCTGGTATGGATATCATCACTATCCTGCGGAAGAAGCGCCAGGAAATCACTGGATATGAGCTTCGTGTTCACGGAATGCGCGCTGAAGACCATCCAAAAGTGTTTGTAGATATTACCGTCGAGCATATCTTTACCGGCCACAATATTCGGCCTGAGGCTGTGCAACGCGCGATTGAACTCACGGAGGAACGCTACTGTGGTGCGAGCGCAACCCTTGGCAAAACAGCCACAATAAAGAATACGTTCAGCATCATTGAAGAGAGCAAGTGAACCTGGGTGTTTTTTATATCCCAATATTTTTCCAGAAAAGCTGACAGATGTGGCTAGTGCAATGTATACTACAATTCTGAAACAATCGACTGTCACATGGAGAACATAACACATGGAAAAAACTCCCATCGATGCCTTCGCCTCTGCGACCACAATGCTAGAGGCGCTCAACAGGCGCCAGGTATCCGCCGTTGAATTGCTCGACATGCACCTCCACCGCATCGAGCGCTACAATCCCACCCTCAATGCCATTGTCACCTTCGATACCGAGCATGCAAAGAAGAACGCCATTGCTGCGGATGAAGCAAGAACACAGGGTAAACATGGCGCTCTGCTAGGACTGCCAATCACCATTAAGGACACTATTGATGTCGAAGGCCTACCTGGCACAGCAGGCGTCGAGCAGTATAAAGATCGGCGTCCAGAGCACGATGCTCCACTGGTGGAACGTGTGCGTGCAGCAGGTGCAGTGATCATGGGTAAGACCAACGTCCCACCCTATGCTGGAGACTGGCAATCAGACAATCGCGTGTTTGGACGCACAAACAACCCTTGGGATCTCTCTCGTTCACCAGGCGGCAGCACTGGTGGGGGAGCAGCAGCGCTTGCGGCTGGCCTCACACCACTTGAATTTGGCAGCGACATTGGAGGCTCCATCCGCATTCCCGCTGCATTCTGCGGGGTGTTCGGACACAAGCCGAGCGATACAGCCGTGCCTCGTAGCGGCCACTTTCCAGGCTCACCGCTTCCAAACACCGCTACAGCTTTGAGCGCTCTTGGGCCACTGGCACGAGACGCACATGATCTCGAGCTGGCCCTTGACGTCATCGCTGGTCCAGCCATTGGAGAAGATACCTCCTGGCATCTTCAATTCCCCCCTGCTCGCCACGAGCGTCTTTCAGATTTTCGTGTAGCGCTGCTGCCACCACTACCCTGGCTTTCGGTTGATGCCGAAATTCTGGCGGCCCAGGACTCATGTATCAGCACACTGCGACATGCTGGTTGCCATGTTGAGACCGCTGTTCCCGAAGGCTTCGGAGACTTTAGCAACTGGTATGAACTATTTCTCAAGTTGCTCTTTGTGATGATGTTCATTGGCGAAGATGAAAACAGGCGTCGTCGCCAAGCCGAGGCGATGCATCGCTCCGACGACCGCTATCTGCAAGCCAGCGCCGATGGCATTATGGCCAGTGCATCCGACTATATTATCTGGCATGGCCAGCGCGAAATCTACCGAGCTATGTGGCGTGCTTTCTTTCGAGAGTGGGATGTATTACTCACTCCTACAAATATCGTCCCGGCTTTTCCGCATACCGACGCTCCATATCAGCAGCGTACGCTTGCGATTAACGGCGTGACTGTCCCATACTCCCGCCAGAGCGTCTACGCGGGCATTGCGACTTTGGCAGGACAACCCGCGACAACATTTCCAGCAGGCATAACAAACGACGGCTTGCCCATTGGCTTGCAAGCCATGGGTCCCTATCTGGAAGATCGTACGCCAATTCGCTTTGCATCCCTGGTCACTCGCGAGTTTGGTGGATTTCGCCAACCTCCCGGTTATGATGAGCATTTTTGAATCCAGGAAGCTAGTAAAGAGATACATTCAGCTTTTGGCTATAATGGCCTTTAACAAAATAAGCGGAATTTCCGTAGGTGCCGATTTATCGCGCACATCGCCGATTTATCGGCCTCCCGTGACAGTTTACGATATCCAGATTAAATTGTTAAAATTCATAATAGCACATGCTGGTCGGCGCATAGCGTCGAGAGGAGGAGTTATGTCTGCTACAAGCTTCGATGCGCAAGCGCTTTTCGATGTACGAGATCGAACAGCCGTTATCACAGGCGGAAGCGGCCACTTTGGACGAGCCATGGCTCATGCCCTTGCGCGAGCAGGCACGCGCGTCGCTATTCTGGGCCGTCATATAGAGTCAGCGCAAGTGGTGGCCGAGTCTATCCAGGCCGAAGGCGGAACAGCCCTCGCCGTCTCCTGTGACGTGATGAGCCGCACCTCCCTTGAACAAAGTCACGAACAAATTCTGAGCGCCTTCGGTTCGATAGACATTCTGATCAATGCCGCAGGGGGCAACTCTCCCGCAGCAACGACGTCTGCCGAACAAAGCTTCTTTGACCTGAACACCGAGGCTATCAACTACGTTTTTGGTCTCAATTGTACAGGCACCTTCCAGAGCTGCCAGGTCTTTGGGCGTGGTATGGCGGAGCGCGGACAGGGCTGCATCGTCAACATCACCTCCATGAGCGCCTTACGACCTTTGACCCGCGTGCCAGCTTACGGTGCGGCCAAGGCAGCCATTGCCAACTTCACACAGTGGCTCGCTGCCTATATGGCGCAGGAATATAGCCCGGCAATTCGCGTCAACGCTATTGCCCCCGGCTTCTTCCTAACCGAACAGAATCGCTATTTGATGGTCGATGCCCACAGCGGAGCCATGACCCCGCGCGGGCAGGCAATTATCGAACATACGCCAATGGGTCGATTAGGCGCGCCAGAGGATTTGCTTGGAACGCTGCTCTGGCTGGTCAGCCCGGCTTCGGCTTTCGTCACCGGCACAGTAATCCCAATCGATGGAGGCTTCTCCTCCTTCAGCGGCGTCTAAATAAGAAGGAAACGCATTATGGTTATAGGCAAAGGTCCAACGGCCGCAACGTTGACGCTAGAGAATATACAAGAACTTCTCGCCTCAGCAGATGATGAGTTACTGGTTGGAGCCGGACTTGACCCGGCACACAAGCGCGTCCTGGTGATTATCCCCGACGGAACACGCACCGCGCCCATACCCATGATGTTTCGCCTGCTCAACGAGCAACTTGGACACCGTGTTGCGCAACTTGATTACCTCATTGCGCTGGGCACGCATCCACCAATGTCTCAATCAGCCATTGACCACCTGGTAGGCACAACTGCTGCCGAACGAGCAGCGCGCTATCCAAACGTGAACATCTTCAACCACGAATGGCACAATCCTCACATGCTTCAGACAATCGGCGTCATTCCGCGCTCGGAAGTAGCTGAGTTGAGCGGAGGCTTGCTCGTCGATGATGTACCGGTCACACTCAACCGCTTGATCTTCGAGTATGACCTCTTGCTGATCTGTGGCCCTGTTTTTCCTCACGAGGTAGCTGGCTTCTCGGGGGGAGCCAAGTATCTCTTTCCTGGCATCGCTGGGCAGGAAATTATCGATTTCACCCACTGGCTAGGAGCGCTAACGACCAGTTTGCGCACCATCGGAGTGAAGGATACTCCTGTTCGGCGTGTCATTACGCAGGCTGCAGGATTTGTGACACGTCCGCTTATCTGCCTGGCGATGGTAATGCAAGGCTCCGAACTTCACGGTCTCTATATCGGCGACCACTTAGAAGCATGGAGCCACGCAGCAGACCTCTCGGCACAGCTCGACATCACCTATGTTGATCGCCCTTTTCACAGGGTACTCTCAGCCCCAGCCGAAATGTACGACGACCTGTGGACGGCAGCCAAGGCGATGTACAAAACCGAACCGGCCATTGCCGATGGAGGCGAAGTCATTATCTACGCCCCGCATATCACCGAGGTCTCCTACACGCACGGCAAACTGATTGACGAGATCGGCTACCATGTAAGGGATTATTTCGTCAAACAATGGGATCGCTTTAAACATGTACCTGGAGGCATCCTGGCGCATAGCACGCATGTCAAAGGAACAGGCACCTACGACGCGGCACTCGGCATCGAAACGCCTCGCATCTCGGTTACGCTGGCTACCGGTATTTCCGAAGAACGCTGCCATCGCATCAATCTGGGCTACGCCGATTACCGTGAGATCGATCCCGAAGCATGGAAAGGACGCGAACATGAGGGCATTCTGTACGTACCACACGCCGGTGAAATGCTCTACCGCTCCCGTGATATATAGACTATTGTATCAAAAATCCCGTAGGGGCGAGGGCGGCGTGGAGCGAGGTGGTGTGCCTTTATGGTCGCCCGCGGGGAGGGGCGGTGTCCTCTCACAACGACACATCAATCCTTTTGTAATGCTGAGTGTAACAAAGCATCTCAGCCTGGCAAGCGAGATCCCTGACTTAGCTCGGGATGACACATCACCCTTTTGTCATTCTGAGCGCACTTTCTTTTGTCATTCTGAGCGTCAGCGAAGAATCTCACGCGTTGGGTACCGATATTCTTCGCTTTGCTCAGAATGACAATTTTCCAATCGATGTATTTACAGAAAGGCCACTCACAATGACAAATAACAACGCCAGGCTCTCCGCCCTACAAAAGCTAATCGACGACGATGCCATCGGCCAGCTACGTCGTCGCGATGGCCTGATGGCAACATTAGGCAGCGAAGGCACAGAGCTCAAACTCGACTGGGTTGAGGGGGTAGCACGCCTGCTTGCTGATCCAACAATGCTAGAGGAGCTAGAAGAAGAGGCAAAAGACATCTGGCAAAGCGGTATCCGCCACATAATCTGGGCCGGCATGGGTGGCTCAGTCCTTACTGTACGTGTCTTATGCGAACTTGGTTTCTTTAACGAACAGGACAACCAGCAATCGATTGCCATCTATCCCCTGGACAGCACAGACCCTGCAGCGCTCAATGTCATTGTTCGACATATAGCAACAGCCAAAAAACTGGAGCTGCCTAACGGGGAAGAAGCATCCGATCCCTCCTTTTTGCGCTCGCTGCTCGATGATGTCATGATGGTCGGTGTAGCGATGGGCATGACCTCCGAAGAGCCGATCACACACCTTGAATGGTTCACCGATCTATTGAAACACGCTGGCTTGCGTCCGGCGGAGCATGTACTTGTGATGACACTCCCGGGTTCCTATCTTGACCGCTTTGCCCACGAGCAGCAGGCACCCAGTCGTCCTTTGCAACCAGATGGAGGGACAGGCACAGGTGGACGCATGAGCGCTCCTGCAACACGAGTCTTTTTGCTGCCTGCGGCCCTCTATCTTACGACCAGGTTCCCCGATCGACCCAGCCAGCTACGCCAGGTGCTGCAACGTGCCTGGGACGAGTATAACCTCGAGTTGGCAACATCCCACCCCTCAGAACATCCCTTCGTGCAACTGGCCGCTGCCTTGAGCGCAGCCAGCAGCGAGGGAGCATGTCGCTTGCTAGTTGGGATGCCTGAGGGCTGGCAAGTCCTCGTATCCTGGCTAGAACAATTGATGGAGGAAAGTCTTGGCAAAGAAGGTAAGGGCATCGTGGTCTTTGACAATCAACGACTGAACCATGCAGCTCCAGCCTACCATTATAACGGCATACTACATGTCAGTGTGGAGACTGAAACGACTCAATCAGCAGAAGACCAGCTTTTTCTCCTCTCTCAACCCTCCCTTGCGAGCAAAGAACCTCACAATCGTCTAGCAGCTCTGACAACCAGTTTTCTTGGCTGGCAGTTGAGCATGGCTCTCTACGGTTACTTGCAGCAAATCACGTTCGCAGGTCAGCCTGCTGTCGAGAACTATAAGGCGAGAGCACGTGCTTTACGAACACAGGACGATCCCCTGCAGGTAACGTCGAATTGGAGTCAGAAGGTACAGGAGGGCATCTTGACACTCCTTGCGCCCGAGAGTGCCATGAACCAGAACACCCAATCGTCTATTGAGCCGCAGCCATACGACAGCGCTGCATCAGTATTCGCAAGCGCATTGCAAGCCGCAGCTTCAACAAGCATTCCTCAAAAGAATGAACAAAGAACCCCTCTGAGCTACCTTGACGTAACCATCAACGGAGAAGCACAGGCAAACTTATTAGCACTGCTTGATGAACATGTACATACCATTGGGAACAAGCTGTTAGGCATTCCCGTGAAACTGCGCCAGGCACCCGCCGCATACCATTCAACAGAACAAAGCGAGATGGACGGGCCGCCTTCCCTGGTCAGTTTGCGCATTGTTGCTCGCAACACAGAACCATGCCTGCTTGGCAACTATACCAACACATTTCTCCATGCCCAGGCCGTAAGTACATGGCAAGCAATGATGGAATCCGGTCGCCCTTGTTTTTTACTCGTCATCGATGGTTCTCTCGACGACACCATTGAACCACTGTCAACCTTCTTTTATCAAGTGGAGCATCATTTTCACACGGCAACTCTACATCCTTCAGAGTGAAAACCGTCATTTCCGTAGGCGCCGATTCATCGCGCGCATCGCCGATTTATCGGCCTTGCGTGGCTTTCAAGATACCCCCCTTATTTTGTTAAAGTTCATTATCGGCCTTGCGTGGCCATTGGCAGAATCTCGTTTATTTTGTTAAAGCAAGGTTTATATGTATCAGCATTTTCTAATAAACAAACCTATCCAGGAGTGTCATTCTGAGCATCCTTCCCTGTGTCATTCTGAGCGCCAGCGAAGAATCTCATCGCCCATCATGCCAGATTCTTCGCTTCACGCTCAAAATGGCACCTTCTGAGCATTCACACTATCTCGAACTATGCTTTAGAATTGAACCTACTCTATAATTCATAATTACACCCCTACAAATTACCTGGGAGGAACGACAACCAGAAATTGTATAATACATAAGGCCTCTGGAGGGAATAAGATGACAGGCAATAGCATAAAGAAACCTTCTATTCCATCATTCGCACGAAAAGCGGGACGAATGACGCTGATTATGCTCTCTATCTTATTGGCTTGCATACCCATGCTTGTGGGCATACTGCTGCTCTTGAGCCGTGGAAAACCGAAGCCTTTTGTAGATGAGAACGGACGTCCTCTAGCAGATAGCATTTCAGAGAAAGTTTTTGTCAACATCAACGGTGTGGAACAAGGGATGTTTATCGAGAGCAAAGATGACAAGCATCCAGTGCTACTTTACCTTCCCGTCTATTTCTTTCACGGCATATACGATTACACCTGCTCCTACACTGAGGCTAAATCCTATTTTGAGAAACTGAAGGCGCCAGTGAAAGGATTCTACACGTTTGAGCAGTCTGCTCACAGTCCCATGTTTGAGGAACCTGAGAAAACGCTGATAATCTTGCAGGAGGACGTATTGATAGGAGCAAATGGACTTGCTGAAGCAAAATAACAGGTATCTTTTGTTCTAGTTAAAATGAGAAAGCGAGCACAAAATGTCAAACACACCAATCCCTACCCTCAAACTTGGCCAGCAGGGCTTAACCGTATCCGCCCTCGGACTTGGCTGCATGGGTATGTCCCAATCATATGGACCAGCGGACGAGAATGAATCCATCAAAACCATCCACCGGGCCATAGAGCTTGGTATTTTCTTTCTCGACACAGCCAATGTCTACGGCAATGGTCACAACGAGCGTCTGGTTGGACGTACCATTGCTAATCGCCGCGATAAGGTGATCCTCGCGACCAAATTCGGCCTCAAAAGTGACGATGGTCGCCTTAACATCAGTGGGCGCCCAGAATACGTCAAAGCCTGCTGCGATGAGTCCCTGGCACGTCTAGGCATCGACCACATCGATCTCTACTACCAGCATCGTGTCGATCCCACAGTCCCTATTGAAGACACCGTGGGAGCCATGGCGGAACTCGTCCAGGCTGGCAAAGTACACTATCTGGGTTTATCCGAAGCCAGCGTCGATAGCCTCGAGCGTGCAGCAGCAACCCACCCCATCACAGCACTACAAAGCGAATGGTCGCTCTGGTCCCGCGACCTGGAAGATGCCGTACTACCCGCCGCGCGCCGCCTCGGCATCGGCATCGTTCCCTATAGTCCCCTGGGACGAGGATTTCTCACCGGACAGATTACCAGTCCCGACGATTTCGCACCGGACGATTTTCGACGCAACAATCCACGTTTCCAGGGCGAAAACTTCCAGCGCAATCTAGACCTTGTCGCCGAAGTGCGCCGCCTGGCCGATGAGAAACACATCACGGCAGGGCAACTGGCCCTGGCCTGGCTCCTGGCTCAGGGAGACGACGTGGTGCCAATTCCCGGCACCAAACAGCGCACCAAACTGGAACAAAATGCCGAAGCCTGCGCCGTCACCCTTTCCAAAGATGACCTGCAGCGTCTCGAAGCGCTTGCACCTAGAGATGCCTGGTCCGGCACTCGCTATGCCAATCCCAATCAGGGTACATACGGAACCAGCCCCGCGCGAACCTGATCTATCGGCGACTATTCACTTCAATTAGGTAACAACATGACAAAAGCCCATCAGCATCCGTAGGGGCGAGGGCGGTGTAGAGCGGCTGGGTGGGCCTTTATGGTCGCCCGCGGGGATGGGCGGTAGGGCAACCACCTGGATTACGAAATTGGTAATTCATACAGCATCCTTTCCTTTGTCATTCTGAGATACAGCATCCTTTCACTTGTCATTCTGAGCGATAGCGAAGAATCTCGGCATCCAACGCGTGAGATTCTTCGCTACCGCTCAGAATGAGAGGTAAGTGTTCTCCATTTAAGCCACGTTCTTATCTTGCTGCAATTCACCCTCACTCTATCCTGGCCCCATTGATACCTCTTTCCCGAATACCCAATGTAGGGGCGAGGGCGGTGTAGAGCGGCTGGGTGGGCCTTTATGGTCGCCCGCGGGGAAGGGCGGTGGGGCAACCGTCCAGATTACGAAATGGCTGATTTATACACACCAAGCACCCGATAATTGGTGAAATCAATTGTAACATTTGTTGCATTTGTTGCATTTGTTGCATTTGTTAATGCACATAAACAGCTTATCTCATCGTGTTGACGATGCGTTCGACCTGCTTCACATGCTGCCGTTCATGGCGAGCCAGCCACTGCCCATAAAACAGCACAGTCCGCTCGAGTACCTTTCCCGCCCCCTTCACTGTCGCCGTACGTGACCAGCCTTCTTGCGGCAACGGTTCCAGGACTGCCAGGAGATCAGCACGCTGCGTGGCAAAGGAGCGCAACGAAGGCCGGAATTCCAGTTCGGGATAGTCCGTCTTCTTGATCCAGGTGAGCGGATTGACAGCCCGCAGTGTCGGCGTGTCCTCGGCGATTATCGCCACCATGCAGTTTCCCCAGACGTCAGCACACGCACGTAGATGGGCAAGCACATCGTTTGCAGACCATTCATCGTGGTTAGGAGGGTTATGCAATTGAGCTGGTGTCAGATCGGCGGTAAGAGTGGCGATGCGCGACGGCGTTTCTGCAAGTAGGGTAAGAATCTGCTCAGTCGTGAGTGATCTGCTGGGCATATGGCATCATACGGCGACGTATCTGTGTTAGCATCTTCATGACCTTTCCCAAATACCCAATGTAGGGGCGAGGGCGGTGTGGAGCGGCTGGGTGGGCCTTCATGGTCGCCCGCGGGGATGGGCGGGGCAATCGCTTTCCCTAGTCATCCTGAGCGTCAGCGAAGAATCTCGTACCCCACCCCACAACCATTCACACTGCCCAGAACCATCCTTTATATATCCCCATAATACAAACCCACAACCACATCGGTTATAATAATATACAAGGTGTAACCCTGGCGCATGCGCTAAAGTCACCCCAATCACCTGAAAGGAGCATCAACCATGAGCATAACCAGTCGTCTCGTCAATCGATGGATGCATTTGCCACCCGCCAAAACCTATGATATCGTAGTCACACGCGACATCCAGATACCCATGCCTGATGGCGTCATATTGCTCGCAGACCACTACGCCTCTCGCTATGGCATCAGGCAACCAACCATCCTGATCCGCTCTCCCTATGGACGCCGAGGCTTTTTTGGTGCATTTTCAGCTCGCTCCTACGTCGAGCGCGGCTTTCAGGTGCTTGTCCAGAGTTGCCGTGGCACAGCAGGCTCCGCAGGTGAATTCAGGTTTGCACGCAATGAACACGATGACGGGCTGGCAACCATTGAGTGGATCAAGCGTCAGGATTGGTTCTCGGGCGAACTCGCCATGGTCGGCGCAAGCTACCTCGGCTTTGTGCAGTGGGCCGTAGCTGCTGATGCTGGCCCAGAACTGAAAGCGATTGTCCCCCAGATCACGACCGCCGACTTCAATCATTTCCGTTACCAGGGCGGCTCGTACACGCTTGAGTCCTCTCTCGGCTGGTCTACCATGATGGCCAGCTACGCTGCCTCTGGCCTGGGCATGAACGCGCTCCTCGGCATGTGGGACCGTAATCGCAAGCTCGAGAAAGCGTACAGGCACCTACCACTGAACCAGGCCGACCAAATTATCAACGGTCGATCAACGAAGCTCTACCAGAGCGTTCTCGAACACGGCCCAGACGATGACTATTGGAAACCCGCCGACTTCAGTGCGCGTGTTGGCGAATTGACAATACCCATCTATCTCATGGGTGGCTGGTACGACCTCTTCCTCGACTGGCAACTCAAAGATTATCAGGCCTTACGTGCAGCGGGTCGAAATCCCTATTTGCTCATCGGCCCCTGGGTACACGGAGAATTTTCCAGTGGTCCTATCATGACACGCGAGACTTTGACCTGGCTGCAAGCCCAAATCACTGGCGGCTCTGGCAACCTGCGCAAGGCTCCAGTTCGTCTATTCGTAATGGGTGTAAATAAATGGCGCGACTTCCCCGACTGGCCTCCACCTGCACAACATGAGTGCTGGTACCTGCAGCCCTATGGTGCGCTTTCCCTCACGCCACCACCCATATCGGAACCCGATCGCTACAGCTATGATCCCGCCGATCCAACCCCGGCCGTTGGTGGAAACTCCCTTGGTTCAAGAAAGCATATGGGAGCAAAAGACAACCGCAAACTTGAGGCTCGTGCGGATGTGCTGGTCTACACAAGCCAGGTACTCGATCGCGATGTGGAGGTCATCGGCCCCATCAAGACAGAGCTGTACGTTCGCTCCAGCCTGCAACATACCGACTTCTTCGCCCGCCTCTGCGTCGTAGAGCCATCGGGCAAATCGATCAATCTATGCGACGGCATCCTACGCCTGACTCCTGATTGTATAGTTCCGCAAGCAGACGGAAGCTTGCGCATCCAGATCGACATCTGGCCAACCGCCTACCACTTCCGCCGTGGCCAGCGCATTCGCATCCAGGTCTCCAGCGGCGCCCATCCCCGCTTTGTTCGCAATCCAGGTACCGGGGAGCCACTCGCCACAGCAACAAAACTGCAAGTCGCTGAACAGAGTGTATATCACGATCCGGAGCATCCTTCGGCCATCTTGCTTCCGGTGATACGTGCATAGTAAGGAGCGACCACAAGTTTATGATATTATCAAGGAAACGAGCGTTCTCATTCCGGGCTTTTCAGTTCTTGCGATGGGGGTTCAACCTATGCGCTGTTTCAAGAGAGATATGTGGAAAACTGGTATCGCCTGTGCTGGCATACTGATTTTTCTAATTCTTGTGTTGTTGATCCAGGTATCTGCTGCTTATGCGTATGAAGGAGCATCGGGTTCAGCAACTCCAGGAGCACTTACCGTTCAGACCACACCAACAGAAGATGCAACTGTTACTGCATTGAATAAGGAGAAGCTTGCTGAGGAAGTCCAGCAGTTAAAAAGTCAGAATGAACTAGACTTCTTCGCTTGGCTACGTACGAACGCATCTATACTCTTCTCAACGCTTGCTGTGGTCTTCGGCGGACTTTTTGGACTTTGGCGCTGGAGTGTGGATCGAAGGGATGCACAAAAAAGAGAGTTGGAAGCTCAAAGTGACGCACAAAACAAAGAGTTGAAAGATCGCCAAGCTGAACGAGAGAAGCGAGCGGAAGAGCGTTTCCAGGCTGCAGTGACGGGATTAGGAAACGAAAAAGAGGGTGCCCGGATAGGCGCTGCTATTCTTCTTCGAACTTTCTTGCATCAAGGCTACGAGCAGTTCTATGTTCAGACTTTTGATCTTACAGTGGCTAATTTACGTCTTCGAAGAAATTCTAATTCTAAGCCACCAAAAGATCAAAATACTGTCCTGCCACTAGACTCCTTGAGCCAGGCACTGATTTTGGTTTTCAAGGAAGCCTTTCCGCTTGCTCGAAAGCAGATTATTCTAGAGCAGAATACCCAAAGTCCCGACGCTCTGGATGCAGGTGGCATGCAACTCGATAATGCATACCTCAGGAGGGCCGATCTGAAACAAGTATGGATGTCAGAAACATCAATGCGAAGAGCTGATCTCAGAGAGGCTCAGCTTAACGATGCCCAGCTCAACAGGGTCAATCTCACCAATGCCAAGTTGAGCGGAGCTGATCTCAAGGGAGCCAAGCTCTGGAGAGCCAAGTTCAA
>Ga0116216_10001926_pt1 | contig 14057 bp, 12 predicted proteins | sample Sb_taG_11_FD_89696 | JGI IMG/M metagenome (GOLD analysis project Ga0116216, IMG submission 89696) | Peat soil microbial communities from Weissenstadt, Germany - Sb_50d_3_AS metaG | ecosystem: Environmental > Terrestrial > Soil > Wetlands > Peat | place: Germany: Weissenstadt | collected 2010-09-21
CGTGTACAGCCTCGGACTCGAGGGTGCGCAGGTGGGAGAGATGGTAGGTGGTGGGCATCCTTGCTGGGCGTCTACCTTGCTGTTCCCAAGCACGAGTGTACTCACATTCCCAGGATTTGACGAGTGCGCCGCCAATGTTCACGGACTATTCACTGACCTCACGGCGGCTGGCGTGGCGTGCGTGGAAGGAGACCTGGTTCTCAGCATTTCACTCGGGCTTGCGGGCAGACGCGATGCCGCCCTCGTGCTCGAGTGCTTGCACGGCGACTTCGACGAACCCGGCTGCAAGCAGAGCATCGTGCCACCACTCGACGCTGGCCGGATGCTCCCAGCGACCGGCGAGGATGCGCGTCGCGTTCTTCGCCAGCCGCAGCAGCCCGGCCGGCCCATGCTGGATCATCCGCTTCACGAGTAGCGCGATCACGGTCCTGTCGCGCCGATTGGTGATGCTGACGCGGAACATCATGTCGCCGAAGACCAAGCGCCCGCCAGGGCGCAGCACGCGCCTGATCTCCGCCAACGCACGAGTCTTCTCGGGGTCGCTGAGGTGGTGAAAGCAGTAGTTGGAGAGAACGACATCGACCGCGGCGTCGGCGAGCGGGAGATCGGTCGCCGTGTTGAGAAGAATCTCGGCGTTTGCGATTCCGAGTCGGTTGAGCTTGTACTCGAGGTGACGGCACATCGCCGGTGAGACATCAAGCGCGCTTACCTGAGCGACGTGTGGGGCGGCGGCTAGCGCGAGCAGGCCGGTGCCGGCGCCGATGTCCAGCAAGCGGTCGCTCGCGCCCAACCGGGCGAGCTCGAGAATGCGGTCGCGAAGCGCCCTGAACCCAGGACTGTCAGCCATCCGCTCGAGATCGTCTACGTGCTCCTCCCAGTTCTTCGCGCGCAGCCAGCGCAGCCGCCGCGGGCGGGCGGGCGGCCCATGCACGGGTGCGGGCGCGATCCCCGCGGATGCACTGGTGTACGAACGTGGCGTCCGGGGCACCGAACGCGATCTGGATCCGTTTGGCGGTCGGATACTGTGTAACTACCAGTCCGTCACGCTGTCTCCCCTTAATGGGCGGTGAGAGTTTTCTAACGGATGCCGCGAGATTTCGTGCCACCCACACCCCGACGCCCGCCCGATGTGACAAGCGAACGAGCCGCCGCTCGACGAGCCGGCGAGCGCAACCGAGCTGGGCGTGAGCGCGAGCAAGCCAAGCGCAAGCGGGCCATCCGGCGTCAGCGTCTGTTGGCGTTTGGGCTGCTCGCGCTCGTGGGTGGCGCCATCGCACTGACCGTCGCGCTGGCGGGCAGTGGGCCAGCTCGCACGCACGGCGCAAACGTGACTGGCAGCTCTGGTGCGAGTCAGAAGCCGCCACCGAGCACCGCGCGGCCGTCGTCCTACGCGGTCGGACTGCGCATAGTGGGACTCCTCGACACCAGCCGCACGATCAACCTCCCCGATGGCTCAAGCGAGCCGCGGACCCTGACCACCGAGGTGCGCTACCCCGCGCTCGGAGCGCCCAGCGCAATCGACGTGCCGAATGCACCGGCCGCTCGTGCCGACGGTCCGTTCCCGCTCGTGATCTTCGGGCATGGCTTCGCCAGGACACCCGGGCTCTACGCACGCCTGCTGCAGACCTGGGCGCAGGCCGGGTATGTCGTCGCCGCGCCCGTGTTCCCGCTCGAGAACGCCCATGCCCCCGGTGGGCCTGATGAGTCAGACCTGATCAATCAGCCCGCGGACATGCGGTTTGTGATCTCCCGCATGCTCGCGGCTAGCAACGCCAGCTCCGGCCCGCTGGCCGGGCTCATCGATCCGAAGCAAATCGCCGTCACTGGACAGTCAGACGGCGGTGACACGGCGCTCGCGGTGGCCTACGACGGCCCCTACCGCGACCCGCGCGTCGGTGCGGCCATCATTCTCTCGGGCGCCGAGATACCAGCCCTCAGCAGCTTCACCTTCCCCCGTGGGGGCCCGCCGCTGCTGGCCGCACAGGGGACCGCCGACACGATCAACCCACCGAGCGCCACCAGCGCGTTCTTCGACATCGCACAACGGCCGAAGTATCTGCTCAAGCTGCTCGGGGCCGAACACCTGCCACCGTACTCCGATCAGCAGCCACAGCTCACGATCATCGAGCGCGTGACGATCGCGTTCCTCGACGGCTACCTCAAGCACACGCCGGGCGCGCTGCAACAACTCGACTCGCTCGGCAACGTCACGGGGACAGCCACAATGCTCGCCGAGCCGTAGTCTGCGACCTCGGCTCGACTAGCAGGTCCCTGAGTAGACGGATGTGCCGCGGCCAAAGGACGGTTCATCGACCGTGCCAGCATCGGTCGAGCGAAAGACCGCGCCGAGGTGAACGACGTACCAGACGCCACGCCAGGAGATCATCGAGGCGATCCCAAACGAGCGGGTCGCGCCGTACGCGCGATAGACGACGCGGGCGTTGGGCATCTCGTAGTAGCCGATGCGGTTGTAGCAAACCCCAGGCTGGACCCAGTGTCCGTAGCTCGACGGGACGTCCACGGCGATCAGCGTCGCGCTCCTCGCGTCGCGGCCGAGCAGCGCGTGAGCAGCGGCGATGTCCAGGCGGTAGCCGTGAACGAGGCGTTCTCTCCAATCCGAGCCGGCCGCGTGGATCGCCTTCAGCTGGACGTAGGCGCCCCTGGGAAAGAACGCGGGGAGCGCCGTGTTGAGCGAGTCGTGCACGATCCCCGACCACAGCGAGGCCATCAACGACCTGAACTGCAGACTCGTTCCCGACGGATAGGCGTGCGTTTGCGGCAGCGACCCCGGCGACGTGTTACTGGACGACGGAAAGAGCGATGACGGCGTGGCCACACGGGCTGTGTGTCCTCGGCGTCGAATGCTCTCGCGCGCGGTCACGGCTCGATCCGTGGCCGCGACGAAGCGCGGCGGGAGCACGGGCGATCTGCTGTTGGTGGCGCCGACCGCCAGCAGCGCGGCCACGACCACCACTGCCAGCACGAGGCACGCATAACAAAATCTTCGCCGTGAGGTCATAGTCCGTCTTTGCACCCTACCCGAGCGACCTGCACAGGCCGGTACTGCATGCCGACTGGCTAAGATGATTCTCACCAGCTCTTTCGGAGGTCGTTAAGGGCACGCGCGAATCTGCATAACTGAGTGATCGTGAGCTCTTCGCACACTTATCGGCGCTTGCTTGTGGGCCCTCTAGCGTTCGCACTTGCCGGAGCGGCGATTGGTCTGGCAGCTTGGAAGCTCACTTCCTCGACCCCCGCGCTGTCGCGCTCGCTGGCCGGTGCGAGTGCGCGTGCCTGCCCAACCCCCGCGGCGAGGTCTCGCGCCAGTTCTGCGTTCAGCGCCGCTGAACGGCGCTACCGCAACGAGTCCAGGGGCGCGGTGATACACGCTGATCTGCGACAGATAGCGCACGACAGCGCCCTGCTGGGAGCCCTGAGCGCCGGCAATCTGCATCTAGCGCTGGCAGCAGCGAACCGCCAACTCGTCAGGCACGTCGTGCGGATCAGGGTGCTGCGAGGTTCGCGGGTGCTCGTGGATGCCAACCCGACGTCGTTTGACGTAGGGGGCTCCGGTGTCGAACTGCACGCCCGGAACGGCAGGAACCTCGGTCGGCTCCAGATCACGGTCCAGGACATCATCGGGTTCATCAAGCTGATGCACAAACTGAACGCCGCCGACGTAGTCGTGCGCAGCGCCGCCGGGCATATGCGCACCTCCCTCCCGGCCGCCGCGAAGCTATCGCTGCCGAGCTCCGGCTGCACGCACATCGGGTCGCACACCTACGTGGTGCGCTCGTTCAACGAGACAAGCTTCACGGGCGAACCCCTGACCATCTGGCTGCTGACGGCCGCATAGGCTGACGGGGCCGCATAGGCTGACGGCCGCATAGGGCGGTCCGAGCACGCCCTTGTTCACGTGGAGAAGATTGCCGGACGGAGGCCCGGGAAGAATTGATGCCCGTCAGTTGGCGAGGACTGTGAAGAAGTCGCGGCTGTCGGGTTCCAGCAGCTCGCCTGCGATCCCGTGCTGTCCGGGCACGACGGGCACGGCCGAGGGGCCGCCCGAGTGATGCACGTAGAGGTAGCCGGCGACCCAGAAGGGGTTGATGTCGAGCTCGACCGCGCGCTGGACGCCCGCGGCGCTCAGCGCACGCGCGAGCGCCGCCGGCGAGAGGCTCTCCCCGGCTGCCCACACGAGCTGGCCTTCGGAGGTGATCCCGAGCGCGGAGCGGGCGACATCCGTGCCGCCCCCGAGCGTGCTGCCCCAGCAGGTCTGCACGCAGCTTTCGACCGACGCTGCGGGCAGGCCGTGATCGACGAGCAGGTGAAGGTTCTGCCGAACAGAGGCGATCGGCTTCCCTGCGGCTGGAACCCCGCCGTGCCACGCGCCGATCTGCGTCGTGCCGTTGCGATATGTGACGATCGAGCCCAACCCGGCCGAGAGCGGCACGGCCACGCGGCCGTAGGAGAGGAATCCCACCGAGCCGTAGTTGAGCTTGAAGCCGCCGTTGAAGCCCGCAAGCACGCGGTGGATCTCGCTCGGGCCGATCCGGTCGCCGTAGCGCCAGCCGCCGCCTCCCGGTTCGGCCGACCCGGCGTGGAGGGCGAGGCGCACCACGTGCTGGTCGAAGCGCAGGAGCGTCACGCCGGATCGCTGGGCGATCCAGGCGGCGAGCTGACCTCTCACCGTCGCCACCGGCTTCCAAGATGACCCGATCCGAGCGGAGACCGTGACGAGCGGGGCGCTCGACACGCGCCTGACCAGCGCAACCGTCGCCACGCGGCTCGTGTGGGCCTGGTTGGTGTGCTGCGAGTCAGAGCGCCCTGAGCCTGCGGGCCCTGAAGCGGCGTTCGACAGGCTCCCGCAGCCGCCTCCCAGGCAGGCGATGAGCACAGCGGCCAGGGCCATCGACGCGAGCTTTAGCATGCGATAACTCTCACTCGGTGCCGTAAGCCTGGCATAAGGGACGAGTGAGAAGGCTCCCATCACGCTTAGACGCACGAATAGACCGTCGGGGCAACGCGAGGTCGAGCCGGAATGAGAGCCACGGCGTCTTTGTGTCCAGTGGGCGTCGGCCGCGCGCTCTAGCAGGGTCGGGAGGTGGTGGTGGATATTTGGTTGCGCTAGTTTGGGGTCGGTCCAAACACCTGCATAGCGAAACACCTGCAAAGGGAGGCATCAGATGCACGCAGTCCTGATCGAGGTCGATACGAGCGAACAGCCGGATCGAGAGCTCGGGCTGAAGACATTGCGAGAGCAGATCGTGCCCGCTGTCAGCCAGGCGCCTGGGTTCCAGGCCGGATACTGGCTGAGACCACTCGAGGACGCCAAGGGAACATCGCTGGTGCTGTTCGACACCGCGGAGAACGCCGAGGCGGCTTCACAAGCGCTCGGCGTCGGGAGCGAGGCAGCGCCCGGGGTGACGGTGGTGCGCAGGGAGGTGCGCGAGGTCGCCGCCTCGGCCTGACCGAGGCCATAGATCCTGTCCCGGTCGGCGCATGCGCCGACCGGCGGGGCCGCGCATGCGCGGCCCCGGGCAGCGCCGCATGCGGCGCTGCCCTCCTCAGAAGAGGATCACTTCTGCTGGTCGATCCAGGAAAAGATGGCGCGGGAGTGGGTGATGAGCGTCCCGTCGGCCAGCTTGAGCGCCGGCAGCTTCTTCGCGCCGGTCGCCTCGCGGAGCTCCTCGCGCGAGCCTTTGCGCAGGAACGGGAACGGGCTGCCGTGGCCGGAGAGCACCTTGTCGTACTCGATGCCCGCCTCGCGCAGCGCCTCCTGCACACGGCGACACGGATGAATCCGCGGACCACCGTCATCACCGTGGCAAACGAACAGCGTCGGCGGATTCTCGGCCATCTTCGTCCTCCGGTTTCTCAATCGTTAGTAGGTCTTTGCCAGGGGCGTGTGGTGAGCAGCCATGCGCTGGCGCCGGCGAGCAGCATCGCGCACAGCACCCATCCCAGGGCGGTGGTGTCCAGGCCCACGTACTTCAGCCCGGAAGCGAAGATCACAAAGGCTATGGCAGGGCGAACGTAGCGATCCGGGACGCTTGAAGAGAACAGCGAGCCGACCAGGACGGCGGGGACGCTGCCGATGATCAAAGATGTCGTGACGCCGAACTCGACGTGGCCGAACACGAGCGCCCCGAGCGCCGCGGCGCCCGTCAACGGCACGGCCTGGGTGAGATCGGTGCCGACCAGCTGATTGGCGCTGAGCGTGGGATACAGAAAGAGCAGCAGGATGATCATCAACGAACCCGACCCGACCGAGGTCATCCCGACAACGACCCCACCGAGCATCCCGACCAGGATGGTGGGTAGCGGGCGAGCGGCAACCTCGTGCACCACCCCGGCGCGGGCCGCCCCCGAGCGGCGGTCAAGGAGATAGCGAAGAGCCATCGCGAAGGCTCCGAGGAGCAGCGCGGCGCCAAGCGCCATCTCGATGTTTGCCTGGGCCTGCTTGGCGTGGCCCAACACGTGCAGCAGATATGCGCCGAGGAACGCCATCGGCACCGAACCCGCCACCATCCAGCCGACCAGGCGCAGGTTGGGCGTGCCACGTCGCAAGTGCACGCCGGCGCCGATCGGGCGCATCACCACCGCCGCCACCAGGTCGCTGGAGATCGCCGCTGATGGCGTGACTCCGAACAGCAGGATCAGCATCGGGGTCATCAACGCGCCCCCGCCCGCCCCCGTCATCCCGACGAGGAAACCGACCACGGCGCTACCGAGAACGATGAAAGGATCGACGTGCATGACATCCGAACGCCACGGAGCCGCAGAGCCATGGCTCCGTGCGCCCAGACGCGCATGCGCATCCTATTCGAGCCCTCGCCGTGAGCGCCGTCGCCCCTGTGGCCGCTAACCAGAAGCAGGCCGCACTCGAAACCGATCAGCAGCGGCTCCGAACGGGATCCGCAACTGCAACTACTGGCTTCAGGGTCTGTCGAGCCGCGTCGATAACCGTGCTGGGCGGATGCATCGCCCATGCCGATGAGACTCCTCGTAAACAAACCCACCACTCCCGCTTCCCCCACGCCGGTCAGCGTTCTAGCCCCGCGGCTCGCGCCTCGCATCGAGCGCCGGCGTCACCCATCCCCTGGAGGCGTAGAGCGACGCCGGCGCTTCTACATCCCGCTGAAGCTGCGGGTCTCGCTCACCTTCCTCGCGGGCCTGCTGTGGGTCTGCTTCTCGCTGTGGCTGTCGCGCAGCTGGATCAGAACGCTCGGCGGAGACATCACGATGCCGCTTGCGATCCTCGTGATCACCGGGATCGCGATCATCCCCGGCTACTTGAACATCCAACTGCTCAGCTCGATCATGCTCGACAGCCCGCCACCCTTGAACTTCGACGTCGAGTTTCCGAACGTCGCGCTCCTGATCGCCGCCTACAACGAGGAGGATTCAATCGCCGAGACGCTCGACTACGTGTTGGGATCGGACTATCCCGGCCGTTTCGCGATCATGGTGGCAGACGACGGCTCGAGCGACCGCACATGCGAGATCGTTGAGGAATACGCAGCAAGAGATCCGCGCGTACGGCTGCTCCTGGTCGACCACGGCGGCAAGGCCAAAGCGCTCAACGCCGCCCTTGCAAGGGTGAGGGCGCCGCTGGTGACGACGATCGACGCCGACACGCTGCTGATGCCCTACTCCCTGGCGCGCGCCGTCGCGCGCTTGCTCGCCTCCCCGCCCGACACGGTTGCCGTCGCGGGGGCGGTACTCGTGCGCAACTCGCGCGAGAACCTGCTCACGCGCGCGCAGGAGTGGGACTACTTCCTCGGCATCGCCACCGTCAAGCGCGGCCAGGCGCTGTTGCAGGGGACGCTCGTCGCGCAGGGCGCCTTCAGCGTCTATGACACGACCGCGCTGCGGCTCGTCGGCGGCTGGCCCAACCGGATCGGCGAGGACATCGTGCTCACCTGGCGGATGCTGCTGGCGGGCGGACGTAGCGTGTTCGAGCCGACCGCGGTCGCGTTCACCGAAGCGCCCGCGGGCTGGCGCGCGTTCGCCCGCCAGCGCCGGCGCTGGGCGCGGGGGATGATCGAGGGACTGCGCGACCACGGCGTCGGCATGCTCAAGCAGATGAACCTCTACTCACACTCCGTCGCCGGCAACTTTCTGTTTCCGCTCCTTGACACGACCTTCACGCTCGCGTTCATCCCCGGCGTCGCGCTAGCTGCGACCGGCAACTTCGCGATCGTCGGGCCGATGACCGTGATGGTGCTGCCGCTCAACGCCGTGCTCGGCGGCGTCATGTACTTCCACCAGCGCCGCGTCTTTGCGACCGTGAATCTGCGCGTGCGCAAGAACCGCCGCGGCCTCTTGTTCTACTTCTTCTGCTACCAGTACGTGATGTCGCCGATCTCGCTAGCCGGCTACCTGCTCGAGGCCGCTCGCGCCCGCCGCGCCTGGTAGACCGACCCCGAGCGAGACCGAGCGCCGACCCCGAGCGAGACCGAGCGCCGACCCCGAGCGAGACCGAGCGCCGACCCCGAGCGAGACCGAGCGGAGATCGGCAGACTCGCGATCTGCAAGCCACCTTGCATTTTGCGAGCTTATGTGCATTACTACTCGCCTTCAGGCGTTGGTAACGAAATCGCAGCAACGCTGGCGTTCGGGGAGTTAGTGTGGGGTTCCGGCCCACCTGATCCATATGAGCAGGTGGGGTGGCGAGCAAGGAGGCTGAGAGAACTCTAATGAGCGGCGAAGCGGGCAGCAAGAGTGAGGCGAGTGCTCTGTGGAAGAGCGTGCCGGCCGGTTCTCGTGGCTTCATGGAATCGGTGGTGCGACGTCGCACCACGGCGCCGCAGATCACCGAGGCTCGCGGGCCGGCGGCGAGCATGCGGCGAGATGCTCTGTTTCGCCGTATGTTGCTGATCGCGGACGTCGTCGCGATCGTCGGGGCGTTCTTGCTGACGGCGGAGCTGTCGTCGCGGTCGCTGCAGCTCACCTGGGCGAGCATCGTCGGCGTGCCGATCCTGCTGGTGGGGGCGAAGCTCTTCGGCCTGTACGACCGGGACGAGACGCTGCTGCGCAAGACGACGCTCGACGAGGCCCCCAAGCTGCTCCACGTCGCCACGCTTTGCGCCCTGGTCGCCTGGCTGGCGGGCGGGCTGATCGTCGCCGGCGAACTGAACCGTCATGAGGCACTGTTCCTGTGGCTGGCGCTGGTGGTGCTTTTGATGCTGGCGCGCACCACCGCACGGGCGGTGGCGCTTGCAATCGCGCCGGCCGAGCGATGTCTGTTCATCGGCGATGTGGCCTCAGCCAAAGCGATCCGCTCCAAGCTGACCGGTCACGGCGGAGTCAAGGCGGAGGTGGTCGCTCATCTCGACCTCGACGAGTTCGCCCCGTGGTCGACGGATGCCTGCTCGGCGCCGAGGCTGTCTGAGATCCGCGACCTGGCCCAGACCTACGACGTCCACCGCGCGATCGTCGCACCGTGCAGCGCGGACGCCGGCGAGATGCTCAACCTCGTGCGCACACTAAAGACGGTCGGCGTGCGGGTGAGCGTGCTGCCGCGCCTGTTGGAGGTGGTGGGGTCTTCAGTCGAGTTCGACGACCTGCACGGGATGACCGTGATGGGCATCAGGCGCTTCGATCTCACCCGCTCCTCGACGGCGATCAAGCGCGCCTTCGATCTGCTCGGCGCCTCGCTTGGGCTGCTTATGCTCTCGCCGCTGATGCTCGCGTTCGCGGTGGCGATCAAGCTCGACAGTCGCGGCCCGGTGTTCTTCCGCCAGCTGCGCGTGGGCCGGCACGGGAAGCGCTTCTACATGCTCAAGTTCCGCACGATGATCCCGGACGCGGACGCCCTGAAGGACTCTCTGCGCCACCGCAACGAGGCACAGGAGGGGTTGTTCAAGATCGCTGATGATCCGCGCGTGACCCGCGTGGGCAGGTTCCTACGCAAAAGCGCCCTGGACGAGCTGCCCCAGCTGTTGAACATCGTGCGGGGCGAGATGAGTCTGGTCGGGCCGCGCCCGCTGGTGATCGAGGAGGACGAGCGTATCGAGGGCTGGCACCGCCGCCGGTTGGAGCTGATGCCCGGCATGACGGGCCCCTGGCAGATCCTCGGTCCCGCGCGCGTCCCGCTGCGGGAGATGATGGGGATCGACTGTCTCTACGTGGCCAACTGGTCGCTGTGGACCGACGTCAAGATCCTGTTGCGGACCGTCCCGCACGTCCTCGGACGTCGTGGGCTGTAGGGCGCCCGCGAGCCACCCGCCTGCGCTGCGCCGTGGGCCGCCTGCTTTCAAGCGCCAGTTCGCGCGGGTCCTCCCAGATGACCAGCCCGTCGCCGACCACGCGTGGACGCCGATCGGTGACTCCCAGCTGTATGGCATCCCCGCGTGCGGCCATGCGACAGATGGCCACGACGAGCGTCACGATGGCCAGCCAGGCGATGGGTATCAGGATGAAGAGCATGTGATTAGGGTATTGGCGAGGAACTAGGTCTATTCCTTCCCTCGGACGCGATTATGCAGACCCCCCTCTGCCCACAGCCTCGATCGAACATACGTCCACGTCCGTGATCGACCTGCACTGCCATGTGCTCCCCGGCATCGACGACGGCCCCGACTCAATCGAGGGCTCGCTTGCGCTCGCGCGCGCAGCGGCGGCGGCCGGCACGCGCACACTCGTAGCCACGCCCCACGTCAGCTACAACTACCCCAACGACGCCGCGACGATCGCCCGACTGGTGGACGAGCTGAACGGGCGCCTGGCCGCGGATGCAGTGACGCTCGAGGTCCGTCCCGGCGCCGAGATCGCGATGACGCGCCTGGCCGACATCGAGCCCGAAGAGCTCTCTAGGCTCGGCCTCGGCACGGGGCGATGGTTGCTGGTGGAGCCTCCCTTCACGCCTGTGGCCACCGGCCTTGACTCGGTCCTGCTGGACCTCCAGCGCCGCGGACACCGCATCCTGCTCGCCCACCCGGAGCGCTGCCACGCCTTCCACCGCGATCCGGGGATGCTCGCCGCGCTCGTGCGCTCCGGGGTCCTCACGTCGATCACCGCCGGCTCGCTCGTGGGCCGTTTCGGGGGCGAGGTGCGCCGCTTCGCCCTGGAGCTCATGCGCGACGGGTTGGTCCACAACGTGGCCTCCGACGCCCACGACCACGCTGCCCGCCCGCCCGGCATGGCGGCGGAGCTCCAGCAGGCGGGGCTCGCCCCGCTCACCGACTGGCTCACGCGCGAGGTGCCCGCCGCGATCCTCAACGACAGGGAGATCCCGCCGCGACCGGCGGGGGCGATGGCGGACATCGAGACCCGACGGCGGCCATGGTGGCGCCGCCGTCAATAGGCTTGCGTCAGTGTCTAGCGAAGCGGTGCATCTCAGTGCAGCGTCGCGGGAGGAGCCCAGCACGGACGTGCAGGTAAGGCGCGAGGGGTTGGAATCGATCGGCCTCGCCGCGCTCGTGCTGCTCGCGCCCGCCGCCCTTTTGTACCTCTCGTTCAACGCGGGCGGCTACTTTCCGAGCGCGCCCGGATTCGTGGCGATCGTCCTCACCCAGGCGCTCGTGCTGCGCACCACCCTGGCCGCGCGACCGTTCGAGGGGTTCAGCTGGGCGCTGGCCGTACCGCTCACGGGCCTCGTCCTCTACGCCGCCTTCCAGCTGGTCTCGGCCCTCTGGTCGCACGCCACGGCGCGCACGCTGGACAGCTACGACCGCACGCTGCTCTATGTGCTCGCGTTCGTGCTGTTCGGATCGGTCCGCTACACCCGACAGCGCGCCAGCTGGCTGCTGCGCGCTGTGGTCGCCGGCCTCGCCGCGGTCTGCCTGATCGGCCTGATCTCGCGCGTCCTTCCGCACGCGTGGCCGACCGCGTCAAGCTTCTTCGCCAACCGGCTGAACTATCCGCTCACCTACTGGAACGCGGAGGGCATGGTCGCTGCCATGGTGCTGATCCTCGGCCTCCATATGTGTGCCGATCGCAGCGAACACTGGAGCGTCCGCGTGCTGGCCGCCGCGGTGCTGCCCGGGGTCGCCGCGACCCTGCTGCTCACCTTCTCGCGCGGCGCGGTGGGCGCCGCCGTCATCGGCCTGGTTGCCTACTGCCTGCTGACGCGCGCGCACACGCTGCCCACCGCACTGCTCGCGGTCGCGCCGCCCACCGCGATCGCCCTGCGCTCGGCGTGGGACGCGACGGCGCTCGCTACCAATCACCCCACCAGCCCGGCCGCGGTCTCCCAGGGCCACCACGTCGCGGTCGTGGTCGGGGTCTGCATGCTGGGCGCCGGGCTGCTGCGCGGAGCGCTGCTGCTCGCCGACCGCCGACTCGCGGAGGTGTCCCTCGTGCGCACCCCGCCGCGCCGCGCCGTGCGCGTCGGCGCCGGCGTGGGCGCCGGGATCGTCGTCGTCGTGATCGCCCTGGCGGCCGGCGCGGGGAGCATTGCCCAGCGTGAGTACGACAAATTCGTCCACAGCACCAAAGAAGCACACCTCGCGCAGACCCGCGACCGGCTCACCGACCCTGCCAACAATGGCCGCCTGTCGCTGTGGAAGGCCGCCGTGCGCATCTACGACTCCCAGAAGCTGCGCGGCACCGGCGCGGGCACCTATCAGCAGTACTACTTCCGCTACCGCACCGAAGCGCAGTACGTCACCGACGCGCACTCGCTGTACCTGCAGAGCCTGGCCGAGCTCGGCCTCGTCGGCTTCGTGCTGATCCTCGTCGTCGTGCTCGGCATCCTCGGCGGGCTGGCGGCGCGGATCCGCGGCCCCGACCGGGCGCTCTATGCGGCCCTGTTCGCAATGGCCCTGGCGTGGGCGGTGCACCAGGCTTTCGACTGGGACTGGCAGATGCCGGCAGTCACGCTCGGCCTGTTCATCCTCGCCGGGCTGGCCCTCGCCCGCCCCAAAGACGGCAGAGTGGGCCGCTCGGGCCTGCCCGCAAGCCGCACGCTCGTTGCGCTCGGATGGCTCATCCTCGCCGTGGTGCCCCTGCTCGTGAGCACCTCTTATGCGCGCGTGCAGCGCAGCGGGCAGGCGATGAAGCGGGGAGACTGCGTGAGCGCCAAGCGCGAGGCGCTCTCATCGCTTGCGCTGTCGGCCAAGCGCCCGCAGGCATACGCGATCATCGGCGTCTGCGACCTGCAGCAGGGCTTCGCCCAGGCGGCCGTGCCGGCGATGGCCGAGGCGGTCTCCTTAGAACCGGAGAGCTGGGAAGAGCAGTACTGGCTCGCCGTCGCCCGCGCCGCCGCGGGCATCGACCCCCGTTCGGCGATCCGTCGAGCCCTCGAGCTCGACCCGCGCGAGGCCGGCCTGAAGAACGCCGCCCGCAAGCTGAGCTCAAGCAACCCGCGCGCGTGGGAACTCGCCGCCCCGCGCCTGCGCCGCGAAGCGCTGAGCTCCGGGAAGTTCTCGATCACCAACCTTTAACCAATCTTTATGTACGCGGCTGTCGGAAACCGTGCCGCTCGTTCGTATAAGGGTCAAAGGCTTTTTTCCGCCGACCATCAAACCATGCCAGGAGACCAGGAGATCAAAATGCGGCGCAAGAACGACGCACACATGGACGAATTCGAGGGCGTCGCTGAGCGCCTGCGCAAAGAACGTCCCGAGCTTGATCCGCTCGTGCTCGACCGGATCAAGATGACGGTGATGTCGCGCGCCAAGGCCGCGACCGGCCACGGCCGTGTCGGCGCCCGCCGCCTCGCCGTTGCAGGCCTGACGGTCGGCCTGATGGCCGCCGGCACGGGCGGCGTCATTGCCGCTACCGGCGGGGGCGGCGGCACGAACGGCAACGCCGCCACGGCGCAGTACGGCAACTGCGATGTCGGCAACAACACCAACAACAACGTCGGTAACGGCGAAGGCAGCGAAAACAACAACAACAACAACAACTTCAACTGCAATAACAACAGCTTCAACACCACCAACAACGGTGGCGCGCAGACCACCATCAACAACTACTTCTCGACGGTCACGGTCAGCGCCGCGGCAGAAAAAGGCATCCCCAGCATCGGCGTCCTGGGCTCCAAAACCAGCGCCCGCCACATCCACATCCACATCCACATTCCGCGCAAGGCGCACCTCCGCAGGGTGACC
>Ga0116216_10001930_pt1 | contig 14049 bp, 10 predicted proteins | sample Sb_taG_11_FD_89696 | JGI IMG/M metagenome (GOLD analysis project Ga0116216, IMG submission 89696) | Peat soil microbial communities from Weissenstadt, Germany - Sb_50d_3_AS metaG | ecosystem: Environmental > Terrestrial > Soil > Wetlands > Peat | place: Germany: Weissenstadt | collected 2010-09-21
CGGGGATCCATCGCTCGCCGTCGTCGAGCGCCGCGATCCGCTCCTGGGCGGCGGGGCTGAGGAGCGCGATCCACAGCCCGCCGTCGGCCGCGAAGCTCTTCTGGGGAGCAAAGTAGTACGCGTCGGTCTGATCGATCCGCACAGGCAGGCCGCCCGCGCCCGAGGTCGCGTCGATGAGCACCAGGGCGTCACCGGTTTGATCGGCGGAGGGCCTGATCACGGGGACCATCACACCGGTCGAGGTCTCGTTGTGCGCCCAGGTCACGACATCGATCTCGGCGTCGGTCGTGGCCGCGTCGAGCGCGGCCGGGTCGGGAGCGTCGCCAGGATCGGCGGACACCACGATCGGGTCCTGCAGGAACGGCGCGCCGGTCGTGACGGTGGCGAACTTCGAGGAGAACTCGCCATAGGTCAAATGCAGCGCACGACGCTCGACGAGGCCAAAGGCCGCAGCGTCCCAGAACGCGGTGGCGCCACCGTTGCCGAGCGCGACCTCGTATCCATCGGGCGCAGAGAACAGCTCGCGCAGGCCAGCGCGGATCTCGCCAACGAGCGCCTTCACAGGCTTTTGGCGATGCGATGTCCCCATCACCGCGGCGCCCTCTCCAGCCAGACGCGCGAGCGCCTGCGGCCGAACCTTCGAGGGCCCGCAGCCAAAGCGCCCATCGGACGGCTTCAGCTCGTCGGGAACAACAAGAGAAATGCTCTGCTGTGGCGATGAGCTAGTCGTCATGGGCCTCCTTCGTGGAGTGTCGCGGATCGAAGAATGCCCAGGCGCGCGGCGGTGCTGCTGCTACGTCGCTTCCCGGTGGTTAGGCCCACCTCAGCGCCAGTCGCGACGACCCGCCGAGTGTAGCGAACGCCGCTTCAGCCAGTCCAGAGCGCCTCTCGCTCAAAGACGGTCGCCGTCCAACCCGCTGGTAGTCGGGTCGGCGCCACGCCCGCCGGTAGGCCGAGCTTTGCCCTATCGCCGGCGAGCAGACAGAACTCGGGCGCCGGACCGAACACCAGCTGACGACGCCAAAGGCTCGCGTATTGAGAATCCATGCCATCGCCGAGCAGATCGCCGAGCGCGCGACGCTCGATCCCTGGTGAGCGCCCAACCCAGACGGCGACGGATTCCTCGTCGAACGCGCCGGGGCTGATCGGGGGATGTCCCTCGATCAGACCGTAGAGGCCACCCGCGCCCGCTCCGAAGCGGCGGGCGAGATCGTCGTGGGCGGTGCGATGGCCGCGACCGACCGCGGCCTCGTTCAAGACGCCGAGCGCGGTGTAGTCCTCGACAAAGTACCAATCCTCGTAGCCGCAGGCCCCGTCGAGCCATGGCAACTCCGCAGCGCGATAGCAGGCCGAGCCGGCGAAACCCATGGGCGGAGCGTGTGCCAGCGAGCGGTGAAACGCGATCTGGGCTCGCTCGTAGCCAGCAACCGCCGAGTCCTCCAGCGGGCGGTGCCAGAATACGTACGCGAGCACCGTGCGGGTGGGTGGGCCTCCTAAAAGGAGGGCTTGATCCAGTCCATGTGCGAGCGCAGCTCGCCGCCGACGTGCTCGACCTGCGTGTCGGCCTGCTCGGCGCGCATGCGCTTGAAGTTCTCCTGGCCGGCGCGGTTCTCGGCGATCCACTCGCGCGCGAAGTCTCCAGACTGGATCTCCTTGAGGATCTGGCGCATGCTCGCGCGGGTCTCCTCGGTGATCACGCGCTTGCCGCGCGTGTAGTCGCCGTACTCCGCAGTGTTGGAGATCGAGTAGCGCATCCCGGCGAGCCCCTTCTCGTACATCAGATCGGCGATCAGCTTGAGCTCGTGCAGGCACTCGAAGTAGGCCATCTCGGGGTCATATCCGGCGTCGACGAGCGTCTCAAAGCCGGCCTGGACCAGCTCGGAGGCGCCGCCGCAGAGGACGGCCTGCTCGCCGAACAAGTCGGTCTCGGTCTCGTCCTTGAACGTCGTCTCGATCACGCCGCCGCGCGTGCAGCCGATGCCCTTGGCGTAGGCGAGCGCCAGCGCGCGCGCGTTGCCGGTCGCATCCTGCTCGACGGCGATCAGCCCGGGGACGCCGCTGCCTTCGGTGAACTGGCGGCGCACGAGGTGACCGGGGCCCTTCGGCGCGATCATCGCGACATCGACGCCCGCGGGGGGCGTCACCTCGCCGTAGTGGATCGAGAAGCCGTGGCCGAACAGCAGCAAGTTGCCCTCCGCAATGCCGTCGCGGATCTCACTCTCCCACACCTGCCGGTGGAGCTCGTCGGGAAGCAGGACCATCACCAGATCGCCGCGGCTTGAGGCCTCGACGACCGGCAACACCTCAAGACTCTGCTCGCGCGCCTTGGCGACGGAGGCAGAGTCCTCGCGCAGGCCGACGACGACATCGACGCCCGAGTCCTTCAGGTTGAGCGCGTGCGCGTGGCCCTGAGAGCCGTAGCCGATGATGGCGACGGTCTTGCCGTCAAGGAGCGTGAGGTCTGCGTCGTCGTCGTAGATCATGGATCGCGCAGGCTACCCCAACTGGGGTCTGTGAGTGGGTCGGGCCGTCCGCGCCGGATCTTTCACGCGCTCGCGGACGCCACCAAGGTTCGTCCCGGTATTGAAAGGGAGCCGTCCGCAGCGGTGTATGGCGCGAAGCGCTCGGTCAGTGACGCCTTGATCTCCGCGATCTCCTCCTCCGGACGAGCGAGCACGGCGTCGTGGAACACACGGGAGAGATCGATCGTGGAGTCCCACAGCTGATCGAAGCTCTCGTGACAGCGCACCAGCTCGAGCGTCTGCACGCGTGTCTCGGCGAAGCCCGCCTGCTCGAGCAGCTCGGACACCCGCTGGGTGTTGCCCAGCGCGAACGGCCCCGGCTGATGCTGTGCTCCCTCTTCCGGCGGGGCGATCAGGCCACGCTCGATCAGCTCCAGGGAGCCGAGCCGCGCCCACGGGTTGTGCTCGATCGCGTCCCACACAGCCAGCGCGACGCGTCCGCCGGGGCGCAGCACACGGCGCGTCTCGGCAAGTGCCACTGGAGGATCGGCCATCAGCATGTAGCCCCAGCGGCACAGCACCGCGTCGACGCTCGCGACCGGCAGGTCGATCCATTCGGCGTCGAGCACCTGAAACTCGATGTTGCTGAGCCCGAGCTCGGCCGCCCGTGCGCGAGCACCAGCGAGCATCGCCTCGGCCTGGTCGGAAACAACCACGCCGCCCATCGGGGCCACCAGCTCGGCGGCGAGCATCCCCGTCTCGCCGAGACCGGCGGCCAACTCGAGCACCCGCTGGCCGGGCGCAGGAAAGACCGCATCCAGCATCCAGTGCGACACCGGGGCCCCGAACTCGCGCATCATCTCCTGGCGGCGGGCCCAGCCCGAGGCGGCCTCTTCCCAGTTCTGCAGACTCGACTGGCGATGGGCCTGCGCGTCGAAGTTCACCGCAGCTCCCTGCGCAGCAGCTTGCCCGACGGGGTACGCGGCAGCGGCTCGGCAGTGAGCACCATCCGCTTGGGCACCTTATATGGGGCGAGTGTGCGAGCACAGTGATCGCGCAGCTTCTGCTCCTCGACGACCACCCCTGGCCGCACGACGACGACCGCGGTCACCGCCTCCCCCCACTCGGGGTCCGAGCGACCGAGCACCGCCGCCTCGAACACGTCCGGGTGTGCCTCGAGTACCGCCTCGACCTCGGCGGGCGCCACGTTCTCGCCACCGCTGACGATCGTGTCGGCCTTGCGTCCGGTGATCAGCAGGCGACCGTGGTCGTCGAGGCTCCCGAGGTCGCCGGTATGAAGCCACCCGTCGGGCGCGAGTCGCCCAGACGCGACCGTCGGTCCACGCACGAGGATCTCGTCGTCCTGGGCGAGCCGCACGCGCGTGCAGAAGAGAGGCCCGCCCGCGGTTGCGCCCGCCCTCTCGATCTCGGCGACGGGCGTCGTCGTGACCTGCGAGCAGCTCTCGGTCAGCCCATAGGTGAGGCTCACGGGCACGCCAGCCTCGCGGGCGCGCTGCAGGAGGGTCTCCGCCACCGGGCCGCCGCCGGTCAGCGCGCAGCGCAGTGCGGGCGGATGGCTCAGTCCCGCGTCGAGCAGGCGAGCGAGGGTCGTAGCGACGAGGCTTGAGAGAGTCACCTCCTGCGTGCTCAACGCATGCAGGGCGCGGTCGACCTCGAAGCGCTCGTGTACGACGGCGGTGGTCGCGTAGATGGCCGAGCGCAGCACGATCGAGAGCCCGCCCACATGGGAGAGCGGCAGGGCGCACAGCCAGCGCTCGCGGGGGTCCAGGCCGAGGGCGACGGCCGAGCCGAGAGCGCTCCAGAGGAAGTTGCCGTACGTGAGCTCGACCGGCTGGGGGGAGGAGGTCGTGCCGGAGGTGTGGATCACCACGGCGGTCGCGTCGAGGTCGTGCTCACACGTCGCGGGAACGCCCGCCGGGACGGGGCCCTCCCCCAGGGGCTCCTGCACGAGTACCGCGGCCGCATCGATGACGCGCGCTTGTTCGGCCTGTAAGAGACGCAGGTCGACTGGGACGGCGACCGCTCCCAGCAGCAGGCAGGCGTGCAGGACCTGGACGAAGGCGAGACCAGCGGGCAAGGCGATCGCCACGCGGGTTCCGGGGCCGACGCCGCGGCCGGCCAGCTCGCCCGCGCCGAAGCACGCGGCGGCGTGCAGATCCGCGTAAGACCAGCTCCCCAGTGGCGTCTGAAGCGCCGTGTGCTCCGGTCGCGCCGCTGCCGCGCGGGAGAGCCATCCCTCGACGATCATGGCGCACAGGCTAGCCTTCGCGCGATGAGCACTACCTGGATCCCCGCCGCCGCCGACGCTGCGGACGAGTACACGGACATCCGCTACGAGAAGTCGGCCGCGCCTGAGGAGGGAATCGCCAAGATCACGATCGCCCGGCCGGAGGTGAGAAACGCGTTTCGCCCGCGCACGATCGTCGAGATCGCCAAGGCGTTGGAGGACGCGCGCGAGGACACAGCGATCGGCGTGATCGTGCTCACGGGCGAGGGCGAGGAGGCATTCTGCTCGGGGGGCGATCAGCGCGTGCGCGGCGACTCCGGCTATCTGAACGACGAGCAGATGAAGTCCCCACCCGCCCGGGCCGGGGTCGGCCGCTTCCACGTGACCGACCTGCACGTGCAGATCAGGCGATTGCCGAAGCCAGTGGTGGCGATGGTCGCCGGGTATGCGATCGGCGGTGGCCATGTGCTGCACCTCGTCTGCGACCTCACGATCGCAGCCGATAATGCCCGCTTCGGCCAGGTCGGACCGAAGGTCGGCTCCTTCGACGGTGGATTCGGCGCGGGCCTGCTCGCGAACCTCGTCGGGCCCAAGAAGGCCAAGGAGATCTGGTTCCTCTGCCGCCAGTACTCCGCCGAGGAGGCGCGCGATATGGGCATGGTCAACACCGTTGTGCCGCTCGAGCGCCTTGAGGAGGAGACGGTCGCCTGGTGCAAGGAGATGCTCGCGCTCTCTCCGTTCTCGCTGCGCCTGTTGAAGGCAAGCTTCAACGCTGCCGAGGACGGGCTGTCCGGCATCCAGCAGCTGGCGCACGACGCGAACCTCCTGTTCTACGGCAGCGAGGAGGCGCAGGAGGGCAGGGATGCATACAGGGAGAAGCGCAAGCCGGACTTCTCCCGCTTCCCCAAGCGGGCCTAGTGTGAGCGCGATGCGCATCTGGGTGATGGCCGCGCGCGTGCGCACGCTGCCCGCGGCAGTGGCGCCCGTGCTCGTGGGCACCTCGCTGGCGCTCGGGGACGGGCACTTCCATCCGCTGGCGTTCGTGGCCGCGCTGCTGGGCGCGGTGTTCATCCAGGTGGGGACGAACCTGTCGAACGACTATTCCGACGCGCGCAGGGGCGCCGACACCGAGGACCGGCTGGGGCCCGTGCGTGTGACCGCGGGCGGGCTGGTGCCCCCCAGCCAGGTCCTGCTGGCGACGTACGTGACGTTCGGCCTTGCCGTGGCGTGCGGCGTGTATCTGGTCGCCGTGGCGGGACCGGAGCTGCTGGCGGTGGGCGCGGCGTCGATCCTCGCCGGCGTGCTGTACACGGGCGGGCCGAGGCCGTACGGGTATGAGGGATTGGGCGAGGTGTTCGTGTTCCTGTTCTTCGGCATCGTGGCCGTCGCCGGCTCCTACTTCGTGCAGGTGCAACAGCTTCCGTGGCAGGCGTTCGCGTGCGCGGTGCCGGTGGGCCTGCTGGCGAGCGCGATCCTAGTGGTGAACAACGTGCGCGACCTGGAGACCGACCGGCGCGCGGGCAAGCGTACGCTGGCGGTGCGGCTGGGTGCAAGCAGAACGCGCACGCTGTACACCGCGATGGTGGCGGGCGCGTTCGCGACCGCCCTGCTGCCGTGGGCGTTGGGGTCGATGACGGCGTGGCTGCTGCTCAGCTGGGCGGCTATCCCGCTGGCGATCCCGGTCGCCAGGGTGGTGCGAACGCGGACGGATGGGCCCGCGCTGAACGGCGCGCTGGCAAGGACGGGCGCGCTGCAGCTCGTGTTCTGCCTGTTGTTCTCCGCGGGGATCCTCGCGAGCGGCGGGGTCGGCTCGTGAAGCTGAGTGTCCAACGGCGCGCGTTGAAGCTGGCAAGGCCGCTTCAGACCGCGTATGGGACGGTGCGCGAGCGAGAGATCATGAACGTCGCGATCACCGGCGAGGACGGGGTCACGGGATACGGCGAGGCGGCGCCGCTGGAGCAATACGACGGCGTGAGCGCCGAGCGAGTGGAAGCGACGTTGGAGCGCTACCGACCGGTGCTCGCGGGGGCGCAGGGCCTGGATGGCGCCCAGCTGATCGACGCGTGCCGCCGCGTGGAGGATCTGTCCGCGGCGCTGGCGGCGGTCGACATGGCGTTGTGGGACAGGGCAGGCCGCCGCGAGGAAAAGCCGGTGGCCGCGCTACTGACAGACCGCCCCGCGAAGGAGGTAGGGGTGAACGCGACCCTGACGGCGCTCGACCGCGCGGGGGTGGCCGAGCAGGCCGCACAGGCAGTGCATGAGGGGTTCGCGTGTGTGAAGGTGAAGGTGGGAATGGGCGACGACGCGGGAAGGGTGGCGGCGGTGAGAGCGGCCGCCGGCCCGGAGGTCGCGCTGCGGTTGGACGCGAACGGCGCGTGGAGCGTGGAGGAGGCCGTGCGGGCGATCGACGCACTGGCCCCCGCAGGGCTGGAGCTGGTCGAGGAGCCGACACACGGGCTGGAGGCGGTGAGGGAGGTGCGCGAGCGCGTGAGTACGAGAGTGGCGATCGACGAGACCGCCGCCGAGCACGGCGCGCTGGGCGCGGGGGTGGCGGACGCGGTGTGCTTGAAGATAAGCCGCTGCGGCGGAATCTCCGGCCTGATCGCCGCCGCCGCGCTCGTGCGCGCGTCAGGCGCCGAGGTGTACCTGGCCTCGACCCTGGACGGCCCACTGGGGATCGCGGCGGCTGTGCATGCCGCCGCCGCATTAGCCTCACGCGGCCCGTTGCCAGCGTGCGGGCTGGCGACGCTCAGCCTGTTCGAGGAGATCGAGAACCAATTGCCCGTTAACGAGGGCAGGATCGCCGTGCCAACCGGCGCTGGTCTGGGGGTCGACCCACTTTAGGGCTGCCGGGCCCTAATAGGAACGTGTTTCAATTTTTACGCAGTGTGCGCTTTTGTATCTACACCGTAGATACGATGGAGCACAGTCAGCGCAAATTGAAAGTCTCCCCCATGCAGGCGTGCGCTTTTGTATCTACTGCATATATACAATGGCATACAGTGCGTTAATTCCAAATCACATACTAGGGTTCGTGGCCCTAGCCATCCTCGACACGCCCCCTTAGAGCCTGGATCCACTGATAACGGGCTGAGCATCGGTGCCGGGGCGGAGGCGACCGCGGGACCGGTGGATCCAGGCTCAACGCATCGTAGGCTTGATCCGCTGATCCAACGCCCGAGCCACCGCCGCTGGGTTCTCCAGTGGCAGGCCATGACCTCCGGGGACGACCGTCAGCTCGGCGTCGGGCAGCAGCTCAACCATGCGTTGCCCGAGCGCCTGGAACTTCATGTCGCGCTCCCCCACCAGGATGGTGACGGGCATGGACAGCTCGGCCAGCCGGTTCCACAGCGGCTGCATCTCGCCCGTGCCGACGCCCCGCAGGACGTCGGCCAGGGCATCCGGCCGGTTGCGGCGCTGGTCCTCGCGCGCCAGTGCTCCCACGTCGGGAGGGTCCTCCGCGAACAGCGGTTGGGTCCGCCAGCGCTCGATGAACTCCTCGAACGGCGCGTGTTCGAGATAGTCGGCGAGCCGGTGCTCAGATGCGCGCCGCCGGGCCCGCTCGGCGAGGTCCTCAATGCCGGCGGTGCTGGACACGAGCACGAGCCGCTCCACCCGTTCCGGAGCGGCGAGCGCGACGTGCAGCGCGATGCGTCCGCCCAGCGAGTAGCCGCACAGCGCGAAGCGCTCCGGGCTCGCGGCAAGCACGTGCTCGGTGCAGCCTGCGAAGGAGATCGGGCGCGACGCGTCCGCCACATCGCCGTGGCCAGGGAGGTCGAGCGCCAGCGGCCGGTAGCGTTCATTGGGCAGCAGCCCCATCACGCCGTCCCAGGCGCGACGGGTGCCCCCGAAGCCATGCAACAGGACGACGTTCTCAGGCACGCCACGATCCTATGCCCCCCACCACCGACACCTACCTGCTGCTGAGAGCGTTCGTGGACGAGCTCGCGCGCTGCGGATTGCGCGCGGCCTGCACCTCGCCGGGCTCGCGCTGCGCGCCGCTAGTGCTGTCGCTCGCGCGCGAGGAGCGCCTGCGCTGCTACTCGCACGTGGACGAGCGCTGCGCCGGTTTCTTCGCACTCGGACTAGCCAAGGCATCGGGGCTGCCCGTAGCCGTCGCCTGCACTTCCGGCACCGCCGCCGCCGAGCTGCTGCCAGCCGCGATCGAGGCATACGAGGCGCGCGTGCCGCTGCTGCTGCTGACGGCGGACCGCCCGCCCGAGCTGCGCGAGAACGGCGCCGGGCAGGCGATCGACCAGCTAAAGCTGTACGGAAGCGCGGCGAAGTGGTTCGTCGAGGTCGGCGTGCACGACGCGAGCCCCTCACGGGTGCGGTGGATGCGAGCGCTCGCCTGCCGCGCCTACTGGACCGCGCTAGAGGGCAGGCCGGGAGTCGTGCACCTGAACTTCCCCCTGCGCGAGCCGCTCGTCAGCGACGAGGAGCTGCCGGAGGACTACACCGGCCGTCCAGATAGCTTGCCTTATGTGCGGCGGACGCCGCTCCCCGGTCGGCAGCCGCTCCCCGGTCGGCAGCCGTTCCCCGGCCGGCAGCCGTTCCCCGGCCGGCAGCCGCTGGCAAGGCACACGGGCGAGGCCGCACAAGATGAGCACGAGGCTCCGAACGGCAGCGAAGACGTCCTATGCGAGCTCGTCACGAAGGCCAAGCGCGGAGTGATCGTGGCGGGGCGCCACGAGCGACACACGCCGCTGGGACTCACCGCCGCCGCGTTCGCCGCAGCCGCGGGCTGGCCCCTGCTGGCCGATCCCCTCTCCGGCGCGCGCCGCGGGGAGGCAGCGGTCGCCCACTACGACGCGCTGCTGCGCGACGAGGCGTTCGCCTCTTCATACCGCCCCGACCTGGTGCTCCGGGTCGGCGATCTGCCCGTCTCCAAGCCGTTGCGCACCTGGCTCGCAGGTCTAGACGACGTGCGCCAGGTGACGCTCGACCCCGAGGGCGCCTGGCAGGACCCCGCGTCCGTGTTGTCCGACTCGCTCGCGCTCGACGCGGCCGCAACGTTGTCGGAGCTGACCGGCGCCCTGGCCACCGCCGAGGAGGACTGGCTGGCAACCTGGCGCTCTGCGGATGAGCGCGCGGCGGAGGCGATTCTCGGAGTCCTCAGCGACGGCGACAGTCTCTCAGAGCCCGCTGTCGCAGCTGAGCTAGGGGTTCTCCTGCCCGAGACCGCAACCCTGTTCGTCGCCTCCTCGATGCCCGTGCGCGACATCGAGACGTTCTGGCCGGTCCGCTCAGACCCCCCGCGTGTGCTGTGCAACCGCGGCGCCAACGGCATCGACGGCACGATCTCCAGCGCGTTTGGCGCCGTCGCGGACGGCCGCGGCCCAGTGGTGCTGCTGATCGGCGATGTCGCGCTCGCCCATGACATCGGTGGGCTGCTGGCGGCGCGGCGCCTCGATCTGAAGCTGACGATCGTCCTGCTCGACAACAGTGGTGGAGGCATCTTCGACTTCCTGCCGGTCTCGCGGGCAAAGATGGCGCTCGCGGACGAGGCGCACGACCGCGGAGGAGACACAGCGAGGCGCGGCAACAGCGGGGACTCGGACGACATCTACACGCGCCACGTGGCGACCCCCACCGGCCTGGATTTTGCCGGCGCGGCCGCGCTGTATGGCCTGGCCCACGAGCGTGTCGAGACGATCCCTGCGTTCCGCGGCGCTCTCGAGCGAGCGCTGTCGCTCAAGACCGGCTCGACGATCGTGCACGTCCAGACCGATAGGGTCGGCAACGTGGAGTTGCACCGCCGCCTCTGGAGTGCGGTATCAGGGACGTGCGCGGATGCAAGCGAGGCACGGGCGCGCGAGGATGAGTAGCGGAGCGGCCTACCGCTGGGGTTGCATGATCGCCCGCCGCCGGCGCCTCGTGCTGGCCGTGTGGGTGCTCGTGCTCGTCGCCTGCGCGGCGCTGTACCCGTCGCTGCAGCGCTCGCTGGGAGCGCCCAACTACGGCATCGATGGCGCGGAGTCCTCGCGCGCGGCGCAGCTGCTCGAACAGCGCTTCGCCGGGCACGGCGCCGAGCAAGACGTGCTCGTCTTCTACTCCCCCTCGCGCCGCGCGGGCGAACCGACCTATCGCGCGGTCGTCGCCCAAGCCCTGAACACGGCACGCCGTCAGAGCTATGTCAAGGGCGTCGCCGGACCCTATGTGACCAATGATCGCGGCGCGCAAAGGCTGGTCTCGACGGACGGGCACGCCGCGATCGCGTTGGTGGGCATCGCCGGCGACTCGCGGCAGCTGGTCGAACGCGCCAACAAGCTGCACGACAAGGTCGATCCGCTCGCGCGCGCGGGTGTCAGCGTGTGGCTGACGGGGTACTCACCCGTCGCGAAGGACATCACCACGGTCGAGAACGAAGACGTCGAGCGGGCGGAGACGATCGGCGTGCCGATCGCGCTGCTGGTCCTGCTGCTCGCGCTCGGCGCGGCGGTGGCCGCAGTAGTGCCGCTCGCGCTCGCAGGCAGCAGCCTGCTGCTGGCCTACGGGGTGCTCGCACTGCTCGCAAGGACGCTCACGTTCGACAGCTTCCTGACGACGATCGTGACGATGATCGGAGTCGGCATCGGGATCGACTATGCGCTGTTCATCGTCAGCCGCTACCGCGAGGAGCTCGCGCAGCGGATGCGCGCAGGGCAGGTGGCAGACACGAAGGATCAGATCGAGGATGCGGTGGGCGCCGCGATCGCGAGCTCGGGCCGCACGATCCTGTTTTCGGGCGTGATCGTGGCGCTCGCGCTGTCAACGCTGGTCGTGATCAGGACGCCGACGTACCGCGAGTTCGCGCTCGGCGCGGCGCTGGTCGTGATCTGCACGGTGATCGCCGCGCTGACGCTGCTGCCGGCGCTGCTGGCGGCACTGGGGAGGAGCATCAACAGGGGCGCACTGCCAGCACGGATGCAGCCGCGGGACTCAAGGACGCAGACCGCGGACGGACACGGCGTATGGGCGAGGTGGGCGCTTGCAGTGATGCGCCGGCCGGTGCTGGCGGCGAGCGTGATCGGGGCGGCACTGATCCTCGCGGCGACACCCGTTTTGAAGCTGCACACGGGCGTGGACTTCGGCATTCGCTCGCTGTCGGACACACCGTCGGGCAAGGGCGAGCAGGTGCTGGCGCGCTCGTTCGGAGCGGGCACGCTGGCGCCGATCGAGATCGTGCTCAGCGATCCTCGCGACAGCGGCCGACTCGACCCGGTGGGCACGGCGCGCGCGGCACGGCTTGCGCGCGAGCTGGCCCCCACGCCGCGCAACGGCATCGCCGCGGTGACCGTAACGCAGGGTCAGGACGCGGAGCTGCTGACCGTCGCGCCGACCACACCGATCGACTCATACAGCTCCGAACAGCTCGTGCGTCACATCCGAGCGACGTTCGTGCCACCGATCCGCGCCAACGGAGGACCTGACGTGGCGATAGGCGGCGCGAGCGCCAAGATCGTGGACCTGTCAAACGAGACGAAGGCGAAGGTGCCGCTCGTGATCGGGCTGATCCTGGCGCTGTCGCTGCTCTTCCTGGTGGCGGTCTTCCGGAGCCTTGTGCTGCCCGTCAAGGCGGTGCTGATGAACTTGCTCGCGACGGGTGCGACCGTCGGGATCGTGATCCTCGTCTTCCAGGACGGCCATGGCGAGCATCTGCTCGGCTTCACGAGCACGGGTTTCATCCAGGTCTACCTGCCGTTGAGCATCTTCGCGCTGCTGTTCGGGCTGTCGATGGACTACGAGATCTTTCTGATCCGCCGCATGCGCGAGACGTGGCTTGCTACCCACGACAACGAGCTCGCGGTCGCGACGGGCGTCGAGCACACCGCGCGCCCGATCTCGGCCGCCGCCGCAATCATGGTTGTGGTTTTCGGCAGCTTCGTCACCGCCAACGTGCTCGAACTCAAGCAGTTCGGGTTCGGCCTCGCGCTCGCGATCGCGCTCGACGCGACTCTGGTCAGGCTCGTGCTCGTTCCCGCACTGATGCGCCTGTTCGGCGCGCGCAACTGGTGGTTGCCGCGCCTGCGCTCAGGGACGGATCTCAACCCGCCAGAAGCGGCAGCAGCGCCTGAAGCTTGACCTCGGTCTCCGCCAGCTCGGCCGCCGGGTCGGAATTGCGCACTATCCCGTTGCCCGCGTAACAGCGGGCGACGTTGTCGCGTAATAGCGCGCAGCGCAGGGCCACACAGAACTCGCCGTCGCCAGTCGCGTCGGTCCAGCCGACCGGGCCCGAGTACCAGCCGCGGTCAAGTCCCTCAAGCGCCGGGATCAGCGGCGCGGCTTGGCGCAGCGGCTCGCCGCCGACCGCCGGGGTGGGGTGCATCAGCCCGGCCAGCTCTAACACCTCCATCGGCGCCGCCAGCTGGGCGCGGATCGGCGTGGCCAGGTGCTGGATGTTCGCGATCCTCACGAGCTCGGGCTCGGGCGCGGCGGCCACCCACACGGCGTGGGGGCGCAGCGTGCGCTCGATCCGCCGCGTCACGATCGCATGCTCCTCGCGGTAGCTCTCGTTGCGCAGCAGCTGCTCGCCCAGGTGATCGTCGACGGCGGGGTCCGCGCTGCGGCGCGTCGACCCCGCCAGCGCGAGCGTGCTCACGCGATGCCCCTCGCGGCGCACCAGCAGCTCGGGGCTGGCCGCGATCAGCGTCGTCTCGCCGCGTCCTACGCAGAACACGAAGCAGGACGGAAACTCCTCGCGCAGCACACCGAACACCGCCGCCGGGTCATACGCGCTCGGGGCGTGGACCTGCACTTCGCGGGCCAGCACGATCTTCTCCAGCTCTCCCGCGCCGATCAGCTCCACCGCGCGCGCGACCGCCGCCTCGTAGTGCTCCGGAGGCATCGTGCTCGACAGCAGAAAACGCCCGGCAGGCGCCGGGTCGAGCAACGGCAACGCCCGTGTCTGTAACTCCCCGAGCCGCTCTCCGAGCCGCGCCATCAGCTCCTCGGGCATGTCGTCGGGCGAGGCGAGCGCCGCCAGCGTCAGGCGCACCGTCCGCTCTCCCCCACGCTCCCGGCGGACTATCGCCACTTCGGGCACCATCAGCGACGCCGGCTCAAACCCCGCCCAGTGCGGCGCTGCCCCCCCCTGCGAGGCGAATGCAAACCCGCCCACCGCCACCGGCCCGCCACCGTCGGGGTCCTCCGGAGGGTCGCCCACCGCGCCGGCCGACAATGCCCGCCAGCGCTCGGCGACGGTCGCGAAGCGTTCCTTCCCCGCCGCCTCCAGACTCACCGCTGCCCCCAGCCCGGCCAGCGCCGCGTGCCCGCGGTCGGGCTGCTCGAACACGAACCACGGCTCACCCGTCTGGCGCGAGGCACACACAACCGCTGAGGGGTCCACGTCCGCGGGCA
>Ga0116216_10001939_pt1 | contig 14019 bp, 12 predicted proteins | sample Sb_taG_11_FD_89696 | JGI IMG/M metagenome (GOLD analysis project Ga0116216, IMG submission 89696) | Peat soil microbial communities from Weissenstadt, Germany - Sb_50d_3_AS metaG | ecosystem: Environmental > Terrestrial > Soil > Wetlands > Peat | place: Germany: Weissenstadt | collected 2010-09-21
ACTCCGCAGGCGACGTACGCGCGGTCCCCGCGCGCGAGCGCCAGGTGGACCCAGTAGTCGGGCGGTCCAAACCCGTCGCCCTGCAGCCCCTCAAACCACCACCGACCGACGAGCGTCGGCTTCGTGGGCTGCGCGACGTCCACGATGGCGAGGATGTTTGAGCGGAAGCCCTCCCACCCGGTCGACAAGAACACCTGGGTCCCCTGGACATCAAACCGGTGGACCCCGCGGTTCTGCGTGGGGAAAAACGAGATCTCGCGCGGCCGCCGCCGGTCCACGATAGCATAGAGCTTGAGCCCGACCGATCGCGGCGCCCGGTCGTCCTCCGGGAACCGCTCGTAGTTCACCAGCATCACGTCACCGATCACGCGCACCTTGTGTGAATGGATATCGGCCGGCACGGTGAGCTGGGCCACCACCCGGGGATCCGCCGGATTGGACACGTCCAGGATGCTCGTCCCCAGGGGCGGCGCCATGTGTCCGACGTACGCGTAGTTGCCGTCGACCGTGACCTGACCGCCGCCCATCAGGTCGAGAAATCCAACGCGTCGGAATCCGACCCCGGCGTCGCGTCCCTCCGCCATCCCATCACCTCACCTGTCGATGTCCGACCGAACCGTCCGACGCGTCAGCGCGGCCGCGCAGTCCTCGGCTGCGTCATGCGGCGCGCCCGTCGAATCGGCATGGTGCTACGCGAGGCGGTACCAGTCCCATGGCCAGCGTCAGCGTGCGGGCCGCCGGGCGGCGCGTGCTGGAACGATCGAGGTTCGACCCCACGCCCGACGGGCCGTCGGGCGTGGGGTCGACGGTCACCCGATTCCGAGCAGCTTGGCCAGATTCTTGCCGAGTACTTTCGCTTCTCGCTCCCGCCCCAGCCCGCTCTCCCGCACCATGGCGACGGGATGGTCGTAGCCCATGTCAAACGGATAGTCGCTGCCGATCACCACATGGTCGTCGCCGACCCGCTCGAGCAGATACCGCAGCGCCATCCCGCTGTGAGTGAGCGTGTCGCAGTAAATGCCGCCAAGATATTCACTGGGATGCCTCGGCAGATGCTCGTTCAACTCCGGGCGCACATCGTACCCATGATCCAGCCGGCCAACTTGATACGGAAAATATCCGCCGCCGTGCGCGAGGACCACCTTGAGGCGGGGGAACTTCTCGAACACCCCTCCCAAGATCAGGTGCGCGGCCGCGAGGGCGGTCTCCGTCGGAAATCCGACCAGATTCCAAATGTGGTGAGATTTCCACCGCCGCATGTCGCCCCAGTTCTGCGGATGAATGAACACGGGCACGTTGAGGCGTTCCACCGCGGCGAACATCGGCGTGAAACTCGGGTGGTCCAAGTCCACCCCGTTGACGTGGGTGCAGACCTCAATGGCGCGCAGACCCAGCTCGGTCACCGCCCGCTCGACCTCGCGCGCCGCGAGCGCGCCGTCCTGCATCGGCACGGTGCCCATCCCGATGAACCGGTCGGGATGGGCTCGCACCATCGCCGCGATGCCGTCGTTGAGCGCGCCGGCCAGCCGGGCCCCGAGGGCCGGCCCGGCCCAGTAGAAAAAGAGTCCCGGAGACGGCCCGATGACCGCCGCGTCGAGCTGGCGGCGGTTGAGCCCCTCCACGATCAACGGCACCTCGTGTTCCGCCGGGTCCAGCGCTGAACCGGGCTCGACCACCACGTCCGGCGGCGCGTGAAAGAGCATGTGATCGGTGCCGCTCCTCCGCTCGATGTGGACGACGTCCGCGAACTCCCCGCGGCGCACCGCCTCCACGAACGCCGGCGGAACGACATGGAAGTGGATGTCGATCGACTCCATCGTTATTTCGTCGCCTGCTGGTACTCGCTGACGGCCTGGTCCAAGGCGGCCTTCGGGTCCTGGTTGTTCAGGATCACCCGATCGATCATCCGGCCCAAAATCGGCTGCAGCTGAGGATAGTTGGTCGTGCGGGCCACCGGGCGGCCCACGGACAGGTCATGGATGAACACGCCGAGGAACGGCGTGGCCTTGGCCTCCGGGGTATCGAACCAGCCCTGCCGCGACTGCAGGAACTTGATCTGGCTCCACCACACGAGCGGCTGCGAGCTCAGGTAGTGCACCAGATCCCACGCGACCATCTTCTGATCGGCGGGCGCCTTGGCGTAGACGGCCCAGTTGAACGAGTAGACGATCGTCGCCGGGTGCGAAGGATCCAGCTGCGGCAGCGGGACGACCGTGTAGTTGCCGGCGAGTTTGGGATTGATCAGCTCGATCGACGGACCGCCGTTCGGCCCCATGAACGTCATCGCGTCCTGCCCGTCGGCGAAATCCTGGTACGGGGACGCGCAGGTGTTCTGCGTGACCTGCGGCGCCACGGTCACGCTCTTCCACGTCTCAAGCGCCTTGACGCCCGCCGCGCTGTCGAAGGCGGGCTGGGCGCCCTGAAACATCTGGCCGCCGGCTTGGTACAGCAGGATCTGAAACATCTGGGCCACCCAGTGGCCGTCGGGGCAAACGTAGCGCATCTCGAAGCCCTTCTGCACGATCTGGTTGCCCTGCCGCTTGGTCAGCACCTGATTGAGATGCGCGACGTCCGCCCAGGTCTTCGGCGCGTCCTTGACCGGGTCGAGGCCCGCCGCCTTGAACAAATTGTTGTCGATGTAGAGACTGTGGGCGTTCTGCTGGTCCGGAACGGCATACAGATTGCCGTTCGCGTACTGGGCGTCGAGGAGATGCGGAATGTACCCGTCGAGCACCTGCGCCACGGTTTGCCGGCCCCAGGCCGCGGGCGGGAGCGGATCGAGCAGCCCGGCCTGGATGTACTTCGGCAGGTTCCAGTCGGCGACCTCAAACAGCGGCGCCACCGTCCCAGCGCTCAACGCGACCGCGACCTTATCGGAAAAGACGTCCGTCGTGAACTGGACCTTGTAATTGGGATGGAGCTGCGCGTACTGCCGGAGCATTGTCTGGATCAGATTGCTCTTCGTGCTGTCGCCGCCGTCCCAGTAGGCGAGGTTAACGGACCCCGACGGCAGCGTCCATCCCGCGGCTTCGCTGGCGGACGGCACGCCCACCCCGCCGTACATCGTCACCCCGATCGCGAGCACCACTGCGAGCAGAATCGCGGTCACCAATCGGCCATGGCTCTTCACGCGCAGACTCCTCCCTCCGGACGCCTACTGTCGCCTGCTGAACCGCGCGGCACGGACCGTCGTCATTCGTCCCTGCGTGTTCTCGCTCAGCGGCGGCGCTCCTGCTCCCCGCCCCACCCGGACGCCCCGGATCGAGACCGCGGCGGCGCCTGATCCGGGGCCGCGGGCGGTCCCTCCGCCCCGGCGCGCCGAGGCTCAGGCCGCGTGGGGGGCATGGGTGTTCGCACGGTTCGGCGACCTACCCGTCGTAGATCTCGGGGTTGCAGAGTCCGGGCGGCCGTTCCCCTTTAATCATGGCGACGATGTTCTGCGCGCACGACACCGTCATCGCGGTGCGGACGTCCCACGTCGCCCCCCCATTGTGGGGCGCCAGGATGACATTATGCAGATCGTACAGTGCCTCGCTCGGAGCCGGGTCGTGCGTCTCGGGAGGCTCATTCCAGTACACGTCCAGCGCGGCCCCGGCGATCGTCCCGTCGCGCAGCGCCGCGATGAGCGCCGGTTCGTCGACGATGCGGCCGCGCGCGGTGTTGATGAGGTAGGCCGACCGCCGCATCAGGCGGAATTCGCGGGCGCCGATCAGACGGTGCGTGCTCGAATTGTAGTCGCACGCGATGCAGACGTAGTCGCTCCCCCGCAGCACCTCGTCCTTCCCGGACGCCCACGTGACCCCAAGGGCCCGTTCGCGCGCCTCGGAGAGGCGCGTGCGCTTGGTGTAGAGGACCTCCATCTCGAAGGACCGCAGCCGCGGGACGAGCAGCTCGCCGACGACGCCGAGGCCGATCAGCCCGACCGTCTTCCCGGGACACCCGAGGCCCATGAGGGCCAGGGACTGCTCCTGCTTGAACCGCCCCTGCCGCGTGAAGCGATCCGCGTCGAGCAACCGGTACGCCAGGCTCAGCAGCATGCCGGCGGTGAGGTCGGCCGTCGCCTTGGCGATGCGGCCGTAGATCTCGTCGGCCGGATAGAGCGTCGCCACCGGGATCCGAAGCTCGCGCGCCGTCGCCAGATCGATGAACTCGGCCGACCGCGCGACGACCGAAATGCCCCGGAGCCGGGGGTTCGCGCGTACGACCTCGGCCGGCACGATCGTCTCGTGCATCGCGAACAGGTAGTCGGTGCGCTTCGCGCTCGCGACGAGTTCGTCCGTGGTGATCTGCCGGTCGAGATGCGGGTAGACGGTGACCTCCGCCACCTCGCGCAGCAGCGCGAGTGCGGCGTCGGGGACCGGCTGGACGACGAACACGCGGGGTGTCATGCGGGATCCGATACGCGCGGAAGGCGGGCCACGCGCTATTCCTTCAACCCGGACAGCGTGATCCCCTGAATGAACGTGCGCTGGAAGAAGAAAAAGACGAGCATGAGCGGTACCATCGCGATCGTCGAGATCGCCATGAGCTGGTTGTACGTCGTCACGTATTGCGCTTGGAACTGCTGCAGCCCGAGCGGCACCGTGCGCAGGCTGTCGTTCGTGATGATGATGTACGGCCAGACAAACGAGTCCCACGTCTCGCGCCACGTGAAGAGAGCGAGCGTGAACACGGCCGGCCAGACGAGCGGCACGACAATCCAGAAATACGTGCGCAGTTCTCCCGCGCCGTCGATCCGGGCCGCCTCGATGAGCGAGTCGGGCAGATGCAGCATGAACTGCCGCATCAGGAACACGCCGAATGCATCGGCGGCCACCGGGACGATCAGCCCCTGGTAGCTGTTCAGCCATCCGAGATCCTTGACGATCAAGAACGTGGGCACCATCAAGACCTCGATCGGCAGCATCAGGGTGCAGAGAATCGCAATGAACAGCGCGCGCTGTCCGAAGTAGCGATACTTGGCGAGGCTGTACCCCGCGAACCCCGACAGGACCACGTTGAGGACCGTGACCACGACCGAGACGATCAAGCTATTCTCGAAGTAGCGCGTAAACGGAAACTGATTCCACGCGTCCGGGTAGTTGTGCCATTCGGGCGGGTGGGGGATCCACTGCATCGGCAGCTGAAACACTTCGACGAGCGGCTTCAGCGAGACGGACAGCATCCAGAAGATCGGAATCAGCAGCACAAGCCCGAACCCCGCGACGAGGACAAAGCGCGTCCAGTACAGCGCGGTGTGGTACGGGCCGCGGCCGCTGATCACGTCCGGCCGTCCCGGAACACACCGAGCTGCATCAGCGTAAACGAGACCATGCCGGCGAGCAGGAAGATCGAGGCCGCGCAGGCCACGCCCATCTTGAAGAACTGCAGCCCGTTCTGGTAGATGAAAAACGACAGCACCGAGGTGGCGCCGTCCGGGCCGCCCCCGGTGATGATCAGCACGTTGGTGAAGACCTTCGACATGAAGATCAGCGAGACGACCATCACCAGCAGAATCGTCGGGCGCAGCAGCGGCAGCGTGATCGCGAAGAACCGCTGCCGGCCCGAGGCGCCGTCGATCGCGGCCGCCTCGTAGTACTCGTGCGAGATGTTCTGCAGTCCGGCGAGGTACAGGATCATGAAGTACGGGACGAACCGCCACCACGCGGACAGGATGAACCCCGGCATCGTCCACCGGCTGTCGGTCAGCCAGTTGATCGGCGCCACCCCGAACAGGTGCAGGCCGTCGTTGAGCAGGCCGTAGGGATGAAACAAGAACCGCCAGACCGTCGCGTAGACGACGACCGGCATCACCGCCGGCAGAAAGTAGACCATGCGCAGCAGGTGCCTGGCCGGGAGGGCACTGTTGAAGATCAGGGCGAGTCCGAGCGAGAAAAACCACAGCGGCACGCAGACACCGAACACGAAGTACGCGGTCACGGTCACCGACTGGTGGAACGTCGAATCCCGCAGGAGGCTGGCGTAGTTGGTGAGGCCGACGAAATGCGGCGGGCTCAAGAGATCGTAGTTGGTGAGGCTGAGGTAGAACGCCTGCACCATCGGAACGAACTTGAAGGCCACCAGCAGCAGGAACATGGGCGCCAGGAACACGTAGCCCCACAGTTGGTGGCGCGCCTCCGCAGACCGCAGGAACGCCCCGAGACTTCTGGGCGGCTGGGGGCGCAGCGCGGTCGTGTCCGAGAAGGTGGGAACCGCCATGCGTTCCTTTCGCGCTCCTCCGTCCGCCGGTCCGAACCTCCGGCGGGCGCCGACGTTAGTGCGCGACCTGCATCAGCCGCCCCTCGCGCGCGGAGGCGATCAACGCCTCGGTCACCTGCACGTTCCGCCACCCGTCGACGCCCGAGGCGTTGGGCTCTCGGTTCTCCGCCACCGCCGTGTTGAACGCGGCCACCGATCGCACCACCGCGTCCCTGCTGGTGTGCTTCGTCACCCGCTCGCCGGCCTCCGTCAGCACGCGGAGCTCGCCGTCACGGAACGGCCGCGTGCAGTCCGCCCCGACGATCCGTCCCGACGTGCCGTAGATCGCGATGTCGGGCTGGTAGAACGGGACGTTCTGATTCGCGTTGACGTACGCGAGGACCCCGTTCTCGAACCGCAGCAGCGCCACCGCCATCCGCTCCAGCTCCTGCGTCCTCCCGACGTTGGTCAGGGCGACAACCTCGCGCACCTCCGACCCGAGCAGGTACCGCAGGAGGTCGTAGGCGTGGACGCCCAGGTTGTTGATCACGCCGAGGCCTGCGAGGGACGGATCGGTCCGCCATCCGCCCAGCGGGGCCGCCCCGGGGCTGACCTCCACCTGGACGAGAATCACGTCGCCGATCGCGCGTTCCTCCAGCAGCCGCTTCGTCTCCACGAACGCCGTGTGATGCCGCGTCTGAAAATGCGTGCCAAGTTTCAGCCCAGCCTTGGCAAACTCCTCCACGACCCTCCGCGCGTCGGCCGACGTCAGCGCGAGCGGCTTCTCGCACAGCACATGCTTGCCCGCCCGCGCCGCCGCGATCGCTTGCTCCGCGTGCTGGGCGTTCGGCGTCGAGATGTAGATGATCTGGACTGCCGGGTCGCGCAGCAGGTCCTCGTACGCGGTGTACGCGCGCGCGGCGCCGTGTTTCGCCGCGAACTCGTCCGCGCGGCCGCGGTCACGGCTCACGGCCGCCATGAGCGTGCCGCGGTCTCCGAGCACGCTGATCGCGGGCGCGACCGCGCTGCCGGCAAACCCGCCGGTCCCGATGATTCCCCAGCCGAGCGTCATGCGAGCACCTCCCTTGTGGCGAATCGAACGTGGTGGTCGGCGCGGGCCGCTCAGCCGACTTTCATCAGCTTGGCGAGGTTCTTTCCCAGCACTTTAGCTTCTCGCACCGAGCCCAGCCCGCTCGCCTTGACCATCTCAACCGGCTGGTCGTAGCCCATGTCGAACGGATAGTCGCTGCCGATCACCACGTGGTCGTCGCCCATCCGATCGACTAAGAACCGCAGCGACAGCGCGTTGTGGGTCAGGGTGTCGCAGTAAATGTTCGCGAGATACTCGCTGGGACGCCGCGGAAGATGCTGGAGCTCCTTCCGGACGGTGTAGCCGTGGTCGAGCCGGCCGACCTGGTACGGGAAATACCCGCCCCCGTGCGCGAGAATGATTTTGAACCCCGGGTACTTTTCAAACGTCCCGCTGAGCAGCAGCCGGCTCGCGGCGAGGGCCGTCTCCAGCGGGAACCCGGCGAGATTCCACAGATGGTACTCCTTCATCCGGGTGATGTCGCCCGTATTCTGAGGGTGAAGAAAGAACGGCACGCCGAGCCGCTCCGCCTCCGCGTAGACCGACATGAACTGCGGGGCGTCCAAATCGACCCCGGCGATGTGGGTGCAGATCTCCACGCCGCGAAGGCCGAGCTCCGTCACGGCGCGCCGGAGCTCGCGCACCGCGCGCTCACTGTCCTGCATCGGCACCGTGCCGATGCCGATGAACCGGTCGGGGTGCGCCTTCACCATCGCCGCGATGCCGTTGTTGACGGAGCGCGCCATGCGCTCGCCCATCTCCGGCGCGGCCCAGTAGTAAAACTGACCCGGGGAGGGACCGATCACCGCCCCGTCGAGTTTCTTGCGGTCCATCGCCGAGAGAATCAGGGTCTCGTCGTACACGTCGGGCTGCAGCCCGCCGCCGCCCGGCTCAAGGACGATGTGGGGCGGCGCATGCTGGACCATCCGCTCCCGGCCGTCGGCGCGTTCCATGGTCACGGCCTCGCTGAACGTCCCGCGGCGCACGTCGTCGAGAAACTGCGAGGGCACCACGTGAAAGTGTATGTCGAGCGTCTCCACCGCGCCACCTCGATGCGATCGTGGGTTCCCGGCCGCCGTCCTCGCGGCCGGGCGGTACGCAAGCGACAGGCTCACCGGTTTGCCGCCTTCGAAACAAACCCCTGCCTGGACCCGGGCGCGGCAGGCATCGCGCTTCGTCCTCAAGAATCCACGGGCATGCCGCAAGACGCATCGGTGCGCCCGGACGGGAGACGCCCGCCGGCGCCGCGGACACTCTGGCAGGCGTTCGCCGTCGGCGTCGTGATCGGCGCCGCGGCCGCCGTGCTTGCGATGCCAGCCGTCGACCGCGTGCGTGCCGTGCTGGATGCCGGGCTGAACCGCGCCGCGCCGGCCGTCGCGGCGTCGTCCTCGTCTTCGGGCCCGTACTATGTCGTGGTGGAAAAGCACTACTTGGACCTGGGCACGTCGGACGACACCGTCAACTGGTTTTTCGGAACCGTGCGCAACGACGGGAACACGCGCGGCACCTGCGACGTCATCGCGTACTTTTTCGACGAAGACGACCGCTCGATCGAGGCGAGCGTCGTGCCGATCAAGCCGCTCGATCCCGGCCAGCTCACCACGTTCCACGTGCATCCCACCGTGCAGAACGCGGAATCCGCGGGGGTAAAGTTCACCGGGGACTGCGGCCACGGCGTCATGTGGCACTACAAACCGTGATCCGCCGCCGCAGCCGGTCGCCCGCGGAGTGACCCCGCGTGATGGATAAGCGCGTCGAGCGCGTTGGCGCGCGCGTGCTGCTGCTCGCCGCGGCGGGCTTCTGCGGAAATATCTCCTGGCAGCTGGTCCTGCCCGTCCTCCCTCTGCATCTCGCGCGCCTCGGCTACACCACGGCACAGATCGGCTTCCTGATCAGCATCCTGAGCCTCGTCATGGGCACCGTGGAACTGCAGGCCGGGTTCGTCGCGCGCGCGGTCGGCAGGCGGGCGGCGCTCGTCACCGGCTTCTCGGCGAACGCGATCTGCCTCGTCCTGGCGAGCGCGGCCCGGAGTGCCGGAGCAGTCGCGTCGACGCTCGGGGCGATCGGCGGCGCCAGGGCGGTCTTCGTGCCGCCGCTGCAGGCCGCGGTCGCGGAGTCGTCCACCGCCAGCACGCGCGGACGTGTGCTCAGCGTGTACTGGTTCTGGGCCTCCGCAGCCACGCTGGTCGGTCCCGCGGTCGGCGGGTTCATCGCCGCACGCCACGGCGACCGGGCCCCGTTCTACCTGGCGAGCGCGATGAGCCTCCTCGCCCTGCCCGCCGTCGCGGCCGCAACCGCACCGCGGCGGGCGGCCCCCGCAGGCACGTCTCACGACCTGCGAAGCGTGCTCGCCAATCGGACCGTGGTCCGCCTGTCCGCGGCGTGCATGCTGTGCTTCGGCATCAGCGGCCTGTGGTCGACCTTTCTCCCGCTGCAGATGGCGCACCACGGCATCTCGGTCGCCGTGGTCGGCTGGGTCTTCGCGGTGCAGGGGTGCCTGTACACCCTCATGCAGATCGCCACGGGCCGGATGATCGCCCACCGCCGCGCGGCGTGGGTGGCTCCGGCGGGCATCGTCGGGATGAGCGCGGCCGCCGTCCTCGTGCCGCTCCTGCGCTCGCCAGCCGGCTTCCTGGCGCTCGGTGCATGCTACGGCGCGTCGTTTGGGGTGATCCCGGTGATGTTTGCGACGCGCGTGACGTGGCGGACGGCGCGCGAGAGCTACACGACGGCGATGGGCGTGTACAACAGCGCGATCGACTACGGGCTGTTTCTGGGACCGCTCCTCGGGGGCGCGCTGGCCCTGGTCAGCCCCGTGCCGCCATTCGGCCTCGCGCTCCCCCTCGGCCTGGCGGCGCTCATCCTGAGCCGCGAGTCCACCGACACGGGGCGGGGCGTGGACGCGAAGGCCTAAGCGGCGTGCGAGGCGCGGCGACTAAAAGGACACAACTTGCAGCGACGGGGTGGAAAACTTCGTGAGGCAGGCGTTGCTGACGATGGGAACCGCGCCAGTCGGAAGGGTACTCGACACGATGAATCCAAAGTTGTTGGCGTATCTGACGGACGCCCAGGCGGAGACGAGCGAAGTCACGTCGATGGGGGCCGCCGGCTGGGAAACGACGTTGATCCGCGCCGCGTTGTTGTAGGTCAGGTTCCCGAGAGGCGAAAGCCACCACTCCCGATTCGCGGCCCCGATGAAGATCGGACACCACCCACCGTTGGACACCGTGGCTCTATTGGACGCGACGTTCACGGTTTGCGACACGGTGAGGGTCAGGCTGGCCGAGTACAGCTTATGATGGACCAGTGATCCGAGATTGAACGCCGCGCCCCCGAGCGCGTGAATCTGCGCCGTGATGCGCTGGCCCTGCACCACGGTGCAGTTCACGATCGTAAACGCCCCGGATTGCACGTTGACCTGCATGACTGCCGCCTCGTTCCCGACGTACACGCCGCCGATGCCGACCCGGCCCGAGGTCGACGATTCGTTGGTCAGCCACGGGAAGAACGCCGTGAAGGCGGAGCCGAAGTCCTTGTCCGCGCCCTGGAAAAAGAAGGAGCCGGGCTCGGGCGCGTTGACCGTCAGGCCGTTGCACGCCACACCCGAGGGCGTCGTCCAGGCGACTTGTGTAATCGTGTGAGTGGGCTTAAAGGACCGCGTGACCGCGGTCGCGCCGGGCGCATAGCAATAGCGTGAGCTCTCCGCGGAGGCCCGGCTCCCGACGGACGCCGCGACCGCGAAGCAGAGGTTGGCGTAGCCTTCTGACGGTCTGTTGACCAAGTAGTACCGCGCCGTCGACGTGCCCAAGAGTTTCTGGCCGCCGGCCCCGAGCTCGTAGACCTTATACCCGGTTGCACCCTTGTCCGATTCGTCCCAGATCAGTTGGAGTTTGCCTTCTGTGACCGCGGTCCCGCAGATGACGGCCATCAGGCTCAAGGCCGCCGCGCAGTCCGCTTTGCTTTGCACCGGGCGCAGGTTCGTCGGCCGCGCGATCGCCGCGCCGGCCGAGAGTGGCACCGTGAGGACACACAGACCGGCGATCGCCGCGACGAGGGCCAGGACAACACGGGGACGGCGACTCACGACAGCGGACCTCCTGGAACGAGGCGTGTCGATTTGCCCTAGGGCTTCCACTTTGGCCCCGGCGCTCCTTCCAACGCAGCGCGGGGCGCGGTCGCCACGGGAACGGGCCACCCCGCCGGCCGACGTCACAGGTACCACGACGTACAGGAAGGGCGAGGCAAAACTAAGAAGACACCAGCATGAGTCCAGTCAAGGTCGTCGTCACAGACCACGTGTTTCCGTCGCTCGAGATCGAACACGCGCTGCTGGACCCAATGGGCGTCAACATCGTCGCCCTGCAGGCGACGTCGGATGCCCAACTCGTGGACCACGTCGCGGACGCGGACGCGATCCTCGTCTGCTATGCGCCGGTCACGGGACGCGTCATCGAACGGCTCACCCGGTGCCGCATCATCGCCCGCTACGGCATCGGCGTCGACAACGTCGACGTGGCGGCTGCCACCGCGCGCGGCATCCCGGTGACAAACGTCCCGGATTACTGCATCGACGAGGTCAGCGACCACGCCCTGGCGCTCCTGTTCGCGTGCGCCCGCAAGGTCGCGCTCCTCGACCGTCACGTGCGGGACGGGCGCTGGGACGCGCGCGATGCGGCGCCCATGCACCGGCTGCGGGGGCGGGTGCTTGGGCTCATCGGATTTGGGAAGATCCCGCGCCGGCTCACCGGCAAGGCGCAGGCGTTGGGCCTCGACGTCATCGCGTTCGACCCGTACGTGAGCGGCGAGGACATGGCGGCGGCCCACGTCGAGAAGGTCACGCTAGAGGACCTGCTCGCCCGCTCCGACTTCGTCTCCGTCCACGCACCGCTCGTCCCCGAGACCCGCGGCCTCATCGGGGCAGCGGCGCTCCGGGCGATGAAGCCGACCGCGTATCTCATCAACACTTCGCGCGGGCCCCTCGTGGCCCACGACGCCCTCGTCACCGCCCTGCGCGAGGGATGGATCGCCGGAGCGGCGCTCGACGTGCTCGAAACCGAGCCGCCGCGCGATCTCGAGGCGGTGCGCGCGCTCGACACGCTTGTACTGACGCCCCACGTCGCCTTCTACTCCGAGGAGTCCGTGCGCGAGTTGCAGCGGAAAGCCGTCGAAAACGTGGTGCGGGCGCTGTCGAACGAAGCGCCCCGCTACGTGGTGAACGCGGTCCCCCCGGCCGCGCGTTAGCGACCCGCGCGGACCGGGCGGCGGACGGACCGCTTTATCTTAGTCGGCGCCCCGCGACGGCACGGCCGCCCGCTGCACCGCGACGAGCGCCAAGAACTCGAACGCGAGGCTGGCCGCGAGCAGCGCGGTGATGGCCGAGACATCGTGGGCCGGCAGGACTTCCACGACGTCGAACCCGATGAAGTCGATGCCGGTGAGGTGCCGCACGGTCTGCAGCCCGAAGGCGCTCGTGGGGCCCCCGACCTCCGGCGTGCCGGTGCCCGGTGCGAAGGCGGGATCGAAGAAATCGACGTCAAAGCTGAAAAACGCCCGACGCCCGTCGACCCGCCGGCGGACGGTATCCGCCACCTCGGCCGGCGTCAGCGACAGCAGATCCTGCGCGAGCAGCGCTTGAAACCCGAGCTGCCTCACGTCGTCCAAGTCGGTCGGGGCGTACTCGCTGCCGCGCAGACCTACCTGAATCGAATGCGCGGTATCCAGCAGCCCCTCCTCGCACGCGCGCCGAAACGGGGTCCCGTGCGTGTATCGCACCCCCCAGTAATTGTCCCAGGTGTCCGTGTGCGCGTCAAAATGCACGAGCGCGAGCGGGCCGTACTTCTGCGTCAATCCGCGCAGCTCGCCCAGCGTAATCGAGTGGTCGCCCCCGAGCGCGATCGGGATGATGCCCGCGTTCGCGAGCTCCGCCCACTGCCGCGCGACGTTCTCATAGGTGCGCGCGATCTCGCCGGGGATGGCGAGCGCGTCGCCGGCGTCCGCGACCCGCAGCCGTTCGAGGGCGTTGACCTTGTGAAACTGGTTGGACGGCCGCAGCAGCACGGAGATGTCCCTGATCGCCGACGGGCCGAAGCGGGCGCCGGGACGAAAACTCGCCCCGGTGTCGAACGGAATGCCGATGATCGCGACGTCTGGACGAAACGTCTCGACCCGCGGCACGTACGGCAGACGCATGAACGTCCGAATTCCGGAAAACCGGGGCACCTGCGACGCGCTCGGAATCAACGCCTCATCCATCTCACACCGCCTTAATTGGGGATCACGGGCAGCAGCAGAAACGAGGGGTGCGCGCCGCCGGTGTGGAGCGTGGTCCGCCCGCCAAAGACGGCGGCCGGACGATCTTCGGGATCGGTGTGAAGGAACGGCCCGGACCCTCGGAAGGGCGCGGCGAAGCTCTTGATCTGCAGGCCGGGACCGGGCCGTTCAAGATCTTTCCCCAGGATCGTGAGCGCGATCCGGTAGCCCCGCGGCACGACGAGGCTGGTCGGCCAGATCTCAACGTCGAGCTCGTAGACCTGCCCCGGGACGAGCGGCTCCGCCCGGTCGTGACTGTGGTATGGGCGCCACGGCGTGGACAGGTCGGGGTCGAGCCGCCGGTGCGACGCCCTGAGCCACCCGTTGCCGATCGGCGTGTGCGGATCGAGCGCCCCTTGAAAGTCGACCTCGCCGCCTTGGGGGTCGAACACGCGCAGCACGACGAAGATGTCCGCGTCGACCGTGCTCGACGACACGAACAG